>Ga0209636_10009118_pt1 | contig 10111 bp, 7 predicted proteins | sample DeeMarSWOR152_54_FD_187464 | JGI IMG/M metagenome (GOLD analysis project Ga0209636, IMG submission 187464) | Marine sediment microbial communities from White Oak River estuary, North Carolina - WOR-1-52-54 (SPAdes) (version 2) | ecosystem: Environmental > Aquatic > Marine > Intertidal zone >... | reverse complement strand
TCGACGGCGAGATGGTCCTCGTCGATGGCAAGGTCTATCAGGTCGGCGGCGACGGCAAGGTCCACCGCCCGCCGCCCGAGACGAAGACGCCCTTTGCGGCCGTCACGTTCTTCGACGCCGACCGCGAGATCGAGGCCGACGGCCCGCTCGATTTCGATGACCTGAAGGTCGTGATCGACCGCGCGGCCCCCGCCAGAAATACGCCGCTGGCCATCCGCATCACGGGCGCCTTCGCTTACGTCAAGACCCGCAGCGTGCCGAAGCAGGCCGAACCGTACCCGCGGCTCGTCGAAGTGACCAGGAACCAGCCGACGTTTGAGTTCGCGAACACGCGCGGCGTGATGGTCGGTTTCCGCTGCCCGCCCTACGTCGAGGGGATCAACGTGCCCGGCTACCACCTGCACTTTCTGACGGGCGACCGGACGGGCGGCGGGCACGTGCTGGAACTTACGGCCGACGAGGTGCGGATCGAGATCGACGAGACGCCGGCCCTGCACATCGCCCTGCCGACGAGCAGGGCCTTCGGCGCCGCAGCGATCACGGGCGAGACAGCAGCCGAACTCGAACGTGCCGAGAGGTAACGCGCCGTGTCAGCCGGTCGCCGCGGCACCCGGCGACAGTACGTTGAGTGATTGGGCGATTTAGCCGGCGGGCCCGCCACGGCGGGTAAACTTGCCCGCTGCGCCGTTAGGGAGACCTGCATCATGGCCAAAAAAAAACCGACTACCCAAGAGGAGCCCACGTTCGAGAAGCGGCTCGCGCGGCTCGAAGAGATCGTGGAGGCTCTCGAGTCCGGCGACGTAGGCCTCGACGAGTCGCTCCGGCTTTACGCCGAGGGCGCCGATCTTCTCAAGGCCTGTCGCAAGACCCTCGGAGAGGCTGAGAGGAAGATCGCCAAACTCACCGAAACGGCCGGCGGCGAGCTCGAGGAAAAACCCTTCGAGCCGGAAGACTGAGCCCGCCGCCGGCACCGGCACCTCGGACCACTTCGGTCACACTACCCGCCCTTACGCGGGCACCACGTTGATCGTCACCGTGGCGACGTTCGAGAACTCCACCTGGTCAGCCGCCATATACTGGAAACTGTCGGTGCCCGTGAAGTTGGCCGCAGCAAAGTAGGTGAACCCGCCCAGCGGGTCGCGGCTCAGCGAGCCGTGCGACACGTCGCTGATGAACATGGCGAAGAGCATGTCGCCGTCGGCATCGGTGTCGTTGGCAAGGATGCCGGGCTGCAGAACCGTCAGGACCCCGCCCTCGACGACGGTGTAGACGTCATCGTTGGCCACCGGGGCATGATTGCTCGATTCCACCGTGATCGTGACCGTGGCAACGTTCGACTCGGCCGTCCCGTCGCTCGCCCGATAGGTCAGGGTGTCGGTGCCGATGAAACCCGCACCGGGCGTGTACATGAGTTTTCCATCAGGGCCGACGGCGACGGTCCCGTGCTCCGGGCCGTCGGCGACGATGAGCGTCAGCGGGTCGCCGTCCACGTCGTGGTCGTTGGCGAGGGCGCCGGCGGGGGCGAGTTCGAGCGACTCGCCTTGCTTGACGCCGAAAGCATCGTCTGCGGCAACCGGCGCATCGTTGACGCTCACCACCGTGATGTTCACGGCCGCCAGGTTGGAGAAAGCCGTGCCGTCGCTGACCCTGTAGATGAAGTGGTCCTCGCCGTTGAAGTCCGCGTCGGGCGTGTAGGTGAACGTGCCGTCGGCGTTCAGGGAAAGGACGCCGTTTGCCACGTCGCTTACCAGTTCGACGGTCAGGGGGTCGCCCTCGGCGTCGAAGTCGTTCACGAGCACGCCCTGTCCCGGCGTCAGGACGGCATCCTCATCGACGCAGAACGTGTCGTTGGTCGCCACGGGGGCTCCGTTGACCGGCCTGACCTCGATCGCGACCGTGGCGACGTTCGAATCCTCGGTTCCGTCGTTCGCCCGGTAGGTGAAGCGGTCGGTGCCGCTGAAGTCCGCGTTGGGGGTATACGTGAACGAGCCGTCGCCGTTCAAGGTCAGGGTCCCGTTGGAAACGCCGTCCACCAGCGCGGCTGTCATGGCGTCGCCGTCCGGGTCGGTGTCGTTGGCGAGCACGCCGGGCGAAACCGTGAGGGCGTTGTCCTCATCAACGGCGTAGGCATCGTCCTGGGCCACAGGGGCGCGGTTGACGGGCACGGGCGCCTTGGTGAACCCGGCGCGGACCCCGTAAAGGCCGGTCTTGTGGGCAGACCCAGTAATCTTCAGGTAGTAGACGTGGCCTGCGGCCACATCGATGTCAAGGGTGGCCTTGCCCCGGCCCGCGTTCTCGCTATGCGCCAGCAGGTTCCCCCCTGCATCGAAGGCCGAGACCGCTCCCCAGCGCCACTTCCCTTTGGTGCGGAGTTCCACGTGAACGGTCCCGGATGCGGGAGCGACGATCGAGACCACGTCTGCGTCGCGGGCGGAGTTGATTCGTCCGCGGACGCACAAACGACCGTGCCTGCTGAATTCGCCCGCCGCGGCGTCGGCAAACGTGTCCCCGAGACTATCGCGCTTCCCTTCGCTTAGGATACTCTTCGGAAGTGCGACAGCACCCACGGGCTGCAGGCCAGCGGCAAGGTCCTTAAGCGCGGAGACCGCAGGACAAGCGCTCAGCAGGAGACGAGGTTCCAGAGGATCGAACAACGGCTGGCGAGATTTGGACCAGTTCATCACAGGACTCCAATACCCCACTTTCCCAATATTGCCCACATTGACAGTCTGCCGCTTCTTGGCGCGAAGTCAAGCCGTTGGCCAAGGCTGCGCTCATTGCGCTGGACTCTGGCCAGAAGTCCGACGATAAGTTCATGCAGGACAAGGAGTTATGTGGGACACGCGTCAGCGGGGCCCGTTAAGGGCGCCAACGCCAAGCCCACAGAGTATCCGCGGCACTGCGAAAAAATGGAGGGTTTTTCGGGGGACTGTGGCCGAACCATCCCGGGTCGGCCGCACACCGGCTTCAGGCGTGGGCCGCCCCGGGGGTCCGCAGTAGATGGCCCGGTCAGGATCGGCGTTTTTTCTTCCGGTTGCCTGCCTTTGCGCGGCGGGCGCGCTTCTCGGCATGGGCGGATTTCTTGGCGGCCGGCCGGGTGTTGCGTTGGGTTTTCCTCGCGTCGGCACAGGGGCGGCGGCGCTCGGCCTCGACCGGTTCGAGGTCCAACTGCCGCCGGGCGATGTCCACGCCGGCGATGCGGACTTCCAGCGTTGACCCGATGCGAAGTTCGCGCCCCGTACGGCGGCCCACGAGCGTCAACCGGCGGCGGTCGAAGCGGTACTGGTCGTCCGAGAGGCTGGAGATGTGCACGAGGCCGTCGATCAGGAGTTCCGGGTTCTCGACGAACGCGCCGAAGGCCTGCACGCCCGTCACGATGCCCGTGAACGTCTCGCCGATGCGGCCCTGGAGGAATTCGAGGAGTTTGATTTTCGTCAGTTCCCGCTCCGCCGCCTCGGCCCTTCGCTCGGTCCGGGAACAGTGGACCGCCACCTGGGCGAGCGAGGCACGGTCGGCTTGGCGCGGGCGTGTCGGCGTCCGCTTGTGTCGCCCGCCGCGGCGTTTCTGCCCGCCGCCACGCACCACCTCGTCGACGAGGCGGTGGACCGTCAGGTCGGGGTACCGCCGGATGGGCGAGGTGAAATGGCAGTAGGCGCTCGATCCCAGGGCGAAGTGCCCTTCCTTGTCGATGCTGTACTCGGCCTTCTGCAGGCTCCGGAGCACCGCCAGGTGGACGCCGTAGGCTTCGGGCTTTCCACGGACGGCGGCGAGCAGCCGCTGAAGGTCGACCCGGCTGCGCGGGTTCTTGAGCCGGTAGCCGACGCTCCTGGCGTAGGCCCTGAGTTCCTCGGCGGCCTCGTCGTCGGGCTCGGGATGGATGCGGCGGATGCAGGTCAGGCCGGCGAGGTCGAGTTGGCGGGCGACGGCCTCGTTGGCCTCGACCATGAACATCTCGATGATGCGATGGCTGAAACTGGTGTCCTCCGGATGGGCGGCGACGACGCGGCCCTCGTCGTTGAACTCCAGATCCACCTCCGGCAGGTCGAGTTCCAGGTATCCAAGCCGCCTGCGGCGCTCGAGCACCCGCCGCGCGAGCCGGTCCATCGCCTGAAGCAGCCGGACGACCTCCGGCTCCAGGCCGTCGGTTGTGCCGGCGAGGGCGGCACTCGCCTGCTGGTACGTCAGACGCCGGAAACTCCTGATCAAGGAGTTGGCCAGGTCCACGCCCACGGGCTCGCCGCCCTCGGAGAAGGTGATGAAGACGCTTTTCGTCAGGCGCGTGCGGCCCTGCTGGAGGCTGCACACGCCGTTCGAGAGGATCTCGGGCAGCATCGGCAGAACCGTCGTCGGCAGGTACACGCTCGTGCCGCGTTCGCGGGCCTCCTCGTCCAGCGGCGACCCCGGCTGCACGAAGTGGGCGACGTCGGCAATGTGGACGCCGAGCGTCGCGCTGCCGTCGTCGTGCTCGGCGAGGCTGATGGCGTCGTCGAAGTCGCGGGCGTCTTCGGGGTCGATGGTAATGATGGTCTCGCCCGTGAGGTCGCGGCGGCCTTTGGCGGCGGCATCGTTCAGGCGGTCGGCCGCACGGCGGGCGTCGTCCAGGACCGCGTCGGAGAACTCGTCGGGCAGATCGAATTGGCGGATGACCGCCAGTGTATCGACGCCCGCGTCGCCGCGCTTGCCCAGAACTTCGACGATGACGGCCTCGCCCGCCTCGCCGCGAAGGGCGTACCGCAGGACCTCGAAGACGACCTTGTCCTTGGGACGGGCGCCCGCGCTGGCGGCGTCGGGCACGGCGAAGTCCTGGAGCAGGACGCCGCCGTCCGGCCGCACGATCGGGCCCGCCTCGGTCACGTAACAGGTGCCGACGAACCGCGTCTGGCCGCGCTCGCGGACCTCGACGATGCGGCCAAAGTAGCCGCGCGGGCCCTTGCCGGCGACCTCGGCGAGGACGGTGTCGCCGGAGACGGCGTCGAGGGTCTCGCCGGGGGGGATGAAGAGGTCCTCGCCCCCGGTCGGCCCGTCCTTGGCGTCGGGCTCGACGAACCCAAAACCGCGCGCCGAGAGGCTGAACCGTCCCTCGACGGTGCGTGCGCGGCCGCGTCGTGGCCGCTCTTCGGGCGGCAGGCGGAGTCTGCCGGCGGGTGCGGCGATCTCGCCGTCGCGCAGCATCCGTTTGACAAGGGCCCGGAACTCGGCGTAGTCCTCCTCGGCCACGTCGAAGAAACGGGCCAGCCGCCTGAGTTTCATCGGTCGGTAATGGTGGGACTTCAGGTGTTCGAGGATTCTCTCGCGTGTCGTCATGCGGGCCCTTTAAGTGGACGCGTCGCGGGTAACAGTATACGCCGCGGCCGCGGTCTTATCAATCGCCAGCGGCGCCTTGCCTTTCGGCACGTGTGGGGGTACGCTGAAGACGCATCCGCACGGGGAGACCGATGCCATGGCCGCAAACGAAGGCTTCGACGAGATCCTGAGGCAGGCGAAGGGATTGGGTGAACTGATCCGCACGCACCCACGGTATGTGAGACTTCGGGAGGCCGATGCGGCCGTGCGGACCGACAAGACCGCCACCCAGGCGCTGGAGGCTTACAACAAGGCCGCCGCCGATATCGCCCGCAAAGAGGCTGCCACCGAACCGGTCGAGGTCGAGGACAAACGCCAACTCCAGCGCCTGCACGGCGCCGTGGCATCCAACGAGACGATCAAGGCCTTCACGCTGGCCCAGGCCGATTACGCCGAACTGATGCGCCGGATGAACGACACGATCTTCCGCGCGATCGCACAAGGCGAGCAGGGGGCCGCGCACGAAGGGGACGCCGGCGCCATGACGGGGTGACCCCGACCTTCCGGTCGGGGCTCGATCTTCGGTCGGGGCTCGATCTTCGGTCGGGGCTCGAACTACTGGCCGCTCTCGCCGTCGTTTGCGTCGAGTTCCTCGAATCCCTTGAACAGCGCGCCGCCGAACATTCTGTTCCAGGCGGTCCATCGGCGCGACGGGTCGGCGTCGGCGGCGACGTCGCGCCAGAAGCCGTGCAGTTTGGCGTCGAGGTTGTCGAGGTGGTGGAGGGCGAACGCCTCGGCGGTCATCGGCAGTTTCGGGCTGCCGAAGGCGTGCTCGCCGTGATGCGCCAGGACCAGGTGCCGCAGCACGTGCGCCAGCGTCTCGGGGAACTCGGTTCCGGCGGCGCGGACCTGGCGGATCTTCTCCTCCAGCATCAGGACGCCCTGCACGAGGTGGCCGACGAGTTTGCCGGCGTCGGTGTAGCCGAACGACTCGTCGTAGTGCAGTTCCCGGGTCTTTCCGATGTCGTGCCAGAGGACGCCCACGAGGAGCAGGTCGCGGTCGAGTTTCGGATAGTGCCTTGCCAGGAGCACGGCCGCTTCGGCGACGCTCAGCGTGTGTTCGAGGAGTCCGCCGAGGTAGGCGTGGTGGAGTTTCTCGGCGGCCGGGGCGCGCTTCAGCGCCGCCATGAGATCCTGGTCCGCCCATAAGCAATCGAGCAGCGCCCGAAGCGCCGGCCGCTCGACCGTGTCGAGGATCTCCTTGAGGCGCGCCAGGTGCTCCTCGGGGTCGCCGGGGCCCTTGGGAAGAAAATCGGCCAGGTCCACCTCGTTGTCCCGCGCCGGTCGCATGGCCTCGATCACGATCTGCGGGGCGTCGTTGAACTCGCCCACGCGGCCCTTGACGAGCGCGTAACCGCCCTGTGGAATGGCGGCAAAAAGGGCCTCGGTGGCATCCCACATGACGGCGGGCACCTCGCCGGTTCGGTCGCGGAGTTTGGCCGAGATGAAGAGCGTCCCTTTCTTGGTCGTTCGCAGGTCCTTCTGCGCCACGTGGAACACGGCCTCAACCATCGTGCCGGGAATCGTCAACTGGTTGACGAACGTTCGTGGCATCCGCTTCTCCTTGGCAGGGGCCGCCAAGCCCTTCTATCGCCCGAGTCTCTCGAGCGTCTGCTGGTACAGCAGGCGAAACTTCGACCGGTCGATGTATTCCACGTGCCCGTCGGCGAAGAGGACGTTCAGGTGCGACGGCTCCTCCCCGACAGGATACACCTCGTAAGCGAGGACGGCCAGGAGCCAGTCGCGTTCGGCCACCCGCTTGGTGAGGGGCACGAGTTCGTAGTCGCCCTCCGCCCGGTGCGTCTTCCGGGCGGGGTTCGAGAAGACCTCGGGGTCGCGGACAAGGTTGGCCCAGGTCAGGTCCGACCAGGTCCGGGGGAATGTCCCTTTCACGGTGTGGTAGACGTGGACGGCCTCGCCCAGGATGAGGAGGTTGCGGGCGCTGGCCTGTCGGGCCATGTCGTCCGACGTGATCTGCCTGACGGTGTCGACCAGGTCGTTGACGAAACGATAGGCGGCGCTCCGCGACATGGCGAGGTGGACTGTCGCCTCGTCGGCCGTGGCCCGGTAGAGCGGTTCCGACGCCGGCTCCTGGAGCGGCTGGCCGCCGAGCAGGGCCGGCAGGGCCATCTGAAGCGGATCGGCCAGCGCCTGGAGCAGGTCGGCCATGAACGGCGCCATCTCCGGCGAGGCAAAGCGCATCTGGACGTGAAGCGCCTCGGCCTCGCGCGCCAGATCCAGCGATCCCGTCACGGTCTCGGCCTGCAGCGCGATCCGCACCAGGTTGTAGTGCAGCGCGAACGCCATCAGGGCGTCGGTGTCCATGTTCGGCCGCAGCGTCTTCTGCTGGAACCGCCGGTACTCTTCCAGGACCACGTCCTTCAGGCTGGCCGGCACACGGGCGACGAAGGTGATCTCGCCGGGCGGGGCCGGCGCCGCATCCGGCGGGGCGCCGGTCTTCGGCCCGCGCGCGGCCGTAAGCATGCGGGTCAGATAGTCCCGGTTCGACGCGATCACCACGACGCGAGGCTCGGGGACGGCCAAGGTTTTCCCGGCGTCAAGGCTGTAGACGGGCGTCGGGATGCCCGCTACGGGCACGACCGGGCGCGTCTCCTTGAGCAGGTCCTTGGCTGTAACGTCGCGCGAGAGGTGCAGGACCAGGCCGAAGTTGCCCTCTTCCAGGAGGTCCTGCGGCGAACTCATCAGGCCGGCCGCCACGATGTCCTTCTCCAGGTCGATGGCCGGCGGCAGGCCCTCCGTGAGCCGCCGGCGCAGCGCCAGCGCGGGATCGGCGAGCATCTTCCACAGGTGGGTCCTGACAAAGGCGGCCATGCGGACGTGGACCACAAGGTCGGCATCCCCAGGAATGTAGGCGAGAACAGGCGAGGGCGCGGCCGGCGCCGTCGCGGGCGGCACCGACACGGCCGGCGGACTCTCGGCGGGCCGCGTGTCGAGCGGCCCTGCGGCCACCAGGGCCACAAGTGCGAGGATGATTCCGGCCACTCCTATTCCCCTTCGGCAGACGGTTATCGAGGAACCCGCGATTATAGGACCGGCCAGACGTTGCTGCCACGCTTTTCGGGAAACCGGGCGGGCCGGGTGCGACTTTTGCTTGCTCCGCGGCCGGGGCGAGCCTATCATCCGGCACGTGCACCCGGGCCGAACCCGCCGCGCGCAACATCCGGCCACCGTATCGGATGGGACGCCTCCGGAAGCGAACCCTGATGGCAAGCGAGTACGAACACGCCAGACGCCGCAAGGCCGACAGCCTCCGCCAGATGGGGCTGGACCCCTTCGGCCACCGGTACCCGGACACGATCGGCACGGCCGAGGCACGGCATCGGTACGAGACGGCCGGCGAGGGCGCGCCCGCCCGCGTGGCCGGGCGGCTGACGGCGCTGCGCGAGTTCGGCAAACTCGTGTTTGCCGACCTCTCGGACCGCAGCGGCCACATCCAACTCGCCTTCAGCAGGAAGATCCTCTCGGACCCGGACTGGGAGCGGGTCAAACTCCTGGACCTGGCCGACTGGGTCGGCGCCGAAGGCCGCCTCGTCACCACCCGGACGGGCGAGATCACGGTCGAGGTGGCCCGTTTCGAGATCCTCACCAAGACGCTCCTGCCGCCGCCCGAGAAGTGGCACGGCCTTCAGGACGTGGAGGCCCGGTATCGCCAGCGGTACGTGGACCTGTTTGCCAACCCCGAGGTCCGCGACCTGTTCCTGAAACGGTCGCTCATCCTGGAGGAGGTCCGGCGGTTCCTGCGCGAGCGCTCGTTCGTGGAGGTCGAGACGCCGGTCCTTCAGCCGATCTACGGCGGGGCGGCGGCCAAGCCGTTCATCACCCACCACAACACGCTCGACACCGACTTCTACCTGCGCATCTCGCCGGAACTGTACTTGAAGCGGCTCCTCGTCGGCGGCATGGACCGCGTGTTCGAGATCAGCCGCGTCTTCCGAAACGAGGGCATCTCGACCCGCCACAACCCCGAGTTCACGCTCCTGGAACTGTACCAGGCCTACGCCGATTACACCGACATGATGGAGATCGTCGAGACGCTCTTCGAACACCTGGCCCGCGTCGTTTCGGGAGGCAAGACGTGCCTGCCCTTCGGCGAGGCGGAACTCCAGTACAAGGCGCCGTGGCGGCGGGCGACGTATGCGGACCTCCTCCAGGAACACGCCGGCCTGGCGCTCGGCGACGAGCCCGCCATCCGCCGCAAGGCACGCGAACGGGGCATCGACGAGGCCGGAAAGCACCTCGACGTGGTCACGCACGACGTCTTCGAGGCCACGGTCGAGCCGCACATCGTTCAGCCCACGTTTGTGATGGACTGGCCCGCGCGCCTGTGCCCGCTGACGAAGCGCAAGGCCGACCGGCCCGACATCGCCGAGCGGTTCGAGCCGATGGTCGCCGGGATGGAGATCGGCAACGCCTACACGGAACTCAACGACCCGAACGTGCAGGAGGAGGCGCTGCGGATCCAGTTGGCCGGCCAGGACGAGACGATGGCCGTCATGGACACCGACTTCGTCGAGGCCCTCAAGCACGGGATGCCGCCGGCGGGGGGCCTGGGCATCGGCATCGACCGGCTGGTCATGCTGCTGACCGGCGCGTCGAGCATTCGCGACGTGGTGCTGTTTCCGGCCCTGCGGCCGCGCGAGGGTGCGAGTTCGGCCGACGAGCAGCAGGCTTAACGTTTAGCCGTCGCCGGCACGGCGACGGGACTGGGCGCCGATACCCAAACGGCAAAGGCCGTCGGCGTGGCGCC
>Ga0209636_10009117_pt1 | contig 10112 bp, 7 predicted proteins | sample DeeMarSWOR152_54_FD_187464 | JGI IMG/M metagenome (GOLD analysis project Ga0209636, IMG submission 187464) | Marine sediment microbial communities from White Oak River estuary, North Carolina - WOR-1-52-54 (SPAdes) (version 2) | ecosystem: Environmental > Aquatic > Marine > Intertidal zone >... | reverse complement strand
GAAAGTCGGTTCCTTTACCATGCGCCTGGACGGCAGCAACAGGGAAGCATTGGACGAATCCTACAAACAGTTCCGCCGTGCAGCTAAAAAGCAGCAGATGTCAGACCTGGAGTTCCTGCGGGAGATGGAGCAATTGACTGCCCAATTAGAAACAGAATCGGGACAAGCATTGGCAGACATTCAGGAAGAAGATAATTGGTCGGCTATTATGACGTGGGAACAGATTGAGGCCATCAAGAATGGCGATGTGACCATCGGAAGTCACACCGTCGATCACATTCGGCTTGATTTGGTGGATGTGGAGTTAGCCTACGCTCAACTTGTGAGTTCAAAGCGCGATATTGAGACCCACACAGGCAAACCGTGTTTATGGATATGCTACCCAAGCGGAAGCTTTACCGATGAAACGATCACTCTCGCCCAAGAATGTGGTTATATGTGCGGGCTAACGACCGAGGAGGGGCTGAATTGCGTAGGAGATGATATGATGAAGTTACGAAGAATCAATTTGCCGACAGACATAGGCAGTACAGAGCTATTTGCAAGGATTTGTGGTGTCTCCCAATGCATATCTAATGTCAAGAACCACTTGATAAAATTGATCCTTAACTGAATTACGACTTTCGCTTAGATTAGAGTTAGGAGATATAATTTTGAAGACCTTGCAAGTGACGAAAAAAGCATCAGTAGCCCATTTGGGCACGGAGCCGTGCGTAAAAGAAATGGATTTGACAATAGAATCAGAATACATAAAAAGTGTGATAGTGCAATGGATTGGTGATATAAGCCTGAATGAACAATTATGTAATCCGCAATATCACGAGCTTATAAGGGAAAGTATGGACAGGCTAGGACACGAAGCGGGGCCCTGTGATCTGCGTGTCGGTAATTTTGAGGCACCTATTTGGGGGGATGGTAGTGTAAACCGACTTAGAAAAACTCGAATTTGTACAACAGAACAGGCAGCAAAATGTATTTTGCCATTAGGGCTCGACGTAGTTTTTTTGGGGAATAATCATGTATATGACTGCCGGGAAAAAGGTTTTGAAAATACTACGAAGTTCCTGAGAGAAAACGGAATCAGGTTCTTAGGGGCAGGCACAAGTCGAGATGAAGCGTCCCAGCCGGTTATCTTGGAAAGGAGAGGACTCACCCTTGGCTTTCTGAATTATGTGCATCGAAACACCAATCCTGACATACCCTTAGAAGCAGGTGTATTTCTGAATTATTTCGATGAAGAAGTTGCGCTAGAAGAAATATCTGAAATGTCGCGAAAGGTTCATGTGCTTTTATTGTACTTACATTGGGGGTCACAGGAATTAATTCGTCTCCCAAGTCTGGCGCAACGTAGGTTTGGGCGACGGGCTATTGAAACTGGAGCCACTGTCGTCGTTTTTGATCATGCCCATTGTCTTCAGCCTCATGAAGATTGGTGTGATGGACATATTTTCTATGGTCTTGGTAATTTTGTTTTTGGTGATCTCCCTGGCAAAAAATGGTCGTCTTTGGCCTGTCGTACGGCTATGGCAAATATTGAAATTTCTCGTGAGTGTGTGGAAAAGACTTGGCTTGCCTATATGTGCTCAGAAAACGGTATACCGAATTGGGATAAAAGGAAATCACGATCACGATCCCAGGAGCTTTTGAATTTTTATATTCATTTTTCAGATAGAGTATATAGGATTTTGTATGGATGGGAAAAATTTTACCAATCAGAAATAGCGCCCTGTTTTCTGTTTATAAAAAAGTCCGGCGGTATTATTCCTTCCTTGTTTAAAATACGCAAGCGTCATTTTTCAAAGTTTTTTGGGGGATTGACTCGGCCTTTTAGAGGAATTGGATAAAGATTCAAGGATAGAGTTGTATAGCATGTCCATGGAATGCGATATCCTAAAACATAGTTTTTTCAACTGGGATTGCGCATCTGAGTTTGCTCGGAACACTAAGCTTCCATCCACTTTCAAAGGTGACTTTGTGTTGCACCCAAAAGTACAGGATATTTTTCTCCCGTTATAGTTGAGGAAATGGACAAGACTCTTTCTTATAAAAAGAGTTCCACGTATGGGATTTGATCGATATGCATCAAGAAAATAGATGACATATTGGTCAAGAATTCCACATATGGTTTGGATAAAGTCGTTTGGAATACCAGAATACTTATGCGATTTTAAATGTCCTTCGGATGGAAAGACCAAATAGGATTGAATTGTAAATAGAATATGCTTGTAGGAATCCATAAAAATTCGTATGAGGGCCTAGATAAATACGCAAAAGTATTTGAAACTATTTTGGATTACAACGGGATAGAAACAGAGAGGCTGGATATCAGTGACGTGGACTTTTGGGGAAAAGTCCGGCAACTTGACCTGTTTATTTATCGCTGGAACTACTGCGATGACCATCACCAGATTGCTCGATCAATCATTCCAATTATTGAGAGGAAATTAGGGATTAAATGTTTCCCAAACATCATTACATGCTGGCACTATGATGACAAGATTAAACAGTATTACCTGTTGAGGGAGCATAATTTTCCTATCACGCAAAGTTGGGCTTTTTACGACAAGGATGCGGCGTTGAGGTGGACTAAGAAGGCGAAGTTTCCGGTTGTTTTCAAACTGAAGGCGGGAGCCGGTTCGATAAACATTGTTCTCATAAAATCCGCAAGAGGAGCCAGACGGATTATTAAGAGAATGTTCGGGAAGGGAATACTGCCAACTTACAGTGGTTTTGGCGATGTGCAGAACTGGTTCCTGAGGAGCTACTTTAATCTCCGACACAGTGTTGGGCAAAAACTGAGAGGGGGGCAAAGGTCGCCTTTTTGGCAAGTGCACAAGGACTATGTGTTTTTTCAGAAATTTCTGATGAATAATGATTACGATACAAGAATTACGGTGATCGGTGATAGAGCATTCGCTTTTCGACGGTTAAACAGAGTAAGTGATTTCCGCTCATCAGGGTCAGGGCGAATTGATTATGACATGGACAAGATAGACCTGAAATTCGTTTCGAAAGCCCTTGAGATTTCGCAAGCTTTAGGGTTTCAAAGCATGGCATACGACTCGTTATATGATGAGAATCGAGATATTAGTTTTTGTGAGATAAGCTACACCTATGTAGCATCGGCTGTTTATCATTGCCCTGGATACTGGGACAAGGAACTGCGGTGGCATGAAGGCCATTATTGGCCACAATATTTTCAACTTGTAGACATATTGGGCCTTCCGGATTTGAAGCAGCCTGAAATTAAGCCCTAGTTGTGAATCTCGTCAGTATCATCACTTAGCGTCAGCAGTGTGAGGGATTTAGTGTTCTTTTTGTTCCGATCCAATTTGTAGCGTGACACACTGGCATTAAGGAACTCAAATCGACAGATGAAGACACCAATTCATGGACAAAACAGTAAACTCCGGATTAGTTTTGTGGCTCACTTTGCTTATGGGCCTTTAATCCGAGTGGATACGGGTCACATTGGGGGCGTTGAAATACAGACTTCGCTCATGGCGCGATGGTTTGCTAATCATGGATACGATGTGAGCATGATTACCTGGGATGAAGGACAACCTGATGGTTTAATAGTCGACGGTGTTCGAGTCTTTAAGATGTGCCGTCAGGATGTTGGTATGAAAGGTTTGAGGTTCTTTTGGCCAAAATGGACCAGTCTTTACCGGGCAATGGGAAAAGCAAATGCTGATGTTTATTACTACAACACTGGAGACCTTGGCCTTGGACAAATTGCGATGTGGTGTCGAAGGCATGATCGCAAGTGCGTGTATTCAGTATCGGCTAATCGAGCTTGCGATCCTAAGTACTATGCTCTTGAGCCACTAAGGGAGCGGATTCTATACAGGTATGGCCTGAGGCATGCCCATTCCGTAATAGTCCAAACACGGCATCAGCAGCAAATGCTTCGCGAAGGATTTGGAATTGATTCGACTGTAATCCCGATGCCGTGTGAATTACTAGACACTAGTGGGTGTGTTCACCCAGAAATATCCTGCGAAGAATCCTTGCATGTACTCTGGGTTGGTCGTATCAGTGAGGAGAAGCGATTCGAATGGTTGCTTGATGTTGCGGAGCAATGTCCGGAGATTACTTTTGACGTGGTAGGTGCGTCAAATGCCAATTCTGACTATGCCTCGGCCTTGACGAAACGCGCTGCTCGAATTCTCAACGTAAAGATGCACGGCCGGATCCCACATGCTGAGATAGCCAAACACTATTACCGCTCCCGCGCTCTGTGCTGTACTTCCGCCTACGAAGGTTTTCCCAACACGTTCCTAGAAGCCTGGAGCCTTGGAATTCCTACAGTTTCGACTTTCGATCCTGATGGCCTGATTGCCAAACTCGGTTTAGGGTGGAACGCATCAAGTGTTGATGAACTTGTAGACCGTCTCAGAACTGCAATAAGCACTCCCGAGAAGTGGCATGCAGCGTCGCACGCTGCGCGGTCATATTACTTGAAGAACCACACCCTGGATGCGACGATGCCGAAGTTTGAGAAGCTCTTCTTGGATGTCGTTGGATGATAGAGACTTTGGGATTGACTTGCACCTAAGGCATACGTGTGGCACATGCTTGTGGGCATCACTGCCGGCATAAAATGAAGCAATGAAGGAAACGAAAAGGAGAATTTGTGTTGTCTTGGTCGTAGACGATCTGAGGTATGGGGGCGCCGAGCGTCAGGTAGTTGAACTGGCAAACAACATTGATCGTAATCGTTTTGACATCCATGTTTGTGCTCTTTCAGACGATGTCCCTCTCCGCGATACGCTGATAGACGCGGAGCATAGACTGCATACAATCAGAATGATGAACAGGCTTGATTTCACCGTGATCCCACGTCTGGCTCGCCTGGTGAGAGCGTTAAAGGCTGATGTTGTGCATGGTTACTTGTTCAGCGCGGAAATTGCGAGTCGGCTTGCGGGACGCTTAGCGGGCACGAAGGTCATAGTTGGCTCGGAAAGAAATGCCAACCAGACATTTCGGGCAAGCAACATTCTTGCCTATAAGCTCACCCAGCGATGTGTGGACATTATCGTTGCCAACTCATATGCCGGCACTGAGTCTAATAGTAAACTTTTCAACAGGCCACGTTCGAATTACCGTGTCGTGCATAATGGAGTAGATGCGAAGCGATTTAGACCAATGAACGGGACGAAAATTCGACAAGAACTTGGAATCCCCTTGCAGTGCCCTGTTATTGGTGCTTTCGCCAACTATAAGAAACAGAAGAATCATTCGATGCTACTGCGGGCATTTCGACTGGCCCTCCAATCTTTCCCGGAGGCCATGTTGCTTATCGTTGGGAATCAACCGTTTGATGGAAGAGGCAGGTACAACAGCTATGAGGGTCGACTGCACCGCATGGTGGATGATTTAGGGATTCGCCGCCAGTGCATGTTTCTGACAAAGCGGACAGACACAGAGCGGCTCTATCCTGTCTGCAATATCACAGTGCTTTCATCTCTTCATGAAGGTACCCCGAATGTCCTGCTGGAATCGATGGCCTGCTGTGTTCCGGTTATTGCCACGAATGTATGTGATAATGAGTACATAGTTAAGGGGGGTGAGGTGGGCCATCTTGTTGAGGTAGGAGACGAGGTGGGAATGGCGCATCGCATGGAATTTCTGCTGGGCAACAATGCCCTACGGGAGGAGATGGGACGAAAGGCACGCAATTGGGTGCTCGAGGAGTTTTCAACCAAGCGGTTGGCCGAAAAGATGGGATCTGTCTACATGGATGCTCTAGACGGCAAGCACAAATGACGTTGCTTGCTTAAGGTGCTATAAAAAGGTTGTGGATGTAGAGCAACCTCATACTACGATGATTTGTAGCGAAATGATTCTTACGTTGTGATACTACAATCCTGATGGTATGAACAATGATTCGAAGAGCAGCAGCTTACGTTTTGTTAACTAGCGTATATGGCTTCACGTGGCTGGTAGCTGTCTTGAGCGGCGTCATACCACGTCGGCCATGGAAGCCGACCGGCCGGATTATGGTCACAGGGACGTTCCATAACCCCGGTTGGTATATGTCCCACGTTATCCCCCTGTCTCGGAGCGGGGTGAAGGAGGTAATCCTGGTTGTTGACGAACCTCAGTTACCGCTCGAAAGAGTCAGGTTTGTCTGTCCCCCGAAGTGGGTTTCGAGATTATTAAGCCGGGCCGGCGCCAAGGCGATTTGGATGATCCTCGCTGGCCTTCGCTATCGTCCGGACCTGTACATGGGATACCATATAGCTCCGGGAGCTTGCTCAGCGTTGGTGGCGGGTAAGTTGCTGGGGCGACCATCCTGTTACCAGATGGTTGCTGGGCCGGTTGAAGTAATGGGCGGTGGCGTCGACGCGATCGAGAGTATGGGCGCGATTCTTGGACGTCCATCAAAACTTATTGAGACGACAGCCTTGGCTGTTGTTAGACTATTCGACCTGATAGTTGTTAGGGGAAGTAGGGCCAAGGAGTATCTGGAAGCCCAAGATGTGAAAGGGTCGATAGCTCTTATCACTGGAAGTGTAAATGGTTACCCGCGATAGCCAAAAAATGATCGACAAATCGATTTGGTCTTTGTTGGGCGGCTATCCCCAATCAAACAAGTCCATCAGTTCATTGCGATTGTCGATGCTATAGCACGTACTGTGCCGAACGTTCGGGCGACAATTGTTGGCGACGGACCTTTGATGGCGAACCTGCGGGCCCATAGTAAAGCATTAGGGCTTACTGAAAATATTGAGTTTCTTGGCAAAAGGAAGGACGTAGAAGCAATCCTGGCCTGTTCGAAGATCTTTGTTCTGACTTCCAGGTCTGAAGGCCTATCCATCGCCATGGCCGAGGCCATGACTGCCGGCGTGGTACCTGTAGTTGCCGATGTCGGTGAACTCGGCGACCTTGTGGTCAATGGTGAGAACGGTTATCTCGTGGAACCTAACCACATCGACGAATACACAAAGAAGGTGATATCTCTCTTGCGGGATAACGCGTTATGGACTCAGTTTTCTCAAAGGGCAAGTAAAGTGGCAAGAAGAAAGTGCGATATTGAATCTGTATCAGAAAAGTGGCGGCAGCACCTTCAAGATGTTGTGGCTCACGCGTCGGGCCATGTGATACAGGAAATCTTGAATTGAACGAAATATTAAACTCGTCTCAAGTCGCAATCTCCGCGGGGCATGATCTTTATCCGTTGGAACCTCCGTATTCACCGGGTGCCGCCTATCCGGAACACCCTTTTGGCTCTGCGACTCTTGCAGATGAGGCCAACCATGCGTACGAGGGAGTACGCGATGCGCTGCGGCTGTTGGACCTTGATAAGGAGAATTATGGCCAGAAGGACTGGAATCCGCTGGGCAAAATTGTCCATCCTGGTGACACGGTCGTACTGAAGCCCAACTTTGTTCGTGATTTTCGCGAGACGCAGGCGGGGCATGAGGATTGTCTGATAACCCATGGCGCTATCATTCGAACGGCCCTTGACTACGTCTATATTGCCCTTAGGGGCGAGGGGCGGATCATAATCGCGGACGCCCCACAAAATGATGCAGACTTCGATTCGATTCGACGGATAGCGGGATTGGACGAAATCCGGGAATTCTACCGCCGCCATGCAGGCTTTGAAGTCGAGGTATATGATCTTCGGCCGGAGAAAGCGCGAAAAGTTGACGGTGTGATTGTCGGTCACGAGCGATTGGCCGGCGATCCGGCCGGATACGTCAAGGTGGATTTGGGTCGACACTCGGCTTTCGCCGAGGTCGAGCATTTGTGCCACCTGCTGTACGGCGCCGAATACGACACCCGCGAACTCCGGTCACACCACCACGACGGCGTTCACGAATACCTGATTTCAAAGACCATCATGGAAGCCGATTGCGTAATCAACCTGCCCAAGCTCAAGACTCACAAGAAGACCGGTATCACCGTAAGCATGAAGAATCTGGTAGGAATCAACGGCAATAAAAACTGGCTGCCGCACCATCGACTGGGTACGCCTGCTCAAGGTGGTGACCAGTTTGCGGATGATGGTATGAGACATCGAATTGAGCGAGGAGCTATGTCTTGTTTTAGGAATCTGTTTCCACTATTCGGACCTTTGAGAGGAGTGATGGCTAAGCTTCTGAAAGCTCTCGGCAAGCGGGCCTTTGGTGACACGAACACCCATACCGTTCGTTCCGGCAACTGGTATGGCAATGATACAACTTGGCGGATGGTGATCGATCTGAATCGGATACTTATGTACGCGGACAAGAATGGACATCTTCAAGACCGTCCCGCAAGAAAAATGTTCTGTATTGTTGACGGCATTATCGGCGGTGAAGGTAATGGCCCACTGGATCCCACGCCTAAGCTGGCCGGGGTCGTGCTGGCCGGGCTCAACCTTCTGGCCGTTGATCTGGTCAGCGCTCGACTTATGGGCTTCGACTACCGGTGTCTGCCGCTGCTCAGTCGCGGTTTGGCGGTAAGCCCATTGCCTCTCGCCGCATTAGCATATGGTGATGTGGTCTGTGCTTGCAATAACGTGACCTTAGAGGGTCGGCTGATGGAAACGGTGGGGCTGGACATGCACTTCCGTCCCCATTTCGGCTGGCAGCATAATCTTGAGAATGTTCCCGATGAAGGCGGTCAAATCAATTAGAATGCTGCCTATCCAGGACAGTAGCGATTCCCGTGTTATGCCTTCCCAAGGCAGACACAGCCCGAGCCTTGAACCGGTTATGTTTGAGGAGGTACACCCGAACGATCACCGTAGTGCTGGATTACCTGATCCGCCCATCCTCATGGGAACACGGGTGATCGAGGTAACAAAGGTATTCCGTGCTATTGGTTACAGGCCTTCGCCACCACGGTCCTATCCGCACAGGATCCGAAAAGTACTTGCTTTTCTGTGGATAGAAGGTGTTCGTCGCACTTCCCTAAAGTTGAGGAATGCTCTGCTATCGAAGAAACACGAATCTGAGGAGGCTTTCGTTGTGGCCGTCGGCAGGATTGAAGACTCACACCAATGGTGTGCAGCCTGTGGTCGGCAATTCTCTGCCCAGATTCCGAAGATGCTCTTCCGGGAAGAGCTGATCTTTCCGGCCACAGGCGAGAAAAGCGCGGTCGATCTCGCGAAGAGAATCATCATACAACTCAGAGGTAACGCCAAGCTTGTTGACGATTTGGTCAATCTCAGCCCATATTCGCGAGAAAGAATCCCCGTTCTGAAAACCATGCCGGAGCGAGGTTGTTTGACAGATCGCCAAACCAGTGCGGCCGAAAGGACAAGAGGCAAGATTCTTTCCGTCGATGGCCAAAGAATCCGCGACAAACATCCTCACCTGATACAAATCGGTGCCGGGGGATACCCATACGTATACGTGCTGCCGCATATCAAAGGTCATGTGTTTGATACAGTCGTGGACTACAACCCCCTCAGAGCCACGGCGGTCGCAAATCGGTTTCGTTTTCGGCATGCGGAAACTGATTACAAGCGTGTCTTGGAACGAGCAGCGGCGTTTCCCTTGGTCACGGTTATCGTTGCGGGGTATCACTCGCTCCACACCGATATCGCAATTGATTTCCTCAAGGCTAATCCACAAGCGAAAGTCCTCATAGAGAAGCCGCCTGTTGTAGGCTACAATCAGCTGCAAAAGCTGTATCCGTACATGCGCTCGAAAGATCATTTTGTTGAGATTGGATACAACCGGCGCTATACGAGTATGGTCGAGCGTGCTGGGTCGCTTCTGAGAGGACGGAAAGGTCCAGTTACAGTTACTTGTATACCAAGAGAAGACGACATGCAGCCTTCCCACTGGTCGTTCTGGAGCACAGAGGGTGGTCGTGTGCACGAGAACTTGTGTCATTGGATTGACTTGGGGATCATGCTGATTGGCACGCGACCAGTCGAAGTGGTCTGCCTTGCCGGCAAAGACCATCAATCTGTCTCGAGCGTGGCTGTTCGCTTCGAAGACGATTCGATCCTGAATCTGATCAGCGGCGTGGTCGGCAACGGCCTTCGGGGGGTTCAAGAATACATAGATATCAAAACTGGCTTCCTAACAATCCAGATTGATGATTTCCGGAGGATGGTCGTTCTCAAAGGTGGCTCACGTCGGATATACAGGCAGCGATTGCGCGAA
>Ga0209636_10009116_pt1 | contig 10113 bp, 9 predicted proteins | sample DeeMarSWOR152_54_FD_187464 | JGI IMG/M metagenome (GOLD analysis project Ga0209636, IMG submission 187464) | Marine sediment microbial communities from White Oak River estuary, North Carolina - WOR-1-52-54 (SPAdes) (version 2) | ecosystem: Environmental > Aquatic > Marine > Intertidal zone >... | reverse complement strand
CTGGTCGATGGATTAAAGTCAGAGACCATCATCCAGAATGATAACGCAAAGACTTGTTTTCCGCAGGTCTCTCCGCTTTCCTATGAAAAAGCCATCGAAGCCGCGCTCTCTGAAGACGCGGCGAAATAGGTCATCAGCGGTTGGCGAGAAAGCAGTTTTAATCCTTTTGAGATGGTGAGTATTTTTAGAGTTGAGGCACCTTTTTTTTAACTTTTCCTCAAGGGCACCTTGAGGTGCACCTGGACTCGAGTAATAAATGGCTCTCTTTCTATCTGGAATTCAATCTAGGGCGCTTGATGCAATAGAGCTGTCTGCTCCAACAAGAGCCAGTAAATCATCTCTTTTTCTTTTTTCTCCGGGAACAGTATGAGTTGTACGTAATTATCCGTGTTCAAATATGTCTGCGCGGCTTTATGGAGTACTTCAGGAGTGATGCGTTCGAGTGTCTTTACGTAATCAAAGAGACCTCTTGGGTTTTCATTCTGTTGGTATTTGTAGGCCAGTTGAGCCAATAACCAGCCGTTTGTTTTAATGCCAGTTTCGAAGTTCCGATATTCCGCCTTTTTGAAATCGTTGAGTTCTTCAGGGCTGACACCCTCTGTCTTCAGTTTCTCGATCTCCTTGAACACAACTTGTACCAGATCTTCCACCCTCTCCGGGTCCGTACCAAAATTAATCATTATAGTGTATTCTTGGTCAGGTATCTTGTCATATGAGGGGCTGGCTGCTATGCTGTAAGTACCGCCGAGGTCCTCTCTGATTGTCTTGCGGAGTCTTGTCTGGAGTATTAGGCATGTGCCTCGGATGGCGTTGCGCTGTTCCTGTGTATACTGGAAGGGTCCGGTAAAGACGATGCTAGCTCGGCTTTGAGGCTCGAGTCCTTTGTGGACAGCCTCCTTGACAACACCTTTTGGAGGATCGATACCCACGTCCCTCCAGGTCTCCTCACGGTCGATGGAAGGCAAGGCTCCGAGGTAACGTGTCACCAGGGGTTTTATAGACTCGAGGTCAAAATTACCAACGATGATAAAAGTGAAATCGCTGGCATCCGCAAAGCGGTCCTTGTAAAAAGCGTATGATTTTTCAAGGTCCATCTCGTCGATAATATCTTCTGTTATGGGACGTGCGCGGAGATGATTCTGTGACATTATTTTCTGGAGCGTGTCAAAAAAGACGGCCATTGGACTGGCACTGCGGTTCTTATACATAGCCTTCATCCGGCTGGTCAGAGCCTGGAAGATATCCGCATCAGCCCTGGGCTCTGTAAAAGTGAGATAGACGAGCTGGAACATGGTTTCCAGGTCCTTAGGAGAGGCGCTTCCATAAATTCCTTCTTCAAGCTCGCTGATGGAGGGTGTAACTCTGACAACCTTGCCAGATAGTTTTTTTCGAAGATCAATCGCGTTGAACTCGCCCAATCCTCCACTGCCTATGACCTGAGAGGCTGTTTGCGCCGGGATGAAGTCCTCGTCAGTCGCCAGGGACGTTCCCCCAGGGCTAAATGCCCGAAGGAGTATTTCATCCGCCTTGAAATCAGTGGGCTTGAGGACAACCCGGACTCCGTTTGAAAGCTCCCATTCAGTGATCCCTACCTCTTCGATGGTTTGGGTTTCAATGATTGCGCCGGGCTCAGGAATATCGGCCAGCAGAGGCTCAGCGGGGGTGGTGTCCACGTAGGCCGTAATCTCCTTTTCCTCGACAGCGTCGAACACAGCCAGGAGTTCTTCCTCTGTGGGGATACGGAGCCCTTCCTTCTCAGGCGCGCTCACCACTATCACACGGTTCTCCTCAGTCAGCCATTCTTTTCCGAGCGTGTTGACTTCCTCCAGAGTGACCTCTGGCACGAAACGCTTGTACAATTCGAATTCGTACTCAATACCCGGGATAGGTTCACCTGTCAGGAAGTGGCGGATGTATTCGGAGACATATCTGTATGACTCTGTTTTTTCTCTTTCCGCGAACGCCCTTTCAATCCACCGCAGAATGTCGCGCTTTTGACGTTCGAGCTCGGATTCTGTGAACCCGAAGCGGGAGACTCTTTCTGATTCGGTCAGCAGCGTATCCAGTCCGCGCTCGATCCCATCTTCTTTGACACTCGCACTGAGTGTATAGGCTTCCTTTGATCTCAGGAAGGGACCTCGGCTGGAGTAGGCATAGATGAACGGAGGATCAGGTTTCTGGGAAAGCTCGCTAAACCGTTGGTTGAGCATGCCGTTGTATATTCCTTCAACGACCCTTTCCCGGTAAGACCCAACAGTTTCCTGTTCCCGAAGAGGGTGCTTGTGATAGACAGAAACGTTGGTGCCCGTAGCTTCTTTATCTGTGGCAATGGCGAATAAGGTCTCTTTATGGTCAGGAATCTCGAAGGTTTGCCGCGGACGAGGCTTTTTTCGCTTGGGAAGTGCGCTGAAATGCTTTTCGATAAGCTCTTTCACTTTTGACTTGTCGAAATCTCCCACTGCGATGACCGCCATCATATCCGGGCGGTACCAGTCTTTATAGAACCGTTTTATCACTTTGTATTTGAAGTTCTCGATGATTTCTTTTTTTCCGATAGGCAACCTTTCTGCGTATTGAGAGCCTTTAAGAAGGATAGGAAATTGTTTGTCTCTCATCCGGGCGAAGGCACCTCGGCCCAGTCGCCACTCTTCGACAATCACGCCCCTCTCCTTGTCGATCTCTTCGTTCTCTAAAAGAAGTGCGTGGGACCAGTCTTCGAGTATCTTAAAAGCGGTCTCCATAACCTCAGGGGAATCCGTAGGAATGGTGAGCATATAAACAGTCTCATCAAAGCTTGTGTAGGCATTCAGGCCGGGTCCGAACCTCATCCCGATAGACTCCATGAATTCGATGAGTTTGTGCTTTTCAAAGTTCTTGGTTCCGTTGAAGGCCATGTGCTCCAGGAAATGGGCCAGGCCCTGCTGGTCATCGTCCTCGAGAATCGATCCGGCATTCACTGCCAGGCGGAGTTCTGCGCGGTTCTCCGGACGCTTATTCTCCCGGATGAAGTAGCTGAATCCATTGTCAAATTTCCCGGCTGTGACATGGGGCCCGATAGGAAGCTTCTCGTCGAGTGAGGCTGTCCTGGCTTGTTCCTGGATGGTCTTTTCCTGCTCGATGGAAGAGCCGGGGAGGACGAGGAGTATGGCCAGAAAAATGGCGGTCAAGAATCTGTTAATGTGTTTCATTTTTACCCTCCTTTTTTTATATTCAAACCTTTTCAATTAATTTTGTCGGCTGGTTAGCTCCAGGTATGAATTTGGTTTTTCTGTTTTTATCCCCTTCATGCTCAGACTTTTTATTCGATTATTCGCCCAGCTCGAGGCATTCATAGTTTAAGTTGTCCGAGATGGAATTTCTTCGCTGATGTCTAAGATGTGTATCACAGGAAAATGGCGTTGTCAAACTGAGTTGGAAAAATAAATTCTCTGTTTTCTTAGAGTGCTTTGAAGGTTAACGCTATTAACCTTAATCAGTAAAATCGAATTCTAACTGAGGGCTTTTTTTCTTTATCAAATTAGAGATAAAATTCACCAATTTTCCTGCAATCATCAATGCATCTTGCGCTTCTTTTTTCGAACAGGGGATACCCGGTTCATAGATAAATCGATGCCTTTTCCTCCGCATAAAATCAAAATCATTTACAATCCTCTTATACTTTTCTCCTACAATAGAGGACACAAATCTCACAACAGTCAGATGTTTGTCCCTAAATTCTGGCCTGAAGCCATCACTCAACATCAGTGCCAATCCTGCGCGCAGCATTGCGGTGTAGGCATAATTATAGGCACATTCTTCATCCTGGGTTATGTTTCTTTCAGCGGTTTCTAAGTCAACGAATGCCCGTTTCAGTAAATTCATTATGGAGTTGCTATCTCTAGGGCATTTTTTTATTAAACTCTCCTGAAGCAAATACTTTTTTGATTCTTTATAAATCATCCTCATGGCCTATAAGCATTATTTTCGGCCTTTCTAGCAAATCCATTATGAACCCACTTTTTGACTTCTTCTTGTCTTGATATTCCTGCCAGGAGTAAACAGTGGTATTGATTTCTCTTTTCAATCTTTTTTCTAATCTGGCAATTCTCTCATTAAGCTCTGAGGTGTCAGGATTACCAATTATCATCAGGTCGATATCGCTTGTGGCCTTATATTGGTCTGAAGCGAATGATCCGTAAATTAAAGATATTTTTATTTTATCAATCGAGGAGAGCTCTTTTTTCAGACTTCCCTCGACTCCAACTGTTTTAAAGACTATGCTTTTCAATTCTTTATAAAGAGGATGGATTGTGTTCAACGAATAGAAGAGAAGGTTTCCTACCTTTTCAGTTTTAAACAAGTCGTCTGTCTGATATTTTAGGAGCTCTCTGCGAATGCTCCCTGCAGAATATCCCAAAATTCTCTCTAGCTCTCTGAGATAATATCTTTTGTTTGGATTCGTAAAAAAGAGAGCAAGCAAATCCTGTCTTATTTTTGACTTTGCGATGTACAGTGATTCTTTCATGATGTACTCCAATTTGAGTACAATTGTACTCAATTTAGAGTACATATTCAAGAGAAAAGTTGATTTTCTATTTGCCATAATTCATTGTCTTTGAAGTAATAGACGGATTTTTCTTAGGTTTTTCTCAGTGAAAAAAATCCGTAGGATTCCTTGTCTTGAATATCGAAGCTTTTAGCTATATTATTAAACCTAAAATAAATGCATGATTGAGTGAGAAAAGCATGCAAATCAAAGAAAAAAAGGACCTACAAGTCACCGTTGATAAACGGCATATCGTTTCCATCGGTGAACGCCTTTATACTGAAAGTGTGGAGCTCCTCCGGGAGCTTATTAACAACGCCTATGATGCCGATGCCACAGAGGTCCACGTGGAAATCGCTCCTGAGAAAATTTTGATCAATGATAACGGCTCTGGTCTGGATGCTGAAGGCTTAAAGCAGTATTTTCTCGTCGGTTCCAATGAGAAAGTGCTTCACTCCCGCTCACCGAAGTTTGGAAGAGCCAGAATCGGACAATTCGGCATAGGAAAATTCGCCTCGCTGGCCGCAGCCTCCCGCTTTGAAGTCCTCACTCAGCATAGAGATTTTGCAGCCCGCGTCATTTTTGACAAAAAAGCCTGGGAAGAGGCGAGGGACGAATGGCACATTCCCTGCGAAATCCTTGTTCCAGACTCAAAGAGAGGAGATGGAACGACCATCATTCTTTCAGGCCTCTCTAAGTCATTTGACCTGGAAGAAGTCGAGAAAAAGATCATAGAAGGAGTGCCTCTAAAAGCGCCCGATTTTACCGTCTTTCTGAATAAGCGCCGTCTTTATCCGAGGAGCATTGTCGGCCAGAGAATTCCCATACTGGAAGGCTGTAAATACGGCACTGTATCTGGAGAGATCATCATCACTCCCACTTCCATGGCCTCTTTAAAGGATTTGGGCGTTGAGGTCAAGGTGAGAGGAGCAACGGTCAAAAGAGAGCTTTTCGGCATGGAAACATGGGGAAAGGCCGTGGCCAGGATAAAAGGGGAGATCAATGCTGATTTCCTGCCCGTCACCAGCGACCGCTCCAATTTTGTGGCTGATTCTGATGAATACCAGGAATTCCTCAAAGTCATGGTGAAGGTCGTGGGCATCATCAGGAAAACTTTGGGCAGGGAGGCTGACCGGCGAGAAGATAGAAAAGCCAGCCGGGTAGTGAAAGAGGCTCTGCAAAGAATCCATAAAGCGTTAGCCCAGAACCCGGACCTCTCGCCTTTTGGACCCATCCCTTATGGTGAGGGGGGAGGAGTGGGCGGCGGAGCGGCTGTGGGAGAAACGAAGAAGAAAGGATTAGAAGGCCTGGAGGTCCAGCCGCAGGAGGAGCAACTTCCAAGCCCATCAAAACCAAAAAGAAAGAAGCGGCGCCATCCGCTGGTCAAAAAAATCACCCCCAATGCCATTGTCCGCAGGATGAGATTGGGCGCGGACAGTGTCTCTGTCTGCCTCGATTTTTTCGGCGAATCAGGGCCTGAGTGTTTCTCAGAGGGGAATGTGGTCTATATCAACCGCGACCATCCCCTTTTTAAAAGAGAATCTCAAAGGGCAGCGACATACACCATGTACCTTGCCCGGCTTCTGACACAGGAGATTTCCTTGATGAAGGAGACGAGAAGCCCCCGCGTCGCCTTTAACCGCCAGAGCAAGCTCCTCAAGGATGCCTTTATTGAGGAGTAGGATTTCCTTTTATGGCAGTCCAACAGAAGCCCAAACCTTTGTTTTTTTTTAAAGTCAAAATTTTTTGATGTTGAGTTCGATTTAGTCGTAACCTTTCCCAGGGTTCCAAGAAAACAGAAGATGAGGATTTCTATTCAAAAAAAGAATTGAACATCATTTTGAAAAAAGCCTTGAAAGGTGAATAGACTATGAACAGGCAGGTGGATTTTGTTAAAAGAGATCTTCGGGAGAAAGCTCGAAGAATTCTTTAAATTCAATTCCACCTTTACCTACAAGAAATTTTTTATGGGTTCTAAATTTCTTGGAGAACTCTTGAATTCCAGGTAAAGCATGCCTCTTTTTCCCGCTTTTAACTTCTATTGCTGCGATTTGGCCGCTCTTTTCTGCGATAAAATCGACTTCTTTATTTCTCTCTCTCCAGTAATATATTTCTATATCTTTATTCACAGACTCATTGATAAGATGCGCGCCGACTGCAGATTCTGCAAGGTGACCCCAAAAGTCATGATCTAATTTTGCTTCTTTAAAATTCTTTCCTATCTGGGCAGTAATGAGAGAAGTATTAAGCACTTGAAACTTTGGACTAGAGGCTTTTTGTCTGGTTTTCTGAGCCGTATATTTTTGTAATCCCTTAAGCATTCCAGCCGAAGAAAGGAGTTCAAGATAATGAGCAAGTGTTGTCGTATTTCCTGCGTCTTGCAGTTGTCCTAGCATTTTATTGAAAGATAAAATCTGTCCTGAATATTGGCATCCAATCTCAAAAAGCCTTTTTAAAAGAGCCGGTTTATCAACTCGAGACATCATGAAAACATCTCTTGAGACCGTAGTCTCTATGAGTGAATCTTTTATATAGTTTTTCCATCGCTCATTATCTTTAATTAATGAGGCAGCACCAGGGTAGCCACCGAAATAAAAATATTGATCCAGATCAAAATTGAATGCCTCTTTCATTTCAGAATAGGACCAGTGTGGGATCCGGATAAGTTCGAATCTACCTGCAAGCGTTTCTGTGATACCTTTCTGAATGAGAAGTGGGGATGAACCAAGCAGCACTACTTTTAAGGGAATTTTATTTAGCGTATCCTCATCCCAGAGTTTTTTAACGGTTTCTGTCCATCCACGAATTTTTTGGATTTCATCGAGTACAAGCAAAAAATCTTTTTGTAAATCCAAACTTTTGAGTTTCAAACGAGCAATATCCCATTGCTGTTCTATCCAAATAGAAGAATTAGCATCGACTGCGTCCGTTGTTGAATAATGAGAAGGGATTTTGATCTCCTTTATTACTTGCTGTATCAGGGTAGTCTTTCCTGATTGTCTTGGACCAGCTAATACCTGAAGAAATTTTCGTGGTTCATTAAGGCGAATGAAGATATTTTTAAAATATTTCCGTTTATACATTTTACTCACAAAGTTAATACAATTTACTCAATATATTGAGTAAATATACTCAATATTATGAGAGATGTCAATGTTTTTTTGTAAAATTCCACGTAGGTAAATATATTTTCATTATTATAACGAAAAACCTATCAAAACAGCTCAAACTCGTTACAATAACGAAAAGTGAGAATGAAAAACACTATTTGTAAAATAGCAATTGACAAATAGGTTCACTATTTGTAAAACAGACAAAATTCAGAGGTGGCAATAATAGGAGGCAGGTCAGCAACATCTATGTCGCTGAAACGAAACACTAGCCATAATATTGTATATTAACGCTTGACATTATTAACGTTTTGCGTTAACATTCCGTTATGATCAGGGATTTCCGATGTAAGGAAACTGAAAAGATATTCAATCGTCAATTCTCCCGGAAATTCCCGGCTGATATTCAGCGCACTGTCCTTCGAAAATTGGCTTTACTTGATGCTGCAGAATCGCTGGACGACCTGAAGATCCCTCCGTCGATTCGGTTGGAGAAGCTGACTGGAAATAGAAAAGGGCAATACAGTATTCGTATTAACGACCAGTGGCGCATCTGCTTCGTATGGTACCGCGGAGATGTGCAAGAGGTTGAAATCACAGATTATCATTAGAGGAGAAAGCCATGAGTATATCAAAGATGCCTCCTATTCATCCTGGTGAAGTTCTTCTTGAGGAGTTTCTCAAGCCTATGGGGATTAGCCAGTATCGCCTGGCAAAAGATATTTCTGTCCCGCCCCGACGAATCAATGAGATCGTACATGGAAAACGAGCAATTACTGCTGATACAGCCCTTCGTCTATCTCAATATTTCGGAACTTCTGAGAGGTTTTGGATGAATCTCCAGACAAGATATGATTTGGAGATAGAAAAGGACCGATTGGGTGATCGTCTTACAAAGGAAATACATTCAAGGGTGGCTGGTTAAGCCAGAATAGAAAGCTTCTTTCTCAACTTAACAAGCAAATAGCATTTTTAAAAAAGGCTTTAAATGGAAAAGAAATACGCTCTTTGTCTTGAAGTTTTAAGGCGAATCGAAGAAGTTTAAAAATTTTAAGAAAGCAATGCTTATAAAGGATTCCGTTTTTTTTTGTATTTCCAGAAATTAGTGGGGATAGTTTCAGTTTTAATTCCATATTCATGTTACATGCTATATAATACAATCAAAGGGAGTAAACACAGATGAAACTGAAAGTAATATTAGAACCCAGTGATGACGGAGGCTATACTGTTTATGTGCCTGCTCTCCCAGGCTGCCTCAGTGAAGGAAATACAAAAGAAGAAGCATTAAAAAACATTCGTGAAGCCATAGAGCTCTACTTAGAACCAGTAGAAGATGATATGAGTTTTTCCCCTAATGCTGAAGAGATCGAAATAGCGATATGACAAAGGTTCCCAGCCTGAATTATGATCAAGTTATCCGGGCATTAAGAAGAGACGGTTGGGTTGTAGTTCGCCAGAAGGGAAGCCATATCCGCTTACAAAAAGCATTCCCTGATAAGACTTTAAAGCTTATTATCCCTGCTCACAGGCCGATTAAACGCTCGACATTAGCTCATATTTTAAAACAGGCAAATCTATCAGTTGAAAAACTTAAAACGTTACTTTAGCAGACATCAACTGGTAAAATATTATTTTTCTTTTAGTTAAGTCTCGTTTAGAGGAACTATCCAAACATTTGTGCCTCAAAACAGATAATATACATTATGCTGCAAGCTTTACCAAACATTTTGGATATTCTGAAGATTATCTAAACCGGCATTTAGATGGAAACAGTCTTTATCTTGAAGTTTTAAGACGGATGCAAGAAGCAGATTCGTTACAATAACGAAAAGTATTACAAAATGTTTAATATTCGTTACAATAACGAAACCTAAAACTAGCAATTTTCAAGATAGAAAAATTCTTTAAAAAATATAATGTCAAATTTGAGCAATATCTTAAATTTCTGTTCCTCTTGCGATTATCTTTATGTAGTCGGTGAATAAATACTTACGATATCTTTTTTTCCCCGAAACCTCATTAAGAATACCTGCTTCACTAAATTTATTCACCAGTTGAGTCGCTGCTTGTCGGCTAATCTTAAACTTCAATAAAACGTCTGAAACGCTGATTAAAGGTCTTTCAAACAACATATCTAACAGCTTCACAGCCTTAGCGCCTCCGATTTTTTTCCTAAGGAGTTCTTTGGATAGCGTATCTTTTAGGCCAATAATCTCCTTTGCCGAGGATGCAGCTTTTAATGAGATCTCAACTACTCCCTGTAAAAAGAATTTTAACCAATTCTCCCAATCACCTTCTAACCTTATTTTCATCAAATAATCATAATATTTGCCTCTATATTTTTTTAAATAATAGCTCAGATAAAGCAGCGGCCGGGTGAGAATGCCTTTCCAGTAAAGATAGAATGTAATTACTAATCTCCCAATTCTGCCATTTCCATCCAGGAAAGGATGAATCGTTTCAAACTGCGCATGTATC
>Ga0209636_10009115_pt1 | contig 10113 bp, 10 predicted proteins | sample DeeMarSWOR152_54_FD_187464 | JGI IMG/M metagenome (GOLD analysis project Ga0209636, IMG submission 187464) | Marine sediment microbial communities from White Oak River estuary, North Carolina - WOR-1-52-54 (SPAdes) (version 2) | ecosystem: Environmental > Aquatic > Marine > Intertidal zone >... | reverse complement strand
CCCTCCCGGGCGCCGCGGGCGAGGTCACGGACGGCCCTCTCGGCCACATATACAGGTTCGAGAAGAAGAGGTCCGTCGGCGGGGGGTTGGCGAGGAGTATGCTGAGGTTCATCCAGTCCGAGTACCGGACCCTGCCCTTCGCATCCCGCTGGGCGCTGCGGAGGTTTCCCGGCCCCGAGGGTCAGGAGGCCCTCTCGGAGCTGCTGCGGTCCAAGTGCATCCACGCGTATCCCCAGCTCGTCGAGAGGAGCCGCGGCCCGGTGGCCCAGGCGGAGCACACGGCCATCGTCACGGAGGGCGGCTGCGAGGTCACCACCGCCTAGCTCTTCTCCTTCTCGTCCTTCCGGCGGTGGATGCGGGTCACGGTCATCGAGCCCTCGCACCGGGTGCAGGGCTCGTCGTCCTTGAAGACGTAGTCCCCCTGGGCGAACTCCCTGATCCTCTTGAGGCCGCACTGGGGGCACTCGAGGGTGGTGACGACGTCCACCCGGGGGACCTCCAGCTTCGTCGCGGTGATGGACCTGGCCCGGAAGAACATGTACCCCATGGCGGCGAAGCCGGTCGTGCCGATGATGATGTAGTAGTTCGCCTGCTCGGGGTGGTCCGACCCGTAGGCCTGGAAGCCCATGTAGAGGCTGAAGATGGAGAAGACCCCTATGGCCACCACCACGATCAGGGTGGTCCACGAGAGGCTCAGGCTCGGGTACTCGGCTCCGCCGCGCTTTCCCATGCCGTCCACCTACTGGGCTATCCCCACCGTGTTGCCGATGCCGGCGACGACGATGACGTCGCCCTCCGCGGACCTCTCGCCGACGATCCTCCTCACCGACTCCAGGGCCTTATCCGTGGCATCGAAGAGGGCCTCCTCCATGGGGGCGACGACGTGGCTGATGTCCTCCTTGATGGCGATGGCGTAGAGGGGGACGTCGTGGGCCTTCGCCGCCTCCTCGATCCTGAACTTCTGGACGCCGACGCCGCCTATGGCCGCGCCGACCCCCTCGGCGATGTCCCCCGTCGGCTCGCCCTCGAGCTTGCCCGCGGCGTCGATCATGATGATGGCCTTCACCCTGCCCTTCCACTCGTCGAGGACGTTCTCCACGGCCTCACCGGGCTTGCCGACGCTCCCCCCCGGCCCCCTCGCCTTCATCACCACCAGGGTCCTCCCCGCCATGGGCACCTCCGCGGCGACCATCTCCTTGGCGACCTCCTTCCAGGGGTTGCCGTGCATCAGCTTCGCCGCCACCAGGGCCCCGACGCCGTCGCCGATGGGCATTCCCTCCTTGAAGGCCTGGAGGGCGGCGGAGTAGGCGTTTATCTCCCGCATGATCAGGGGCAGGATCATGTGGATCTGCATGATGACGTAGATGTTCATCGTCCTCTTCCCCAGGAGGTAGAAGTGGCGTATCACCTTGTAGTAGACGTTCAGGGCGAGGGCCGCCTCCAGGAGGTTCTCCAGGTTGTTGACCTCGCTGTCCGACGCCGAGGGCGCTATGGCCCTCACCTCATCCTCGAACGTGCTCTCCCTGACGTTTATGAGCTGGTCGAACTTGCCGACGATGCCCGCGGGGTCCATGTCGACCGGCGGGATCATGAAATGCTCCAGGAACCGCTCCACCTCCGGCGTCGGGTCGTTCTCGGGCTTCCCGATCTCCTTTATCGTCTGGATGGATACGCTGCGCCCCTCGTCCCGGATGGCCTTCACCCTCCTCAGAGTCCCCTCCACCTGCCTGAGCATCGTCATGCTCTGGATGCGCTGGGCGTAGAAGAGATAGATGATGAAGGTGATGCTGAAGACCATCTGCAGAACCATGCCGATGTCGCTGTTGGGAGGGATCAGCTGCCCTGCCGACGGGAACATATTCACCACAGCAGTTGAAGTCAGATACAACGTAATAAATGTTCACATGCGAGATAGGGGCGGGGCATCGAAAATCCACGGGATCGGCGGATGGGCCGCCGGCTTCCTCAGACGCCCGTGCGCCGAGATCGATACAAATATCCGGCGGAACATCCATATGCGGCATGGAACAACAGGATCGAAAAAATGAATGCAAAAAACTTGTTCAGGCTGATATCTTCCCTTTTCATCTGTCATATGGCCGGCGTCATAGGATCGATCTTTGTGGTGCCCAACATCCCTTGGCTTGATTCTCTGAGGAGGCCGGGCTTCGCTCCGCCGAACTGGGTCATCACCCCCGTCTGGCTGATGCTCTTCACCTTGATGGGTTTCTCGCTATACTTGATCTTAAACAAGAGATCGGAGGATAAAGGAACCAGAGTGGCCTTGGGTATTTTCGGAGTTCAGCTTGTCATTAACACGTCTTGGAACTACTTTTTCTTCGGACTGAGATCTTTGCTTTCAGGGCTCATAGTGATCATCGTAATGTGGGTCACGATCGCGATAACTATCGCGGCTTTCTTCAGGGTTTCTAAGAAAGCGGGAGCCCTCCTGCTTCCATACCTGCTGTGGGTCAGCGTAGCGGCATTGATCAACTACTACCTGTGGATACTCAATCCCGCGTAGATTCCACGCATCCATCGCCCCGGAACCTAACGCGAGCAGGGCTCGGCAATCGGCCCGCTGGAGAAGGTTGGGCCACCAGCTTCCGCGGTTTCGCGTAGCCGAAGACAACACTACAGCCGCGGACGGAGCGTGGTTTAACTTCCGAGTTCGGAATGGGTTCGGGTGGGTCCCACGCCCTCTGGCCGGTAACCCATAATCGAGGCCGCGGGCCGCTTGTTTAAAGCTTTCGGTCGGAGCCCAAGTACTCGAACTCGACGACCCACACGGCCCGGTCGTCATCCCATGCCCCGTATATATCCGTCCACTCCCGGCGGAAGGCCTCCAGGGTGGGGAAGCCCTCCTTCGAGGCATCCTCCGGCGTCATGTCGCCGAGGCGCTGCGGGTAGACCCTGAGAACCCTGATCCAGTCGGGGAGGTAGTTGAAGAAGCCCGCCCTGAGCCGGTAGACGCCGCCGGGCTTGACCCTGGGCCTCGACGCCCTGCGCGTCGCGGTCTTGGCGCCAGCAGCGATCATGTCCAAGTGCTGCCTCCTGAAGATGAGAGTCAACCCGTACCATGCCGCCGCCCAGGGGTGAAAAGGGTTGTGTCACGGCGTCGGGCCTGCCCAAGCTCACACCCCGGGAGCGATGCTCGAGCCCCGGAATGCGCGTCCTGTCGCCTCTTGCCCATCGGCCCCCTGCGCAGGCCTGTTGCTCCTCAGCCCCCTCCGCGGAGAAGGGGCGCCCGTCCGCGGCCTGACGTTCAGGCGGCTCGCCTGAGGCTCTGCTCGAGTCCGCTGAAGGCCTCCGCGAACTCGGCTAGGTACTCTACGAGCCTTTCATAGAGCCTCCTGCCCTTCTCCCTCGACGCCTTGGTGGGGTCGCCCAGGACCCCTGAGGGGGCGACCTCCTCCACGAGGAGGGGTATGCTAAGAGGGATGCCCTTGAAGGCGTGGACGCCGTAGGACGAGGTCTCGAGCCCCTCCATGGGCTGCCTCAGGGGCCTCCACTCCGCCCGGCTCATGTCTACGAGCTCGGGGTGGAGGTGGAGCATGACGGAGGTCGTCGGGTCCCCCCCGTGGCCCGGACGCGGGCCGGGCTCTGCCGCATCGTGCTGCGCGAGGCTCTGGACGAGACCCCACAGGTGGAGGACGGCGCAGAGAGCCCCGTGCTCCTCCCTCAGCCTCGTCGAGAGCTCCCTCAGGACGGGGAGGTTGTTCCCGCCGTGGGCGGAGAAGAAGATGATCTTCCTGAACCCGGACCGGATGAGGCTCCTGCAGGCTTCGTCCACGTACCCGCGCAGGGCCTCGGAGCTGACGGTCACCGTCCCGGGGAAGCTCGCGAAGCCCTCCGAGACGCCGAAGGGGATGGTGGGCGTCACGGGGATGCCGGTCCTCCCGCCCACGTCCCTCGAGGCCGCCTCGGCCAACAGGTAGCAGCATCCGACGGGGTTGTGGGGGCCGTGGGCCTCCAAGGCGCCCAGGGGGACGATGACGGTGTCCGAGGACCTCAGCTCGTCCTCGATGGTCGTCCAGCTCTTCTCCTCAAGGTGGAACCGCATCTCGCATCGAGCATACATCTCCACCGGGGTAAAAGAATGTTTGTCCGAGGAGCGGGAGAGGGCCGCCGCGAGGGGGCGGAGCCGGGGTCGCATCACGAAAACGGGCGTGTGTAAATATTTATTAGGAGAGAGGGGGTAGGCGTTCTGTGGCGGGGCCGTGGTCTAGCTAGGTATGACGTCGGGCTCCAGAAAGCATGGCTTCGGGTTTGCTGACCGGAGACGGGATGAAGAGTTTTTGGAGCGGAAACCCGAATGTCGAGGGTTCAAATCCTTCCGGCCCCACCACTATTAAACAGTACAGGCCTCCAAATGGTAATTCAGGTTCGGATTTCACGGAGGCCATGAGCCTTTTCTCCGACCCCAATATAGCATGGCCAAAGCAGGCTCGCTGGTGGAATTATGTTGAGGAGAATGAGACTTTTGCTCTCTGGCTGTTGAATGCTGCCGCTGGAAGTCACACCACTGCTATTGAGCAGGCGAGGGTTCTGGCACGGTTTCTTGACATTATGAATTGGTCGCTGGATGACTTTACGAGGCTCGCAAAGGATGACAAGCGAGGGCTTGAGAGGCGCTTGGAGATATTTGCTCGTGGGCTGGAGTCTCAGGGTTACAAGAGGGCCACGATTAACAACTATTTTAAGGCAATCCGGAGCTGGCTGAGATACAACGATGTAGAGCTTACGCGGAGGATCAAGCTCAGCAAGACCGAGTCCAGGCGCGAGATGGTGCCTTCGCAGGATGATGTAGCTCTAATCCTTTAAGATAGGCCACCCGCCCATTGGATTGGCCGTTTTTACCTATTGATTAGAGAGCCTAGCCTCCAGTAGATCAGCTAGAGAGGCTGCTCTCTCTGGGAGCAGCTGCCGTATCGGGAGGTGATAGGGGCATCTCGCCTCGCATTCCCCACACTCTATGCAGGTATCCGCCTTCTCCAATGCCTCTGAGATCCTCTCCTCGGTCCCGGGCCGCCAGCCCATCCTCTTCAGGAACTGGCTCTCCGCCCGGAGGACGAAGGTGATCGGAATCTCCTGGGGGCATGGCTGGCAGTAGTTGCAGGCCCGGCAGAACTGATCCCCGAGCTCCGCTCGATCCCTCTCGATGAGCTCCAGCTCCTCCCGGGAGAGACGGTGAGAGGCCAGGGCGACGTTGAAGTTCTCCTCAACCTCGGCGGTTGTCATCATGCCGGGGATTGTGACGTCCACGAAGTCCCTGCTCAAGACGAACCTCAGCGCCGTGTTGGCGTTCGAGAAGGCGCCTCCTCCGAAGGGCTTCATGATAACCGTGCCGACGTTCCCCTCCATACAGAGAGGTAGGAGCTCCTCCTCCGGCTTCAGCGTCAGATAGTTGTAGGGAATCATCACGGTCTCGAAGATGTCCTCCCTAACTATATCGGCCAACACCGCCGGATCATGGCTGGTGATCCCGAGGTGTCCGATCTTCCCCTCATCCCTGGCCTCGTATAGGGCCTCCAAGGCCCCACCTGGACCTTTGATCTGATCCCACGCCTCATACGACGAGACGTTGTGCAGCTGGTAGACATCTATCCAATCGGTCCTAAGATTCCAGAGACTGACCTCAAGTTCCTCCAACACCTCGTCAGCTCCCCGCCGGCCCGACTTGGTGGCGAGGAGAACCTCATCCCGAACATCCTCGAGGGCCTTGCCTATCCTCTCCTCGCTGCTGGTGTAAGCTCGGGCAGTGTCATAGTAGTTGATGCCGAGCTCGTGACATCGTCTGACCACCTTGACGGCCTCTCCTTCGGAGATTCTCTGGATTGGGATCCCGCCAAAGCCGAGGACCTTAACCTTCAGCCCAGTTCTCCCTAGGGTCCTCTCCCTAAGCTCCATTTGCCAAGCCTAATGGGTCCATGAAATTAAAATCCACCGGTCTCGCAGATGCAACTGCCCTTTAGTATGAGTGAGTTATGAAGTTTAGTAAACCTCCGTCTACGCTTATCACCTGGCCCGTGATGAAGCTCGACTCGTCCGAGGCCAGGAAGAGGGCGACGTTTGCTACGTCCTCGGGCTCGCCCAAGCGCCGGAGCATTCGCTTCTCTCTGCGGCTGCGGAGGAAATCCTCGGTGTTTTCTTCGGAGCTTTGGACATCCATCGCCATGTCTGTCAGTATCAACCCGGGGGCTATGGCGTTGACATGGATGCCGTACTGGCCCAGCTCCAAAGCGAGACGCTTGGTTAGGACGATCACGGCCGCCTTCGTCGACGAGTAGAGCATATTCCCCGGAAGGGAGGCCGTGCCGAAGCCGGCGACTGAGGCGATATTCACCACCTTTCCGTAACGCTTATCCATCATATGGGATGCCACGGCCCTGGTGCAGTTCAGGACCCCCTTCACGTTCACATCCCACATCGGGTCAAAATCCTCCATATCGAACTCCAAGAGAGGGCCTTGACCCATGTGGACCCCGGCGTTGTTGACCAGGATATCCACCCCCGCGAACCTATCCATCGTCTCCTCCATCATCATCTCAACGGCCCCCGGATCGCTGACATCGGCCTTGAAGGCAAACGCTTCTCCTCCCATCTCATCGATCTTCTCAACAACTTCTTCTGCCTTGGACCGCTCTCTGCGATAGTTCACCACCATCTTCGCCCCTTCACGGGCGAAGGCCAGAGCGGTAGCCCTGCCTATTCCCCGGGAGGCCCCCGTAACGATGGCGACCCGCCCATCTAACCTTCGTTGAGATCTAAACGTCATATCCAAACACACATACCAGAACGGAATATAAGATACTTCTCGTGAGGTACTCCTTTATCCCTCGCGGGAATGCCCGAAAGAAGAGCAAGCAATCTAATGTCGAGTTTCATTGATGCATTGTATGGGTTGGATGATGATTCGGAGTCCCGATTACGCCCTGTGAGTAGGGCTTCGGAGGGCTGAGACATACCGTAGAATAACTCCAGAAGATAGCTGACAGACACCTTTTCTTTACGTCGACATGCAATGACCCTTCAAATATCAGAGGACTTCGTGGATCCAGGATGGGGTCTCGGTCCCCTGAAGCTTGATCTCCCCCGCGGATTCGACCCTCCGACGATTCGTTGAGCCGTCAACATACCCTGAATTGGCCGTATGTAGATAGCGGTCGCGACCCTCTCCCTTCGATTGGAGGGTCCGGGAAGCAGATTTCTTGGAAGGCTACGAGGAATGCGAAGACTTCGTGGAGGGGCTGGCCGGAGAGCTGGCCCAGGCCTTGAGGAGGAGGCTGTACGAGGCTCGACGTCGGTTATCGAGCCATCGTTGAACGGTGCGAGCAGGATGTCGCCGACGCGAGGTCGGCCCTGGCTATGGCCCGGAGAGTGTCGTTGTGGCTCCATAAAAGGGGTGTTAGGGTCTGGCGGTGAAGTGTCCTAAGCGCGGAGGGGAGGCCCGGAAGGTGGCCTTAGACCGTTACTGGTGTGGGAGGTGTAGGATGATGTGGCTCATCCACAAGCTCACAACCTACCCGCCCCCGCGTGCGAATTCAGGTTTTGATGAATACCGAGTTTGATTTAGGGTCTCTGAGGGTTGCTGCCCACCTTGGGCATGGGACTGCGTCTCCGGAAAGAGGTGGGTGGTATGCATCTACTCGCTCAGTGTTGTTTTGGCCTTCCCCATCCTCCTAGCTAAGTCGCATCAGTCAGCGGGTTGTAGGCTTTTAGGAAGTCGTAGCCCGTGAACCCCATCCCCCTCAGGGCATCTACCGCCTCTATCTCCCTTCCAACGGTCGTATCGGGGTCCCGCTCCACGCAGGAGCTCAGGAAGAGCCCGGATATCTGCCCCTCCCTCCAGACCTGCATCGCCACCCTGGCCAGCTCATGCGGCTCCCACCTCTCCCTCCTTTGCCCCCTATCGCGCCTGAAGGAACAGAACCTGCAGTTGTTCTCGCAGAAGCTGCTCATCAGGGTCCTGAAGAGAGTAACGCACCTGTTACCCGCCGCGGCCTCGTAGATGGGCACCGTGTACCTATCGTGGCCCACCTTAGCGGTGAGAAAACGGAGCCTGTCCGCCTTGGACACGGAGAACGCTCACAAGGTCGACTATAAAATCCTCGCGGATACGAGGAGAGGGGACACGGACGTGAATGTGGGAGGAGAAGGCCCGAGCGGCGATACCCGGATGCCGCGGATTCAAATCTCCCGGCCCCACCAAAAATTATTCACGATAGATTTATCCAGATTATTGTGGCCGTCCAAATCCTCGAGCCCGATGTCTGGGAGCGCTATACAGGCCTCAACGCGCTGTGGACGCTGTGCTCAACAGTTTCCCTGAGATCTTTTCCTCGGAACTGTTCCAATCTATTTTTAATGATGCTGAGCGAGACTATCTGCTGGTCGAAGGAGATCGTCATCTCCGGCGAGAGGTATGTGATGCTCGCGCTGCCGAAGGAATCGGGAAATCGCCTCCGGTAATTCTCCTCCCATCTTAAATGATCGCTTATGCTGTGGAAGTTACCAAACAGCAGCAAATTGTGTTTGCCGTGAACTATTTTCAGAGCTATCGGAATATGCGGATCTCTTAACATTTCCCTGATTATCTTATCCCTTGTCTTCTTGATCTCAAACAGCGAATACGTTAGAACATAATTTGGTGGCACAAAAAAATTGGGGAATCTACATACCGGTTTAAATATCCACTCTTCTTTGAGCAATTCTGATATTCTTTTTTCAACCGTTTTTCTATGAAGGCCGGTTTTCTTGCAGAGCAATCTCTTGTTGACTTTAATTCCAACGCCGGAGACCAAACATTTTAATATTTCGAGATCTATTTCATCGATCTCGTATCCGTTTATATTTAACGCGCCTCTATTCTTGAAGTCCTGCTCCATCAGATTTATTCCCGAGCTCGGGTTATATTTTATCATGAGCTGATTTGAAAAATATGAGACGCTCGATACAAGATTCGCGTCTTTTTCGGGCACCCCGTATTTTATCCTCAGAATCGAGGGGAGAGATTCAACCCATAGCTGGTAGCTCGTGATGGTCTCATGGTAGACGAACAGCAGGGTATCGTACTCCCCCTGTCGGGACTTGAACGCGGCGAAGATATAGGGGTCCTCCTTGACCCACCTCTCAATCTGTTCATTCTCGGGCAGATCCAATTGAATTACCACTAATAAAGGGTAGACCTTGAACAGCCCGATGAAGGGAAATACGGGCCGATCGACTATGTTGTAGCTGAAGAGGTTCTCGACCTTTTTCTTTATCGTATTCCGATGTCTGTTGAGGACCCTGGAGAGGGCGCTGAGGTTCACGCTCAGCGCGTCGCCCGAAACGAGGCCCTCCAGCAAAACGAGGTTCTCTCGATCCTCGAGCAGGTCCGGCATTCCGTATACCTTCTTCGTCGATATTAATATTTTTTATGGCTCAATGTATCTACAATGCTGAAAGACAACGCCGTCATAAAGGTTTACATAGTAATTTCAAAGTTATTTTTACCTATAATGTTTAAAAATTCGGCTTTGCCAGGGGGATGAAGAGGAGAAGCGGGGAAGGGGACTCTAGGGGAGTGTTTTTTCGAGGCCCATCATCTTCACGCCCGTCATCATCGCTGCTTCCATCGTGAGCGCCCTGAGGTCGTCCCTGTCGAGGTCGTGCACGCTGTTCTTGCCCGTAAGCATTGTCAGGTTCTTCAGCTCGTGGGTTATCGAGTTTACGTAGTTCGCGGCCGCGATCGCGCTCTTTTCGATGTTGAGCCTAGCCCTGAGAGCCGGGTCTTGGGTCGAGATCCCCTGTCGACATATGCCCTTCGCGCACTGTCCGCAGTTTGAGCAGCCCATCGTCACTAGGAAAGGCGTGCTTATGCCGACCAGATCCGCTCCAAGAGCCAGGGCCTTGGCTATGTCGGCCCCGTTTCGGATGCCGCCGCCGACGATGAGGGATACCCTGCCCCTCAGGCCCGCCTCCTCCAGGCCCGCCGCCGCTTGGGAGACGCAGGCGATCGTGGGGATGCCCGCATGCTCCGTCACGACGGCGGGCGCGGCCCCTGTCCCGCCCTCCATGCCGTCCACCCATATCGCGTCGGCGCCGGCCTCGGCGGCCAGGATCACGTCT
>Ga0209636_10009113_pt1 | contig 10114 bp, 11 predicted proteins | sample DeeMarSWOR152_54_FD_187464 | JGI IMG/M metagenome (GOLD analysis project Ga0209636, IMG submission 187464) | Marine sediment microbial communities from White Oak River estuary, North Carolina - WOR-1-52-54 (SPAdes) (version 2) | ecosystem: Environmental > Aquatic > Marine > Intertidal zone >... | reverse complement strand
AAAGCCTACCTCGACAAGCTTTGTAATTTCACGCTTCTCTACAATGGTTATGGGCTTGGGGGAAGCCACGAGGCGCTGATATCCCCTTGCTGTCTTCCGTGTTGGGTAAGGAAGTGTGGCTGCCTTCTCTTCCGTGTAGACCGGGCCGATGGGTTTCGACGGATTCCGGAAAGCCGGATCTCTTTCATCCACGACCACATAACTGATCAGGCTCACGAGGGGTTTCTGTGTATCGATTCCAAGTTCCATGAGTTCGCTGTCCAGGGTGGACTCGATCATGTAACCGATCTGGCCTTGAGTTTGCGCCACCAGGATCTCCAGAGGCAGTCTGGGGACGTCCTCACAACACTCCTGCTGCAGCAGCAGATTACCTACCTGGGGTCCGTTCCCGTGAGTGATGATGATCCGGTAATGCTTGGAAAGTCGGGCGACGTGCCTGATAGGGACTTTTAGATTTTCGAATTGTTCCTCTACGGTGCCTACCTGGCCTTTCCGGATGAGGGCGTTACCGCCAAGGGCTACCAGTAAAATCTCCTTTTTGGCTTCGTCTTTCATGGCCTACCTCACACAGAGCTTGTTTGGAAGCGTCATGATGATATCTGGGCTTCCAATCGGTCTCGAAGGACTTCCTCTAACAGGGGATGGTCGTGGTCCCGGTATTCGTAGCGCACACGAACGGTCAGCTTGTTGATGGAAAGGATTCGGGTGAGTTGAATAGGCGTGGCAAAGAGAACGAGGTCGCAGTCGGCACTTTTGATGGTACGTTCCAGATCGTGAATCTGATTCCTGCTATAGCCCATGGCGGGGAGTAGCGGTCCAATATGAGGATAACGACGATAGGTTTCTTGGATCGTTCCCACTGCATATGGTCTTGGATCAACGATGTCGGCTGCACCGTATTTCTTGGCGGCAATAACTCCTGCGCCATAGGGCATTTCCCCGTGGGTGAGCGTAGGGCCATCTTCTACTACCAGAACACGTTTTCCTTGGATTCGTTCGGGATTACTCACCAGGACGGGTGATTCTGCCAGCACGATTTTGGCCCTGGGGGCACGCTGTTCGATGCTCTTTCGGACTTGTTCCACCTGTGCTGGCGAGGCTGTATCCACCTTGTTGATGATCGCGATGTCCGCCATGAGCATGTTGGTCTCACCGGGATAGTAAAGCAATTCATGACCTGCCCGGTGTGGGTCAAAAAGAACAATGTGGATGTCCGGCTGATAAAAGGGTGTATCGTTGTTTCCACCATCCCAGACGATGACATCGGTTTCCTCTTCTGCCTCCTTGAGGATCTGGTCGTAATCGACACCTGCATAGACCACAACTCCTTGATCCACCAGCGGTTCGTATTCTTCGCGTTCTTCGATAGTACACTGGTGTCTTTCGAAATCATCGTAAGACGAAAAGCGCTGTACCACCTGGGTTCGTAAATCTCCGTATGGCATGGGGTGGCGGACGACTACAATCTTCTTGTTGAGTTTTCGAAGGATGGTACACACTTTGCGGGTTGTTTGCGATTTCCCGCAACCCGTTCTTACGGCGCAAACCGCCACAACAGGCTTCCGAGACTTGAGCATTGTGTACGTAGCGCCAATAAGAATAAAATCCGCTCCTTCCGCCATAGCTACGGAAGCCTTGTGCATGACCTCAACATGGGGCACATCGCTGTAAGAAAAGGCCACCAGATCCACTTGGTGTTTTCGGATGAGATCGGCCAACTGGTCTTCAGGATAAATGGGGATGCCCTTGGGGTAAGACTTTCCTGCAAGTTCAGGAGGATAGAGCCGTCCCTCTATCGTTGGGATCTGGGCTGCCGTGAAGGCAATCACCTCATAGCGGGGATTGTCCTTGAAGTAAACGTTGAAGTTGTGAAAGTCCCGGCCGGCGGCCCCCATGATGATGACCCTTTCAACCATGATCACTCCTTATCTCCAGTCTGATCCCAGTACCAAGAAAACCTCTCGTTCCACTCAATATCATAATAGCATAATTGGCAGAGGTCTTATTAGAATTCTTTGGTCTTGTCACATTATTTACGCTATCCTCCAGTCCTTTCAATAAACTTGTTGACATCATTTCTAAGTGCCTTGTAAGGTTCAGGAATTCCTTACGAAGATAGAGGACAATCTTTTGACCTGGTTGAGACGAATGTGGTAAGAATTAGCGGAGACAGGGGCTCCGGTGAACAAAGAGAAAGGACTTCCTCACCCGCGTTGAATACGGAAAGAAGGGAGGTGACAATGAAGGATATTCATTAGAACGGGCTATGACAAAGTCAAGAGTCTCTTACTTTTTTTCATTTCGATTTATTTAAGGAGAGGAGCTTACAATGAAAAAATTACTATCCGTACTTTTGACCCTAATACTTGTTGGATCCTTTTGCCAAGGCTCTGCAAAGGCGTTCAGCACAGAGGATCTCGCCAAAGCGTCTGCCCTTGAAGAGATCTTGAAGCGTGGAGAACTCTGGGTTGGTATGGAGGCCGGTTATCAGCCCTTTGAAATGCAGGATGAGAAGGGAAACATCGTCGGCTTCGATGTAGATATAGCCTATGAAATGGGAAAGGCCATTTTTGGTGAGGGCGGAGAAAAAAAGGTTAGACTTATCAATACCGCCTGGGAAGGGATTATCCCGGCCCTGATGACACACAAATTTGATATCATCATGTCAGGGATGACGATTCTCCAGAGCCGAAATCTCAAGGTCAACTTCTGTGAGCCTGTCTACCACATCGGCCAATGCCTGCTGATCAATAAGAAGGACGTGAATAAGTACAAGAGCTACAAGGATCTCAACAAGAAGGGCGTGATTATTACCAGCAAGCTGGGAGTAACCGGGGCGTTTACCGCTGAAAAGATGATGCCCAAGGCGACCCTCCGACTGTTTAAGACCGAGGCCGAGGGGGCCCTTCAGGTTGCAAACGGCATAGCTGATGCCTACATTTATGACGAACCCCAGGTTCGGGTCTTTGCAGCCAAATACAAGGATAATACCGTCGGAATTTTTGACCCGATCACTTATGAACCTCTCGCATGGGCTATCCGGAAGGGAGATCCAGACTTTCTGAACTGGCTCAACAACTTTCTACGACAGATTCGCGGTGATGGTCGTTGGGATCAGGTCAAACAGAAATGGTTTGTGGACTACATAGAAGAACTGGCTAAAAAACAGTAAATAAAAAGACAAAGGGGGGAGCGAGTCCTTATCCTCCCTTTTGTTAGATTAGAGGAGAGCAATTTTGACCTTTAGCAAGAGATCACTCATTACTTTGGTCATTCTGTCTATCATCACAGCATCCGTCTATTACTTCTTTACACAAAAGGGGATTACGTACATATGGCATTGGGAAAAAATTCCTGAAATGCTGTTTTACTACGGTTCAAAATCTGCTGATGATCCAACGCCTAAATTCCGTATGGGCGTTCTGATGATGGGCTTCGTGTTGACATTGAAAATATCAGTTTTTTCCATCTTTTTCGGCATCATTATCGGAACGGTCGTGGGCATTGCCAGACTTTCCCACGAGCCGGTGACACGGGGGTTATCACTGTCTTACGTGGAGCTCGTCAGAAACACGCCTCTCCTCGTCCAGATCTATATCATCTACTTCTTTGTGGGATCCATACTGAGGCTTTCTGCATTTGCGGCTGGCACGGCAGCCCTGTCGATCTTTGCGGGCGCCTATGTGGGTGAAATAGTCCGGGCAGGCATTCAGTCTATTCATAAGGGGCAGATGGAGGCTTCACGATCCCTTGGCATGTCATATGGCCGGGCCATGCGCCATATTGTTCTTCCTCAGGCATTCAAGCGGATCATACCTCCTCTTGCAGGCCAGTTCATATCCTTGATAAAGGATTCCTCCCTGGTTTCAGTTATTGCCCTGGCGGATCTCATGTTTCAGGCGCAGCAAGCCTTCGCGAGAACCTACTATGCCTTTGAGATATACTTCACCGTGGCCTTGCTGTATCTTGTCATGACTTTCACCCTCTCCATGGCCACCCAATACATTGAAAGGAGGCTTGCCATCAGTGATTGAGGCTCGGAACGTCCATAAGACCTTCAGAACCCCGGACCGCAAGGAGGTGAAGGCCCTGGTCAACTTCTCAACCCATGTCAACAAGGGAGAAGTGGTGGTCATCATCGGCCCCAGTGGGTCAGGGAAGAGCACCTTTCTCAGGTGCCTTAATCGCCTTGATGAGATAGACAGCGGAGAGATCATCATCGACGGCGTTAACATCTATGACAAGAAGATAAACATCAACAAGATTCGAGAAGAGATCGGCATGGTTTTTCAGCTCTTTAACCTCTTCCCCCACAAGACAGTCCTTGAGAACGTGACCTTGGCTCAACAGGTTGTACGAAAAAGAAATAAGGGAGAAGCGTTTGAAGTTGCCCGGGGCCTTCTCCACAAGGTGGGAATTCCAGAAAAGGAGAATGTCTATCCGTCTCAGCTTTCTGGTGGGCAGCAGCAGCGGGTTGCTATCGCACGGGCCCTGGCCATGCATCCAAAAATCATGATGTTCGATGAGGCCACATCAGCGCTGGATCCTGAAATGATTGGTGAGGTTCTGGACGTTATGAAAACGCTTGCCCGGGAAGGGATGACCATGGTTGTGGTAACCCATGAAATGGGGTTTGCCCGGGAGGTCTCTGACCGGGTCATTTTTATGGACGCAGGCCAGATCGTCGAGGAAGGCACTGCCGAACACTTCTTCACCAACCCTGTTCACGAGAGAACCAAATTATTCCTGAGCCAAATTCTTTAATCCTTGGAAAGCGGTTAGTCTTCTATCTTTGTGGTACAAGGGGTATCATTGTAACTGGTCACAGGGTGAGCCGGGATATGAGGGCTTTTCCTTCAGTTCCGAAGGCCCACGGGCTTCGGTAACATTTTCTCCCAGCCCTGTGAAATAAGCATTTACCGCTACTCTCCAGATCAAGAAACGATCGTGCCTCAACGTATGAACACCATTTAATAATTCCTTTCCTAATAAAGAAAGCTAGGTTATAATAGTAACTGGATGATATAATTCTGCAAATCGTGGTTGTTGTAGAGGAGAGTTCTTAGATGGAACAGAGTGGTAAGAAGAGACCAAGGATAGCTGTACTGACTGGTGGGGGAGATGTACCGGGCCTTAATCCATGCATCAAGACACTCGTTTACAGGGCAGATAGTGAAGGAGTCGACGTTATTGGAATAAGAAGGGGCTGGGCTGGGATCTTAGGCTACAATCCGGATGATCCCGCAACTGCTGAGAATTGCATTCAAGAATTGCATCCACCGGAGGTCAGGACTATCGACCGCACGGGAGGCACCTATCTTCACACATCCCGAACCAATCCAGGGGCTACCAGGAAAAAAGAGGCCCCAGATTTTCTTAAGAAACAGTTCAAAAGAAAGGAAACGGTTAAGGATTTTACCTCCCATATCTTAAAGAACCTGGAATATCTGAAGATCGATGCCATTATTCCCATTGGTGGCGATGATACCCTCAGTTTTGGTGACAGGTTACATCGGGAAGGGTTCCCTGTAATTGCCATTCCCAAAACAATGGACAATGACGTTTTTGGTACCGACTACTGCATCGGTTTTTCAACGGCCGTTACCAGAAGCGTCATCTTTATAAATGCATTAAGAACCTCGACCGGGTCCCACGAACGTATAGCGGTCGTTGAGCTGTTTGGCAGGTATTGTGGTGAAACGTCCCTGGTATCAGCATATCTGGCAGGTGTGGACCGTGCCATTATTTCGGAGGTTCCATTTGACCCGGAGAGGCTTGCAGAGCTCATCATGAAGGATAAGAAAGCCAATCCCAAGAATTACGCCATGATTACTATATCGGAAGGGGCCAAGATGATTCGAGGCGAGATGTTTCTATCTGGAGAGTCAGACGCCTATGGACATAGAAGATTGGGAGGAATCGGAGTGGAGACCGGAGCTGTTCTCAAGGAACTAACAGGAGAGAATATCCTCAATCAACAGCTTTCCTATCTGATGAGGAGCGGTACACCCGATTCTCTGGATCTGATGGTGGCTGTTAATTATGCCAATATGGCTCTTGATCTTTTTCTGAAAGGTGTCTTTGGACGCCTTGTCGCACTCAGTCGTGGAATCTATACAGATATCCCGCTCAGCACCGTTACTACGGGCCAAAAAAGGGTAGATGTGCGAGAGCTCTATGACATAGAAGAGTACCGACCCAAGATTCGCCACGTTGGCGGTAAGCCGATGTTTTTGTATTAGAAAGCAAAACAGCTCTGTGAGACCTTATGCCAGTTTTTGCACTGTGATCTCTCTTGATGCTGTATCAAAGAGGCAAAAACTGCCCGGCCCGTCTTTTCCCATGACATCTCCAGGGTTAAGCAACGTTGTATCGTTGATTCTCTCAAGCCTGTACACATGGGTGTGACCGCAGCACACCAGATCATATTCCCCTGTATGTGCCAATGCATAACCCATTTCCTCGTAATGTGTGAATGCAACAGAGGCCCCTTCAATGCTTAGCTTTCCCATATGACCATGTGGTTCCATATTCTTCAGTTCGACGAGAGAGATCTTTGTCAACATATAGGGGTCGCCGTCATTGTTTCCCAGAACCCAATGGACAGGCCCATCAAATTGTGCCAGTTCTCTAAGGACAAAAGGGGCCACCAGGTCTCCACAGTGTATGATGAGTTTGGCTCTTTGAGATTCTGTCATCTCCAAGGCCCTTCTAACATTCCAGATGTTATCGTGACTATCACTCATAATAGCAACGAGCATTTTACCCTCCTATTTCAATAAGTTACGTTTTATGGGTTTGAAAATGTGACACCTTTGTGACAGTTTGTTTTTCCTGGTTGTTAACCGGTTCAGGGCATTCATGGCCTTTTTCTCCTCTTCCTGGCTGAAATGAGCATACTTCATAGTCATTGTCAAGGTTCCATGGCCTAAATCTCTTGTAATGTGCCCTTAGGTATCTTTGTAACTGTTGATCGATTGACTGACAGTGTATTTGTATTGCTTGATCACATCAAAGTACCTACTCTCCCCAATGAGAGGAACACACTTTCCTAGCTCTGCCTCTGGATCCTTCCTTTTTTGAAAGACTTTCTAACCCTTTGGTAAGAGATATTTATGGGAGAAGGGGAGTGTTTGAAATGGTGGGTGTAGTGTCTCAAGGTGGGTGGGAAGACTGACTGAAGAATGGCATTTTCACAGTCCAAGGTACAGGTTGCTAACCGTATTGAAAAGTTTTCTGGGGCTGGTCTGGCTTATGATTAGTAGCAGTCGATACTTGGGGGTAACGTAGAAGTGAGCTGCGGGCCTGATGAATTTCAAGTTAGCAGGACCTTTACGATCTAGCGACCAGATACCTCCCGTCAGCTCCACTGATTTCTAGCAGTTTCTATATTTCTTGATTTAATAATCTCTTCAATAAGATATCTTCAATATTCCGTCGAGCATCTAATACAGATAAAACATAGACTTTATTTTCTGAAATTCTATAAATGATACGCCACGGGGTATGGATTAATTCGCGATATTGGAGGATGCCTTGGTCTTTCAGTTCTGGGACCAAACGGCCACGATTTGGGAAGAGATATAAACTTGAAGCTTTTTCCTTAATTCTTTTGAATATCTTTTGTGCGTTCAATAGATCTTCATCGGCAATATATTCAATAGTATTTCTTAAATCCTTTTCGGCTATATTAGACCAAATTACCTTGTATTTTTTACTCATTTACTCTTGCTTTGCAGCATTTCTTCAATATTTTCAAAAACCTGTTCCTGGGTTTTGCTTTTACCCTTTTTTATATCCTCTTCCCCTTGGGAGATAAGTTTAAGAATTCCGATTGTTTTGCGCATACTTTCATAACTTTTGGGATCCTGTAATACAGCTCTGGGCTCACCATTTTGGGTAATTATAACAGGGCGATGGGTTTCGTTGATTTGTTCTAAAAGGTCTGCTGCTCGTGACTTAAGGTAGGTCACGGATTTTATATCTGTTGAAATATTCATGGCTAGTACCTCCGGTTTCTTTATGGTATCATATTCAGACCGCATGTCAAGTTTTATTTTCTGCCTTTAAACTGCTAACGCAGAGCTCACTTGCCGGAAACGCGCCAGCGTTTTTCGGTCAGGTGGAGCGCTAGTTGCTGTTTATTCGTGATTTTTATATTCAAGAATGTCCCCCGGTTGGCATTCAAGATGCTTGCATATAGCATCCAACGTGGATATGCGAATAGCTTTGGCTTTTCCTGTTTTTAGAATAGATAAATTTTGTTCAGTGATTCCAACCAATTTTGCAAGTTCAACTGATTTCATTTTACGCATTGCCAGAATCACATCCAAATTAACAATTATTGACATAGTGACTCCAGCTAAATAGTTAGTTCTTTTTCTTCAGTTAAGATTCGCCCTTCATCCATTACCCATGCAATGACCAGAACAATTCCTCCTACCATAAGTGTAGTAATTTCTGCGGAGCTAAACCCAACTTCAACAACTCTACTTCCTGGGGGGTTTCCTGCTGAGAATAAAACACTTTTGACGGATTCATAAATTATTGACAAGAGAACCCATAATAAAAGAGCTTTGGAAGTATTTTTAAAAATACTGACATGCTCAAAAGAAAATATGACGCCCTCTTTGTAAAATGAAAACAGTTTTCGTATATTTAGAAGGCCATAGGTTAACGCAGAAAGAGGGAGCAAACTTGTAATAAATCCAATAACCTGCAATTTGATAGGCAGCTTATATGGGATTAAAGGGGTTGAAGGAGTATTTACTGTAATTGGTGTATCCGGCAAATAATTAATGAATACCCAGTACAGGATATAATATAGTGGTATCACCACCAGCAGGAAAGAAAGCAGCAAATGAAAGTTTTTACTGATTTTTTTTATTTTTGATAAATTGTCCATGGTAGCATCTCCTTTTTAAGTGTTTTTAGGTTGAGCATACCAAGGATATGTTCGTTTTTCAATAAATAATTATCGAGTTACGATAAACCACTTGGGCTCATTTTTTTCCTTTTGAGCAACTAACCGCTGAGCTAATCGGCGTGCGCCAGCCTTTTGCACGTCCGTGTTCAGCGATTTATACGCTACCTTCAAGTTTTTAAATCATATCGGTAAATGCAACCAACCAAACACCCCTATCATTTTTAGACCCATATAAATCATTACAACTATGAAAACATACTTTAGCTGTTTAGCTGGAAGTTTGTGGGCAACCCTGACTCCTACTTGGGCCATAGGCACACTTGTTCCTGCCAATAAAATCCACTGCAAAATGTTAACATAACCTACGGAATATGGAGGTAATCCCGAAACATTTAAGCCATTGAATAGATAGGATAGGATCCCTCCTATTGAAGCAAAGACCATCAATGCCGTTGAGGTTCCAACTGCTTGGTGCATCTTAAATCTCAAGGCAAGAACCATGACCGGAATCATCAACACACCTCCACCTATGCCAATAATGCCAGATACAATCCCCAACGGAAAACCCCATAATATGTAAACAAAAACATTGTCTATTGGTTCTTTTTCTATTTTAGGAGGCTTTGCCGTTAACATTCTGATGGCACCTGCTAAGATAGCCAAACCAAATCCAATCTTAAGAATATTACCGGGAAGGTGTGCAGCAAAAAATCCTCCCAAGAATGCACCCACAAGTCCAGCTAATCCAAGTACAACGCCAGCTTTCCATAAAACTGCCTTTTTACGGCTATGACCAATTGCTCCACTAATTGCTGTGGGAAAAACAACAGCAAGGTTCGTTCCAAAGGAGATTCTAATCGCAATAGTAGGGTCAACACCTATTGAAGTGAGTGCCCAAAATTGAACTGGCACCATAATGAAACAGCCGCCAACACCCAATAAACCAGAAGCAAAACCAACTCCAACTCCTGTTATTAAGAGGGCTATTATTTGAATCAATCCTATTTCCATAATGTAATCTCCTTTCCTTCAATAAAATTATTCACTTTTAGTGGATTCAATCATTGAAGGAAAGAGCCAAGTGCCAATCCACCAACAATGGCATGGTTTTCTTTTCATATATTTCACTCGCCTTCGCCAGGATGCCCCGTGCGGAAGCACGGGGAGGAATGGCGACAGGCGACCGCG
>Ga0209636_10009112_pt1 | contig 10115 bp, 6 predicted proteins | sample DeeMarSWOR152_54_FD_187464 | JGI IMG/M metagenome (GOLD analysis project Ga0209636, IMG submission 187464) | Marine sediment microbial communities from White Oak River estuary, North Carolina - WOR-1-52-54 (SPAdes) (version 2) | ecosystem: Environmental > Aquatic > Marine > Intertidal zone >... | reverse complement strand
CATTATGCGGGCCATCGATGTTTGGCTTTCCTTCCCCTATCTGCTCATGGCGATAATCATCATCTCTATTTTCGGTACTGGAGCTCTTAACCTGATCCTTGCCATAGCCCTATGGATTATGCCCAACTTCACTCGGATTGTCAGGGGTTGCGTGCTCTCCATAAAGGAGACGGATTACGTTGAAGCAGCCAGAGCGATTGGAGGAAACAGCCTTCACATCATCGTGCGTCACGTGCTTCCCAACTATTCCGCCCTCGTCATCGTCTACGCGACTCTGTATGTCTCCCGGGCTATCATCCTGGAGGCCGCCCTCAGCTTTTTAGGACTGGGCCTCCAGCCGCCGACCCCTTCATGGGGACTCATGATTAGCGTGGGGAGAACCTACATACGAGTTGCACCGCACATTGTCCTGATTCCCGGGATCGTTATCACGTTAGCAGTTCTCGCCTTTAACATCGTGGGAGATGGTTTGCGAGATGCCCTGGATCCTCGTCTCAGAGGAGCGGAAGGGGGAAGGGCTTGATTATCGGTAAGGAAAGGGGGTGATTGTCATGGGCTAGAAGAGGCGAGGTTCCGTGGGTAACCTTGAAGTTCCTAGACAAGGAGGTGCAAGATGTTGCGAATGAGACAGAGTAACGTGCTGAGGATGGGGCTGGTTATGCTTTTTGTGACGGCTCTTGTGGGATTCGTCGTGTCAGGAGTGCAGGGACAGCCGGTGGTAGGAGGGACATTAGTCGTTGGAAGGCCAATAGACAGTATCACCTTGGATCCCCACACCGGGGTATCATCCTCGGATACATGGGTGTACTCCAACCTGTACGATACCTTAACACGCCTCGATGAGAAGTTTAATCTTCAACCCTGCCTGGCAACTTCATGGGAGCGGGTTGAGCCCACCGTGTGGAGGTTCCACCTCCGGAAGGGGGTGACGTATCACGATGGCACCCCATTCAATGCTGAGGCAGTTAAGTTCGTGTTCGATCGAGCCTTCGGGAGGTTAGAATGGCCTCGGGCTCGTATGGTGGGCTTTCTGGGGCCTATCAAGGAAGTCAAGGCGGTTGATCAGTACACGGTTGATTTCGTTACGGAGTACCCCTATACCCCGTTGCCACGGGTGATGAGCATGCATTGGGGAGCGGATATTTACTCTCCCACTGCTGTCCGAAAGTGGGGGGACAAATATGGGTCCAACCCCGTTGGCACGGGAGCTTTCAAATTCGCGAAGTGGGTGGCCGGTTCAGAGATCGTGCTGGAGAGAAATGAGAATTACTGGGGAGAGAAGCCCTACGTTGATCGGGTCGTCTTCAAGGTTATCCCTGAAGATGCAGCGAGGACGATGGCCCTTGAGACGGGGGAAATTGATATCCTTACGAAACCCAGTCCTGAGGATATCCCAGGGTTAAAAGCCAATCCGGATATTCAGGTCTTTGAGACGGATACCACGGGCACATTCTACTTCGGGTTCAATTTAAAAAACCCCCCTCTTAACAACAAGAAATTGCGCCAAATCTTTGCGCATGCGATAGACACGGAAGCGATTAACGCGTACATCTTGAGGGGCATGACGATCCCGGGTGTTGGGCTCCTCCCTCCCATGAGCTGGGCGTGGAAGGATACCGGGTTACCGAAGAGGTATGGATACGATCCGACAAAAGTAGCCAGACTTCTCGCGGCGGAGGGGTGGAAAGATCGTGACGCCGACAAAATCCTGGAGGATAAGGAAGGGAATGAGCTCAAGGTGGTCTACTTCTCCTCCGCAGGAAGGGATATCAAGGATCGAGAGATAGCCGTCGCCATTGCACAATATCTCAGGGATGTGGGGATCAAGGTTGACCACCAACATATGCAGTGGGGTACCTTCATATCATCCCTCAGGACAAAGATAGGGGAGTACAACATCTGGTCAATGGGGTGGCACGGGCTGATGTCGGGAGACCCGGACCAGTTCCTCTATCCCCTTATCCACTCCAGCCAATTGCATCCCAAGGGCTACAATCGAGCCCAGTTTGTCAATGCCGAAGTTAGCCAACTTTTGGATAAGGCTCGTACGGTAGAGGATGAGAAGGAGCGAGCGCAGATTTACGGGAAGGCCCAAGACATCCTCATCGAGGAACTCCCATACTATCCCATCTATAATCTCGTAAGGCGGCAGGCCGTTGCGAAGCACGTGAAGGGCTTCACCTTACATCAATCCGAGTACAAACTGTTCCTCGACCGAGTGTGGCTTTCGGGAAAGAAATGAATGAGAGGGAGGGGGGAGCTGAGCCCGCCGGGTCAGTTCCCCTCTCCCCTTCGAATCGACGGAGGGATTCGGGAGAACGAGGAGGAAGGGTACAATCCCACCGTGCTCAGAGTCCGGGTTCCGCCTTCTGGGAAAGGAGACCGCGAAAAATGGAGGTGTGAAATGGGATTATCGGAGAGCGAAGCGAGGAAACTGCATGATGACGCCTTGGTTTTCGACATGCTGACGATGCCTGATGTCCTCGAAGAACCCATCTTCAGTAAGATGAGGGATGGGGGTGTAGACGCCATACACTGTACGGCAGCTATAACCGAGGATTTCAAGCAAGCAATGGAAGGCATCGAGAGAATATACGCACGGGTTGATAGCCTCCCTGATGTGGTCATCGTAACGAAGGTATCCGAGATTGAGGAAGCTAAGAGGGAAGGCAAACTTGCCGTCCTCTTGGGATTTCAGGATACTGCTCCTCTTGAGGGCAGATTGTCCAACTTTAGGCCTCACGTAAAGTCATTCTATCGTGCTGGCATTCGCTGTATGCAGCTTACTTACACGGGGGCCAACTCCATGGGGAGCGGATGCGGGGAATATGAGGATGTCGGAATAACGTGGCTTGGAAAAGAGATGATCGAAGAGATGAATTCCCTGGGAATACTCATCGACTTGTCGCATTCTGGCCAGAAGACCACGCTGCAAACGACTGAATATTCGAAAAAGCCGGTGGCGTATACCCATGCAAATAGCAAAACGGTGTGTGACAATGAGAGGAACAAGAATGACGACTGTTTGAAGAAACTGGGGGAGAAAAATGGAATCATTGGCGTTACGGCTTTGCCTCGAGGGGTGAGGTTGGAGCCACCGCGTACGCTCGAGCACATGATCGATCATATCGATTACATAAGGGATTTCATCGGTATCGACCACGTGGGCATTGGTTTAGACTTGGTTGAGGGCTATAAGGAGAAGCAGGAGATTCCAGAAGTGGTGGTTTTTTGGCGAACGAGACGGCCGGATATATTCGGCAGCGTTGATGATTGGTTCGAGGTCTCCTATCCAGAGGACATCGATAGCAGCAGTTGTATACCGAACATAACCATGGGGTTGGCAAAAAGAGGCTATTCCGAGGAGGATATCAGAAAAATCCTGGGCCTGAATGCGCTGCGGGTACTGAGAGATACCATTGGGTAGCATGACGTTACCGCCCCAAGGTCTCCCATAGGGGACTGTGGCCTTATTTCTCCGGTGGGCACTCAATTCGATTATATGAACTGAAAGGGATACGGGTTCTTACCTTTCTTGGATCAACCCTGGAACGCTGCTAGCGATACCCATATCGTCGTCAACCTCGTCTCTTTTGTGAGGCCTCATAAGCTGAGGCCTCGACTATCAGCCCGTGCGAGGTTCGTCGGCTGTGGCACATAGACGTGTAACGTAAATGACTGCATATCTCACAAGACGGATTCTTGGAAGTGTGGGGACATTATTGTTATTGCCCCTCATTATCCTAGTATTACTGGCGCTGACACCGGGGGATGTGGTTGAGATTATGCTGGGAAACTTGGCGTCTCAAGAGATGATAGACGCCTTCAAGAAATATTATCGTTTGGATGATCCATTGATTGTTCAGTACAAGAACTATCTCGTTCAACTGTTCCAGGGGAATTTAGGCATCTCCTTCAGGACTAATCGGCCGGTTGTGGAAGAGATTGCCGGTCGTTGGGTGGCAACATTGCAGCTTACTTCCAGCGCTATGGTATTGGCAACTATTCTGGGATTGCTCATAGGCATGTTTTCGGCCATTTGGAGGCAAACCTGGATAGATTCCTTCGTACGGGTTATATCGTTGCTCGGTCTATCTATGCCGGTATTCTGGAGTGGGCTGATGCTCATGATTGTCTTCGGGCTCTGGCTCGGTTGGTTACCCACGGGAGGGCTGGGGGGAGTTCGCCATTTGATACTACCTGCAATTACCCTTGCATTCCCTTCGCTGGGAATGATAGCAAGGATGGCAAGATCAAGCATTCTCGAAGTGCTGGGGGAGGATTACGTCCAAACTGCAAGGGCGAAGGGTTTAGCTGAGAGGGTGGTCCTGGTCAAACATGCTCTCAAGAATGCCCTCATTCCCATCGTAACCCTGATAGGTCTTCAGACGGGTCTCCTTCTGGGAGGAGCCGTCCTCACGGAGACCGTGTTCTCCTGGCCGGGTATCGGAAGATACATCGTCGAATCGATCTTCACCCGAGACATACCCGCACTGCTCAATTGTATCCTAATCCTTGCCGCCACTTTTACCATGATCAATCTCGTAGTGGATATTTCCTATACCTATCTGGACCCCCGAATCAAATATCAGTGATCTCAGGGGGAGTACAAAAGCGGGGATGGCGGGATGTGAGTAAGTTTGCTTTCATGGGAGGACAGCATGAGACGAGGAAAAGAGGAGACCGGAGGCAGATTAAAGGGACAACCCTTGGAGTCGCTGGTGGAGCACGTCTACAAAACCTGGCTGGAGAACGATCGGCGGGGTTTCCCGTATTTGAGCAAGGTCAACAAGGCTCACGTCGTCATGTTGGGCGAAAACGCCATTATTCATCGTGATGTTGCCGGAAAGTTGTTAGAGACCCTGAACGAAATTGAAAAAGGGGGATTAAGAACCCTGAAGTTGGATGCTTCGCGTGAGGGCCTCTACTATAACTATGAGCAGTTTATCGTGCAGAAGTTGGGGGCGGAGATAGGAGGGCAGATTCATACGGGAAGAAGCAGAAATGATATAGGATCAACGTTGAACCGTATGCTCTTGCGGGATGTGATAAACGGACTCTGTAAGAGTGTGTTTTCCCTGCGTACATCTCTTCTCGAAAAAGCACAAGGGAATATCGATACCATTATGCCCGGTTATACTCACTCACAACCAGCTCAGCCCATTACCTTTGCCCATTACCTCACCGCAGTCGATGGAGCGCTGAGCCGGGACTGCGAAAGGCTTCTCTCAGCATATGGCAGAATCAACAAATGCCCAATGGGTGCATGCGCTCTCACGGGAACAGGGTGGGGGATTTCCCGAGAAAGAGTCGCCGAGCTCCTGGGGTTTGATGGGGTGGTCGTCAACACCATTGATGCCATCGCCAGCCGGGATCATGTCTTGGAGACTCTATCGGTCTGCGCCAGTATTGAGACTACGCTGAGCAGATTGTCACACGACCTTTATACCTGGTGCACGTATGAATTTGGTCTCATCGAATTTCCCGATAGCCTGGGGGGGTCAAGCAGCATAATGCCCCAGAAGAAGAATCCCTTTGTATTGGAGGTAACGAAAACCAAGGCGGCTCACGTCTATGGGGCGCTGGTATCGGCTCTGGCAAGTATGAAGAGTGCGCCTTTTAGCAATGTCATCGATGTGAGTCGTGAGAGCCTTCATTACTTCGGAGATGCCATGAGAGAAACAGAAGCCTCATTGAAGCTCCTTGGAGACATCATCAGGGAAATCGAGATAGATAAGGAGAAGGCGCTCCAGAAATGCCGCGAGAATTTTTCCACGGTCACGGACTTAGCCGATGCCTTGGTTGAAAAATGCGGCCTCGCGTTTCGAGAGGCTCATACCATTGTAGGAGACGTGGTTCGGGAAGCGATGGAAAAGGGTCTTACCGCCACCATGATCACCGCAGACATGGTGAAGAGTGCAGCCCTAAGGGCGGGAGAGAAAGAAGTACGGTTAAGGGACGAGGATGTTGTCGAGGCACTCGATCCTCGGAAAGCCGTAGGGAGGAGAGGACTTACGGGGGGACCCTCTCCGGAGCAAACCCGGGGAATGGTAGATGCTGGCCTTCGGGATATCGGTCAGAAAACGCATCAGGTGGAAGAACAGGAGAGAATGCTGGACGAAGCTGATGAGAAGTTGAGGGAAGCTGTTAATTCATTCATTTAGAAAAGAAACTCGACACAGGTTGCATATCACGGGAGAGATATCATTCCTCAAAGCACACCGTACCAAGGTTTTTGAATTTGGCTACGCTGGAGATGATGAATGGTACTTCATCCTCCCGAAACCCCCTGGCTAACAGCTCGTCCTTGAAGGCGAAGTACTGCGGTGGGCAAGTCACCAGTACCTGGCCCGTCCTCTTATCAGTTTTGAGTCCCACGCTCTCCGCCCATTCCCTGTTGATGGTGAGCTCTTCGTTGTCGGGGTTCGTGTAGACGTAGTGGATATACTGGGTCGCACCGCTGCAATTCTGGTATCTGGTTAGCCGATATATTCCCCCCGTTCCGCGTCGGGTGAAGTAGGTCCTTGTCACATTTATACCCTTATCAAATTCCTCGAGCTTCTCCGTTTCCGTGCTTGCCTCTACGGTTCCTTTAGCGGACAGAAAACTGAAGAATTTGGTCAAATCAAAGCCTACGCCAGCAGCACCCCGAGCGCGGGAAGCTTTCACCTGTGTGGTATTGCAGGGCTTTCGGATTCCCTTGATGCCGTCAACTATGCTCAGCTCGTAGAAATGGACATCGTTCCGATCCAGTTCGGTATCAAAACGCACAAGATTCGCGTAATCCCTGGGAATACTGACCGGCAGGGATTTATTGGGTGCTATTGTTTTCAGCTTATCCGACTTGCCCAACTCTATGACAAAATCCGTTTCCTTTTCCTCAATGAGTCGATACGTCTCTCCCCGTGTAAACCGGACCTTCAGTTGGAGTTCCTCTGAAATCTGTACGGTGACATCCAGCTGTCGCTTAATGAAGACAGCGGGCCCGCTTTTCTTAAATGTGTCGACGGAATTCTTGTCCCAAAACAAGCCCTCTTTTATGTACCCCCAGAGCCCGCTTTCCGTCAGAATTAGGTATCGTTTGGCCCCTTTGTACGTAACCGTCTCATCGAGCTTTATGATTCTCGTCCCCGCAGGGAGGTATGCGAAATGCCTTTCGTCGATTTGGCGAGTCTCCAGGTCAGCCAAATGGATGAATGCGCTTTTTGCGATTACATTTTCCTCTGTGGCATATGCCGGCGTTGGGAACACGATAAGCGCTATAAGGCACAGGATAGCCACGCACGGTATTGTCATTTTCATGCTCCCCCTCCACCGCAATTGCGGTAAACCTCGGATGATAAAAACCATTTAAGGAAAAGAGATGACACGAGTCAAGGGGAATTTGGGATTCCCTCTTGTATTCTTATTCAGCCGGAAGGACGGGAATGCACCCTCCATAATGATTTCAGGGGATTTCTCCACTTTCCTGAGGGGAATCCCTTTGTCCTGGTGACCGGCGACGTCTCTTCATATCCCTGCAAAAGCCGAGTCCAGGGTTTTCACCACTTCAAGAAGCTCCCCTTCGGTTATTACCAGGGGGGGCTGAATTCTGAGGACGTTTCCGTAGATGCCACCCAATCCGGGAAGTAATCCATTCTCTCGACAGAAGTCCCTGATCCGATTTGCCTCGGTATCGGCCGGGGTCTTCTGTCCATCTCGAACGAGTTCGATTCCCACCATGAGTCCCTTGCCCCGAATCTCCCCGATGAGCTTATGTCGTTTCGCCAGCTTTCGGAGCTCCTTCTTCAGGAATTCCCCTTTATCAATGACCCGGGAGGCTAGGTCGTTTTTCAGCATGAATTCAATATTGGCGAGGGACGCGGCACATGAGACGGGGTTACCTCCAAACGTGGATAGATGATCCCCTGGCTGGAATGAATCGGCCACTTCCTCCCTTGCGATGAAGGCGCTCAGGGGAAACCCGTCCGCGATCCCCTTGGCCATCACCATGATGTCCGGTTCCACCCCGTAATGCTCTATGCCAAACATCTCGCCGGTTCTACAAAAACCGGTCTGCACCTCGTCGACGAGGAGGAGAGTCCCGTGCTTCTTTAGGATTTTCTCGATCTCCAGGAAATAGTCGTCAGGCGGCGTGATGATACCCCCCTCGCCCAGGATAGGCTCCGCAATGAACGCGGCCACGCAATCATAGGTATTGAACCTGATAATGTCCTCCAGGGCCCGTGCACACCTCAGGCGGCACCGAGGGTACTCCAATTCAAAGAAACACCGGTAGCAGTAGGGGGCTGGCAGGAATGTGCATCCCACCATGTAGGGCCCGCCCCTCTTCTTCCTGGCGTTGTTTCCCGTGACGCTCAACGTTGCATACGACCGGCCATGAAAGGAGGATTGAAGGGCGATGAATTCCGTTTTTCCCGTAAATTGCTTGGCCAGCCTCAGGGCCCCTTCAATGGCCTCCGCTCCACCGTTGCCAAAAAAGCTCTTCTGTAATCTTCCAGGCGTTATGTGGGCCAGCTTTTCAGCCAAATCCGCGGTCGGTTGGGAATAGTAGACATAGGAACAGCAGTGAATCAATCTCTCCATCTGGGCCCTGGCTGCCTCAAGTACCTCCTCGTTACCGTGGCCAGCGTTGATCACCGCGATGCCCGAGAAACAATCGATGTAATTCTTTCCCTCGGTATCGGTAATCGTGGCCCCCTTCGCCCTCTCGATCACCACGGGCTGCACCCTCTCCACCATGCTGATGTTCACGTATCTCCTGTACTTTTCGACGGTGTTCATATCCTCCTCCTCCACCACTTACCTTTCAAAAGATGAAACTCGTTTGCGTGTCGATATTCCTCAGACAAATGGGATCTCCTTGTGTAAGTCAGATGGCCAAGCTTTGGTTCTTGGATATACCTCTCTTATTCAAGAATGGGCAGGATAACGACGTCATCATGGGTTAGGACTGGTTCCTGCCCCTGTCTCGCAGGCCATGGAAGAGGGAGATGAGGACCGGGGCTACAACCAGCGTCAGCAAGGTTGCCACACCCAGGCCGAAGATAACCGCGACCGCCATGGGACCCCACCACTGCGACGATTCACCCCCGATATTCCAGGCCAATTTACGAAAATCGAAGCTGACTCCCGTGGCCATGGGCAGAAGTCCCAGAATGGTGGTGATGGCGGTCAACATGACCGGTCGAAACCGGATGAGCCCGGTTTGCACCAGGGCCTCCCGGTTGGAGAGCCCTTTCTGGGTGAGCTGGTTGTAGTAGTCGGCCAGAACAATGGTGTTGTTCACTACCACACCGGCGAGGCTGATGACCCCAACGCCAGTCATGATGGTGCCGAAGGCCGTCCCGGTAACCAGGAGGCCGAAAAAGACGCCGATTAAGGAGAGCAGCACTGAGGTCAGGATGATGAAGGGGGTCGCGAAGGAATTGAACTGGGTAACGAGAACGAGAAAGATGATGAAGATCGCGGCAGCGAACGCCTTGCTCAGGAAGGCCTGAGCCTTTGCCTGCTCTTGTTGTTCGCCGGTAAATCGGTAGGTGTAGCCGCGAGGCCAGTCGAAATTGGCGAGGCGGGCCTTGATATCCCGAATGACGTCGTTGGCCAGGCGCCCGGAGACATCGCCGGAAACGGTAACCACCCGCTTCTGGTCCAGGCGCATGATGGCACCTACGCCGCTCGACAGGGAGATGTCGGCTACACTGGTCAGGGGAATGGGTTCACCCCGGGGACCCGAGATGGTGATACGCTTGATGCTCTTCACGGAGCGGCGATCTTTTTCCGGGAGTCGGGCCAGGATATCATACTCGTCCTTGCCTTCGCGGAAGACCCCGGCCTTGATACCGTTGATGGCCGCCTTGACCGTGTACGCAATGGTGAGCGTATCGAGCCCGAGAAGAGCGGCCTTCTCCTTGTCCACCCGTACCTTGATCTCAGGCTTTCCCTTGACGAAGTTGTCCTTGAGATCGACCAGGCCGGGAATGTCGGCGATTTGCTTCCTTACGCGGGAGGCAAGGTCCCCGAGGACCGCGAGATCCTTTCCCGATATCTCCAAGTTCACCGGGGGTCCAGTGGGTGGACCCTCCTCCTCCTTTTCCACCTGGACCTCAGCCCCC
>Ga0209636_10009111_pt1 | contig 10115 bp, 6 predicted proteins | sample DeeMarSWOR152_54_FD_187464 | JGI IMG/M metagenome (GOLD analysis project Ga0209636, IMG submission 187464) | Marine sediment microbial communities from White Oak River estuary, North Carolina - WOR-1-52-54 (SPAdes) (version 2) | ecosystem: Environmental > Aquatic > Marine > Intertidal zone >... | reverse complement strand
TCACCGCCTCATCCGGATAATTATAGCGAGCCGGCTTCAAGTTAAACGTCAGCGCCGCCAACAGTGTCAACGGCCCAAGTCTGCCGATAAGCATCACGGCAATAATAATCAATTTGCCTGCATTTGTCAAAGAAGGCGTTATGCCGGTTGTCAAGCCAACAGTCCCCAGAGCAGACCCAGCCTCGAACATAACTTCCGAGAGAGTAAAACCGCGTGAATTCTCGGTAATAGTCAATATCAATGTGGCGGCGAACAAAACTGCAACGAAAAGCAGTGTTACAGTAATTGCTCGACCCACGACAACTATCCGAACCGAGCGCTTGAACATCTCCACTTCCTGACGCTTTCGCAGAGCCGCAATAGCGGTCATCATCACCACTGCAAGCGTCACCGTCTTGATCCCGCCTGCGGTCGAGCCGGGCGAGCCTCCGATGAACATAAGTAAAATCAGAACAAACTTGCTCGAAGCCGACAACTTCGAGATATCAAGCGTGTTAAATCCAGCAGTCCTGGCTGTAATCGACTGAAATAGTGCGCCTGGAATGCCCGTGTTTTCAGCAGAACCACTTCCACTCGCATAGCGCTCAAACAAAAGTATAGCTACCATCCCCAAAATAATCAGGCAGGCACTTACGCTGAGAACAATCTTGGTCTGCAGCCGCATTCTTTTCGGTGCTTCCATCGAAAACCGATAACGTTTATTGAACCACCTTTTGAAGAATCGTTTCACCCTGTCAGCCACAATGTTGGCCAGATCGTAAAGCACACCGAAGCCGAGCCCGCCCAAAACTATCAGCGGACAAACCACCACATATACTTCCGGCCTTTTATTATAGCTGACAAAGCTGTCGCTGAATAAACTAAAGCCCGCATTACAAAAAGCGCTGATCGAATGAAAGATACTGTAAAACAACTGCTCGTGAAAATTAGCAACTCGTCCGGGCACGTCATCCCACATCCCGAAGAGGCTCGCCGTGCCAACAGCTTCGATAAGCACTGTTCCGACAAAGATAAAGGTTATCATATTACCTATCCGGCTAAGCGTACGGGTACTGAGCAAATCCTGCATTGCCACCCGTTCCCGCAAGCCTAGGCCCAATAGCAGCGCAAAGACTGCACCGAACACTACTATCCCCAAACCACCAAGCTGAATCAGCGATAGAATTACCAACTGACCCATCAAACTAAAGTCTTGGCCTGTATCTTTCACGATAAGCCCGGTAACACAAGTGGCACTGGTCGCCGTAAACAAGGCGTCAACAAAGCCCAGGTTCTCACCGGTCGATGACCTAGGCAACATCAATAACCCAGCTCCGGAAATTATCAAAACCAAAAAGCTTGCAATTAGTGTCCGTGTCGGACTCCTGCCCGATGCTGCCAAATCCACGGACGTTCTGCAAAGCTTTGTAGCAACCTGCAGGACAAGATAGACACTTACTGCGAAATGCCGAATGACTACAGCCTCTGCCTTCGTAGGGGCGAACCACCGAGCTGCCCCTAACACAGCAATCCCAAGTGCAAGTAAAAGCGGAATTTCAAACCAGTTCTGCCGCCAGAAGTCGGCTTTCGAAACCACGTTAAACAGCCGAATTATCTTCTCGGCTATGAACACACAAAGCAAGACAACCTGTACAGCATATAGCGCCCACGCCGGCAGCAGCGGCTCATCAAAGCCCAGCAGCAGAGCAAAAGATGCCGCGACCACTGCCGCTGTCAAGGTGTTAACACCGATTAAGACCCTCTCCAGACGCTTGTTTTTGTAATCTATCCGCATAATTGGCGTTTAGCATATAGTGTACAGTTGAAAACGGGAAGCTAAAACACGAAAAAACAATAATTCAAAATCCTTAGGCCTTTCACTTTGCGCAATCTGCTTTCTAAGCAACATCAGCTAATCCGAGCGAATCGCCGAACTTAGCCAACAACGCCTGGCGAATATTCCTATGCTCCGGCCTTGTTAACATCGGGTCTCGTGAGACGAGTTCGAACGCGTTTTTCCTTGCCATAACCAGCATGTCGAAATCATCCACAATATTCGCGATTTTCAAATCCGGCAATCCATGCTGTCGCGTGCTAAACAATTCTCCCGGTCCGCGCAGCCGCAAATCATGCTCAGCTATCTTAAAACCGTCATTGCTTCTGGTCATTACTTCAAGTCTGCCCTTAGCTGTTTCGCTGTCGGTCTCAGCGAACAAAAAGCAATATGATTTGGCTTCCGCCCTTCCGATACGCCCTCTCAACTGATGCAGCTGTGCCAACCCAAATCTGTCCGCTCCCTCTATGACCATTATTGTCGCGTTCGGCACATCCATCCCAACCTCCACCACTACGGTGGCAACCAGCACGTCTATTCTGCCTCTGCGAAATTCCGACATAATCTGTTGCTTCTTTGGAGAGGGCATTTGACCGTGCAGAAGCTCAACAGTAAATTCCGGAAAAACATCCTTAGAAAGATATTTCCATTCATCAGTTGCGACTTTGACGTCACGGTCCTGCTCCACTGCTGCAATCCGCGGATAAACAAAATACGCTTGCTTTTTTGCCTTTAGACGCTCGCGGATAAACTCGTATGCTTTCTGCCGATTCTGTCGATCGACCCAGCGCGTAATAACAGCGCCTCTGCCCGGCGGCGAGCGTCTGATAACAGAGACGTCCAAATCACCGAACGCAGTCATCGCCAGCGTTCGTGGGATAGGCGTGGCCGTCATAACCAGGCAATGTGGAGTGGTTTGCTTTGGGCTGCCATTTTGCAATGAGTCGCAAAATGGCGTCCCTCGCAGTTGTGCCCTTTGTGCGACTCCGAACTTATGCTGCTCATCAATCACTACCAGGCCGAGCTTCTGAAATTCTATATCGGCCTGCAACAATGCGACCGTCCCAACGACAATATCAATCACTCCGTTTCTTATCCGGTCCAAGAACTCTGTCCTTTTCTTACCGGTCAATCCTCCGGTTACCAAAACCCTCTTCACTTCACTGTTTCTCAGATATCTTTCGATACTTAGAGAATGTTGGCCAGCTAAAATCTCCGTAGGCGCCATAATTGCTACTTGTCTCTTGTTAGCAACGGCCAGCAAAGCTGCATAAAGTGCCACCACTGTCTTGCCCGACCCCACGTCACCCTGCAACAGGCGATTCATCGGTTTTGACCTGCCCATATCCGCAGCAATTTCGCTGATACAATCGTTTTGGTCTTCGGTAAGCAAAAACGGAAAACGTTTCCTGATTCGGCTGTCGATTTCATCTGTGCAAACGCACGGAGCCGCCGTCGAAAAATGCTGCATTCTATATCGGCGAAGCGCCAATCCCAACTGCATCAGAAATAATTCGTCATACTTTAATCTGCGTTTTGCCTGTGCCAGTTTTTTCTCGTCCGGCGGCAAATGTATCCAGGCAAATGCCTCCTTTCTGCCGACCAGATTCGCTTTCTTCAAAAAGTTTCTGTCATAAAACTCGGGCACAAGCTTATCGACTGCTTGCCGCACACGCCCGATTATATTTTTGATTTGTCTGCTGGTCAGTCCTTTGCAGGCCGGATAAACCCCACCGCTAAAATATTCAGCCGATTGCGGATGTTTCTCATCGAGTACCAGAAACTTCGGATTTGTCAATTGCAATTGGTGTTTGTATAAAGCCACCTTCCCTGATACCATTATGATTTGGCCGGGTTCTAATTGATTGCGAAGAAACCCACCGTGAAACCACAGTATCCTGCACACTCCCGTATCGTCACTGATTAAAGCTTCAAATATCGGTTGCCGACGATAACTCTGATAATCTACTGACTCGATCATGCCGATGGTGGCAACCGTTCGGTTGGGCTGCATTTGACCTATCTTTATCGGCTTAGGCAGGAAATTCCAGTCACGCGGGAAATATTCCAGCAAATCGCCTACGGTCTCGACCCCTAACTGCGCAAAGGTCTTGGCTCTGGCCGGGCCAACACCTTTGAGATACTGCACCGGCATCGACAAATCGAGCCTGGTTTCTGATTTTTCGCTTACCTCTGTCATCGCCGCTTCCACAGAAATGACGTTGGGTTCCCGCAAAGCGGGGTCCCTGCGCTATTCCTCGAAACCGTATTCGCCGAGCAGCTTAACAAACCGAACGTCACAGATTAATCTTTCGATGATTTTGTTTGCTTTTTTTTCGCAGGCCACCAGTTCCTGCACTCCTCCGTAACCGACAGGGGCGACTATAAGACCTCCATCGGCAAGTTGCTTGGCCAAAGGCTCCGGTATCTTCGGCACCGCAGCGGTAATCATAATCCTGTCAAAACATTTCGATGGGGGTAATCGGGACTTCGGCCAGCCGCAACTGCCGTCACCGACATAGAACTCAACGTTACTGACACCCAATCTGCCCAGAACCGCCTGGGCCGATTCAGATAGCTGAGCAAATCTCTCCACAGTATAGACTTTTTTTACCAGCTTACTCAGGACCGCAGTCTGGTATCCGCTGCCGGTTCCAATCTCCAAAACCTCACAGTCCTTATTGACCCGCAGCTCCTGAGTCATCAAAGCAACAATATATGGCTGAGAAATGGTTTGGCCCATCCCGATAGGCAGCGGGCCATCGGCATAGGCTTGTGACTGCCAAGACTGCGGTATAAACTCTTCCCTGGGAATCTCAGCCATAACTTTCAGCACACGACGGTCGGTAATATCCCGTCCCTCCAGGTCTCGTTTGAGCATGCGCTGGCGAGCTTTAGCAAATGCGTTTGGACTTGGAAGTTCGTTCCCACTTTCGTGGGAATGACGCCCTTGCTCACTTCTGGCAGAGTACGAATTTTCGAATTCCCCGCTATCCATAGCAGAAAGTATCGCTTTTCAACCGCGATTTTGCAAACCAATTTTGCTTCGCTCATCAACACGGCTGCCGCTCAGAATAAAAGCCTGATGGCCGCGGCAGCGGCCAAAATCTGCACAACGGCAGTAAATGCTTTTTGCGGGATTCGTTTCAGAACCAGTATTCCCGCTGCCGCCCCAACCGCAATAAACGGCAACATTATCAAATCAAGCTTCATAGACTCCGCTGTCATCAACTCCAGATTTGCGCTGAACGGAACCTTAAGCCAGTTAACAACGAAAAAAAACCATGCCCCTGTCCCCACAAATTCAACCTTGGGCAGTCGCATAGCCAGCAGATAAATAATCATTATGGGTCCTGCTGCATTAGCCATCATCGTTGTTACCCCAGCCAAGAAACCAAGTCCCACCGCAAACCACCATTGTGTTGGAACGGGTGTATCCTGCCCTTTAGCCCTGGTCCACCAATAATTGACGCCCAACATCATCAATACTATCCCGCCAATAATCGGCTTAAGCTGTTGGTCATTGACTCCCTTCAATCCGAAGTACCCGGCCACAATCCCTGCAAAAGCAGCCGGCAACAGCCGCAGCACATGACCCCACCTGGCGTTACGCCTGTGGTACACGATGGCAAACAAATCCCCTAATATCAGGATACCAAGCAGCAGACCAACAGATTGCCGCGCTGGAATCGCAATCGGCATCAAAGATACCACCAAAATCCCAAGGCCCGGAATTCCGGTCTTCATAATCCCAACCATAATTGCACACAATGAAACTACAACCCAGCCGACAAGATCCAGATGCAGCATATTCCACCCTTTATTCAAGCTTCCTCATCGCCAGCACAACCTCTCAATTTCTGCAATCTATCGGTTTTGAACTCTCTTTGCAATTGACAATTAACCATCGAAAGTGATAATTGACTGAAAATAATCAACGGCAAAGGGAGACCGAAATGAATACCAAAAAGCTGCTTTTTTACCTGTTGGCTGTCCTTTTGGGTGGTTGTGTACCAGTTGTGTCGCTGCATCCGCTTTTCACCGACGAAAAGCTTGTTTTCAAAGAAAAACTACTCGGCACCTGGGCCGATGACCCCAACAGCCCCAAGGTTACTTGGCAATTCAAGCGTATTGCCGAACCGGAAAAAGCTTACAAGCTGATTTTCTCCGATGATAAGGGCAAGAAAGGCTCGTTTGTTGCGCGTCTGGTAAAGCTGGAGAACAGCTTATTTCTGGACGTTTACCCGGCCGAACTCCCGTGGGAACCAGAGGACCCAAACAACGTGAAGTGGCTATACAACTCTTTCTTTTTAATACCCGCGCATACATTTATGAAAATAGATTCCATCGAACCCCAGTTGAAAATGCAATTAACGGACGACGACAGTATGGAGGAACTGCTCAAGGAAAACCCCAATGCCATAAAGCATACATCAGTTGAGGATAGACTTATTCTGACAGCATCGACAAAAGAACTCCAGGGGTTTGTCCTCAAATACGCCGATGACGACAGAGTATTCATCGGCGAAATCGTCTTGAACCGCAAAAAGAGCAAAGGCCCTAATGCTCCCGAAAACGTCTGTCCCTAACAGTGCCCAAAAAGAAAACAGGTGATAAGTCTATGGCTGGTCAACCGGAATTTCGACGCTGTCTGGTAAATATTGACTCTATCTCCACACACCAGCTTTTTACCGATTGCCTTGTGATTGGAGCCGGCATCGCAGGTCTTCGTGCTGCTATCGAGGCCGCCAAGCACCGCAGCGTTATCATCATTTGCAAGGATACTTTGGAAAACAGCAACACGTGGAAAGCCCAAGGCGGCATCGCTTCAGTGCTTGACAAAGCAGATACATTCGAATCACATATAGCCGATACGCTTAACACCGGCTGCGGGATATGTGACGAAGCTATAGTCGACTCGGTCATCCGCCGGGGACCGGAACTGATAGAGCAACTGCTCCAGTGGGGTGCTGAATTTGACCTAATTGACGGCCATGTCGCTACTACGCTCGAGGGTGGCCACAGCCACCCGCGTGTCGCTCACGCTCACGGTGACGAAACCGGGCGGATAATTGCAGAGGCGCTCATAAAAAAAGTCAAGCAGAATTCGAATATAAGAATATGGGAAAATTTCTACTCAATCGATTTGCTTACAAACGACGACAACGAGTGCGTGGGAATAATCGGCCACGACAATCACAATCCGCGCAAGGCGGTCCAGATAATCTGGGCTGCAAACACAATCCTGGCCACCGGAGGGGCGGGCCGATTTTATCGTGAAACTACAAACCCGGAAGTTGCGACCGGCGACGGCATTGCTATGGCTTACCGAGCCGGTGCCGTACTGCGGGATTTGGAGTTTGTGCAGTTCCATCCGACTACGCTCTACGTTGCAGGTGCCACGCGGGCCTTGATTACCGAGACACTTCGAGGTGAAGGAGCGGTCCTGCTGGATAACAAGGGCCAACGTTTTATGAAGGACTATCACGAAGCCGCCGAGCTTGCCCCACGTGATATTGTCAGCCGAGCCATCCTGGACCAGATGCGAAAAACCGAGTCAACACACGTCTATCTGGATGTTCGACACTTCGATAAAGCACATTTTGCAAAACGATTTCCACTGATTAGCGAACTGTGCGAAAGCTTCGACATAGATGTCAGCCGGGACTTGATCCCTGTCCGCCCAAGCGCACACTATATGATTGGCGGTCTTAAGACCGACAGCTCAGCCAAAACAAGCATCGAAAATCTCTATGCCTGCGGTGAAATTGCGTCCACCGGCCTGCACGGCGCAAACCGACTCGGCAGTAACTCCCTGCTTGAAGGGCTGGTATTCGGAAAAATAGCCGGACAATCCGTTTCTCAACACGAAAAGACAGCTGTTTCTCTACTCAAGCACCCTCTAATAAAATATCACATCCCGCACTCGGACCGCACCGGTCTGGATACCGCCGACGTTAGAAACTCACTTCGAGCCCTTATGTGGCGAAATGTCGGCATCACTCGAAGCGCCCAGCCGCTCACAGAGACCCAGGAGATCATCAGATTCTGGCAGCGGTATGTGATGGATAAAATCTTTGATTCACCCCAGAGTTGGGAATGCCAGAATATGCTCACTGTCTGCCTTCTTATAGCGCAATCAGCCCAAATGCGACAGGAGAGTCGAGGCGTCCACTTCAGAAGCGATTTCCCCGATACCGACGATGAGAACTTCAAAAAACATATCGAAATCACACGGTAAAAAGTGGAAAATAGAGCGAACTTTTGCTATAATAGTTTGTATCAAAAAAGTTGAAAATAGCTGCAAAAAGGCACAAAAGGCCGTAGAGAACGAATTGACCTTTTTGTGGTTCTTGTTCGTTTTCGTGGCAAAATAGTCAATAGCAAATAATAGATAATCAATTAAAAGAGTGGGTCGGGCGGTCGCTCCCGTCGTTTTGCTTTGCCAAAGCAAAGCAGCGGGGGAGGAAAGTCCGGGCAGGACAGGGCACGGTGGTGGCTAACAGCCACCGGGGGCGGGCTGCCATTTTGCGACTTGTTGTAGAATGGGGCCCGAGTAACCCCAGGGAAAGTGCCACAGAAAATACACAGCCGATCCCGCACTCACTTTGTGAGTTCGAGCCTGCAACCAAGAAAGTGGATACCGCCGTACAAAAAATAAGTAAAATATGCATTTGGGCCTTGAATTTACAAAGTGAGTGCGGGAGGCAACGGTGAAATGGTGCGGTAAGAGCGCACCGCAGTGCCGGTGACGGTGCTGGCAGGGCAAACCCCACCGCCTGCAAGACCAAGTAGCTGGTTACTCGGCCCGAGTGTGAGCGGCTAAGCTTGGCGCTCGACCAGCGGGTAGGTCGCTTCCCCCCGTTTCTTGCTTTCGCAAGAAAGCAAGGGGGGAGAGCCAACTGGTAACAGTTGGTCAAGATAAATGGCCGCCGCCCCGCACCAAGAGTTTATTCGATTGAAAACTTTAAAGAACAGGCAAATGACAATGCAACGGCGTTGAAACAAAACGGATGAACTTTTGGTGTGGTGATACAGAACCCGGCTTACAGACCCACTCTTTTTTCTTCATATCTCGTATTTCGCTCTATACCTTCTGCCTCATAAGATACGAATTTATGCACAAGCGCACCTAAGCAGATCCTGACCGTGACAGTATCATCCTCAACAACCATTATGCAAAAAATTGCAGGATGGGACTAAAACCCAGGTAAGAATGCATGGGCTGCGAACTGAAACTGTGAGTTACAAAATCAGATTTCCTTCGAATCAATCCACTTCATCATATTGCGCAATTCCCTCCCGATTGTTTCCAGTTGGCTGCCGTGGTCCTTTTCATACAACTGCTTAAACTTTTTCAGTCCCAACTGGTATTCATTTACCCATTCCTTGGCGAACTCGCCGGATGTGACCTCCGAGAGTATCTTTTTCATTTCAGCTTTGGTTTGCTCAGTGATAATTCTCGGCCCACGGGTCAGATCGCCGTACTCAGCGGTGTTGGATATGCTGTATCTCATATAGCTGAGCCCGCCCTGATACATAAGGTCAACTATCAGTTTCACCTCATGCATACATTCGAAATAGGCAATCTCAGGCTGATATCCTGCTTCCACCAGCGTTTCGAAGCCGGCTTTAATTAGTGAGGTAAGACCGCCGCAAAGAACACACTGCTCGCCGAACAGGTCTGTTTCAGTTTCTTCTTTGTATGTGGTTTCAATAATACCTGCGCGGGCGCCGCCGATCCCATTTCCCCAGGCAAGGGCAATTTGCTTTGCATTGCCGGTCGCATCCTGCTGGACAGCTACAAGATTTGCCACACCGCCGCCTTTTTCAAACTCACTGCGAACCAGGTGTCCCGGCCCCTTTGGAGCAATCATCACAACGTTAACATCTTTCGGCGGCACAATATACTTAAAATGAATATTAAAGCCGTGACAAAAACCAAGTGTCTGGCCCGCTACCAAATTGGGCCCAATTGACTCCTTATAAACTTTTGCCTGAATTTCATCCGGCACGGTTACAATAATCAGTGTCGCACCATCCATAGCTGCCTTTATACCGCCTGGCGTAAAACCGTGCTCCTGGGCGAGCTTATAGTTATCCGTCCCCTCCAGCTCAGCCACTGCTACTTCTATGCCGCTATCGCGCAAGTTCAGACTGTGTGCGTGCCCCTGACTGCCATAACCGATAACCGCTACTTTCTTTCCCTTTAACGCATCTATCGGAGCATCTTTCTCGTAATAGATTTTCGCTGCCATAGCCTCATTCTCCTTAATAACTTATCTGTGTTACAGAAATTACT
>Ga0209636_10009110_pt1 | contig 10116 bp, 7 predicted proteins | sample DeeMarSWOR152_54_FD_187464 | JGI IMG/M metagenome (GOLD analysis project Ga0209636, IMG submission 187464) | Marine sediment microbial communities from White Oak River estuary, North Carolina - WOR-1-52-54 (SPAdes) (version 2) | ecosystem: Environmental > Aquatic > Marine > Intertidal zone >... | reverse complement strand
CATAAAAGTCGATTTTGACCACAGACTTAAGGAATTGTGGGATAGATTTAGAGAGCTAAAAAAGTTGGGGAAGGCGGACTTCACTGGCTGCGGCTACTTTCACCCCATTTTCCCCTTGATCCCAGAAGAGGATCGTCGAAAACAAATTGACATGCACCTAGAAATGTACAAAGAGACGTTTGGAGGCAAGCCCGATGGTTTGTGGCTCCCTGAACTAGCCTTTGGAATGGATATCATCCCTCTCCTCGAAGAGATGGGCTTTAAGTGGGTTATAGTTGATGGGCCTCATTTGGTTAATGCAAACAAGGACAAGGACAGAAACGAGCTCTTGTATCGCCCTCACTATGCAAAGCATGACGGGCACACCATCATCGTGATCCCAAGAGACAGAGACATAAGCAATGCCCAACAAAGCGGTTACAATCCCCTCTGGCTGAAGAACGAGGTAGAGCACAAGATTCAGCCCTTCAATGATGGAGGTATGCTACTAACAATCGCCACCGACGGTGAAAACGGTTGGTTTAGGCACTCTGGTGAAAATGCTGGCTTCTGGGGATGGTTCTTCGAGCCTCTTCTCTACCTGCTATACAAAGACCCTGCCTTTCAGTTCATCAAACTAACCACCGTCGGAGAGTATCTTGAGGAACACCCTCCTAGGGACACGGTTGCCGTCGAAGATGGAAGCTGGAACGTTCCAGGGACTTTCGACGATGGCCGATTCTTAAAGTGGACCGAAGGGAAAGAAAGACGAGAGGTCTGGATCAACATTTTAGAAACAAATAGACTTGTTCATGAGGTTAATGAAAAAATTGAAAAATTGAGCAAGAGCGGTGAAGCCGGTTTAAGGAGCAAGCTCAAACAGGCTTGGAAGTGGCTCCTCATGGCTGAGACAAGCGATTATTTTTGGTGGGGAGCTCAAGACTGGTTAAACCGCTCCAAAATCTGTTGCACGAAAGCTAGAGAGAAGGTCAAGGAAATTTCAAGAATGCTGTAATCGCTACGCAGGTTTCCAAGGGCCACTTCTATACTCGTGGTAGACCCGTCGGTACAGAGTCTTCGTTCTTTTGCCTATTTTTTTCCATGTATACTTCTTCGAGACTTTATTGTACGCGTTCGTTTTGACCCAGTCAGCATAGTCTGGATCAAGCAATACTCTTGTTATCCCCCAGGCTAGCGAGTTAGAGTTGTCGGGGTAAACCTTTACGCCTGTTTTGTCGTGTTCTATGATTTCCGAGAGGCCTCCTACGTCTGACACTACCACTGGAACGTGGGCTGCCATGGCTTCTAGGGCTGTTATGCCAAAGGGCTCATAAAGCGACGGAACAACGCAGACGTCTGCACAACTGTAGAGGAGCTTCAATGTTTGATCGTCTATAAACCCTGTAAAACAAGCCTTGTGGCCTAAACCCATTCTGTGGACTTGTCCTATGAGAGGATCCTTCATGTATCCATTGCCAACTATCACGAATTTCGCATTCACCCTCGCCAAGACCTCCGGCATAGCCCCGATTAAGACATGGACGCCCTTTTCATGAACGAGCCTTCCAACGAATAAGACAATCTTTTCATCTGCACGCGCATACCTGCTCCTAACCTTGTCTCCGTTGAATTTTTTGCTGAACGCGCCTGCATCAACTCCGTTAGGGATCGTTATGATTTTGTCTTTCGGCAGCCCAAACGCCCACTCAACGTGAGATGTCATATATTGACTGCAACAAATTACCTTCCAGGCTTCGTGGGTTAACCGTGTCTCTGTTTGATGAATCATCCGCTCATAATTCGTGTAGAGACCGTTTCTCCTCCCGATCTCGGTGGAATGAATTGTGGCTACGAGAGGGACTCTGAAAATGTGTTTCAGCCCTATCGCTGAATTTGCAACGAGCCAGTCATGGGCGTGAATTAGATTAATCTGACCGTCAAGCCGTCGTATTAAAGCCGCTGATTCCTTTTCCATGTTTATATTCATAAGATAGACCCACGTAGCAAAGTCCGGCGATGGACTCGTATAGGAGTCCGCACGAAATACGTGAACCCCATCAATTTCTTCGTATTCTCGAGCGCCTGGAAAATCACAGGTCACCACGTAGGTGTCTATTCCCCTGCGAACCAAATCCCTCGACAGATTGTACACGTGAGGGGCAATCCCGCCAACGATTCGAGGTGGAAACTCCCAAGAAAGAATGACAACCCGGAAGGAACGGTTCAATTGGAAACCACCTTAGCTTAGGCTAAGCTCTTTGAAGCCCCTTTTAATGCCTTTCTGTAAGATTCAAGAATTTCGTCGATCCAGCCTGAAGCATAAGGTGAGACAACACTTATTTTCTTATCGCGAACTTTGTAGATTCGGTTTACTTCCTGTCTCATCCGCTCGGATTTCACAACTATTCTTTCGGCTTCATGTGCACCCAACCACTCGATGCTTTTTATTGAGAGATTGATCGGCGCGCTGGAACCGTGGGACCTTTGATTTTCTAAACTATCCACGGAAAAGATGAACGGTATGTCAAAGGCTTTTTTTAAATTGACCGCAGCTGGGATGAAGTGCCAATCGTGGGCATCGATTAAATCGACTTTTCGCTTTGTTTTATAGTAGATGCTTGCCGCCGTTCGCTCTATTTCCTTGTTCAATGTCAAATCCCATGTGATAATGTTTAGTTGAGCCGTAATTGGGTTTGAAACTCTGTATGCTTTTACACCATCAATGCCTTTATGATAGCCTGTCCAAGAATCATGATATGTAACAACATGTGTGTCGATTTTCCTTCTCACAAGCTCAACGGCCAGTCTGTTAACGTAGCGGGAGAGTTCACCAACTATTCGGGGTGGAAACTCCCAGGTGAAAATTATTACGCGCAAGGGCAACTTTCACTTCTTTAGGTGAAAACTGAGCATACCTTGATTATTCCGGTGCCTGTAAGATAATATCTCTTGTTTCCTTCATTGTCAGTGAAGCTTTTGGCGTATCCTTCCGTTTCATGCTTGTTTAAATGGCTGACAACCTCGTTCCTATCTATCTGAAGGACCTGCGCCAACTCATCAGGCTTTTTCGCCATATCAGGATGAGTTGCGCACAAATTGTGTAAAGCCAGCAGAAGCCTCTCAGAAATTGGGAGACCCTTTTCACTCAAGTTACCACACTCCAACGCTATTAGTCTGTCATGCGAAGGCCAAATAATTTTTTTGGAAATAACCCTTTATACTACAGAGACATTTATAGAATTAACTGGCCGGATCAGATTGACTAAGAAAGGGCCTCGTGTTCTAATGCTTTCTTGGGAGTTTCCACCTCGAATAATAGGTGGAATCTCCTCCCACGTCTACGACTTATCGAGGGCATTGGCTGGAAAAGGCGTTGAGGTGCACGTAGTCACTTGTGATTTTCCAGACGCTCCAGAATACGAAGAAATTGATGGCGCTAAAGTGTATCGCTTTGACTCCTATAGGATCCCTGCCTTCGATTTTTTGTCTTGGGTCTTTTCAATGAACCGAAACATGGCCCAGAAAGCCATCGAGGTTATAGATGCCCATAGTGGACGCATCGATGTTATTCATGCACATGACTGGCTCGTTGCAAAGGCCGCTATTGAGCTGAAAAACCTATTTGAAAGGCCGCTAATATCCACCATCCACTCCACAGAGGCGGGTAGACGGGAGGGAATCCACAACGACTATCAAAGAACTATAAATAGCGTAGAGAAATGGCTCGTTAACGAGAGCTCAATGGTGATTTGTTGCAGCAACTACATGGCGGATCAGATTTCCCAAACGCTTCTGGCGCCTAGAGAGAAAGTACGTGTGATCCGAAACGGAGTGAACGTTTCTAGGTTCGACCTGGGCATTAATTATGAGGCTGTTAGACAAAGATTTGCGGGACCTGGCGAAGAAATAGTCTTGTATGTTGGAAGGCTCGTTCATGAAAAGGGCGTCCACGTGTTGATTGGTGCAGCTCCCAAGATACTTAGTGTATTACCAAACGTCAGATTTATTATCGTTGGCGAAGGAGGAATGAAAGAACAACTGCTAAAAGAGGCTTGGGACTTCGGAGTTCCCCAAAAGGTTTTCTTCACAGGTTTTGTTGACAAGAAGACGTTAACGCTCCTTTACAAAGCGAGTGCCGTTGCGGTTGTTCCGTCGCTTTATGAGCCCTTTGGCATAACAGCCCTAGAAGCCATGGCAGCCCACGTTCCAGTAGTAGTTTCAGACACGGGAGGCCTCTCAGAAATCATAGAACACGACAAAACAGGCGTAAAAGTTTACCCCGACAACTCTGACTCACTAGCCTGGGGGATTATCAAAGTTTTAACGGATGAAGCCTATGCGAATAGGCTAAAAAGAAACGCTCACCGAAAAATTGTTGACGATTACAACTGGGAAAAAATCTGTAATGAAACAATGGAAGCGTATCATCAAGTGATGGCATCCATTTCACCGAAATCAACTGCCCCACCGGAAATCAAGCCTCCTTTGTTAAGGTTTGAAAAATATCCTATGGAGTTTAAGCTTCTCTTCTATTTGTATGGTTTGGGCGCTGTTAATCAGGGAAACGCCATGTTTGCAGAGGAACTGTCTGAAATATTGAGAATGAAACTCAGCAGTGTTCGTAGACTGCTTCAAAAATTGACGAAATTGGGTTACGTGTCAACTTTCAGGCACAGTCGTAGAAGGTCAAGATATTTTCTCACCAAACTCGGGATAGTCAAGGTCTGCTCCGTTTTTTCTTAATCGTCAAAGAAACTGCGTAATAGCGTGAGTTTTCCTGCTGAGTTCCGTGAATCTAGCCTCTGCGGCTCCTTGCACTCTTTTTCTGAGGTGCTCGCCAGATACTCCCGAAGCCCGTATTTTTTTGAACTGCTTCGCCAACTTATCGTCGTGGAGAGAAAATCCCGCCCACCTCTCAAAATCTCCCTTTTCGTTATGGAACTCGATGGATTTCACGTCAACTTTCTTAATAGCTTCAATGACGCCTTTTAAGCTCCAAGCCTTTATCCCCACGAATTCTTCTTCGCTAGAGCCTGTATAGAATAGGAAGGGCTCATTCGCAGCCATCGTGTACAGCCTCAGCCTTGATTCAAAATCGAGGATGGCGCTGAGGGCTGTGACGAAGGCGTCAGTGGGCGATCCGTAGGGACTGAAATACGTGTGAACCTCGCCGGGAGAACCGCCTGCGGTGAACATGTAATAAAGATGATCACTAACGAGAAAGTATCTCCAGAGCTTCAAAAAATCTTCATCTGTCGATTCCTTAACTAAAGGTTCAATATCCCTTGTTTTAGTATAGTAAGCCCATTGCATGGTGTTTCCAATCCAACAACTCGCGTCGCGCTCGAGATCCGCCCAAGAGACTGTTCCACCCAGCTCAGGAACATCAATCTCTCCAACGACCCGATGTTTGCTCAAGACTTCCGAGGGTGTTGCTGTGTGGAGGTGTTCCCATTCCAGTATCTCTTTCGGAAGATGCCTAAGGAAATCGTGGATTCCCGTTTCTGACCAATGATGCTCCCCAAAGGTCTCGTAGTCTGGAAAAATACTGATGCACTGGCCTGGGGTTGCCGCCAGCCAATTCGCATACTTGTGAGCCGTCAACGGCCATTCACTCCACCATCTGGCGGAGAACCTAAAGCCAATGTCGTCAGTGAGCTTGTAATTCCTTAGGAGAACCTTGAGCTTCTTACAGTTTTTTGCCTTGTAAATGTAATTGGGTGATCTGCCTTTCAGAATCCTCTCAACACCTTCTGTGAAAATTCCGGCGTAACCGAGTTTCTCCACGGTTTTTGCTATGGCATTGTTGTACAGGAGCTCGGTGTTTTCAAAGGTTGTGGGCTCGATGTTGAGCAGGTTCTTCATTATTTCGCGATGCATCTCAACCTCTTCTATGAATTCATCTCTAATCGGGTATAAGCCAGTCAAAGAATGATAATAGGTTTGATCTAGAAATTCCACGCGCCCTGTCTCAGCCAACTGCTTGAAGGACTCCAACAAATCCTTGTTAAACATTTCACACTGTTCGAAGAATATTCCTGATATGCTGAAGGACACTTTAAATTGCTTTTTCTCTTTCTTAAACTCGTCAATGAGCTCCAACAAGATTTCGTTTGAGGGAAAGTAACATTTTCTGCAAGCCCTTTCAAAAATCTCTTTGTTCTTTATCCTGTCGAAGTAAAAATCGAACAGATCTTCCTTCTTCACGCGGCGAAATACATTGTGGTCCCAGAAGAATGTTTTCTTCAGTCTGAAGGGTTGATGAACCTTAAACACAAAGACTATGTCAGTCAACTCAAACCCAACTGAGTCTCTAGTTTAAGAATGAAAGCGCTTATTTTAATTTGCTATGAACCCAAAGGCCACAGAGGGACTTCGCGAAGTTTAAGTGTTGCTAAGACAAAGAAGGCATGGGCCAAACCATACGGGATCGCTGACCGCGGCTTTCCGTTCCTATCGATCTGTTGAGGAAGAAGGAAATCATCAGAGGAGTGGTCAACAACCCAGCTGTAATGTTTTGTAGCTTTCTCCCAGTTCTTTGCCTCCAAGTAGTACAGGGTTAGCCAAAGAGTTGATGAGATCCAAAAATTGCCTCTAGTTTCTATCCAAGGTCTATGCTCAGGAACACCATCATACTTGTCCCCTGAATATCGCATAACCCCTCTATTCTTTACTAATCTCTTCTCAATTTCTTTTGTAGTCCTCACTATACGAGCATCTTCCGAGGGAAGAAGGGAGAAGGGAAAAACGAGACCTAGAACGCTGATGTCAATTGTTCTGTCTAGGGGGTTAATTGAACGCACAAAACCTCCTTTTCTAGCAGGCAAAAACTTTTCGATGATGGCTTTTCTTAAATTCTGCGCTACCTTTGCCCATTTTTCTCTCCATTCCTCCTCACCAAGCAATTCAGCATGATGTGAAGCTGAGAGGAGTCCGGCCACCGTCGCCGCATTTGAATAGAGATGACGCCCCCAACGTTCCTCCCATAGGTCGAAGGATGGATTCGTTAAGCCATCTATTGCTAAGTTTCGCATGAGAAAGGTAGCGGCTCTCTGGGTCATGGGCCATGTTTTCAACAGGAAGCCCGCGTCTTTGGTCAGTAGATAATGGTTGTATGTTCCAAAGATCTGTGTGCCAACTTGGTCCATTTCTAGGTTGTCTACGGCGCACCTTCCGTCCGGCCAGTAACATTGAAGCCAACATCCAGAGTGATCCTGAATCTGCATGCACCACTCATAAAATCGCCTTGCGTGTTTGTGGTTGCCAGTGGCGTCTAGGGCCATGGCCATATAGGTTCCGTCTCGAACCCAGACTAGATGATATTCTGAACGCTCTGATGTCAGGGCGGGGGTCCTCAAAGCCTTCCAGATGTGAGTGCAGTAATTATGTGATGTGGGCGCAGCTATGATGGCGCCGTTCTCGAAACAGAGAAGCTTCAAAATCTCGATAGATTTTTCAAACAGCCTTTTAGCTCTTCTTTCAAGGCTCGTGGTCCACCCCTCCTAGAGGACTTATGGAAACCATGCTTTCTTTAGCTTAGAGGTATCCAAGTTCTCTGCTAGCTATTATGAACATTGCATGGCTCCAACAAAGGGGGCTTACTGAAACCTGCAACTTGTTGTCAAAGATTTGTTCTGGGATAAACTTATCAACTCTTTCCAAAACCCAATTATAGTATTGGAGGGCCTTTTTTCTATCGCCCAATCTAGCGTAGTAGATACTCATCCAAAAGTTAAGGAGGGGCCAAGCGCCAGCGCCCTTCTTTCGGTGCAGGGTCTCGTACATCCAACCATCGTATTCATCATGTTCATATCTATGAAGCCCTCCGTTAACGACCAGCTTTCTCTCTATTTCCTTTACACTTTCGACAACTCTTTCGTCGTCGGGTGGAAACACTTCAAAGGGATAAACCAACCCAAGCATAGAAGAGTCTATTCTCCTGTCACTGAGCTTGCCATAACTCCTAAAGAAATAGCCTTCATAGTGCTCCTCAATTCTTTTGCGCATCTGCTTAGCTACGGTGGTCCATTTTTCGTTAGGCACAATAGAGTTTGCGCATTCTAATCCCTTTATGCATGCGGCGAGGGAATAGCTGAAATTTTCTTCTAGGTCGGGAAAGGTTAACTTTTCTTCCCAGAGGTCATTTGTGACCTCGCTGAAATTCTTTCCTTTCCATTTTTTACATATTCCACTAGCCGCTCTGTGAATGAGTTTCTCGTACTTGGATGCCTTTTCTAAGTCATCCTCATCTTTTAAGTGATGCCACACGGCCCACAAAACAGAGCCTGTCTGATCTGGCTGGAACCTTCCAGACGCTTTTAACCCATTAACAAAGTATTTCTGATAAAACACTCCCGCATGTCGAAAGCCCTCCGCCCTATTCATGCACCAGTCAAAAAACCTCTCTTGAGCGTTCTCGATTCTAACGATGTCTGCCGCCACGCAGGCAAAGGAAGCGTCCCGGGGCCAAACGTAAGTGTAGTATTTCGCCTCTTTTGGGAAATATCCCTTGAAACAGTTAGCTGCTACGATGGCACCGTTTTCCAATGCGCAATCCGCGATCACTTGTCTGCTAGTTTTTATCATTTTCTGAACTTTCATATTCAAGTTTACCATCTATTCTTCCGGGTTTTACTTATTGTCCTTACGATCTAGGTAATTACTCCTCGCCTCCTTAAATGTCCAATCTCATTGTAGGACTCTCTGAAGGAAAAGAAGTTTTTCTGTTAAGCAGTTGCGGAAAGGAAATGGAGAGTGGGAAAAAACATGAAGCTAAAGAGTACTCCTCTGGGAAGATGATGATTCGGGCGACGAAGATTGAATATGAGTCCTATGGCCAAGCGTCCTCTTGGTGATTGAACATAATGAAAGACGAATTAGTAGCCCGTAGCAGTGAGATATTCCTCGCAAACTCCCACTTTTTTCTTTTTAGGCGTGTTCTGAAATCTTCAGTTGCGCTTGGATTTTTCCACAACTCATGTGCCGCAATTTGAATACATGGAATCTTCATTATGATTAAAAATTAAGGTGAGGTAGTTGACTCCTTCTGAACCGCTTCTCTCAGGTTTTCAGCAGCGTCTTCAGGTGGCACAACGTTTATGAACATTCCGGTGTTCTTCTCAAATCCAGCCCAAATGGTTAACTTGGGATAAACTTCCAGGTGCCAATGATAGTAATCGCGATTTTCTTTACCGGGTGCGATGTGAAAACCAAAGTTATACGGGGGGTCGTTTAACAGAGACCTTAACCCGCCGAGACACATCCTCAAAGCCACAGCCAAGGCGTTTATCTCTACCCGTGAGACGTCCAGCAGCGTTGACTGGTGTCTCTTAGGGAAAATCCAAAACTCACATGGATGGACGCTTGCCCAAGGGGCAAAGGCAACGAATTTGTCATTTTCCCATATAAAGCGGGGGCTGTTCTTCTCTTTTTTCAAAATCTCGCAAAACCTACACCGCTTGTTTTCCATCCAAAATCTTCTGCTCGCTCCCAGCTCCTCGTCCACAATTCTTGGGAAAAAGGGAGTTGAAATTAGCTGGGTGTGGGCGTGGGAAAGAGATGCGCCCGCTTCCAGCTCGTGATTCCTAAAGATGGAAACATATTTTACGTAGGTCTTTGTGGAGAACTCGTTCATTCGGTCAAGATATGCGTTGATGACATGGACCAGCTGTGGAATTCTCGCCACTCCAGGGTGCTCCTCGTGGCGGGGCGACTCAACTAAAACCTCATGATGACCAATAGCCCTCGCAAGAACCGGGTTCTCCTTGACCCCTGCCTCCTTTTCCTCGCTTGGAGGAGTAAACGCGGGGTACAAGTTTGGCACGCATCGTATTAGCCAGTTTTTGTGGCGAAAGCCGTTTTGATCTTTCTCTTTTCTGATGCCTCCGTTGAAAGGAACGTAAACGAGGACCGCTGGCGGTGTCATGTGTTCATTGCCGGGACATAGCGGGCAAACACCAACCTTTTTTTCCTTTACTTTTTTCACAAAATCGGTTGGTCGCCGCTTTCTCTTTGCTGCAATGACGACCCATCGGTTTAGCAAATAGTCCTTTCGCAACTCGTTTGTTGACACAATGTTTCTCCAGTAACAACAGTCACGAAATACCGTTTTTAAGTTTTTTTGGATTCTAAAAGCTC
>Ga0209636_10009108_pt1 | contig 10117 bp, 10 predicted proteins | sample DeeMarSWOR152_54_FD_187464 | JGI IMG/M metagenome (GOLD analysis project Ga0209636, IMG submission 187464) | Marine sediment microbial communities from White Oak River estuary, North Carolina - WOR-1-52-54 (SPAdes) (version 2) | ecosystem: Environmental > Aquatic > Marine > Intertidal zone >... | reverse complement strand
AAATTCATAAAATTAAACCATCTAGTTTGTTTATGTATGAAAACTGTAAAGATTTGTTAAAATGAAGCAAACTAAATTTCAAGGAATTTATGAGCAGAAAAAAGGGAAGCGAAGAATTTTGCTAACTAGAAATCTTACTCCTGGGAAAACTGTTTATGATGAGAAGTTAGTTCAAGAAGGAAAGATTGAATACAGAGAATGGAATCCTAGGAAAAGTAAACTTGCTGCATTTATTTTGAAAGGAGGAAATCAGATTGGGATTAAGGAAGGAGATAAGGTTCTTTATTTAGGAGCTGCTTATGGGACTACTGCAAGTCATGTATCTGATATTATATGGAAAGGAGGAATGATTTTTGCACTTGATTTTGCACCAAGAGTTATGAGAAGTTTGGTTTTTGTTTGCGAAGAAAGAAAGAATATGGCTCCTTTGTTCTTTGATGCAAATCATCCTGAGCAGTATAAAAATAAAATAATACATCCTGTTGATATTATTTATATGGATGTTGCGCAAAGAAATCAAGCTGAGATTTTTCTTAAGAATGTTGAGATGTTCTTGAAGAAAGGAGGATTTTGTTTATTGGCTGTAAAAGCAAGGAGCGTAGATGTGACTAAGAAACCAGGGGTTGTTTTTAAGGAAGTTAGAAAGAAATTAGAAGAGAAATTAATCGTTGTTGATTACAAGACTTTAGAGCCTTTTGAGCTTGATCATGCAATGTTTGTTTGTAAGAAAAAGTAAAATATTTATAGTAGATAGTTCTAGAATAAAGACATGATGCATCCACACAGTTTAATTAAGAGAATTTTGAGATTTTATCTAGTGTTTAGTGGGTGCAGAAAACACTCTATGTGGTAAGAGCCCCTAATCATAATCCTGGGTTTCTTGCACGATTTCTTCCTGATGCCAAAAAAATTTTGGTTTTCAGTTTTTGTGTGGAACCCAGTCAAACGAATAAAAAGAAGGCAGCGGGGAAACAATGTTTCCCCTGGTCTCAGTTTTTGAGACCAAAAAACTGAGGTGAGGTGAATGAAAAACGCACAAATACCCCAATGTGTTGTATGCCAAGAGGCTATAACCAACCCAATATGCCCAGCATGCCTGGCAAAAGAAATTAAAGTCTGGCTTAGAGAGAAAAAGCCAGAATGGATTAATAAGGTTGTGGAGCCAGAGAATAATATGTATGGAACTAAATGCATATCTTGCGGCAGAGGGATGAGTATTTGTGCCCATTGCTACAGTTATGATTTTTATAACTATCTATTAGAAGAAGCGCCAGAATTAGCAGAAGAATTTTTAGAACACTTTAACTATGACATAAGAATTCCCAGCTAATTTTTTTTTAATTTTTAATAATTTTTTTTGTGCTAGTGCGTACTCGCCTTAATAGTTGCAACATGATACGGCCCGCATTTATGTGTTTTTTAGATTCTAGAAATCATTTATTTTTCTTTTTATAATCTTCGATCGCATTATGTAAAGCATCTGCTGCAAGATTTGAACAATGTAGCTTTTCTTTAGGCAAGCCTTTAAGCTTTTTTGCTACTATATTGTTTGTTAGTTTCATTGCTTGGTTTAAGGTTTTGCCTTTTGCAAGCTCTGTTGTTATTGAAGAAGAAGCTATTGCAGCAACACAACCTACTGTTTTGAAACGTATATTTTTTATTATTTCATGTCCTTTTTTATTTTTTCCAACTTTTATATAAATCCACATAACATCTCCACACACAGGATTACCTACTTTACCTAAACCATCTGGATTTTTTATTTCTCCTATGTTTTTGGGATGCTTGAAATGTTGTATTACTTTTTTTGAATACATTTTATAACCTCTTTAGTATTTTTGTAAATGGTGATATTTTTCTTAGTTTTTTAATTGTTTTTGATAGTTCTTCTATTGTTTTATCAATTTCTTGTTGTGTTGTGAATCTGCTTAGTGTTAGCCTTAAACTACCATGAGCTTCTTCTGGTTTTAGGCCAATTGCAAGTAATACATGGCTTGGTTCTAATGTGTGGGAGGAACAAGCAGAACCTGTTGAAGAGCAGATTCCTTGAGCATCTAAATAAGCCCCAATCGATTCTCCTTCAATATATTTGAATGAGAAATTTGCGTTATTACAAAGCCTTTTATTGTTAGTTGGGCCATTTAATTTAACATCAGGTATTTTTAGAATTTCTTTAATTAATTTGTCTCTAAGTTTTTTCACATGGTTAATGTGTTTTGAATTCATTGCTAACTGTACTGCTTTTGCAAAACCAACTATTCCTGGAACATTTTCTGTTCCTGATCTTTGTTTAAATTCGTGACCACCACCATGAGCTAAAGGAGTTATTTTTGTTCCTTTTTTTATATATAAAGCTCCAACTCCTTTTGGACCATGTATTTTGTGAGCATTTAATGTGATTAAATCTGCATGCTTTGCATTTAATTCTGTTTTAGTATAAGATTGGCAAGCGTCTGTGTGAAAATAAACATTATGTTTTTTACAGATTTTTCCTAATGTTGCTAAATCTTGAATTGTTCCTATTTCATTATTGCCATGGATTATTGAAACTAGAATTGTATTTTTTGTAATTGCTTTTTTTAAGTCTTTTGGATTTACAAAACCTTCTTTGTCTACATCTAAATAAGTTACTTTGAAGCCCTGTTTTTCTAGCCATTTACAAGAATTTAAAACACAGTCATGCTCTATTTTTGTTGTTATTATGTGATTTCCTTTGTTTTTGTTTGCAAAAGCTATTCCTTTTATTGCAAAATTGTTTGATTCTGTTCCTCCTGAAGTGAAGGTTATTTCTTGGTCTTTTGCTTTTATTGATTTTGCAATTATATGCCTTGCATTATCTATTGCCATTCTTGCTTGTTGACCTAAGTGGTGTGTTGAAGAAGCATTTCCATATTTATTTGAGAAATAAGGAGACATAGCTTTAACTACAACTGGATCTAGCATAGTCGTTGCTCCATTATCTAAATAGATTGTTTTTTTAGTCATTTTTTCTTTAATAATTCAGGATCTATACTGCAACAGTCATTCCAAGCTCTGCAGTGAGGGCATCTTTTCTCATTGACAGGCATTGGTTTTTTGCATTTTATACATCTGTATTCTTTGTCTAAATCAATTCCAATTTTTTTAAAAAAAGATTTTAATTTACTCATATTTTACACCCCTATTTTCTTGCGCATTCTTTACAGCAGAATTTTTTAACATGTTTTTCAACAAGCTTCATTAAAGGAAGCATTGTTTCTTTATTTAAAGAATAGATTCTTTTCTTACCTTGCTGTTTAACATCTAATAAATGGCAGTCTTTTAGTCTTTTGAGGTTATGAGATACTTTGCTTTGTTCTTCGCTTAGAGCAGAAGCTATTTCTGTTACTGACATTGGTTTATTTCTAAGCAACTCTAAGATTTTTATCCTTATTCTTGGACTTATTGCCTCAAAGAATAAGTTATATGAAGGACATTTCATATGAATTAGAATTCATATATCATTTATAAAGCTTTCGGTTTTGAGCAAGTGAAAAACCGAAAGTCAAGGAAGGAGCGAAGCGAGTGAGAGAGTTTGGTTTTTTTACCATAAGGTTTAAATATAACTATAAAATTCTTTTATTTATGACAAACAAAAATGATTGTTGTTGCTGTTGAATTCTTCATTTATTTAGTTTAAACTGTTTTCTTATCAAAACCATTTGATTCTTGGTGGTTAATGTTCAAAAATAATAAGGTGAATAAAAATGAAAAATAAAAGGCAAAATTTAAAAACACGATTACACAAAAACAAAAATATGAGAACTAAAAAATTTAGTGTATTGAATGCTATAGGAAATACCCCTCTTATTAGAATAAAGAATGTTTATGCTAAATTAGAAAGTGTTAATCCTAGTGGAAGCATAAAAGACAGAGTTGCCTTGGAGATAATCGAAGCTGCTGAAAGAGCAGGTCAATTAAAAAAAGGCTATACTATAGTTGAAGCAAGCAGCGGAAACACAGGGATATCTTTGGCTATGGTTGGTTCTATTAAGGGCTATAAGGTTATTATAGTGATGCCTGAAAATATGAGTGAGGAAAGAAAACAAATGATGAAGGCATTTGGAGCTGAATTAGTACTGACTTCAAAAAGTGGAAGTCTTAGAGAAGCTATTGAAAAAGCAGAAGAAATTTCTGAAAAACCTAGAACATTTATAGCAAGGCAATTTAGTAATCCTCATAATGTTAAGGCGCAGGAAAAGACTGGTAAAGAAATTTTAAAAGAAATTGGACCAGTTGATGCTGTTGTAGCTGGAGTTGGTACTGGTGGAACTTTGATGGGCATTTCTAATGTGATGAGAAAAGTTAATCCAAAAGTAAAAATGATTGCTATAGAACCAGAGGAAGCTGCTGTTATGTTTGGTGGAAGTGAAGTGAAAATTAAAGAACATAAGATTCAAGGAATCGGTGATGGGTTTATACCACAAATAATGGATATGACTAAGGTTGATAAGGTTGTTAGAGTTACAAGTAAAGAAGCTGTTGATATGGCTAAAAAACTTTCTAGGAAGTATGGATTATTAGTTGGAATAAGTTCTGGTGCAAATATGCTCGTTGCATTAAGACTATCTAAAAAATACAAGAAAATTGCTACTGTTTTGCCAGACAGAGGAGAAAGATATCTAAGTATGAATTTGTTTAAGGTATGAAAAATGATACTAAAATTATACAACACACTAACAAGAAAAAAAGAGGTTTTTAAGCCGATTAAAGATAAAGAAGTTAGAATGTATACTTGCGGGCCGACTGTTTATGATTATCCTCATATTGGAAATTACAGAGCTTATATAGCTGCTGATATTCTTAGGAGATATTTAGAATACAGAGGATGTAAGGTAAAGCAGGTAATGAATCTGACTGATGTTGACGATAAAACAATTAGAGATAGTCAGAAACAAGGGATTAGTTTAAAAGAATTTACTGAGAGATATACTAAAGCCTTTTTTGAAGATCTTGACATATTAAACATTGAGAAGGCAGATGTTTTTCCAAAAGCAACTGAGCATATAAAGGAAATGGTTGCTATTGTTAAAAAACTTTTAGATAAAGGAATAGCATATAAAGGAGAAGATGGATGCATTTATTATGATGTTTCTAAGTTTAAGGATTATGGTAAGTTATCTCATCTTAAAATTAAAGAATTAAAAGCAGGAGCAAGAGTAAGACAAGATGAATATGAGAAAGAACAGGCTAATGACTTTGCTTTATGGAAAGCATGGGATAAAGAAGATGGAGATGTTTTCTGGGAAACTGAAGTTGGAAAAGGAAGGCCAGGCTGGCATATTGAATGTTCTGCAATGTCTATGAAATATTTAGGAAATCATTTTGATATTCATACAGGAGGAGTTGACTTAATATTTCCTCATCATGAGAATGAGATTGCTCAAAGTGAGGCTTCAACAGGAGAGAAATTTGTAAACTATTGGATACATAATGAGTGGTTATTGGTAGAAGGAAAGAAGATGAGCAAAAGTTTAGGCAATTTCTATACTCTGAGAGATTTATTAGAGAGAGGTTATGATCCAATGGCAATAAGATATGTTTTAATGGCAACTCATTATAAACAACAACTTAATTTTACATTTGCTGATTTAGATTCTGCAAAAAATGCAATACAAAGATTAAAGGATTTTATGTTAAGGTTGGAAAGTGCGAGTGGAGCTAAGGGTAATAAAGAAGTTGATGAATTGATTGGTGTTTATAAGAAAAAATTTGAACAAGCTATGGATGATGATTTGCAGATTTCAGAAGCATTGGCTGCTGTTTTTGAATTTGTTAAAGGGATAAATAAATTAGAGATAAGCAAGAAAGATGCTGATAAAGTTAAGAAATTGATTTTGGATTTTAATAAAGTTTTTGAAATAAAAGGATTAGAAGAAAAAGAAAAGCTTAGTAAAGAAATAGAAGAGTTGATTAAGAAAAGAGAAGATGCTAGAAAGAAAAAGGATTATGCTACTGCTGATAAGATAAGAGAGCAATTAAAGAAAAAAGGAATTATTCTTGAAGATACAGTACAAGGTGTTAGATGGAAAAAAATGAAATAGATTTAAAGATCTTGTTCTAATGATTCTTCCATTACATCGATTATATCTTCAACAGGTTTTCCGTATAGTCTATGATTTAATCTTTCACTTTCATCCTCTGGTAGATCTGAAAATCTGTCTGGAAATTCGATAGCTAATAAATAACCTAAATTAAGACCACTATTTTCTGGCGGTTCTTGTAAAACAGTTTCTGGTTTTAAAACTTGTTCATCAATACTTCCCATTTCAAACAATTTTCTATTTTCTAAAAAGTATTTTTTATCTTCTTCTGTAAATGCTCCTTTATTTACTAAATAAGCAGCTTCTCTAAAAGTTAGATCTTCATAATTAATATGCATAGAATATGCTAAAGAAATTAAACTTTGGAAAGGACCTATCTCATTAATTGCATATTCTGCGTCACTTCTTTCTACGCCTAATGATCTAACAACATGATCTACATTTTTAGTATATTCTGCAGTTGGTTCTAAACTTACTGGTATGTTTTCATATGCAAGATCCTCAGGACTTGGTGTTGTTGGCCTGCCTTGCGGCTTTTTACCAATAATTCTTCTTAATAATACAAATCTATGCTCTTGCCATTCTTTTGATTCTGGATCTGTTAGACCTCTTCTTAGTTTTTTATCTTCTTTCATCTTTCTTCTTCTATCATCATGTGTTCTTTTTGTAGGATCAAATAGATATAAAGAACTCTCCTCTGTTCTCCTACGTAAAGCATTAGATTGTTTCATGTCCCTTCCCTATATATGTTATATAGTATATATGTTTCAAGTTATATAAAAATTTATTGCTTTTTTAGAAAATATTTTGAAAAATCTAGATAGAAATAGTTATTTTTTCGTTGTAGTTTAATTTTTTAATTTTATGAGCTTCTATTAAATCTTTTTCTATTAATCTGTATTTACGAGGAATTGTTGCTTGTTTTATTTCTTCTTTTAGGCTTTTTCCTGCATCTTTTTTTGTTTTCCATATCTGACTATTTAGTTCAACTATATCTTTTGTTTTTAATGGAACTAAGAATTCTTTTTCAACTATTGGAAATTCTATAAAATGGATATCTTCATCATAAAGTTCTTTGTATATCTTATAGGTTATTAAAGGGATTATTGGTGCAAGAAGTTTTAAGATATTTTCTAGAACATAGTGAAGTGTATATAATGCTCCGTTTTGCTCTGATTTAGAGAATTTATTATTTTCATTGTATGCTCTATTTTTTGCTAATTCAAGATAATGTGAAGCAAAGGTTTCCCAGATAAAATGTTTTAATTTGGCAGAGGGGTTATGAAAATCATATTTGCTGAAATGTTTTATAGTAAATTTAATTAGCTTGTTTGTTTCTTGAATAATCCATTTATCTAAATAATTGAGCTTGTGAATTAATTTTGGTTTTGGGAACATTGAAATAAATCTTGCAACATTCCAGAGTTTTGTTAGTGTTTTTGAAGCTCCTTCTATTCTTTCAAATGAACATCTGAAGTCTGTTTTTTCTAGATTGCCTTCTATTGCAGCCCATAGCCTAAATGGCTCTGCTCCAAATCTGTCAAGAACGTCTTTTGGATCAATAATATTTCCTGCTGATTTTGACATCTTATGTCCTTTTTCATCAACAATATGATAATTAATCCATGCGTCTTTGAAGATGCATTTTTTTGTTAAGAGCCAGCATTTTAGAACAGTGTAATAAAGCCATGTTCTGACAATCTCTTTACCTTGAGGTCTTAATGTGCATGGGGAATTTTTTTCGAAAAAATCAGGATATCTTTCATAACCTAAGATGTATAATGGAGTTATTGAGGAATCAAACCATGTATCAAATACTCTAGTCTCTCCTCTGAATTCTTTTGATTTACATTTTGGACATAATTTTATTGGAGGATCTTGTTTCCATGGTTGATAATATTTGCCTTTAGGAGGAAGAATTGGTTCATTGCATTTTTTACAATACCATAATGGAACTTCAGTTGCATAATAACGCCTTCTTGAGATTGGCCAGTCGATGGTTACTGAATCTATCCAATCTAGGAGGATTTGTTTTGAACGTGGAGAAAAGAAATTTATTTGATCAGCTAATTGTTTCATTTGTGTTTTAAATTCTACTTGTTTTACATAGAATTCTTTCATTGCAATAAATTCAATTTCATCTTTTGAGCGTTCACAAATAGGGGTTCTATGAACTGTTTTTTTCTGTCTAACTAATAAGCCCTGTTTTTTTAATTCTTCAATCATCTTTTCTCTTGCTTCTTTGATTTTTAGTCCTTTTAAGAAACCAGCATGCTCATTCATTGTTCCGTCTTTATTTATAGCAATGACTGGTGTTAGATTCATTTCTCTGAAGAATCTTATATCAGATAAATCACCAGCAGAACACATCATTACTAAGCCTGTTCCTTTTTCTATTTCTGCCATTGAATGTGGTTGAATTGGGATTTCTTTATTGAATATTGGAGTTATTGCTGTTTTGCCTTCAAGATGTTTATAGCGATCATCTTGCGGGTTATAGATAACCATGCCGCAAGTACAGACAAGTTCTGGTCTTGTTGTTCCAATTATTAGATCTTCTCCTGTTTCTTTACATTTGAATATAATATCATTAAAAGTAGTTGAGAGATCTTTATATTCTATTTCAGCATCTGCTATTGTTGTTTGACAGCCAGGACAATAATTGTTGATTCTTTCATCTTCATAGATGAGTCTTTTTTTCCACATATCAATAAATGTTCCCTGAGTTAAGGATCTGTATTCAGGAGAATCAGTATAATAAACATCTCCAATTTCGTTGCCTAATTTCCACGAATTAAATCCAATACCTGAACGTAGAAATGTTTCTGTTGATACTAGAGAACTTTCTTGAAGTATTTTTTCACAATATTCTATTGCTTTTTTTCTAGGAAGATCTGTTAACTTTACATTGAATTTTTTTTCAGCAGCCATTTCAATTGGAAGGCCATTTCTGTCTAGACCAAGAGGGAATAGAACTTCATTGCCTGTCATTCTTTTGAATCTTGCAAACATATCCATAAGAACATAGGTTGTTGCTTGGCCTATGTGAACAGGAGTGTTTACATAAGGTGGAGGAGTATCTATAGAATAAACTGGTTTTTTGCTTTTTTTATTGAATTTGTAAAGTTGTTTATTTTTCCATTCTTCATAGATTGGTTTTTCTAGCTCTTTTGCCCATCTTTTATCTTTTATTTTTGGTTCTGGCATAAAGAGATAGATTTTGTTTTTTGTTTATAAAGTTTATTGTAGATGGTTTACAAGCTAGTGCTGTGTTTCTTAAGATTTAGTTAAATTAATAAATAAAACAGATTTCTAAGCTTGTATGGGGCCGTGGATAAGAGAATATTCTCCTAAGAGGATTAAGGAAGTTATTGCGCAGGATAGTGGAACGACTCTGCTTAGATTTTTTGTTGAGAATTTTAAAAAACAGAAGAAAAAAGCTGTTTTAGTTTATGGTCCAAGTGGTGTAGGTAAAACAAGTGCAATTTATGCTATTGCAAATGAGCTAGATTTAGAGATTGTGGAGATGAATGCTTCTGATTTTAGAAATAAGGAACAGATTAATTCTATTGCAGGTGTTGCTTCACAGCAAATGAGTTTATTTGGAAAAAGCAAATTGATTTTGATTGATGAGCTTGATGGTATAGCTGGTAAACAGGATTTTGGTGGAGTTGCTGCAATTGCAAAATTGATTAGTGAAAGTAAATTTCCAATAATAATTACTGCTAATAATCCTTACGATAATAAGTTTAGTTCTATAAGGAACAAAGCAGAGATGCTACAATTTAAATTGCTTGAAGCAAATGATATTTATAAGATTTTGAAAAATATTTGTATTACTGAAGATATTATATATAGAGAAGATGTTTTGAAAACATTGGCTAGAAGAAGTGGCGGAGATGCTAGGGCAGCAATAAATGATTTGCAGATATTGGCTGGAGCTGAGAGAAAACTTGAGAAAGATGCTATTGATGAATTAGCTGAGAGAAACAAGGTTGATAGTATTCTGAATGCTTTGGTTAAGATTTTTAAGAGTAGTAACCCCGATATTGCTG
>Ga0209636_10009107_pt1 | contig 10117 bp, 6 predicted proteins | sample DeeMarSWOR152_54_FD_187464 | JGI IMG/M metagenome (GOLD analysis project Ga0209636, IMG submission 187464) | Marine sediment microbial communities from White Oak River estuary, North Carolina - WOR-1-52-54 (SPAdes) (version 2) | ecosystem: Environmental > Aquatic > Marine > Intertidal zone >... | reverse complement strand
TTGGTTTTGCTATGGCAATTGTGGGGTTCTGTGGGTTCAGTTATGCCGTATCCTTCAAGGCGGCCCTCAATATGGCGAGTACCGACCTGTGGTTTACCTTCTCCAAATATGGTCTCACCGTCATCCCCCTTTTTATCTTTATGGGGTACCTCGCGTTTGGCGCCGGAATAGCTGAAAGACTGTACAACGCTGCATACAAGTGGGTGGGTCACTGGCCGGGTGGTTTAGCGATCGCCACAATAGGGGCTGACGAACTTTTTGCCGCTATCTGTGGCTCCAATACCGCTACAGCAGCCACCATGGGTGCAATCGCTTTGCCGCAAATGAAGAAGTATAACTATGACACTCGATTAAGCAGCGGCACTGTTGTCACCGGCGGCACCCTTGGTACCGTTATGCCTCCCAGTGTGGTCATCATAGTCATCGGTTTACAAACAGAACAATCCATAGCGAGGCTTTTCCTTGGAGGCATTTTTCCCGCCATCCTTTTGGGAATCCTATTCGTGCTTACCATCCTCGTTCTGTGCCGACTCAATCCCACGTTTGGTCCGCCGGGGCCGAAGACGAGTTTCACGGAGAAGCTGAAATCCCTCACCGGGGTTATTGAGGCGGTGGCTATATTTGTCCTGGTAATCGGGGGGTTGTTTATTGGTTTCTTTACCCCGACCGAGGCGGGCGCGGTCGGTGTGTTTTGCACCTTTATCGTGGCCCTGGCAGCCCGGAGGCTGACCTGGAACGGCCTCCGCAACGCTATCCTGGAAACACTGAAGATATCGTGTATGGTCTTTGTTCTTGTCACGGGAGCAATAATCTTTGGTCGGTTTCTGGCAATAACCAGAATACCGTTTATGGTGGCAGATTTTGCTGCCTCACTTCCGGTATCGCCTTTCGTCATTTTGGCATTGGTGTTGTTTATCTATCTCATAGGCGGCTGTGTTATGGACGCCCTGGGATTTCTCGTGCTTACCATCCCGATATTCTTCCCCCTAGGGATGGCCCTTGGTTTTGATCCAATATGGTACTCGATAATCTTAACCATGGTAACTACCGTGGGAGCAATCACTCCTCCTGTAGGTGTCAATATATATGTTGTCAAGGCATTGGCACCTGAAATAGGCCTTGGCACTATTTTCAAAAGCGTTAGCTTCTTTTTATTGGCGTGCATTGTTTCCATGGTTATTTTAATAATCTTTCCCCAAATTGTTTTGTTTATACCTGGACTGGCTCACTAGGTTTGAGAGCCACAGTATTCTTTTTTTTCGAAATGAGGTGGTACTGAAAAACCAATCTCCTCCCCTGCACTGAAAGGGGAAATTCCGAAACTCCCTTTTTGTGCGGGAGACTTCCGGCTTGTCAAGTGCGACTGACATAGAAAGACAAGGGCTTTTGAACGCTTTATAGTTCAAACTGAAGAGGTAAAAGAAGCCATGAAAAAGACTTTTATGCCCTCAGCAAAAAGCCAAGATGAGTTGTTGGATCTTCAGCTTAGGGGGCTTCAATGGACAGTAAATCATGCCTACCGGGGCTCCGATTTCTATAGGAAGAGATTTCATGAAGCTGGAGTGAAACCAGGTGACATCCGGTCCTTAGATGACCTCAAAAAACTGCCCTTTACCACGGCCCAGGATTTACAGGATGGCTATCCCTTTCCATTGAGGTCCGTTCCCTTCAAAGATATCGTGAGGATACACGCCTCTTCAGGCACAACGGGCAAGAGAAAGGTTTTGTGCTATACCCAAAAGGATATCGATGACTGGGGCGACTTCTTTGCCCGATGCTATGAAATGGCTGGCCTGACAGAAGAAGACCGAGTGCAGATTGCAGTGGGATACGGGGTATGGACAGCTGGGGTTGGGTTTCAGCTGGGTTGCGAGCGGTATGGCGCCATGACCATTCCCGCTGGGCCGGGAAACATCGACATGCAGTGCACCTTCTTGATTGATTTCGAGCCCACTGTCCTGTGCTGTACTGCCTCGATGGGTTTGCTTATGGCGGAGGAGGTAGAGAAAAGGAACATAAGGGATAAGATACGACTCAAGAAGGTCATCTTTGGTTCAGAACGTTCGAGTCAGGCTATGCGGAGAAGGATCAAAGAACTCCTCGGTGTCGAGCACATCTTCGATATTCCCGGTATGACGGAGCTCTATGGGCCCGGAACAGGGCTTGATTGTATTTACCATGAGGGGATCCACTATTGGGCGGATTACTACATCCTCGAGATACTTGACCCGAAGACCCTTGAGGAGGTCCCGGACGGAGAGATCGGGGAGATGGTGGTCACAACCCTCAGAAAGGAAGCTGCCCCCCTTGTCAGGTACAGGACACGCGATCTTACCAGAGTTATCCCAAAGCCATGTTCCTGTGGATCGATCTTGCCCATGCACGATGCCCTCTTAGGAAGATCCGATGATATGTTCATCATGAGGGGGGTTAATATTTATCCCGGCCAAATCGACGCTATCGTATCCCAGATGCCCGGGGCCGGAAGTGAATATCAGATAATCCTCGAAAGGAGGGAAGACGGCAAGGACTACATGTCCGTAAACGTTGAAAGGGCCGTTGGCGCTGATCCAACAGGGGATGGGGAGTTAAAACGGAACATAGAGGGGGAGATCAAGAAACAGATCCTGGTTAGTGGCGCTGTTACTATAGTGAATTACGGGGATCTCCCCAGATCTGAGAGAAAGAGCAGGAGGGTTTTTGATAACCGGGAGAAAGAAGCATGAAAATACTGAATCAAGAATGACAAATGACAAAGCTCAAATCTGAAATGAATGACAAATGCCAAATAACAGAAAAAATCGTGATCTCGAAGATAGATGTATAGCAAAGCGTTTTGACATTTGAGCATTTGAAATTGATTTGGCCTTTGGCTTTTGACATTTGGCCTTGATGAAAAGAGAGAGCATGTAAAATGAGTAAGAATCCAGGAGTAATTCGCCAAGGAGGCTATCTCAGATGAAGAGGTTCGATTACCTTCAGCCTGATACGCTGAGAGAGGCACATCGCCTGATGGAAAAGGCTAGGGGGAAGGCCAAATACATTGCAGGGGGCACTGATCTCATGGTCCATATAAAGACTGGGGCGGTTCAGCCCGATGCCCTGGTGTCGTTAAAGAGAATTCAGGAGTTGTCGGGCATGACTCAGAACAAGGACCTGGTGCTGGGCAGTATGACTCCTTTGAGGGACATAGAAAGAGATGCCCCTATCGCTCAAAATTATTCTGCCCTGGCCCAGGCAGTAATGGCCCTTGCCACCCCCCAGATCAGAAATGTTGCCACCGTCGGCGGCAACCTCTGCAACTCAGCCCCATCAGCTGATTGCGCACCCCCGCTTTTGGTACTGGAGGCCAGGCTAACAGTTGAAGGCCCCGGAGGTCGAAGGGAGGTCGCAGTCGAGGATTTTTTTACGGGTCCTGGCCAAACATGCATGGATATGACTGAAATCCTCACGAAAATTAAGATCCCTTGTCCGCATCGAGACATGAGAATGGCATTCCTCAAACTAGGGAGAGTCTCAATAGATATTGCCATCGTCAACGCGGCGGTCTGTCTTACCGTGGAAAAGAACACCTGCAGGAAATGCCGCCTTGCAGTTGGGGCAGTTGCTCCGGTACCGTTACGACTCAGCTCAGTTGAAAAAATGATTGAGGGCCAGGAGATATCTGATGAACTCTTGAACGCAGCGAAAGACATGGCAGAAGATGCGGTAAACCCGATAACAGATGTTCGCTCTACACAACATTATAGAAGGATCATGTCAGGTGTGCTGGTAAAGAGGGTTATAGAAAAGGCCATGAAAGGGATGGGGGTATAGTCATGAAAAAGGTCATTACGTTTACCCTCAATGGCCATGAGGTCTCGGCAGAGGTAGAATCCCACAGGATGCTTTTGTACGTATTGAGAGAAACGTTTCACCTCACCGGGACAAAGGAAGGATGCGGGCAAGGGGAGTGCGGCACCTGCACTGTTCTTGTTGATGGGCTCAATGTGAATTCATGCATCTACCCGGCCTTTGAGGTTGAGGGGAAGTCCGTTACCACCATCGAGGGGCTTGTGGGAGAAGGGAATAAGCTTCACCCCATCCAGCAATCCTTTGTCGACAATGGCGGTATCCAGTGCGGATTTTGCACCCCTGGCATGATTATGTCGGCTAAGGCATTGCTCGATGAAAATCCCAATCCTACTGAGGAAGAAATAAGAAAGGCAATTGCAGGAAATCTCTGCAGATGCACGGGGTATGTCCAGATAGTCGACGCCATTACCAAGGCTGCCAAATCTCTTAAATAGCTCCTGGTGCCTCGTAACATATATTTAAAGAACGAGTACTCACGGAGGCATGGTTTGAGCCTGAAAGGCCTGCCCGCCATCGCTCTCGCTCAGGCGAGGCAGGCGGGCGATATCTCAAGAAAAGATTCCACTGAGACCTGCGGTGCTCTTATCTTTGAGGTTTCATGCCGCGGAAATAAAAGCCCTAATACAATGCCTTTTGAAGGTGGTGGACCCATTTTTGGAGGATCCCATGACAGAATATCGCTATATTGGGACTGATTCTCCCAGGCCAGATGCGCCTGATAAGGCGGCGGGCAAGGCCCTCTATATTCACGACATCGTAAGGCCAGGTATGCTTTACGGAAAGATAAAATTCAGCGACTTTGCCCACGCAAAAATAAAGCGTATAGATACCACCAAGGCCGAAAGGCTTCCGGGTGTGTATGGGGTGGTAACCGGGTACAATACACCTGAGATACGGATCGGTTTCATAAGAGATAATTTTGTCTTAAAAAGGGATAAGGTACGCCAGTTTAGAGATGAGGTGGCTGCAGTTGCTGCTATAGATCCTGATATTGCAGAAGAGGCACTTGATCTCATCAGGGTAGAATACGAGGAGCTCCCCGGAGTTTTTACCCCTGAACATGCCCTAAGAGAAGATGCTCCCCTTATCCACGAGGTGGATGTGAGAGGGCGGCCCAAATCAGACAATATAGTTCCCGTGCCCTGGAAATTTGTGGCCGGCGATGTGGAAGAGGCCAAAAAAAAAGCAGCTTTTGTTGCGGAAGATCGCTATGAAACTCCACTGATACAGCAATCATGTATTGGAACAGCCGGCGCCATTGCTGAATTTGACCTTCACAACAACCTGCTTATCCATACCAAGACCCAGATTCCCTTTCTGGCACAGAACGATTTCAACCGGGCCCTCGCTGCTATGGGACTCAAGGGCAAGAATACGAGGGTGATCGTTCCGACGGTGGGAGGCTCTTTTGGCACCGGCCTGGATACTCACAGCTATGAATACATTTCTATCTTGCTGGCTTACCAGACCGGCAGACCAGTCAAAATCGTCCTGAACCGTGAAGAGGAATTCACGGCCCTGTCACCACGCCAGCCCTCAAAGACCCACATCATCCAGGGGTGTGATAAGCAAGGCAAGCTCACGTTTCGAGAGGTCAGGATGATCCTGGACAACGGTGCCTACACCTCCTGGGGCGCTACCACACCGAGCGTGATGATGCTTCCCATATCCTCCCTCTATAGGGTCCCCAATGTATTTTATGAAACAAAGATAGTCTATACAAATAATACGTACTGCCAGGCAATGAGGGGATACGGAAACCCGCAAGCCACCTGGCCCCTGGAAAGCAACATCGACCAGCTGGCCGAGGCAGCTGGCATCGACCCTTTTGAGTTCAGGTTAAGAAACACTAACGTCCCAAACGAAACCTCCCCTATGGGTCTCAAGATCTCAACGTGCGGCCTGGAGGACTGCATGAAAACGGTGGCTGACAAACTCAACTGGAAAGGGAAACGAGGAAAAGGAAGGGGCAAGGCGCGGGGCGTGGGGATGGCTTCTCTGTTTCACGTGGGTGGTGCCGCGCGAGTCTACCGCTCAGACGGAACAGGCATTATCATGAAACTCGATGATTTTGGCAATGTATCGGTAATCACCGGTGGCGTGGAGATGGGGCAGGGGTTTAACTCCGCACTCACGTTGGCCGCAGCAGAGGCCCTCGGGGTGACACCCGAAAAGGTGGCGATTATCTCGGGAGATACAGCAACCTGCCCGTGGGATGCAGGTACCCACGCCAGCCGTGGGGCTTTCACTGCATGCAATGCCGCAATCATGGCCGCAGAAAAGGCCAGAGAACAGATCTTTCATCTGGCCTCGGAACACTTCATGTCTCGCGTGCACTCTGCACTCAAGAAGCGGCAGAAAAAGGATCCCGATTTCCAAATGCCTGACTTGGAGTACGGGACAGGGTTTGATCCCTCGGGGTTTGATATGAAGGATAACTACATCCTCCTTAAGGACGAGCTAGATAACCCTTTACTTCGCGTATCACTCGAGGAGATCTTGAGAGCTGCCCATTTCAAAGAGCACGGTACGATGGTTGTTAGCGAGGCCTTTTATGATCCCGCCAACCAAATGGTTGATCCAAAAACCGGTAGAGGGAATCTGTCTTCAACTTATATCTTTGGCACTCAGGGGGCAGAGGTGGAAGTGGATCTGGAGACAGGCAAGGTGAGGGTTTTGCAGCTGGCTGCAGCCCATGATGTTGGTAAGGTGATTAACCAGCAGACTATTAAGGGACAGATCTATGGCGGCATTGCCACTGCCTTGGGGTATGCCCTCTGCGAGGAATACAAGACGGAGAAGGGGAAGAATTTGAATCCCAATTTTACGGATTACAAGTTACTTTCAGCCCCTGATATGGATTTTCCCATCCATGTGGAATGCATTGAGACAAACGACCAGATTGGCCCCTTCGGGGCAAAAGGTGTGGGTGAGCCAGGTGATGTAGCTACCGCTCCTGCCATAGCAAATGCCATCTATGATGCCATAGGCGTTAGGATAACGACTCTTCCCATAACCCCGGAGAAGATCCTCGCGGCCTTAGAAGAAAAAGGGAAATAGTGCCATACCCCCTTTGAAGACTCCCGCAATTTCGTAGTTGCATCCGGGTCGGTTTTTATGGTTTCAGGATCGATCACGACACCATAGTCTTCGCCGTCAAGATCTTTTGCGAGTACAGAGTGCTTCAATTCGCAAATATGGTGACGTATTTTGCTCACTCAACACCAAGTCCTGAAGGCCTTAGCTGAGTTCAGTTGAAGTCCAAATAGATTCTTCCTCGAACTTATGAATCGAAGGACTTAGCCTCTCTGTTCTATGGGAATATAATCTCTTTTTCTTTGCCCTATATAGATCTGACGGGGACGATGAAGCTTCCAATTCCGATCTTCGTGACTCTCCTTCCACTGGCTGATCCACCCCGGAAGGCGGCCAATGGCGAACATGACTGGAAACATGTTCAACGGGATACCTATAGCTCTCAGAACGATGCCGCTGTAAAAATCCACATTAGGATAGAGATTATGATCTATAAAGTAGGCGTCTTTCAGCGCAACCTCTTCCAATGCCCTGGCAATATTCAGGAGGGCATCCTCACGCTTAAGCTTTATCAAGACCTTATCACACATTTCCTTCATGATGCGGGCCCTCGGGTCATAGGTCTTGTAAACCCTGTGGCCGAAGCCCATCAGACGGAAGGGATCATTCTTACGTTTTGCCCGAGCTATGAAGGGTGCGGGATCTCCACCACTGTTGTAGATTTCCTGAAGCATCTCCACTACGGCCTGATTGGCCCCTCCGTGCAAAGGGCCCCACAGGGCGGCTATACCAGCGGAAATGGCCGCATAAAGATTGACGCGAGAGCTTCCCACTAATCGAACAGCCGCCGTAGAACTGTTCTGTTCGTGGTCCGCGTGCAGGATCCAGAATACGTTGAGGGCCTTTGCTATGTCCTCATCAATAACGTAAGGTCTGACAGGGGAATCAAACATCATATTCAAAAAGTTGGCGCAGTAGAGCAGGTCATGCCTTGGGTATACGACCTTATGTCCTCTGGAGATCCTGAAGGACATGGCAGCTAGAGTTCTTATCTTGGAGAGGAGCCTGGCGAAAGCTATGTTTATCTCCTCTTCTTCGGTCCGCTCGGGGATTTCGGGATAGAATGCCCTTAAAGCGTTTACCATAGATGAGAGAATGCCCATAGGATGGGTGCCTCTGGGAAAGTTTTCAAAAAAGGCACGCATGTCCTCATGGACCAGAGAATGGTCATTCAACAGGGAAGAAAAGCGATCTAGCTCGGTACTGGTGGGCAGGTCACCATTGATTAACAGGTAGGCGGTCTCCACGAATCTCGAATGCTCTGCCAGCTGTTCCACCGGAATCCCCCGGTACCGCAAGATTCCCTTTTCACCGTCCATAAAAGTGATGCTGCTCTGGCAACTGCCGGTATTTGCGAAGCCTGGATCAAGGGTAATGAGCCCGGCCATTTCACGAAGATTGGAGATGTCAATAGCCATTTCCCCCTCAGATCCTATTACAATAGGTAATTCATAGGTTTTCCCGTCGACAACCAGTTTAGCTGTTTTTTTCATCTCTCACATCCCTTTCCCCCAAATTGAATCCGAATCTATTAACAAATTTATCGCCGTTTTGCCAGCAAAAACAAGGGAGGACCCGCAATTGGTCAAAATTATCTTTGATTTTAGGGGGAAAATATGAAAGAAACACAGGAATAGAGGATAGAAGGATGGGAGTACCCTGTCTCCGAATAGGGGCTTTTTTCTGGACTAGCCTCGGAAGCCCAGGCAAAGCGATGGATCCTTTCATCCATTTGTTCGCCATGGCCACGGGCGGGGTTGAGGAGTCCGCCGGTTGGATAGAACATCGCTTACAGGCCTCCCCCGGCTACCCGAGATTGTATCGGCGACTATAATCATCCTCATCATGTTCTTTCAAAGAAGCGGTAAAAAGGGGAAATGAAATGGCTTACACGGATCATATCGTCGGACAGATTCTAGCTGGGCACCTGAAAGAAGGTCAGCTGGTTCCAGGCACAGAGATCGGGGTTCGAATCGACCAGACCCTTACACAGGATGCGACCGGCACCCTTGTGTACCTGGAGTTCATGTCATTGGGGATTGACCGCATACGAACGAAGCTCTCTGTCTCTTATGTTGACCACAACACCTTGCAGACAGGCTTCGAGAATGCGGATGATCATCTTTTTTTGCAGACCGCAGCAGCTCGCTACGGGGCCTACTTCTCCCGTCCGGGTAATGGTATCTGTCATCAAGTGCACTTAGCACGCTTCGGGGTGCCCGGAGGGACGCTTTTGGGATCAGATAGCCACACGCCCACAGCCGGCGCCTTATGCATGCTGGCCATGGGGGTCGGGGGTATGGATGTAGCACTTGCCATGGCGGGAGCCTCATTCTTCATGCCGGTGCCCCGGGTTACCCTGGTACATTTAACCGGAGAACTGCAGCCCTGGGTGGGAGCAAAGGATGTGATTCTTCACCTTTTAGAGAAACTTACCGTGAAGGGCGGCCTTGGAAAGATCTTCGAGTATGGAGGCCCAGCAATAGAAAGCCTGAGTGTGCCAGATAGGGGAACCATCACCAACATGGGAGCAGAATCGGGCGCCTGGACGTCTCTTTTTCCATCGGACGGGGTGACCAAGCAATTTCTCACCGCGCAGAAAAGGGAGAATAACTGGATCCCAATCCATGCCCGTGAAGGAGCAGAATATGACGAGGTAATCGAGATTGACCTCTCTCATCTGGAGCCTCTAGTAGCCTGTCCGCCCAGCCCAGACGCGGTCAAACCAGTGCGAGAATTATCTCACATAAAGGTTAATCAGGTGGCGATTGGCAGCTGCACCAACTCATCCTACCGTGATCTCAAGCTCGCAGCCGAGCTTCTGCGGGGCAAGAAAGTGCACCCTCAAGTCAGCCTCGTAATTGCCCCCGGATCTCGACAGGTGTTATCCATGCTGGCCAAAGACGGAAGTCTTGCAGATATGATTGATGCGGGGGCACGGATATTAGAGGTGGCCTGCGGACCCTGCATCGGCATGGGTCAGGCACCTCCCTCTGGTGGAGTCAGCGTGCGTACCTTCAATCGGAATTTTCCGGGACGAAGTGGTACCCCTGACGCGAAGGTTTACCTGGTCGGCCCACAGGTAGCCGTGGCCACTGCTTTGACCGGCCATCTTGTTCATCCAAGTGAGTTGGGCGACCCACCTAAAGTGGAGAATCCGGACAGG
>Ga0209636_10009104_pt1 | contig 10118 bp, 4 predicted proteins | sample DeeMarSWOR152_54_FD_187464 | JGI IMG/M metagenome (GOLD analysis project Ga0209636, IMG submission 187464) | Marine sediment microbial communities from White Oak River estuary, North Carolina - WOR-1-52-54 (SPAdes) (version 2) | ecosystem: Environmental > Aquatic > Marine > Intertidal zone >... | reverse complement strand
AATGTCGTAGTCGGGGGTCTAAAAAAACTCTCCACCTCAAATCCCTCATTCTCAAACCCTCGATTCTTAGTGTAGTATATTAGTATATACGCATATACTAATATACTTCCTGCCGCCACCCCAGCACAACCCGCAAACTTCAAAGTCTGCGTCAAATTTTCAACCAAAAACGCAGCTACTCACCGCCAAAAATCCATAAAACTTAAAATTTTTTAACTGCTTTCCTGACAAGTCCTTATCTCTATCAACCCTGTCAAAAACGCACCAAATTTCGCATCAAAAGTGCATGTCCGGCCAATATTGGAGGGAGAGCATGTACGAATTGCTAATAATCATTAATCATTCATCAATAATCAATGGACTAAGCTCATGGCCACCAAACCACAAACCACGACCCATTCACCCATTCACGAAATCGCCCTACATTTGTCGAGAGTCCTCTACAAATCCACCCTTTTTATGCAAAACAAACCCAATTTGCCAGTTGCCAAAATGAATGTAAGTACCTTTATAACAAAGTATTATGAAAATAAAACACGCCTTCCGGCTCCGCCAAAACAAACCCAATTTATCCCTACTGAAGGGGGATCAAACCCAATTTCAAACCTGACACCTTACCGCTCTGCGGAACCTTGCTCGGGGCGGTATTTGGCCGAGGAAACCCGGTTGGTCCAGCGGCAAAGCCAGGATTCGAAAAGCGTTTTTTTGCCAGCTTGTTTCTGGTCGGGCCGAAAGATTGTATTCTTCCGCCAGGTGATAATCTCATCGGCAATTTGCCTCGCCTGCTGCTCAGTCAGCTCTATTCTTATTGCTTCAAGGGAATCAGCACCCAAATCATAGACAGAGACCATTTTGTTTGATGGATCGTATATGAACTTACGATCAGCTTTCACAAAACCCACAGGGCTTTGCCGGAGCCAACCGGAAAAATATACTTTGCGGTCGTCCGGAATATACCCGAGCAAATTAACACCGTCAAAACCAACAGCGTTGGTATCGAAACCCAATAGAGCCAACAGTGTCGGGGCTAAGTCAATGGAGCCAACCGGTTCTGTAATTCTGGTTCCCGGCCGAACCAAAAGTGGTGCCCGTAAACAAAAGGGTATGCGCAAAACCTCCTCGAAAGCGATTCGCTCGTGGCCAAGCAGGCCGTGCTCACCGAATGCTTCGCCATGATCTCCAATAACGCAAAAAATAGTTTCATCCCTAAGACCCAGTTTTGTCAACTCAACATCCAGCGCAGCTACAAATTCATCGGTATAAGAAATCGCCTGTCGATAACGCTCCAAGGGCTCTTTTGCCGGGATGGCAAACCACTGGGGAACCTCATAAGGGTCGTGAGTGACCGAACAGAGAACCGTAAGAAAAAATGGTTTTTCGTCAGCTTTTATCCATTCGGTAATCGGTTTTAGCATTGAAAACTCATCACAGGCCAGGTAACCGAGAAATGCATTAGGGTCATACAAATCATCTCTGGCCCAGAATTTGTCGAAGCCGAGATTGTAAACCAATCCTGGCCTACATTCGAAGTTACCTTTGGCTGACTGGAAAAATGCGGTCCGAAAATTCAACTGATTTTTAAGAATCGTGGCAATGCCGGCGTAGGGCTTTACGGCCGGGACAGCCTCTGCAATATCCTGGGAGGCTGAAGAGAAACGACCGGTCAGAAGGCTAAACAAAACCTTTGTAGTGTGGGTAAACGACGAACGCGCATTCGCAAATTCAGCGCCTTGCCTAGCTAAACCCGCCAGAAAAGGCGTTAGATTACTTTGTTTATCCACGAGTGAAGTGTAGCTGCATTGAATACCCTCAAGGACAACTATAATCACATTCTGGTCTGTCCGCTGCAGTTTTGGCGACAGCACAATCTCTATCTGGTCAAAGGCTGGTATTTTTCGCCCGGCTTTGGCTATATCGGCTTTGGCCTGCCAACCGGAATCAGATAAAAGAAAACATGCTATTGCTCTCAATTGAGAATTGTAACGCAGCCCTTCTGAAGCAATTTGTGCAGAACCTCGTTTAACCACTGTGGCAAGGGCTATAACAGCGATGAAGATGAAAACACAAGAAATTAAAATTTTGTTCACTAAGTGCTTACGGTTGTAATCCGGGGGTTGCGGCTTTCCCAAAACGAAAAAGAAAAAGGTAAGAGCGATGGCACTGGGACCAAGCAGAATTATCGCCACAGTTGGCATTTTTGCAAGATTGACACCAATCATGCCTAACGCATTCAGTGGGTCACGAAGTAACGGCAAAAGGACTGTGGGCAGGATTTGCGTTCCCGTTCTTACCAGCCAGCCGGCATTCATAACTGACCACGTGCACACAACAGCGGCGATAACGCAAGCTGCCCGGATGACCCACCGCTGAGGCCAGCGAAAACAGACCGCTGCCAAGACAACTTCGATTCCTAAGAGGACAGAAATATCGGCAAGTATCCAACCAAAGTATTCATTGACCAGCCCGATACGCCAAGCATGAAAGAACTTGACCGCAAGGGTGCAAAATAGCGCGCCGAACATAATAACAGTATAGGCGCGTGGAGCCAAAAGGTTGTATAAGCGGCTTATAAAGAAATCCGGCTTGCCCCTGGAGCTGTATTGTAAACTTTCGGCACCCATAGCGAGCCAAAATACTAAAAGTCGCGACAAATAACAAGGCTATAGCGTATAGCGAACGGGAAGATAACGAAAAGTCCGAAAAATGCATAACTACAAATTCAAATTCTCTTTGACCTCCTGCAAAGGCAACTCCGCATAGCAAATAGTGGTATCGGCGGCACCATAATAAATCTTGAGTTTATCATCCTCATAAAGCAGGCCGCAGGTAAACACCACATTTCCAAAGAAGCCCTCGCATTCGTAATCGGCTTGTGGCTCAAATATCGGTTTTTCTGACCTTGCTGAAACCTTCCAAGGTTGAAAAGCATCAAGTAGCACAGCACCAAGAGAATAGCGATTGTTTCGGTCAGCTCCATGATAAATCTCAAGCCAGCCTTCGTCGATTTTTAAAGGTACGGCACCGGCGCCTATCTTTGCCTCGTCCCAGAAGCCATTTCGAGGGCCCATAACACAACGATGATTTCCCCAATAGTTCAGGTTGGACGATTCTGCAATCCACATTTCCTGTTTTTTAAACAGAGGCGAAACAGGCCTGTGCAGAGCATAATACTTGCCATCAACTTTTTCAGGGAAAAGCAACACATCCTTGTTTTCGGGGCAGAAGACGACCCCGTGACGCTTGTAAGAATTGAAATCCTTCGTGGACGCCAAGCAGGTTGTCACTCCAAGAGGTGAAACAGCAACGTAACTGATATAATACGTGCCGTCAATAAAGCTAATCCTGGGGTCTTCGACTCCAAATGCTTCATAATCATTAGCCGGAGAAATCGCAGGGGTATCTTCAATCTCAAAGTTGATGCCATCAGTGCTGCGTGCCAATCTCAGATGTGAAATCGAAGTCAAATATGTTTCGGCTGGCTTTACTATCAACCTTGGGTCTGAAAAATCATTTTCCGGGTTTTCCTTTGAAAACTCCTTTAGAATAATCTCGCCTTGGCTGACATCGTAGATGCCGGTCAGCACGATATCCGGATGTATGCTAATCGGCCTCTCTGCAACTCGAAGCAGCAGGATAACGTCATCTTTGAAGCGAGTGACGCCAGCATTAGAAACGCCAATAACTTCATAGTCTTGCCCCCAAGGCTTAATGTCCTTCGGCTTAATTATAGGATTATGCGGCGAACGAAATATTGGCACTATATAACTCCTTTCATCGCTGATTCCACATCAAAAGCTCCCGATACTTTTACCGGCCGAATCACTCCTCAATAATAGCCGCCTAAAACAGAGCTTGCAAGAACTTGTCGGTTGGATTCAAGCTCAATTTCCGTTATGGCACCCGGCCCGTGGGGGCAAGAGTTTTTTTCTTGATACCCAGAGGCTAATTTGGTATAAGATAGAATATGTGAAATATGTGGATTTTGGGCCTCTGAATGGAAGGAGGATAAAGTCAAGTCCTGAGAAACTGTGTTACGGAGGCACAAAGTCGCTTTGCCTCTTAGACAAAGTAAGATTTAAGATCTTAGTTACTGGAGTGGGTGTATCATGTCTAAAAACCTGGTTTGTTTAATCTCATTTATTTTGCTGCTTATTCAAAGTACAGCCACTGCTGCAGCGATAACGGTGGTAAATCCCGGCTTTGAGGATCCGCCGGTGGGCCATCAGAATGGCGTGTTGCCGACTGGATGGAGTGTCCAGGGCAGCGATTTTGGTATCGAAGCGGTCTGCTGCGATGGAGCGCAGTCTTTCTTTTTGGGCAAGAACAATGAGGGATACCAGCTCACCGACCACACCATTGCCGCTGGCGATAAATACACGCTGACCTTCGATGCATTTAAGACCTGGTCTGAGCCGTCGCTGACGGAGACGGCGACATACGAGGGCTGGCTGTATTACAAGCAAGGTGCTAATCGTGTTGAGATTGTGTCGGTGGCGGGTAGCGATGTTGATAGGGACTGTGACGAATATCAACTCTCGTACACGGTTGGGCCGGGTGACTCGTTTATCGGCAAAAAGCTGGGAATTCTGTTCATTAACACTTCGACCTACGCTGAAGGTATCTGGGTGGGTTTCGATGACGTCAGGCTCGAGTTAAGCGATCCATTGTTGGCGGATAATCCCAATCCGGCCGATGGCAGCAGAAATATTACTTATGAAGTGGTGCTTAGCTGGACGCCTGGGGTCGATGCGAATGCACACGATGTGTACTTAGGTACTGATCTTAGCTCGGTCTCCAGTGCCAATACCAACTCGAGTGAGTTCATGGGCAGGGTGGATGTCAACAGCTATGATATCAACGATTACGACGTAAACGGCCTTGAATTCTCCACGACTTACTACTGGCGTGTTGATGGCACCAATGGTCTTGACAGCCTGGAAAGTGAGGTTTGGAACTTTACTGTCAGGCGTGCGGCGGACTTTAGCTGCGATGGCATAGTTAACATTGAAGACCTTGTAATATTGGCAGGTGACTGGCTTGCCAGCGGTTATGACATTATAGCTGAGGCGTACAAGGATAATAAAGTTGACTTCAGAGACTATGCAATCCTGGGTTATGCGTGGTTTTGGGGACAGTTTTATATCGACAGTGTAAATGGCAACGATAATAACATCGGCACCAGACCAGAGCTGGCCTGGAAGAGCCTTACTCCTGTCAATAACACCACATTCGTGGCGGGTGACAAGATACTGTTCAAGGCTGGGACCAGTTATACCGGCCAACTTAAACCGCAAGGCTCAGGCGAGCCGAACAACCCTATCATCATCGACATGTACGGCGACGGTAATAAACCTCGAATTGATGGAGAAGGGGCTGTACTTGATACTCTGCTGCTGGAAAATGTGGAATATTATGAAATCAGCAATCTAGAAATCACCAATACCGGACCGACACGTGTCGCTGGCCGAAAAGGTGTCTCTGTGTCGGCGTGGAGCCCTGCTCTTGCCATTGCTCATCATATCCACCTCAAGAACCTTTATGTCCATGACGTTAACGGCAGCAACGTGAAAGCCGACGGCGGCGGTACCGGCATCAGCATCTATTGCAATGGTTCGGATTCAAGATATGACGATGTTTTGATTGAAGACTGCCATCTGGTAAGAACAGACCGCAACGGTATCGGCTTCTGGAATGAGTACTGCTACCCCTGGTGGCACTGGAACCCGAGCACGAATGTCGTTGTCCGCGGCAATCTGCTGGAGGACATCGGCGGCGACGGCATCGTCCCCATCGGTTGTGACGGCGCTTTGGTCGAGTACAACACGTTGATAGGCGGACGCGTACGTGCCCAGGACTATGCTGCGGGCATGTGGCCGTGGGGCTGCACGAATACGACGTTCCAGTTCAACGAAGTCACGGGGATGGTTGGGACCCTAGACGGTCAGGCGTTCGATTGTGATTATGAATCCAGCGGGACGCTTTTCCAGTACAACTACAGTCATGACAATGACGGCGGCTTTATGCTGGTCTGTGCACCCGGAGATAATGACTACGCCTGCCGAAACTCAATCATACGCTATAACATCAGTCAAAATGACGGCAGCAGTTCACGAATCTTCCACATCTCCGGTAAGACCATAAACACCAAAATATATAACAATGTGATATACTCAAACCTTAATAATGTTCTAATCCTGTTCGGAAACTGGAACGGTGGTGTACCTACAGATACTCAGTTCTATAACAATATCTTCTACATAACCGGCCAGGCAAGTTATGTTTGGGGAACAACAAGCGGTACTGTCTTTGAAAATAACGTTTTTTATGGCAACCACATAGGCCCGCCATCCGACCCGAACGCCATTACAGCCGACCCCCTGTTAGTGGACCCCAACAGCGGCGGTGATGGAATGGATACGTTGGACGGCTATAAGCTGCAAGCCGGCTCGCTCTGCATCGGCGCTGGCACAGATACCGGCATTGATTATGATGACCCTAATTATATCAACGGCGGCCGTGACTTCTGGGGCAACCAGCTTCCCGATGTAAACGCTCTTGACATTGGCGCCCATCAGTTCTCGAATTAACTGCTGCATACTGCAGCCGAAGAAGGGATGCGATGTGTAAAAAATTGAAATATTTGCTCTCTCTTCTCTTGCTGCTGGTTCTAAGCACAGCGGCGCAAGCTACGGATTACTACGTCAGTCCTTCAGGCAATGATGCAAACTCCGGCACATCGCAGGAGCAGGCATGGCAAACCATCAGCAAGGTTAACAGCACAACTTTTTCGGCGGGCGATAGGATTTTCTTCAAGGCTGGCACTGGATATACGGGCCGGCTTTATCCTCAAGGCTCGGGCACAGAAGGCAGCCCCATCATCATCGATATGTACGGCGAAGGCAACAAGCCATGCATTGATGCCAATGGGCTGTTCGAAGAAGCAGTGCTGCTATACAACATTGAATACTGGGAGATAAACAATCTCGAGATCACCAATTGGACGACTTCGCTGCTGCCTCAAGGTAAAGGAGTCTATATCCATATCAACGACTTTGGCACGGCCCACCACATTTACTTGAAGAACCTTTATATTCACGACATAAGGGGGGATGATTCGGGGCATAACAGCGGCAGCGGTGACGGTATCAAGTGGCTTAATGAAGGAAGCAGTGTGCTTTCGCGGTTTGATGGTTTGCTGATCGAAGACTGCCACATTGTGCGATGCGACCTCGACGGGATATGGGGCTGGAGCGAATACTGGGCACGCGATAACTGGTATCCAAGTTTGAACGTGGTTATCAGGGGTAATTTAGTGGAAGATGTAGGTCTTCATGGTATTGTACCTATCGGCTGCGACGGCGCTTTGGTGGAGTATAATGTACTGCGTGGTGCTGTGCAGAAATACGGCAGCGGTTGCGGCATCTGGCCATGGAGTTGTGACAATACTATCGTCCAGTTCAACGAAGCAAGTGAAGTGCAAGGCAGCTGGGATGGTTGGGGATTTGATTCCGACTGGAACAGCCAGAACAACATTTTCCAGTACAACTACAGCCACGACAACGAGGTAGGATTTATGTTAGTGTGCGCTCCGCCAAAAGAATCATGGAACATTGGCACCATCGGCACTATAGTCCGCTACAATATCAGCGAGAATGACGGGTGGGGCTCGCAAGAGCCTAATGATAATCATTATCCGGCGACGATTCGCATCATCGGTGCCTGCGAGGACACTTACGTTTATGGCAATACTATTTATCTGGGGTCAACTCTCGATATTCCACTGCTTGACCTTGGCTACAGCTGGGGGGGAGCGTGGTCAAACGGCAACTATTTCTACAACAATATCTTTTACGCCGATGGCCGGGCGAACTATACGTTCGGTTCAAGCACTAACAACGTGTTCAGCAATAATGTGTGGTATGGGGACCACAATAGCCCACCTTATGATCCGAACGCGATCACGGCCGACCCGATGCTGGTAAATCCCAACAGCGGCGGTGATGGAATTGACACGCTGGACGGCTATAAACTGCAAGCCGGCTCGCCATGCATTGGAGCAGGGATGTTTATTGCCAACAGTGGCAGATACGACTTCTGGGGCTACCAAATCCCTAGCCCTGATGGGTTCGATGTGGGGGCCCACCAGTACTATCCTGATTTCAATAATGACAAAGTGATAAACTTCCTTGACTATGCAGAATTGGCTGGTGCGTGGGGGACCAGTTTAGGCGAGCCCGATTTCGATGACACTTATGACCTGTACGATGATGACGCTATCGATATGGTCGACTTTGAAATTTTCTCAGCAGAATGGCTCTGGGGAATGTAACCTGCAGAGAATAAGCAAGTATTACTGTTTCCTTTGATTTAACGAACACAAAAGCCTCAAAAAGCTATCACAAAAGATACGATGGCCAGAGCAGTGCTGTTTGTTATTTGGATGTGCTGGCTTGATGGTGAAAGACTGACCTATCTTCTTTCTCTTGTTCCGAGTCGTGAGGACACGATTGACTAAATTGGCTTAGAAGCTATATGCACTGCGTCGGCACTAAGGCCTTGGGCACCTCGCTTGAATCCACCACTCGGAACATTCTCCCCGCGACATTGACACCATCGATGCCACATCTTTCGATAAGCTGCCTCCACACTTTTTGCAAAACCCTTTGCGTCGCACAGCTTGCTGGCGAGCATGCGCTGCCGCATTGAAGCACGAATCTTCGCAACCGCTCGAGGGCTGGCCGCAAGCGCGGTAGCCTTGGCGACATACTCCTCGGGTGTCCGAGCCGCAAAGAACTCCAGACCTAAGCGACTTAATATGCTCAGTCCGACGCGGGAAACGTGACATTCACCAACCAACGAGATTACGGGCGCACCCATCCACAGGGCATCGCACGTAGTTGTAGTACCATTATGCGGATAGGAGTCTAATACAATGTCCACCTCACCATAGAGTTGCAGGTGTTCAATGACAGGTTTAAAACCGCAGATATCCACTCTTTCTCGTGGGATTCCCAATCGCTCAAATTGGCTCAAATAATTGTCCCTTACCTGCTTGTCATTAGCTGCTTTGAACTTCAGCAGAAGACGGGAATCCCTATTAACCTCCAGGATTTGTGCCCAAAGTGTTATAATTGATGAATTGACCTTGCAACTGTTATTAAATGAGCCAAAGGTAATATAACCTTTCCGAATATTGGGTGGAGATGCCACCGTTGGGGCAAAATCGGCGGGCCTATAACAGAGAAAACCCTCTGGCAAAAAAATTAATTCTTCGGTATGGAATTGTTGTGATTGAGGCAAGTCAGCCAGGCCATCGGTCAAACGATAATCGACCGCTTCCATTCCTGTTGTATCAGGATATCCTAAGTATGTAACCTGGATGGGAGCAGGCTTGCGTGCCAGCACAAGGAGGCGATTGCCCCTGGAGTGTCCCGCAAGGTCAACGAGGATATCGACCTGGTCCTGTTCTATCATATGAGCAACCGCTTCATCATTCAGGCCACGGATGTTTCGGTAGCGGTCGAACTTGCTTTTCAGGCGTTCGGTCATTTGGTCAGGGAAAGCAACGTTGCCATATCCACAAACATCTACTGCTTCACGGTCGTGTCCATCCAGCAGCGGCTCAAAGAAATACGCTACCGAATGTATACAGAAATCAGGCGAGATGTAACCAACTCGAATTCTACGGTCAGGATCAACAACATTTTTGTGAGATTCTCTGGCTAAAGTTGCCGGGGCATGAATCCTGCCCCATCGCTTATGCTCATCAAACAGCATGTGAGGGTCTAACTCCGGCAGGTAATGCAGGTGATTCAGAAAATTGGAGCGGATATCTGCATGCTCCGGTGCTTTTTCCACCGACTTTCGTAACAGTTCGAAGCCCTCTTGTGTTTGGCCCGCTTGTATCAGGTCTCTGGCAAGGTTATTACAAATCCCCGCATCACCAGGATATGCCTCCATAGCTTTTCTTCTATATTGTATTGCCGCCGAGAGATGTCCTTTAGCTCTGCAGATACTTCCTAACTCATTATACGCCGAAGCATTCGGCCCTCGCTTCAAGATTTTTTTGTACCAATCTTCGGCTTTGTGCAGCTGGCCAGTTTTATGGAACAAACTTG
>Ga0209636_10009103_pt1 | contig 10118 bp, 7 predicted proteins | sample DeeMarSWOR152_54_FD_187464 | JGI IMG/M metagenome (GOLD analysis project Ga0209636, IMG submission 187464) | Marine sediment microbial communities from White Oak River estuary, North Carolina - WOR-1-52-54 (SPAdes) (version 2) | ecosystem: Environmental > Aquatic > Marine > Intertidal zone >... | reverse complement strand
CGGGTAGTTCCCCGTCGTACTTATCCCACAACTCGGCCTCGGTGACCGTTGCGTCGCCGAACTCCTCCTGGGCGAGCTCGTAACCCCAATCCTTGAACGCGCCCTCGGTGAATTTCATGATGTTGCCCTTGTGGACGAAGGTGACGCTGGGCAGCTTCCGGTCGCGGGCGTAGCGGAGGGCCTTGCGCGCGATGTTCTTGGTCCCGGTGACGCTGATGGGTTTGATACCGACGCCGGAGTCGAGCCGGATGTTGCGGCCCATTTTTTTGTTCAAAAAATCCAGCACCTTCGCGGCCTCCGGCGTTCCCTCGCGCCACTCGATGCCGGCGTAGACGTCCTCCGTATTTTCGCGGAATATAATGACGTTTAGTTTTTCGGGGTGTTTGACCGGGCTCGGTACGCCGGGTATCCAGCGCACGGGGCGCACGCACGCGTACAAGTCGAGCTTCTGGCGCATCGTCACGTTTAGGCTGCGGTAGCCGCCGCCGATGGGCGTCGTCAGCGGCCCCTTGATGGCGACGACGAATTCCGGGATGGCCTTGAGGGTGTCGTCGGGCATGACGACGCCCTCGCCGTAAACCCGCTGGCCCTTGTCGCCAGCGAATATCTCCATCCAAACTATCTTGCGGTCGCGGCCGTACTTTTTTTGCACGGCCGCGTCCAGGACGCGCTGCGCCGCGGCCCAGATGTCGGGGCCGATGCCGTCGCCCTCGATAAACGAGATTATGGGGTCGTCGGGGACACGCAGACGGTCGCCCGCGATTTCGATTTTCTCGCCGTCTTCGGGTACTTTAACCTTTTCGAACATCGCGTCTCCTACGCTTTAGAACGTTGATAGTTGAGTTGGCCTCCGGCTTTGACGATGGCGAGTTGCCGTTCGCTCAGATTATGGTCCACCTCCAGCGCGTAGCCTTCGGTTTCGTTTTTAATAGTGAGAGCCTTTCCGGGGCGGAGCTCCGCGCGTAGATTTTTTAAGCGGAGGCGGTCGCCCGCTTCCAGTTTTTCGTAGTCGGCGGCGTCGCGGAACGTCAGCGGCAGGATGCCGAAGTTGACGAGGTTCGCGGCGTGGATGCGCTCGAAAGATTTCGCGAGTACCGCTTTCACGCCCAGGTACATGGGGCACAGCGCCGCGTGCTCCCGGCTCGAGCCTTGGCCGTAACTCTCGCCCGCGACGACGACGTTGTACAATCCCTGCGCCGCGTTTTCTTTCGCGCGCGCGGCGAACGTCGCGTCCACGCCCTCGAAGACGAACTGGGAATAGGCCGCCACGTTGGAGCGGTACTTGAGCCGCGGGCCCGCGGGCATTATATGGTCGGTCGTGATCTTATCCCCCACCTTCAACGCGACCTCGGCCTCGAGCTCGTCTGGGAGCGCCGCGTTAGTCGGGGGCTCGCCGACGTTGGGGCCGCGGACGACTTCTGCGTCCGGGTTGTGGACGCGGGAGATGAGGGTGTCGTCGACGGTGAACTTTTTCGGGACGGCGACGCGCGGATAACTTATGCCCGCGTCGCGCGGGTCGATTAATTCCCCTTTCCACGCCGCGACGGCCGCGGCCTCCGGGCTCGTCAGGTAAACGAGCGCGGACATCGTGCCCGAGCGGCCTTTGAAGTTGCGGTTGTTGGTCCTCACCGATACGGCGTCCGAGGGCGGCGCGTGGCCCATGCCGATGCAGAAGCCGCACGCCGTCTCGGCGACGCGTGCGCCCGCGGCCACGAGCGTGGCGAGGTGGCCGTCGTCGGTTATCATGCGCAATACCTGCTTCGACCCGGGCGCGACGATAAGACCTACGTGGGGGCTTATGGTTTTCCCGTCGAGGATTCCCGCCACCGTCGCCAGGTCCTTGTAGGACGAGTTGGTGCACGAGCCGATGCATACCTGGTCCACTTTCAGGCCCGCGATTTCGCGGATGGCGACGACGTTGTCCGGGCTGTGGGGTTGGGCGACCATTGGCTCTACGGCGGAAAGGTCGAGCTCGACGACGCGGTCGTATTCGGCGCCCGCGTCCGCGGCAAGCTCTCGCCAGACGTCGCCGCGGCCCTGCGCCTCCAGGAAGTCCTCGGTGACGCGGTCGGAGGGGAAGACGGAGGTCGTCACGCCGAGCTCGGCACCCATGTTCGTTATGGTCGCGCGCTCCGGCACGGAGAGCGCCTCGACGCCCGGGCCGAAGTACTCCATCACGGTCCCGACGTTTCCCTTCGTCGTAAGCGTTTTAAGTAGCGTCAATATAACGTCCTTGGCCGTGACCCAGTCGTTTAGGCGGCCGGAGAGCTTCACGCCCACGACGCGGGGATACGTCATCCAGAAGGGCCCGCCGGCCATCGCGACGGCGACGTCGAGGCCGCCGGCGCCGATCGCGACCATCCCCAGGCCGCCGCCGGTGGGCGTATGGCTGTCCGAACCCAAGAGCGTTTTGCCCGGCGCGCCGAACCGCTCGAGGTGCACCTGGTGGCAAATGCCGTTGCCCGCGCGCGAGAAGTGTAGGCCGTATTTCTCGGCGATGCCTTGGAGGTAGCGGTGGTCGTCGGCGTTCTCGTAGCCCAGTTGGAGGGTGTTGTGGTCGACGTAGCTGACCGAGAGCTCCGTCTTTATTTGGGGTACGGCCATGGCCTCGAGCTGGAGGTACGCCATCGTGCCGGTGGCGTCCTGCGTGAGCGTCTGGTCTATTTTTATGGCGACCTCTTCGCCGGGGCGAGGCTCCCCTTCGACGATATGGGCGTCCAAAATCTTTTCGGTCAACGTTTTCGCCATTTCCTTACGCTTCCCCGAACGTTACGTTAACTGCTGTAAATGAGGTCGAGGACCGCTTTTGACTTTTTATCTTCCGCGTCGAGCTCGAGCGCGCGCTTGAGCGCTTCCGCGGCGCGGTAGTTGTCCCCCAGGTTGAAGTAGGCTTCGCCCAGCTGCGCGTACGCCTGCGCGTTGCGCGGATTCTTTTCTACGACCTTTTTAAAATTTTCCACCGCCTCTTCCTTGAGGCCGAGGCGGGAGCTCACGAGGCCGCGTTGGTAGTACGCGACGGTTATCTCCGCGTTTCTGGCGAGCAGCTCGTCGAACGCTTTGATGGCCTCGTGCAATTTCCCCATATGGTAGTACAAGAGGCCGAGCCAATAGTAGGAGAGCGCGGCTTCCGGCTCGAGGGCAAGCGTTTTTTTGAAGCAATCGACCGCCTCGTCGACCCGCGCCGCCCGGTAATAACACAGGCCCAGGAAATAGTGGGCGGGCGCGGAACTGGGATTCGTTTTCGTCGCGCTCTCGAGCGCCGCGACGGCTTCGTTCAGTCGGCCTCGGTGGTAGTAAGTTTGGCCGAGGTGAGCCAGAACGTAATCGTTTTCCGGGTCCGCGGCCAACGCTCGCTCGTATTTTTCCATCGCGCCGTCGGGGTCGCCGCCGAAGTCCGCCAGGACCGCCGCGAAGAAGTGGCTTTCCCAACATTCGGCCGCGGGTAGGCCGCAGTACGGGCAAAAGCGGAACCCCCGGGCGAGTTCGAAATCGCAATTTTTACATTTCACGTCGTGCCTCCCTTTCTATTTTCCTGTACCCTCGTCTCGAGAGGCTTTGCGCAACCTTAGGTATTCGTCGAACGCGGCGCTGAGCTTGCCCAGCGCGGCCCGCTCCTTCTTGGTTTCTTCTTCGTACGCCGTCGCCAACCGGCCCTTCCCCCGGGATATGCCGTCGGCCAGGCGCCTCAGGTCGTCGAAGGCCTGCGCGCCGCGCTCCCGCCACGCCGCCGCCGCGGCTTCCCAAACGACGGCGAATAACGTATCCAGAGCGAAAAACAATTCCTCAAGGCGATAACCCTGTTGAAGTCGTTTTCTGCCGGTGTCGGCCACGTACGAGCCGAAGAGCGCGGCGTCGCCGGACAAGACCGACTCTCGATAGGCGTCGAAGTTGGCCTGAACGCGGGGCCGCAGGTCTATCGTTTCCATCCGGCGATAGTGCTCGAGCGTCGACTGCCGGAGGCGCTTCGTCACCTCGTTGACGATTCGTTCTTCCGCCTCGAACAGAAACAGCGCCAGCGGCGACGCCTTTATGTCGCGATTAACCACTCCTTGCCTTCGCCCCAGATGTACGCGTTGTAGCTTTTGAGTTTACGCTCGATCTTGTCCAACCATTCTCGGCGAAACGCCGGCGGGTGGCCGCCGAGTTCCCGCGTCTCGTAGCTTAGGCCCTCTTCCACCGTTGCGAGGAAGGACGCGATATCTTGCCGCGGAAGCGCGTACGGTGCCGCGGCCCACGCCAGGAGCTCCTGCTCGAGTTCGCGGTTGTAAGCCAGGTGCGGCGAGTCGGGAGAGAGGTCGAGCGGCGGCGGGTTGGTCGCGAGCTGGAAGCCCTTGAGCGCCATAACGAGGTCGACGTACGAGTGCTCGTAGAAGAGGCGCCCGAACTCGTACTCGATGACGCTGGCCGGATTGCCGTCGCCGGGGCGGCTGCGGTGGACATTATGGCGGGAGAAGTCGAGCCCCGTAAGCTGGTTGTAGATTTCGCGCTGGTGCAGCCGTTTTTCGCGCAAGGCGCCCTCTTCGTCCAGGTTCAAGTCGCCGCCGAGTATCAAAAGGCATATTAGATGCTGGGGAGGCGGCGGCTCGCCGACGGGCCGCCCCTCCTCGAGCTGGAGCGAGAGGTGCAGACTGTGCGGTGCTATTTCCGCGAACGCGACCGTCGCGTTCGCTAAATCCGAAAGTACGACCGGGTCCGCCGTGGCCGGTTTGGAGAGGTCGCCCAGTATCTTGTAGCGGCCCAGCTCGAGCTCCAGGAAGCCGCGCGCGCGGCCGCGGTCCGGCGTCGCGAAGCGATGGTCGTCGACGTGGCCGCCGAGCTTCCACAGGCGGCCGCCGAGGTCGAAATCGTCGAAGTAGTAAAACCCGTCGAACGTCGGGTCCTCGTCGGGGGCGGCGCCGATAATATCCCGGCCCAGCGCGCTGAATTCGGCCTCGTACCCCAGCGGCACGCCGCCCCGCGCCCGCCGTTCTTTTATCCGCTCGACGTACGGCTCCAGGCGGTCGCGCCCGTAAAGCTCGTCGGCGATGAATAACGCCGCGACGGCGTAGTCGGCGTACTCCAGCCGCGGGTCGTAGGCGCCGACGCCCAGCGAATCCATAATCTCGCCGACGGGGCCCAGGTTGTCGGCGACGTATTGTAGCGCGGCGAGCGCCGAGACGGCGCGTTCGTAATATTTATCCGTTACCCGTACGGCGCCCCGGAAATCGCGCCGAACCCGTTCCTCGAGTTGGTTGAATATTATCGTCTTTACGATGAGGCGGAGGTAATGGGGAGCGTACTTGACCGCGGGCCGTTCCCTCGCCAGCCATTTGAGCGAAGGGAGGCCCGAATCGTCGAGGCGATGTTTGACGGCGGAGGTCGGCAGACCCGGTCGGTCGAAGTGCTCCCGGACCAGGTCGTCCACCGTTTCCCCTAAAAGTTCGCCCCGCGCGCGCACCTCCAAATTTCGCGATTGGCTTTCGCCGGGAACCTCCGCGGCGAGCGCCCTCTCGATGCGCCTTTTAATAAAGTCGGCAAGGCGGTCGTCTACTTCGATATCCGGGGGCGCCTTCGGCACCGTGAGTTCGGGGCCGCCGACGTAGACGTATACCTCCTCCGAACCCGCCGCGGTACGTACGATCGCTTTTTCTCGTACGTACAATTTTCCCTCGTTTTCGTATTGGTCGAGCTGGCTTAGGGCTTCGGGGCTGACCCCGGTCACGAGCATGCCTTCTACCTTCGACCCGGCTCGAGGTACGATATGGGGGAAGGATTTGAGCGAGCTAACTTTCCCGTAGCCCTCGAGCACGGCCGCCGTAGCGCGCGGACGCTCGCCGGTTATGACGCGGAAGACGCATTCGTCCTTTAGGGTCCCGTACACGAACAGATGGACCCCGTTTTCCGTCACCGGTTCCCCCGATAAGGCGTCGGCATATACGAACCCGCGGGCCCGGTCTGTGCTAAGCGAAAAGGTCGGGCAGGTGCTTCTTGGCCTGCTCGAGCATCTCCTCGCTCGATATGGCGGTGGTCCGCCGGGCGGCGTATTGCACCTCCACCCATTTCGCGATGGCCGTGACGCCGGGGTGCTTCTTCTCGATCTGCTTGTCGCCTTCCAGGCCGAGTTGTTGGTTGACCCACAGCGCGATGCCGGCGACGCCCGACTTGTCGGTCACCGATATGCCGAGCGGGCGGTTGAGCAGGGCGGCGGTGTCGAATATGTTGTATATCTCTTCGTTCTTGATGACGCCGTCGGCGTGGATGCCGGCCCGCGTGACGTTGAAGTCCGTGCCCACGAACGGGTAGTTCGACGGGAGGCGCCAGCCCATTTGCTCGAAGTAGGCGCCGATCTCCTTGATGACCGTAAGGTCCATGCCGTCGGTCGTACCCTTGAGGCCGGCGTAGTCGACGCACAGCGCCTCGAGCGGCGAGTTGCCGGTCCGCTCGCCGATGCCCAAAAGCGAGCAGTTCGCCGCGGCGCAGCCGTAGAGCCACGCCGCCACCGGGTTTGCGACGACGCGGTGGAAGTCGTTGTGGCCGTGGAACTCCAGCCGGTCGTGGGAGATGCCCAACTCCGTGCGCAGATAGTATACGATCTTCGGGACGCTCCGCGGCAGCGCGGCGTCGGGCCAAGGCAAGCCGTAGCCCATCGTGTCGCACAACCGTATCTTTATCTTCATCCCCGTCTCTTCGGAGAACCTCATCAGCCGCTCGGCGAACGGCACCACCGTGCCCCAGAAGTCGGCGCGGGTGATGTCCTCGAAATGGCACCTTATGGCCTTTAGGCCCGCTTCGGCCGCGGCCCCCACCACCTTCATGAAGTCCTCGAGCACCTGCGCGCGCGTCTTCTTGAATTTCATGAAGATGTGGTAGTCGGAGATCGACGTCAGGATGCCGGTTTCCTCGAGGCCGACCTGCCGCACCAGCTCGAAGTCGGCCGGGACGGCGCGGATCCAACCCGTTATCTCCGGGTACCTGTAGCCGCGCTCCTGGCACTTCTCCAAAGCCTCGCGGTCCTTGTCGCTGTAGAGGAAGAACTCGGACTGGCGTACGACGCCTTTGGGCCCGCCGAGCCGGTGCTCGAGGTCGAAGATGTGGACGATGTCCTCTACGGAATAAGGCGGCCGCGCTTGCTGGCCGTCGCGGAACGTCGTATCCGTGACCCAGATATCTTCGGCCGGCGCGAACGGCACCGTCTCGCCGTCGAAGGCCATTTTTGGTATTTCGCAGTACGGAAACTGATCGCGGTATAGGTTGGGCTCGTCGACGTCCACCAGCCGGTGTTCTTTTTTACCCTTGGGGGGCGCCGCGGGCTCGTGCTGAAGCCACGTCGCTTCCCAGTCGTGTTTTTTCGTTGGCATGCGTGCCTCCGTTTTTATGTTCTAAGAAAGAACGTGTTTAAGTAATTTTAGCTCTTTTCGCGCCGGCGCGAACGCCTCTCACGCGGCCAGGCCCAGAGCGGCCAGGTAGTGTTCGGGCGCGACGCCCGGCGTATCCAAGTCGCTTTTGCCGTAGAAGTCCTCGATGGCGTCGCCTACCGGCCGGGGCTCGTACGGCGCGCCGACGATCGCGCCCTCTAACCCTTCCAGTCCCGCCCGGGGCACCATCGTGAAGTCGCCCGTGATCGAGACGTCGTCGATTACGTCCTCGAGCACTTCGGCGTAGCAGCTCAGGAGGCCGCCCGGCGCCTTGTGGATGCCGTCGACGAAGCGCGCGCCCTCGCGCACGCGCGTCTCGCGGGCGACGGGTTTTCGTATTTTACGAAATAGGAACTCGTCGGAGCGGAACCGCGTCTCGAGCTCGCGCATCTTGGCGCGAAGTTCGTCGTCCAGCGGCGCATCCTCCAAAGGCCCGAGGACCTCGGCGAAGCGGCGTTTGAGCGCGGCCGTCACTTCCTCGCGGGGTACCAGGCGACCCGTCTCCCGGCGAAGGGTGGTGAGGTTTTCGGTGAGCGACTTGTGGAACTTGTCGCGGAACTTCTCGTCCGGTACTTTCAGGATTTTGGGCATAAGCTCGTAGTCGAAGTCCAGGAGGATGCCGCCGACGAAGGCCATACAGGGCCCTATGTCCGCGCCGCCCTCGCCGGCGATCTTGCGGCCTTGGCGCGTGACGAGGTCGTTTATGGGCCGAAAGGAAACCTCGACGCCCAGGTCGCCGTAGGCGTCTACGGCCGGCTGCGAGAACTTGCGGTAGACGCCGTCGACGGTGGGCGGCACGAGCGGGTTACCTTTGCGGAGGATAACCTGGTAGAAGACCTGGCTCGAGTCGAGGAGGGTGGCGCCGCCGCCGACCTCGCGCCGCATGACCTCCAGGCCGCTCTTGAGGCAGAAGTCGAGGTCTACCACCTCGCGCGCGTCCTGGAAGTAGCCGACGCAGGCGATGGTCGAGGCCGGCGAGACGAGCATCAGCCCCTCGCGCCCCAGGTGCGCCAGCGCGTGGAAGCAGAGCATGGAGTCGAGCTTCGGCTGCAGTCCTAAGTCGTAAACTTTCATCGTTACTTGATGGCTTTCCACACGAGGTCGAGGAGGTTCGACACTTTAACGCTGCCGTTGCTGCTCGCCTGCGCCGCCTGTCGTAGCGTGAGCTCGCACGTCGGGCACACCGTCACCAGCGCCTCGGCGCCCGTGGCCGCGGCCTGCTCGAGCCGGGCCCGCGCCAATCTGCCCGAGAGTTCCGGCGCCGAGACGATAATGCCGCCGCCGCCGCCGCAGCACCGCGAATCGTCCCCACGCACGTGGGGGTGGACCGACGATGTTCGCGTCGCTCGTCGACGACATCAAATCGTCCCCACGCACGTGGGGGTGGGCCTAGTACCTGGCGGTTCAGGACCCTCGCGTATGACATGCCCCCATTCTTAGTACCACAGTTAAAGTTACTCTCGTAGCCTATTTATCCCCACATCAGCGCTAATTCAAGGAACCGGCCAGCGACGGTTCGAACGGCTCCGGCGCCGGCGGCCGGTAGTTCAACGCGCTGTGGGTGACTTGCCCCCATTCTTAGTACTACAGTCGTAGTTACTTCCGCGCGGGTGCGAGAGTATAAGGATCTTCGATCATCTGCCGCAACCACAGACGTTTTCCAAGCACCTGCGTTAATAACATACTACCTTGAACTAGATTCTTAGGGGTTAGGTCGCTACGCGCCCGCTTTGGAGGACTGGAGTGTTTGATCGCGCCGCCGGCGACGACCGTGTACGAGGCTGGAGTGCCCGAAGAACAGCCGGACGTCCTAACGTGGACGTGGCTCGAGCGCGGCGGCGGCTCGGGCTTGGCCGACTTCGCCCGGCGCGACGTCACGATGAACTGGAACCCGTGACGGTTCGCCGTCGACGTCGAGATCGCGCGCGGGCGAGGTGACCGTCTGGGCGCGACGGTTTCAACCGACGAACCTGGCCTTGAGTTCGACCAAAGCAGTTCTAAGCCGACGATACCTGCGAAAAGAAGTATTGGGAGAAGTTTGAATTCGGCTAGCGGATCACGGTGGCTCGAGCGTATGTGAGCAGCACGACCACGCCTACGAGGCGTATTTAGTTGGGAAGGCGTTTTTTTTTGAGCCTAAAAGACGTCAAAATGAGAGCGGGCCTTATCCTGGGCTTGCCTTTAATAGGTTAGGCGCGGAGAGAGATGTTTATATGGAACTGCGTTTACAGTGATTAATTGAGAAAGCCGGCCTTTCGGCCGGCTTGACCGGAGGATTTGGAAATTCTACTACGGACCCGTCAACGTGATGCGGTGGGGGCCCGCGGCACCGACCGGGTCATGGTCGAAACGCAACACCTCCGCCGCCGTAGTTTGAACGGCAAAAGGCCCCAAGGTCTCGTGGGTATTCAAATTCTCTATGGTAACGTCAAACGTAGCGTCCGGTCCCAAACGGGCAAGGATATGATTGGTATGGGTTTCTACGTTTACGTCGTACGCGTATCCGGGGTAGTCGGCTCCTTCAAAAAAGCCGACGACGTGGTGCAACGTACCGCCGTGTTCGCCGGCCTGAGGACGGATGAACGCCGCGTTAAACTCGGGATACTCGGCGACCTGCGTTATTAAGTCGCACGTTATCGGCTCCGAGGCCGTATCCCGGTTCGCGGGCCAAAGTACGTGCAAGAATTTATGGACCGCCGCGTCCGTAAGGGACTCAACCTCGAT
>Ga0209636_10009102_pt1 | contig 10118 bp, 4 predicted proteins | sample DeeMarSWOR152_54_FD_187464 | JGI IMG/M metagenome (GOLD analysis project Ga0209636, IMG submission 187464) | Marine sediment microbial communities from White Oak River estuary, North Carolina - WOR-1-52-54 (SPAdes) (version 2) | ecosystem: Environmental > Aquatic > Marine > Intertidal zone >... | reverse complement strand
TGTTTTTAACTAAACCACCGCAGCAGCCTTCTGATATCTTTGATAAGATTTGAACTGCTCCTGGAAGTAGCCGCCCTTCATAGCCCTTACGCCAAAGAGGACACAGCCAAGTATTTTGGCGTTTACTTCGTTTAGTTCGCGAATGGTTCTGGCAGCAGCACCTCTTCTTGTGGCGGCGGCATTGAAGACCAAGACCGTGCCATCAACCATTCTGGCCAAGACTTTCGTCTCGCCTATCAGCAGCACAGGTGGGCCATCAACTATAACATAATCGTAGGTTTCACGCTGCTGCTTAATCAACTGCTCCATCATAGCGCTGCTGAGCAGCTCAGCCGGATTAGCAGGTAACGGCCCTGAATCAATTACGTTAAAACCATTGATGCCCGTTGGCTTTATAATCTGCTGTGCACTGCACTGGCCCATAAGCAGAGAGCTTAATCCGAATTCAGACTGCTCGGCGAACTCGTCCTGGGTTCTCGGGAAAATGGCGTGTAAACTCGGTCGCCAGAAATTAGCATCTATGAGGAGGACTTTTTTATTTTCAGCAACAAAAGTTGTGGCAAGATTAACGGCCACAGAGGTTTTTCCATCGCCTGCCATACCACTGCTAACAAGTAAAGCTTTGGCGGCTTCGGCGGCGCTGGATAACTTTAAATTAGCCCGAAATCGTCTGTAGGATTCGCTTACAATAGAATAAGGTGCCTGACGAACAACATGGTAGAGGTCTATACCACGTAGCTGTCCATCTTCTGCGGCGTCCGGAACAACACCCAAAAGCGGAATGTGCAGGAATCTGGCCACATCCCTTGGTGTGCGGACCAAATCGTTGAGCATTTCGATAAGAAAAGCAAGTCCTATGCTAAGTAAGAAGCCCAATACCGTTCCTGTAGGGAAATAAACCCACCATTTTCGTGAGGTTACCATTTCCAGCGGTACGCGAGCCCGTCCCACAGACCGAACTTTTGGTGTCTCGGGGTCTTCACGAACTATCCTCAATTTCTCGATTTGCTCTTTGATGCCGTTAAGCATTTCGACTCTTTCATCCCTTATCCTCATCCTCCGTTCATACTGGATGCGGGCTAAATCAAGATTTCTCTTTTCTGCAGTCGCCTCCTGCCGCCTCTTTTCCAATTCTTCAAGTCTGCTCTGAAATACAAGTAAGGTGTCCTGGGCATTTTTTAAATTTGCCTGTCGGGTTTGTTCTGCAATTTCGGCTTTTCTTGCTCGCCTTTCTTCTCTGATTTCGTTTATCAGTTCCTGCATTTCACGTACAACTCTATGATTTTCGCCAAACTTTGAGAGTCTACCTTTAAGCGCCGACTTTTGAAAAGCGAGCTGGTTGGCAAGCGAAATCATAACGAGGTCATTTTCTATCTGATTCTCAATCTGCTCATTAATGGGCCCCGCTGCCAATCTCTCAAGGTTTTTAATATCGGCCTGAATTTGCTTTATCGCCAGAGTAAGGTCGTTTTCCTCAATTTCGAGGTCTTGCAATCTTATGGTAATTGTATGCCGCCAAAAACGGGTGGGATATGTTTCAAGGTCAGTTAAACCGGTTGCGGTGCGGACCGTTGCCAGAGCATCTTCGGCAGCGTTCAATTCTGCTTGCACTCTATTTCGCTGCTCTTCAAGCCCTGCCAGCCTTTCAGAGATTTCTCTTTTCTTTGTCTCTCCATATGAGCCGAGGAACAATTCCAGCATTTCATTAACTATCAGAGCTGCTTCTTCTTTACTACGGCAGGTCATCGATATCTCAATAAGATCGCTGTCTCTATGGGCATAGGCACCAAAATACTTTTGCAAGTACTTAATTGCTTTTACAATGCTCCTGTCTCTACGTCTAAACCAGTTCGTTTCCTTTACTCTATCTCTGCCGACCAAATCCATAAAAGTGCTCTGCTGCCTTATAAGATTAGCTATTGACAGACGATAGCCATATCGAATATCCTTGTGGACTTGAGGTGAAACGATGGTCATAGGGTCTGTTTCCACAGGTGGCAGCACTTCAACATAGGTACTTGCGATATATTTGGGATAATACTGTCTTAAAAGATACCAGGCCACGCCACCGACTATCAAACCTACTATAGTCAAAGCAACCATCAACAAAATATGCCGGCGCAATATTGCCCAAATTTCCTTTGGTGTCATTGGTGCGACATCAGCTACAGGCCTTGGCCCAGCCGGTCCTATCATTCTATTCACAACCATTTGAGTCTGTCCTTCCTCTACCATATTGTTATAATTTTTTAATATTGTTTTTCTATCTCTTTTATTTTCTGCGCTATGTTCATCACATCTAACTGCTCTAAGGCAAAGTCGCCTAAGACAAGATTAATCTGAAAGACGCTTAATGGCGTTTTCTATACGCTTTTTGACTTTGTCTGACAGTTTATCGGCTCCTTGTTCCAATGCTTGTCTATAAGCAGCGAGGGCTTGAGTTTTTTGCCCGAGCTGTTCTTTTACCATACCTAAATGTTCATATACCTCCACTGGGGCAGTGATTTCATTCTGCTCGTACCGCTGTAAAGCAGCATGCAAGGACTCAGCAGCATCTTCAGGTTGGCCGTTTTTATACAACACATACGAGTATGTATCCATAAAGTCAGGATTATTCGGGCTCAATTCACAAGCACGCTTAGTGTATTGCAGGGCCTCTGTCAGTCTTTCATTACTTTCAGCCAACATATAAGCCAAATTATTCAAGACAACTGTATTATTCGGCATTTCGGTCAATAAACTTTCATATTCAATGATAGCTATTTTAAGATAATTATTATCGGAAGTTTTGGCATAAGCCGATTGTAAAAGCATCGCTTTTTGCACTCTGAAGTCGATTCTCTGCAAACTATCGGACCCAATTATTTGCAGGCACTTATCAATATAACCAATGGCTTCATTGTATTGGCCGTTCATAGCAGCCAAATTAAACATAGTATAATTAGCAACGAGCGAATCGGGGTTGGTTTTGAGCAGTTCTTTGCAAACCTCAGGCGTGGTGTCGGGTCCTAGCATAAGGTACATTTCCCGCAAGATACTAATTGTTAAAACTCTATTTGTCCCTGCCTTTTTTAGAGCTTCCTGATAGTATTGCATTGTGGTTATCTTATCACCGAGCTTATATTTTACCTCGGCCATTCGCAAATATGCTATAGGGGCAAAGTCACTATCAATATATTTGCTGGCCTGTTCAAAGACCTTACCCAACTTCTCGGGGTTCTGACCTGCATTTAATATAAGGGCTTTCAAATATCCACTGAATGCGGTTGCGTCAGCGGTACCGGTTTTCTGGCCGTTTCGCCAAGCCTGTCCATACAATTGCTCTGCTCTGCTGAATTCCTGCTGGAGTATAGCAAATGCTCCTGCTCGATTATACCAGAACACACTATCGGGAAGAGCTTTGAGAGTTTCATCATAGAATTGGCTCAGCTGCTTTCTTCTGCCAAGCCGTAAGTAAATATGCTCAAGCAATAATCTCGCTTTTTGTTTGTTTTGCGGAGCGGAGCCAAGGGCGGACCTTGTGCTAATCTCCTCAACTCCGCTGATGACATTTTTAAGCTCGGTTATAGCGTCCTCTCGGCGTCCTGTTTTCAAATAAGCTTCGGCCAGAGCAATAGGCGCGGTAACTTGTTCCGATAACGACATACCTTTCTTAATGTCATTGACTGCTTGTTCATAATCTGCCATCAAGAAATTTATTTCTCCTCTTAAGCGCCAGGCCACTGCATTGTTTTGGTCGCTTTGAAGACTTTGATTTGTCAGCTCTAACGCTTTTTCAAGCTGTCCCCGTTTCATTACCAACGATGCCTCAAGCAGTAGCGCTCTGGGCTCATCCGGGAATTTTTCTTTAAGACTCTGTAGTTTATGTTCAGCCTCCTCGACAAGACCAACGTTAAGGAACACCTGAATTTGAACAAGGTAGTGCTCTATGTCATCATCAAGCAACAAAAGTTCCTCGGAATATTTTTTGACTGCCTCCCTATCGTCGGTTCTTTGCGCGACAAGTAAAAGGGCCTTGACTGCACTAATATTTTTTGGGTCTGCCGTATAGAGCTGCTCGGCAATTTTCCTGGCTTCGTCAAAACGGCCAATGCGCATATAATGGGCATATAACAACACATCATCCTGCGATTGCGCCAGCAGCTGTTTTGCTTTTTCTCCTTGGCCGGTAAGCCGGTAATATTCTGCAAGACCATCAACAAGTTCCTTGCTTTGAGGGTCGTCATTTAGAGCCTGCTGGAAAGTCGAAGCCGCAATATCAAACAGCATCTTTTTTCGTTCTGCGTCAGTCTCCTGAAGAGCCATCTTCATCGCCATACTTCCCAGCATCAAGGCATTTTCGGTGTTGGGGACAGCTTTTTGCAAGCGTTGTCGGATGGCCAAGGCTTCACCAGGATTTTCCTTACTTATGTATTCGGCATAAAAACTCTGTAATTGCCACTCCATTGGATTCAAGCGTATTGCTCTAATTAAAGCATCTTTTACCTCTATCAGCTGGCTGGGGCTTACATTGTTAGCTAATCTGGCATTGCGCCTGTAAAGCATAAAGGCCAATTCTTTTGCAATAGCTCCATCCAGCGGGTTCAAAGAAGCGGCTTTTCTGACGTCCTCAATAGAAGCACGTTCATTGCCAAGAGCGGCGTCGACCTTTCCTCTCAAAAAATAACAGTAGGAAAAGACAGGTCTTTGCTTCAAGCATTCATTGAGTTTTGCCAGGGCGTTATCATATTCGGCTTTAACAATATCAAGACGAGCAGCAAAAAATACACCGCTGCATCCATCGACATTTCTACGGCGTGCTACTGTTACGATTTGCTCTGCAAGCTGCCAGTCTTTTGCTTCAATTGCCACATCAAAAAGGTAGTCCGTAGCAAGTCGCTGTGGTTCGCTTATTTGCCTGGATTTGTCAAAAGTCGGCACCTCAATAATACCATCAGGTGATGTTTTTGCTCCAAGGACCTTTTTGAATTGTTCAGCAGCTTTATCCAGCTCGTCATTCCTTTGGTAAAATATTCCAAGATTCATAGCCCGGCGAACTGGGTCGGTAATATCTGATAATGCTTGTTCTTCTATTTGCTTTCGCCTTTCCGGGGAAATCTTGTCCGGCTCAGGTTCAGCAAGTATGCCTTTGTAAAATAGAATCGTTGGGCTATCCGGGAAATGCGTCAAAAATTGGTTGACTAAATTTCTTGCCTGTTGGACTTGACCCTGCTGTATATAATTATTGCAAACATTAATAAGAGGAACCATTGGAACAGAATTGGGCTCTATTAGCAACAGTTTCTGAAGCAATTGAGCAGAAGTATGCAAGCAGTTGTTCAATTCAGCCGCCATTAAGCGGTCAGCGGCTTGCAAGTCAATATCCTGTTTTTCCACATCTGGGGTAATCTGGGAAATAATACCCAGCTCCTCTCCCATTTGCCTTTGAGCTATGTTTCTTCGAAGCTGTCCAATTTTGGTCTCCATCATCACCAATTTGAGTTTAATGGTGTTAGGGTCGTCAGCCGGCCAGTATTCGGTATTGGCCAACTGTTTTTCAGCCTCATCAAGCTGATTTGTCCCGATTAAAGCTTTAACTCGAAGTGCCCGAGTTCTCTGGTTGGGCCAATATTGCTCCTCAAAAAAGTTTACAATATTCAAAACTGGCTCAAATTGTTCCAGCTTTAAGAGCACATCAGCATAATCCAAGAAAGCTTCAGGTTTGGTTCTGTCGATCCCGGCGAGCGTTTTTCTGTCCAAAATACCTAAGGCATCTGAGAAAAACTCTACCACTGCTCCAAGTTCAGAAGTGTTCTCAAAGAGCTTGGCAAGAATATAAGGGATTTGCACATCTCTCCGTCCTGACGCTTTTAGCTGCTCGTAAGTTTTGTAGAGTTCCCTGATAGCAAGGTCCCTATTTTCTTTTGCAAGCTCAAGCATTCCCCGCCACTTAATAACTTCTGGATGCTCACCACTGCCATAAAGCTGCTCAATTTGGTGGACTGCTTCTTGGGCATTTGTTAGCCACTGCTGCTTCTGCGAGTCTGTTCTCGGCTCGCAGGGCTCAAGCACCTGCTCAACATAGCAATTTGCAAGGAAGGTATATAATGAGATTCTACTGACTCTATTTGCCAAATACCTCGGGCCGGGCTTATCCTGCGCGTCAGGCAGTGTAAGCGCATTTTTGGCTACCTCTATCGCTTTATAAAGATGCGGTTTTTGGCCATAAATGGAAAATTTGTTGTAGTGCAAAGTGGCTGCAGTTATTGCGTAACCTATATTATCCTTATCCAATTCAACTGCCTTTTCGGCGGCCTCTATAGCCTTATCGAGATTTTTTGGCCCAAGAAGATGATAGAATCCAGCTAATGCCGAGTAAGCGGGCGCACTTGATTTAAACCTGTCAACAAGGGAGAGATATTGCGGCTCAAGTGCCTGAATTTGCTCTCTTGGTCGTTCGGCGCTGCTAGTTCGAACGAGGAAAAGCTTCATCACTAGAAGGTTAACATGCGCTCTTACATCGTCACCTACGACCTTAAGGGCATTGTCTAAATATTCGACAGCTTCGTCTGCAGCTTTGTCCCTTTCCTCAAAATTGCCCCTTAAGGCGAGACTTTCTCCCCTTGTGATAATAGCTTGTGCCAGATACCAATAGACATCGACATTTTTCGGCTCCAGCTCTTGAACCTTTTCCAAATCATCGATTGCCTTGGCGATTGCTTCAACAGGGTCGACTCCAGTCCTCATCCTCGCCAGTTCAAATGTTGCCCTGCCTCTAAGTAGGTACAAATATGCGCCCAGGCGTTCGATGCCGGTGGTTTCTTTTATTCCGAATGATTCCCGTTCAGTTATATCTTGGGCGAGCAGGCTTGCGTCCGCCACTTCAATAAATTCAGAGGCCTGTAACTGAACCTCCTGCCAGACGCCCGTACCGCTATCGCCCATCAGTCGTGCACCGGTATCAGCGAGCGTGTAAAAGTATTTCAATTGTCCAAATCGAGCTTTGAAATTTTTGGGGTCTATGCTGATTATTTCCTTCCAGCAGCCAAGCGCTTTGGGCCACTGGTCGGTTTCGACATACATATCCACAAGTTTAAAGAGTATATCTATCCTATCTGGGTTAGTCTTTGCGCGGGCACGCGCCCTAAGGTAACTGCGTTCAGCTTCCTCGTACTTTTTCAATTTTATCTGGTCATCTGTTGCTTCTTCAGCTGCTTTCACTGCCGTATCGCCATCTTTGATAAGCTTTTCCGAACTTACAAACCAATGTGGGCCCTTATAGGTCGACACCACTAAAATGAAGACGACCCCCAAAACCAGAAGAACCGCTAACCCAATTAATGCAACTTTTTTATTTAATCTCTTTGCCATAAAATTTTCCCTTCCTCTCGTTTAAATCTACAAGTGCAAGAACCATCTTTTCGTATCCGTTTTGTAGCTATTGGGCTGGCCAGTCAGGCCAGTGCTGGCTTTCTAAAACGGGTAAAATCACAGCCAAAAGTTTTTCGCTGGCCATAATTGCTTCTGTTCTGGTCGGATAAATTCTTGCCCCATATTTCTCATTAAAAAATTTCCACTCAACCTTGGAAAAATACGAATATTTGCCGAAAATGTTCTTATTTAATGTCATTCGGGCTTCTTCTCTACTGTCGGTATAAACGCCATTAACGTTAAAAAGGTACAAAACTGGAATTTTTGGGCTACTTTGCCAGTGACCAAGACTTGTACTGGTAAAAACGAGGTATTTGCCTGGAATTTTCTGGGTTTGGAAAGGGCTCTGGTCAGGTCCGGAGTTTTTGTGCCTGGCACTGGCTCTGTTTATTTCAAAGGTTACGCTGTCAGAGGCCAACAACTGAAAGCCAGTGCCAATATAGCACTCCTCCGGCACATGGGGGACGTAATCTGGAAGGTCATAATAAGTAATAAACAACTCGCAATAACGAACAGCAGTGCCAGAGCTTGTGTTAGTATCTTCCAACTCCCATTGGATATAATTTTCTGTGCCAAGACTCTCAATAACATCCTCGCTTTCGATTTTCTCTTTTGATACCACTTTATAAGGGCTTAAATCACTTTCGTCCAAAAGTTCTAAAGGTTTCTTCAGCGGTAATGGCTCTTTCTTCAAGCACACGCCAAAGCTTTTTATAGCGATCGACATACCAGCTCCACTTAGTGCAAGCACGGCAATACATATCAAAAATGCCGGTTGTATATAGGGCTTTATCCTATCTCGCTCCACTTTTACGACTTCTGTTGACGGCGAACTACAATATCTTCAGTAATTGCCTGAGATTCCTCAATAAATAAACTCGACATAAACCAGGCAAGAAAACCATACAAACCAAACGCTAAGGGCAGCATTGCCAGTCCAAGCGCGTCATGATAAATTCCCTGCGTGTACCTGGGATGTATCAGTACATAAATAAACCCGGTAACAGTAACTCTTACGATATTGCACAATATTGCTATAGGGATTGTACTTAACAATAGAATAACTCGCTGCCATATAGGTCTGTAATGCAGATAGGCCATAGCGACGCCGAGGGCTAAGAAGGCCATCAGCAGTCGCATTCCGCTGCAAGCTTCAGCGACATTTAATGGTGGCTCGAAGCGTTGGCCTTTGTAAATTACATCTATGACCACGCCACTGGCGGTAGCTTCCATCCCACCGACCAGATTTAGCAAAACCGCAGTTACCTCAGCAGCAAGTTGTCGCATCGGCATAGTCAGCTTAACGTAGTATCTGGCCGGCAATGGGACAGCAAAGACCAAAAATAGAATAGGCAGCCAGGTATATTTAACCAGACGCCAGCCGCCCAAAAACAACACCACCGCCCCAAGTGCAGCTATGATTGAGATGTAGCGAAAGTATGCATATCCGGACGGGCTGACTATGTTAAAAAGATAAAAGATAAACGCACAAATCAGGAAGACTAACCCCAAGTAATTTGCCCTTGTCTGCCCCGGTAGTAGGCGTTTGGGCCATTGCCTGCGGAAAAGAGTTATCAGGGGGTCTTCTACGTGCTGCAGGTTTAGAATTTGCTTCTTGCGCTGGTTAATGAAGTACAAGCTAAAAAGCGGGATTAGAAAGCCATGCGACCAACTGGGGTCATTAACCCACTTGAGAACAATACTGCCAATTTCGTTGCGAAAAAGATAATAGAACAGCCCTGCGATTAACAGGAGCTTGACGTAATTATGCACACCAAGCTCATGCCACCACTGCTTTCGCAGAAGCACATTTGAACCTCCGCTTTCTGCACCAGAAGAAGCAATATTGTCCACCATACAGCATAACTAAGCAATTTTATTAGAAGACACTTTCCCACTTCCAGGGTGGTATGGGGCTGTAGTTTCTTCCGTAGTAGTCCCTGTAGGCAAAGTTGCGGTCATAAATAAAGCCAAAGCCATAAGTAGCCCTAAAGGCATTTCGCAAAACCGCGCGCCATGTAGATGTGGGGTGAGTACCGACGTTTATTAAATCGTGCGGCTTGACAAAGAAGTCCGGCTGTTCACCGCTGGCGATTTTATCCAAATCCACCATGACAATTTCTTCTCTATTTTCGCCGATTCTCCTCACTATTTCACAGCGTTTTGGGTAAGCCAAAGGCCCCAGACCACCTGATGCTGCTATAGCCATTTTCAAAGTCATCGGGCGAGCCGTAATATCAATGTAGCCCTGACGGTTAACATTACCCATTATACAGCATTCACCAATAATGTCAACAGGGACCTGAATACTATCGCCGGGCTTAATCACAATATTATACCGGGGGTCACCGGAGCGCAATTTATCAGCAGGAATCTTTATAACTCGCGCCTGAGCAGCTTCTTCTGGCATAGGGGCCCACTCAAAGGCCTCCGGCACTTCCTCCCTTAGCAGTTCAGGTACTCTTTCCGGCTCAAATTCAATCACTGGCTCCGCTGTTTCCGGCTTGCTAACTTGTACCGGGACCCATTTGCCGTCCTTAAAAATCCACTCAATTCGGCTTTGCTGCTGATTTGTCGGCCCGGCAAGCTCTTCAGCCGTTGCCATCTCCGCCGGAGTTACGACGAAGCTATTGTCAGGGCTTAGACGCTTTGCCTGAGGTTTTATCATCTCCAGCATCTGTTGCTCAGGCTCAATCAGTCCTTCAGTT
>Ga0209636_10009101_pt1 | contig 10118 bp, 9 predicted proteins | sample DeeMarSWOR152_54_FD_187464 | JGI IMG/M metagenome (GOLD analysis project Ga0209636, IMG submission 187464) | Marine sediment microbial communities from White Oak River estuary, North Carolina - WOR-1-52-54 (SPAdes) (version 2) | ecosystem: Environmental > Aquatic > Marine > Intertidal zone >... | reverse complement strand
GCATCGCTGACACAACCGGACCTATGAGGTAAAGGGCTGACACGTAGACAATCAACGCTAAGGTAGCTACTGCAATTATTCGCTCGCCTTTTTGCTCCAGTGTGTTCAGCATCCGGTCACACCATGAATCTATAATAAGTATTAAGACTTAATAAACATTATTGTCTGAACGTTCTACACAAATACACCAATCTCAACGGTCCATAGACTTCCACACAGTTCTCTTCTTATTCTTCACCACAGGAAAAAAGACAGAACAAAGGTTTTTGGTGACTTTTTCAACGGCTTCAACAAGAATCATGATGGGCGTGAGGAGACTCTGATTTTCTACATGCATGCATTTGCACATAGAAGATTTAAGTCTATGTTCTATTTACCTTTTGTGAAGAGAAACATAATCTGAAAACTATGAAGAGACAGCATGCACATCAGTTTTATCTCTATTTTCAGGAGCATTCCATCATTTTGGGGCATCTGTAACATTCATCGGGAATTTGAGCATCTTTGGGAAGTTCTTTCAGATACCCCAAATGCTGAGGACAATCTAGAGAGCTTATTTGAGAGTCTGTTTGCAGCCTGGCTTCTTCTATTGATTCTTGAGTTTCACCAGCTCGTAGCGGGGTTTCAACACTTTTCTTCTCTGTTACCGACGTTGACTTAGCAAGCGATTTCGCTGGTTGTTTGGATAGGTAAAGAACTAGAAGAACCATAACCGCCAGAATCAGGGCAACGTCAATAACCGATACTTTAAATGAAAGCATCAATGCTTCACTATTACCAGCCAAACAAACCACGGGCATATAGATTTGATGAATTTGAAATATATAGCGTAGTTACCCACCACGCGGCCGGATCAACTCGACTATAGAAGCATTTCTGAAGAGGGTTCGACTGCAAGTTGAAACCATTTGACCATGGGCACGCGAATTTTTCGATGAGTTTGAATCAAGATTTGCGTTCAAGATTTCAAGTTGAGAAATCATAAGTATTCACCAATTAATAACAATGTTGTGACAAAAAATGAAAAGCGAACAGGCCCTTGCATTGATAGCCCTGATACTAGGGATCGTCGGCGGCGTACTTTTGTGTAAAGATGCTATTGACCTTACCTTGAAGCTCTTTGAGGGAAGTAGAAACATCCATTTTGAATCATTAGTACTCATTGGAATAGGCATCATAGCTATAATTGCCAGCACACTGTTTTGGACAGGACGCTATTTGGCGGGAGGGGTGATAAACATAGTTCTAGGAATAATCGCAGTTTTCTATGGTAAAGAGGCCGAAGGTCTAATAATCCTAATCAGCGGCGTCTTGGGAATCATCGCACCCAAAATAAAGGACTAAAGAAGACACACCAGAAAATGAGATTGATGCAAAGAAGATATATAGACCTCATTTCCTAGCCATTCTGCTTTCATTCACGAAAAGACTAATGATCTTGTCATATTCTCGCAAAAACGTGTTTTTTCAAACCTTATCTGTAGCAAACTGGCTTCTGGATCATGCACGATCCAAAGTCGCATGCACAAAAACTATGCATAGTGCCAGGCTCGCATATAAGAAGTCGCGTGGCTCTGCATGAGGTGCAGTAATAGAAAAAATGGGGGGAGCTAGGTTAGGCTAGCTAGCCATCGGTTTTCTGAATGCGTAGATGATTGTTGCAACGCCGATGAATACGAAACCTAGGCCGAACAACATCCATGAATAGGATTGGTTCACAGCTGCGTCGGCTTCTTTCAGCATTGCATTTGCCATTGCCATGTTTGCGTCGGCTTCAGTTAAAGCAATTTCCAATTCAGCTTCGTCGACCTTGGTCTCCCACTCTGCTTCGGCTGCAAGTGCGTCATCGTACAAATCAATAGCTTCTCGATATTGTGTCTCAGCTGAGCTGTAGTCTCCGTGCGTATAGTGCATTTCACCTAGGGATGCTTTGATGCTGGCTTGACCCGCCAGATGCGAGGCGTTGATGTTATTGAAGCTCCAGGTAGGAAAAGCATCAGCGTATGAATTACATTCTTCAGCGCAATCGAGAGCATCCGCTTGATCTGTTGAGAATACAACAAAGAAATAGTTGGGATACCAATAATTCCATGGGCGGCTCCAAGTGCCAACAATTTGGGTAGGTCCAGTTGTGGCATTAACATGTTCCACGTAAATTGTATATTCATGTTTCCATTCGCTGGTTACGGCTTCAGTCGCACTGGCTGTGAAGGTGACCGTGAAAATCTCTGTTTCTTGCCATCCTACTTGTTTAATGTCTGTCGACAGATCCAAAGTCTTGTTTTGTCCCCAATCGAAGCTTATTATCACCTTTGAAACATTCAGTCCGTCCCAATAAGCTGTATTCCTTACTGGTACAACAAGGCTGGCAGATGCGCCGTCCTTGTAGATTACGACATCGTCGCCATAGTGGCTATCATAGCCCTTCTTAATGTAGGGTGGAAGCCAAGTGAATCTTTCAATGTATGCTTGCGCCGGTTTGGTTGCGAACATTGAAATCAAAGCACACAACGAGATGGTGAACAAGATTGCAGTGAGTTTTTTCATTTTTGACCCATCTGCGCCTTCTTTTGTCGTGCATATAAATAATTTATGAACGCGTAATACAGTTTTGACGAAAACATAATTTCAAAAGATTCTGAAAATTTTGTGCATGCATGGCTTTCTGAACCGTATGACACATTGAAAGAAGCAAGATACCGAGAGAGAAGGGCGCGCGCGTAGCGAGTGCAGCTAAAGTGTGGGTCTTATGGTGGGGCCGGCCGGATTTGAACCGACGACCTCTACCCGGAGCGGTCATCTCCGCTCCTACGGGTTTCTCTCTTCGCTCCAGAAGCTCTTCATCCCAGCGTTCTGGTCCGCAAACCCGTGTATCTGTTTTCTGGAGCCCGTCGTCATCCCTTTCCAGCGGCTCGTCGTTTGGCGAGTCGTAGCTAGACTACGGCCCCACCGTTGAAGACTGCATTGGTTCAAAATATATAGCTTTCCCGTACACGCTGGAGCGAAAGCTTAATGAAGCGTGGGGTTTCAGAGTATTCGGGGTTGCCGGCCATAGGGCGTGGGACCCACCCGATCCCGTTCCGAAAACGAGAGATTGCGTCTCTTGTCGGCAACTCGGAAGTTAAACTGCGTTCCGTTTCCGGTGTTAGTGTGGTCTTCGGCCACGTGAAGCCGGGAAAGCTGGCAGCCCCATCATTCCGGTTTCTCGCCAAGCTTATTGACGGGAAATCCTCAAAGTTTATAACTATCAACGTGTAGTTTTTGCAAAGGTGAGCCCTCGGTGATTCCACAGGTTTCACAGTTTCCAACTGGACAAGGCGACGTTTTCGGCTGGATTTTACAGATTGCGTGGCTTGTTTTAATCTTGGCTACGTTCATTTACGGGCAACGCATTCAGCTGACTTTGATGTTGAGAGAGGTGGAGAGTTCCCTCTTCCGCCTCAAGTTTATGAGGGACGAGGGAAGAAAGACATCTATATCGACTTTGAAGGAACTCGGAGGATCCGAGGCAGATCCAACATCAAGAGTTGACCGTTTCTTAGAGTATGTGGCCATACCACCCGTGAATCTGGACCCCTCCGGTGTAATATGGAGGCTGGAGCACATCCTTGACGTTCGAGACGTGCGTTTTGAGGACGAAGTGAGCCTCATGGTCCCTGGCGTGGAAAAAGCTCAGAGAAACAATATGGAAAACATGCTCGAAGCGGCTCTTGCTCTAAACATCATCTATAAGGTTATACGACATTTTTACGTGCTCGGCAAGAAGACCAAAAGTCTCTACATCGTTATGCAGCTTCAGATGCTTTTGCCTCTGATCATGCGGGAGGCGGAAGCCTTCGCCGATGCTTTACAAGCCTTTAAACTCGGCCAGCCCATAGGAGACGGAGCCGGCGCACTTGTGGCCGCTAAGCTTATTCACGGCCATAAGACTCGAAAAATCGCGAAGGACACCGTTATGGCCAAGGTATCCATGGAAGGGCGAACAGCCTACGTGTTGAAGGCCGAGGGACCCGGTGGAAACGTCGGCAAACCCGGTGAAGCGATAAAACAGATAATCGAGAAAACCAAAGGAAAAATCGCCACCGCCATAATTGTTGACGCTGCTCAAAAGCTTGAAGGCGAGAAGCCTGGAGAGGTAGCTGAAGGCGTGGGTGTGGCTATCGGCGGACCCCAAGTTGAAAAGTACAAGGTGGAAGAGACCGTGCTCAAATACAAGGTTCCGGTAAATGTAGTCCTCATAAAAGAGGACATAGGAGACGCGGTTTCATCCCTGCGAAAAGAAGTGTTCGACGCCGCGGAGCCTGTGATTGAACGAATCAAACGGTTGATCCTGGAAAGAACGAAAAAAGGCGACTCTATAATAATCGCTGGCGTAGGTAACACTATAGGAATTGGGCAATAGGTGGAAAACATGAGCGAAAAAAGGCCGCCGACACGCAGGTTCTCCACTATCATGTTTATAATAATTCTGGTGGCCCTTGGTCTCTCAATTGCGGCTTTCTACCAAGCTATCTTTGCATTTGCAAATCAAGAGTTCGCTACGGGAAGCTACTTTGCTCTGATAGGAATTATGGGGCTCACCTTCCTCACATACCTGTTAATTCAAACACGAAGAAAGACCCTTAAACTGCCTATCCATGCACAACGTGTTGCCACAACCATCCTTTGTCAAAAATGCGGGTTCAAGAACATCCGAGACTTTCAGCGGGGAGACTACATCCTTAGAGAAGCAGGAGAATGCCCCAAGTGCAACGAAAAGATGATTATCAATTCGGTCTACCGTGAAGCCAAGGAAGAGAAAAAGGGGACACAAAAACTAAGTTAGCACGATACACCCGTCCGCCACCACCCGAATCGTGTGCTCTGCCTGCGCCACGGGTTCTCCGCTTGCCTCGATAAACACGGGATAGGAAATCAAACTTTTTGACGAAAGAAGCTCGGAAAAAGCGGCCTTGTATTCGTCATGGGGAACGCACCCACTCAGCCACCGTTCTGTGAAAGGAAGAGTTCTAAACTTCTCCCTGATGTGGTTCAAGAGTTGCTTGGAATAAGGGTTCTTGAGAGACTTGTGTTTGGAAAGTCGAAATATGTGCGCTTCGGAGCCGCTCTTAACCTTGCCCGCCGCCTTAGGAAGGGTGGTGAAGGGCTCCACCCCGTAAACCTCTCCCTCCTTTACCCTTGCAGTGGAAAAATGAGAGACGTTGGGCAAGGACTTTCCTGCGTGAATTAGATATCGTCCAATCATGTGTCCAGTAAGGTTGGAGACGGGTTTATACCCGCGTGTCCTTATTGTTTTCTGAATCGTTGAGCCGAACCGTGACATCGACAAGCCGGGATGAAGTATTTCAACGGCGGTTTCAAGGGCCACCTCGGCTGTACGCACAAGATTCTCGTACTCTGGATTGAAGCAGACGGTTACCGCAGTGTCCGCAATATAGCCATCTACATGAACACCGATGTCCACTTTGACAAGGGAGTTTTCTGGAATAGTTCGCTTGTCGTTTGGAGGCGAAGTATAATGCGCAGCTATCTCGTTGATCGATACGTTGCAGGGGAAAGCGGGGGCTCCACCCTTGCTGCGAATCATCGTTTCAACTTTTTCGCAGACATCAATGATGGGCACACCTTCGCGGAGAGTTCTCTTAATTTCCTCTCGGACTTCAGCAGCGATTTCACCTGCTCGTCGATGCTTGTGCAAAATTTCTTCCGGAACCGTCATTCTCTTACACGCAGATTCCTTTAAATGCGCCTAAGACCTAAAAAACTTAACGTCTTCAGATTGAATTCTGCAATCTAGCACGGATATCTGGTCCGCGCGCTCCTTGCAAACGCGTGCAAACATTCTTTGCTTGTGTGCCCTGTGTTTGTGCGTGCAGTCTGGAGCTTAAGCCCCAAATATTCGTTTAACTGTGCGGAGTGCTTTTCCCGATGTTTCTATGGTTTTTGCAATGTCGCCTTTTGTGTGTGCAACAGACACGTACCACTCGTCCAAAAGACTGGGTGACCATGGAATAACATCTCTGTTCAACATATTGAACCAGAATTCCCATGCCTTTTCAGCGTCGGTAGTTGCTGCGGTTCTGTAGTCCACAGGTTCGACGTCCGTAAAGAATATGTATCCAACGGGACCCACGCCCTTTACCTTTGCCGTGACGCCGACATCTTCCACCATGTCTTTTATGCCTTTCAACAGGTCGTTGCCTCGATCAGTTATGTATCTATGCGCCTTGTTCGTCATAACCTTTGTCAAGCACGTTAGCCCTGCAGAGACGGAGAGGGGATTCGCGCAGTACGAACCGGCCGTCCAAGTTCGCCCATTAGGGCCCATCAGCTCCAGAACCTCCTTTTTCCCTCCGAATGCTGCTAATGGAAGTCCTCCTCCAATAGATTTGGCAAGAGTTATCATGTCTGGTTTTATATTGAGAAGTTCGCTGGCTCCGCCGGGCGCAACCCTGCAACCTGTTTTTACCTCATCGAAAATGAGAACAATGTTGTACTCTTCGGTTAGTTTTCGGACACGCTCGAGGTAGCCGCGTTTTGGGAGAACCACTCCCGAATTCAGCATTATCGGTTCCATTATCACCGCCGCGATTTCCCCTTCATGTCTTCGAAACAGGGTCTCCATAGCCTCCGCGTCGTTGAATGGAACCACCAGAGTGTTTTTCACAGCGTCTCTTGGCATGCCTTCAGACTCGATAACGGGGGTGGGAGCCCATTTGGGTCCAGCCTTCCCTATCGGTGGACCGACACTGACGATAACGTAGTCGTGAACTCCATGATAACATCCCTCTATTTTCACGATCTTGTCTTTACCCGTGTAGGACCGGGCAGCTCTTACCGCGTGCATCGTGGCCTCGGTGCCTGAATTCGCAAATTGGAACATGTCCACCATCGGAAAGCGTCTCAGCAACTCCTTCATGTACCAGAAGCTCTTTTCGTGAGGCATCGTGTATACGCTGGCCTTTTCTATCTGTTCTTTTATGGCGTTCACTATTGCTGGATGGGCGTGTCCAGCCACGTTGATGCCGTAGCCCATGATATAATCTATGTATTCATTTCCGTCGACATCCCATACTCTGCTACCCTTTGCTCTATCAATGAAAAACGGATATGGCTCGAAACACCGAATAGAACTTCCAACTCCGCCTGGGATAACTCGTTTTGCGTCATCCCACATCTTCTTCGATTTGGGTGTCCTTGAAATATACGCTTTAAGAGTCTCCTCCTGCACCATCCCATTTAACCTCCTTTCGTAACGCTAAAGCATATACATGCATGAAGCCGATTATAGTAGCTGTAGGAATTAAAAAGAATTGCGCGCGCACGACCATAATTCACTAGCTGCCGCAACTCTTTTGACAAATAAGCTTTTAGATAGTATCCAAACATCAAATTTAGGGGGCACTAAGAATTGACAGCGTCTTCTGCGAGTGCTGGCAAAACCACACTGGACCCATTTGGAATGACAGTGGTAGAAGACTACGAACGTCTATACAAAGAGTTTGGAATTCAACCTTTCAAACCGTTGTTGTCACAGTTGTCTAGTCCATACGTGTCCATGAAAAGGGGCGTAATTTTTGGCCACAGAGACTTCGAAAGCATTATGAACGCCATGAAGGACCGTGGAAAGTTTGCCGTAATGAGTGGCATTAAACCAACAGGAGAGTTCCACCTTGGAACGCTCATGACAGCTCGAGAAGTAATATACTTCCAAGAGCAAGGCGCCACTGCATTCTACTGCATAGCTGACGTTGAAGCCTACGAAGATAACAAAATCCCATTCGAAAGAAGCGAAAAATACGCGGTGGGCAATGTTGCTGACCTCCTTGCACTCGGATTTGATCCGAAAAGAGGGTACATTTATCAGCAATCAAAAGATCACAGAGTCAAAGACCTAGCCATAATCTTCGGTAGAAAGGTAACGCTGGCTACAATGAAAGCAATCTATGGAGAACGCCACATGGGACTCTACATATCCGCCCTAATACAGGCAGGAGACATACTTATGCCTCAACTTGAAGACTTTGGCGGACCAAAACCAACCGTGGTACCCGTCGGCGTGGACCAAGACCCGCACCTCCGCCTAACCAGAGATTTAGCCTTCAAGTTTCACAAAAAATATGGTTTTGTCTTGCCATCTTCTACCTACCACAAACTCATGAAAGGCTTAGATGGCTCACCTAAGATGAGCAAACGAGCTCCAATGAGCTACTTCACTTTTCAAGAAACGCCCAAGACCATTGCAAAAAAAATTTCCAACGCCTTTACTGGGGGCAGACCGACAGCGCAGGAGCAACGTAAACTCGGCGGAATTCCAGAGATTTGTCCCATCTATGAAATGTACATGTTCCATTTCTTCGAGGAGGACAAAGACGTCGTTCAACTGTATCACGATTGTAGAAGCGGAAAGATCTTATGTGGAGAAGACAAGGAACGGTTAATCACAATTGTCTTAGACTTTGTGAAGGAACATCGAAGAAAAAGGCGACAAAAAACAGATAAGGCAAGGAAAATTCTGCAAGTTGCCTAAACAACTTTTTCCTATTTATAGTGCGATGAAAAAATCTCCCGCCAATTCCTGCGCCCGCGCTTGCATGCGTATTGATCTTCAGAATGCCTTCTAGAAGATTCTTCCATAAATCATAAGTTTCAGTTATACATATACTTATAGCCAGTTGAGAGAGAATAGTGAAGGGGTTTGAAAAGGAGAGCGGTATCTGCAATAGTGCTAATACTGCTTCTGGCAGGAATCTTAACGTCGGCATTTAAGATTCCACCATTCAAAGCAGAGCTTGGGACAATTTATGTGGATGATGACAACACTGGAGGACCTTGGGATGGAAGTCAGAATCATCCTTACCAAAACATAACCAGTGCATTAGAACATGCCTTGGTCGATGACACCATACACGTATACAACGGAATATACCGCGAAAACGTAGTTATAACAAAGACGTTGGCTCTTATAGGAGAAAGCAGAAGTAACACGATCATCAATGGCAGTGGATTGACGGGAAACCTTGTCACAGTAAGAGCAGACAATGTGGATATGAGTGGATTCACGGTAACAAACGGCAACCTCTCAGGGATAGCAGTCGAGGAGAGGCAATATTGTGTGGTTCACGATAATATTGTGTGTTTCACTGGTGACAGGGGAATCGTTTTCGGAAGTGGAGGAAATAACAGTGCCTATAATAACGTTGTATATAACAGCAGCGCCTACGGCGGTATTGAAGCCGTTTGGAGCAGCAACAACACAATATACAACAACGTAGCATACTTCAATCAGTGGGGCATAGCTACCAACCACGGCTCCTACAACCGCATTTACAGCAACACGGTCCATTCCAATAGAGGAGCTGGCATCCACATAGACTGGCCTTCGACCGGTAACATCATCCACAATAACGATATTAGTTCAAATACCAATGTTGGTATTCGCGTCATAAACCACGCCAACGAAACCGTGATAAGCGGCAACAAAATATCCGAAAACGAATTTGGCATCTTTCTTGAGAGTTCTCAAAACAACACAATTTCTGGAAACTACATAACGCACAACGAGGCTGCAGTCGCGATCTTTTCGTGTGAGAACAACAGCTTTTACCACAACAACTTTATAGGCAACGCTTTGCAGGTGTATTTCCCCCCGCCTGCTTACGCCAACTTTTGGGATGACGGCTATCCTCATGGTGGGAACTACTGGAGCGCCTATACTGGCGTAGACTTGTACAGTGGGCCATATCAAAATGAGACGGGTAGAGATGGAATAGGAGATGTTCAATACCCACTTAATGCAAACAATACAGATAACTATCCTCTCATGCGCGCGCTTTATTACGAAAGCGGAATGACACAGGTAGTTTCAACAGAAAGCACATACAGCTCTGGTAAGCCTTCTTTGGCTGTTGACTTGGCTGGGAACATACATGTAGCTTGGCATGATGGCACTGACTATGCGGGTTGTGGAACTGACATAGACATCTTTTACAAGAGTTTTGTGTTTGGCGAGGGCTGGACGCCAACCGTGGTTGTCTCAACGGAAAGCACCGACGACTCTTCGGTTCCTTCTTTGGCTGTTGATTCCGGTGGAAACGTACACATAGCCTGGTGCGATT
>Ga0209636_10009100_pt1 | contig 10119 bp, 6 predicted proteins | sample DeeMarSWOR152_54_FD_187464 | JGI IMG/M metagenome (GOLD analysis project Ga0209636, IMG submission 187464) | Marine sediment microbial communities from White Oak River estuary, North Carolina - WOR-1-52-54 (SPAdes) (version 2) | ecosystem: Environmental > Aquatic > Marine > Intertidal zone >... | reverse complement strand
CCTGTAAGGCAAAGATGATTTCCCTTCTCAAGTCACTGCCCATATCCAAGGGCCTGTTGTCGAAGTATCCACCCTTATCAAGGAGCTTGGGGGCATCATGGCTCTCAAAGCAGAAAAACTCCAGTTCTGGCCCTATATGGGGTATGTACCCTTTTTCGGCCAGTTTTTCTTGCATCCTCTTCAAGACATATCTGGAATCCCCTTCATAGGGGCTGCCATCCGGCTGAAGGATATCGCAGAACATCCGGGCTACCGGTCTATCCTGAGGCCTCCAGGGGAGGAACTGGAATGTGGCTGGATCGGGCATAGCTATCATGTCACTCTCCTCAATCCTGGCGAACCCTTCGATAGAAGAGCCGTCAAAACCCATTCCCTCTTCCAACCCTTCCTCCAGTTCAGATGGAGTAACGGCAAAACTTTTCAAGATACCTAGAACATCAGGAAACCAGAACTGGATAAAACTGACATTTCTCTCCTTGACTATTCCAAGGACATCGCCTTTTGTTTTGCAAAGCATGCATCCCTCCCCATCAAAGAAAGCCTTTTCATAATCTCTCAACCACCCATACCAGCTGGGCGGTAAGGATGACTATCGCTCACACAACACCTATATATGCCTAACACAATAGGGTCCTCTGGGTAAAGTTCTTTTATCCAATCGCCTGTCTGGCTCTCTCCACTGTACGAGCCCTAATGTACTGTTGTTCATTTAACAAAGATGGCCAAAGCAATTCTTTTTATCAGGCATTCCAGGAAAATCCCTCGAAAAAAATAGCTACAGCTTCATTCCAGAGTTTTGTGCAAAAAATGTCAGCGCATTCGAAGGGAGGCCAAGGGGTTGCTGTGTCATTCTCACCGAGTTTGATAATTTTGGGCTATGGGAAATCTCCTTCCGTACCCAAAGGATTTGGTGGTAACCTTTAAGCCAGGGGGGGATTGGTGTCTCTTGTATTCGTTGCGATCAACCCGCCTGATAACATCTCTTACGATTGATGGTTCAAATCCCATCTCTATAATCTCATCTGTCGCCTTGTTGTCTTCGATATACGCCTTCAAAATGCCATCCAGAACATCATAGGGGGGTAGGTCATCCTGGTCTAACTGGTCAGGCTTCAGCTCGGCGGATGGGGCTTTTTCAATAACTCTTTGAGGAATCACCTCTTTTTCCTCATTGATCAGACGCGCGATTCGGTACACCATGGTCTTTGGGACATCCGAGATAACGGCCAGCCCACCGCTCATATCTCCATACAGGGTACAGTAGCCCACTGCCAGTTCCGATTTATTGCCCGTTGAGAGAAGGAGGTAGCCAAACTTGTTACTCAAGGCCATGAGGATGATTTGCCGCACCCTTGCCTGGATATTTTGACCCGTGACCTCTGTTGCCACGTCTTTAAGAAGAGGAGAGAGTTCGTGAAGAAATTTCTTGAATATCCCTTCAATGGGCACATTAAGAAGCTTAATTCCCAGGTTAGCCGCCAGTTCTCTAGTATCCTCGGAGCTTTCCCTAGAGGTATATTGAGAAGGCATGAAGATGGCTGCAACGTTTTTGTTTCCGAGGGCCTGAGCTGCAATACATGCTGTGAGGGCTGAGTCGATGCCTCCGCTCAATCCAACCAGTACCTTAGAAAACCCGCATTTCTGAACATAGTCTCTGGTGCCCATTACCAGGGCATTGAGAAGGGATTCGGTGTCTGATTCGGAAACTGGATGCATATCGCCACTCTGGCTATCGGTGTCAAACACCACCACGTCCTGTTCAAAGTCGCGGGCCCTCGCGGCAATGTTGCCTTTGGAATCAAAGGCAAGACTGAGTCCATCAAAAAGAACGCTGTCATTGCCGCCAACCTGGTTTACATACACGAGGGGCACCTCATATTTTTTGACAATATTCAGAAACATATCCCACTTGAATTCCCTCTTACCCACATAATAGGGGGATGCTGCGACATTTATGATGAGTTTGGCCCCTTGTTTGACCATCGTTTCCACAGGGTCGATGGGATAACGGGGCTTCATGAAGAATTCCTTGTCATTCCAAATATCCTCACAAACGGTGAGCCCAACCCGGTAATTTTTGTAGACAAAGGGCGTACATTCTGACCCAGGCTCAAAGTACCTGGTCTCATCGAATACATCGTAGGCAGGAAGAAGCCTCTTGTGCACCTTATGGAGCACTGCTCCTCTGTCAAAAAGTACAGCCGAGTTATAGAGGCGGTTGCCACCTTTCCTTGGATTCTTGTCCACAAACCCACATATCACACCAATCCCCTTTATAGACGTAACCAGCTTCTGTAGATGTGTCAGGTTAGCCTCAACAAAATCCTCCTTTTCCAGAAGATCCCGTGGCGGAGAACCTGAGATGACCAGCTCTGAAAAGGCAACCAGATCACAGGAAAGACCTCTGGCTGTTTCTGCCGCTGCCATAACCTTTTCCGTATTACCGGCAAAGTCTCCGATGGTTGGATTAATCTGGGCTAGTGCGATTTTCATCTTTTAGAGCTACGAGCCTATTGGCCGTCTTCCATCCCAGCATTTTAGGCACAAACTTTCTTTGGGAATCTTCAATGCCTCGACAAAGGCCTCGAGGCTGTTGTACCTTACCGTGTCAGCACCGATCTTTTCGGAAACCCAGGCTTCCAGAGCCTTAAGCTCATCCAGGGTGGTGAAATTTCCACTGGCAAGATATCCCCTGGCCAAAAGTTCTTCATAGGTCCTGGTTGATATGCCGAAATCACACGGATACATCAATGGCGGACAGGCGATGCGTACATGGACCTCTTTAGCCCCGGCATTCTTCAACTCCTTCACCTTCTCCCTGATCTGGGTGCCCCGCACAATGGAGTCATCACAAAGAACAATCCTCTTATCCCTAATTGCATACTCCAGAACAGAAAGCTTCTTCTTGGCCACCCTGTCCCGATCCTCCTGGGTTAGCTGGGTATAGCTTCGATCGGCATAACGGTTATAAAGGAAGACCTCCTGATAGGGTAATCCAGAAATCATGTGATATCCCAGTGCGTATCCGATACCTGACAGTGGCACGGGTGCCACAAGATCAGCCTGAACGCCGCCTTCCGCAATGTCTCTTTCGGCCAGGGCCCTTCCCAGATTGTTTCTGGCCTCTTGAACATAGAGCCCGTCGATCTTGCTATCCATGCTGGCCGTGTATGCCCATTCAAAGGCGCAGTGGGCTCTCCGCGGGCTCTTTAGCTGGTGCTTGGTATCGAATCCCTTCTTTGTGATAAGGACAATCTCCCCTGGCCTCACGTCTCGAGAACGATTTATCCCCATACTCTGCACTGCTCTTGACTCGGAACTAACGACAAAGCTATCAGGTCCTTCCCCCAGCATGAGAGGTCGAAATCCATAGATATCTCTGGCAGCATATATTCCATGCTGAGTCAGTACGACAAGCGAGTAGGAACCTTGTATCTTTTCGGCCAACATAGAGATCCCAGATACTACATTCTTTTCCTGCATGATGAGCTTGGAGATGATTTCAATATGCAGACCATGATAGAATGCCTCTCCCCTTTCCTTCATTTCTGTTAAGAGCGCCTCGCTATTTATGATATTCCCGCTAAAGGCAACCGCTATCTCACCAACAGCCCCCTGCCACATCATGGGCTGCCTTTCTTTAAGGCTTATGTGCCCAATACCCATGGTGCCCTTAAAGGTGTCCAATTCATGAGAGGTGAAGGTAGTCCCTACCTGGCCATAGTGTGTTATCTGATATATTCTTTCCCCATCATAGGTGGCAATACCACAGAACTGCTGACCTCTGTGTTGAAGGAAGTCAAGACCCCTATAGATATCTTCAACGCAATCTGTCTCTTTAACGATACCAAATACACCGCAGTTATCACCCATTGGTTTCATTGGTTACCTCCTGCCTGGTCCGCCGAAGGTGGATTAATATCCCTATGGTAGCTTTGAAGCGACTTGACAAGCCCATGATCACTCTGGTAGGCCTCAATACCCCTGCCAGCTGCCGTGGCCGCTGCAAGGGTGGTGATATAGGCGACCTTGTACTTGACGGCAGACTTACGGATATATGAGTCGTCGTACTTGCTCAGTTTGCCACTCGGTGTATTAATAACCAACTGGATCTCCTCGTTCTTTATGGCATCGACAATGTTTGGTCTCCCCTCGTGTAACTTGAGTATATGTTCCGATTCAACTCCATGTTCGGCCAGGAACCTGTGGGTCCCCTCAGTGGCCCTGATCTTAAAGCCAAGCTTCTTAAATCGTCTGGCAATTTCCGGAACGGAGGACCGGTCTTTTTCTAATACAGTAATCAAGACCGTGCCTTCAGCAGGAAGCCGCTGTTGAGTGGCCTCTTGGGCCTTAAAGAATGCCAGGCCAGGGTTCTTGGCAAGCCCGAGTACCTCTCCGGTAGACCGCATCTCGGGGCCTAGGAGGGGATCAACCTCAGGGAACATGTTAAAGGGAAACACCGCCTCCTTAACCCCGAAGTGGGGAATAATTCTTTGTTTCAGATCAAGATCAGCAATCGTCTTGCCGAGCATGAGTTCGGTTGCCAGTCGGGCCATGGATATGTTGCAGACCTTGGACACAAGAGGCACAGTCCGCGATGCGCGTGGGTTTGCCTCAAGGATATAAACAGTATCGTGGGCAATGGCATATTGTATGTTCAACAGGCCGACAACATCGAGTTCTACCGCGATCTTCTTGGTATACTCGTTGATGGTGTCAAGATGTCTCTCCGGGATGCTGATGGGCGGAATTATGCAGGCTGAGTCTCCTGAGTGGATACCGGCGAGCTCTATATGTTCCATAATAGATGGCACGAAGGCCTGTCTACCATCGGCCAGGGCATCAGCCTCTGCCTCAATAGCATTTTCCAAAAACTTATCGATGAGAATTGGTCTTTCAGGTGTAACACCAACAGCGGCTGCCACATAGTGCCTGAGCATCGCCTCGTCGTAAACCACCTCCATTCCCCTTCCGCCGAGCACATAGGATGGTCTGACCATGAGAGGGTATCCGATCTTCTCTGCGATAGCCAGCGCCTCATCCAAGGTGCTGGCCATTCCGGACTCTGGCTGAGGAATTCCAAGCTTGGCCATCATCATTCGGAAACGATCCCGATCCTCGGCCAGATCGATGCTCTGCGGCGACGTCCCGATGATCCTGACGCCAGCCTCTGCCAGCTCATTGGCGATATTGAGCGGTGTCTGCCCTCCAAACTGGACAATCACTCCTTCCGGCCCTTCCTTTTCATATATGCTCAGTACATCCTCAACCGTGAGGGGTTCGAAGTAAAGTCGGTCAGATGTGTCGTAGTCGGTTGAGACCGTTTCAGGGTTGCAGTTAACCATGATTGATTTGAAGCCGAGATCACGCAGTGCAAAGGCCGCATGGACGCAGGTGTAGTCAAATTCTATGCCTTGCCCGATCCTGTTGGGCCCACCACCCAAGACCATGATCTTACGACCAGTTACCCTTTCGACCTTGTCTGGTGCATTGTATGTGGAGAAGTAGTACGCGGCGTTCTCTACCCCACTGACTGGCACGGGTTCCCACCCCTCGACCACCCCAAGGGAGGTGCGCCTCTTCCTGATGTCCTTTTCCGGGATATTCAGGATCCCTGCCAGGTAGCGATCCGCAAACCCATCCTTCTTTGCCTGGATCAAGAGATCGTCGGGAAGCCCCTTGCCTTTAAAGGTGAGGATTCTCTCCTCGAGCTCTACAAGTTCTTTCATCTGTTCAATGAACCAGGGTTTGATATAGGTCTTATCATAGAGGTCCTTTACAGGCGCAGCCTTTCTGAGGGCCTCGTACATGATGAATTGTCGCTCGCTGGAAGGCTCGGTCAACAGATCCATTAATTGGTCAAGGGGTTTTTCATGAAAATCCTTGGCAAATCCAAGTCCATAGCGATTATTCTCAAGTGAGCGGATTGCCTTCTGAAAGGCCTCTTTATACGTTTTTCCGATGCTCATCACCTCGCCCACAGCCCTCATCTGGGTGCCAAGCCTATCGATGGCACCTTCAAATTTCTCAAAGCCCCATCTGGCAAACTTTACCACAACGTATTCTCCTGAAGGCGTGTATTTATCCAGGGTACCTTCTCGCCAGTAGGGGATCTCGTCCAGGGTCATGCCAGCTGCCAGAAGCGTGGAGATGCGGGCAATGGGGAATCCTGTAGCCTTGGATGCAAGGGCCGAAGAACGTGAGGTCCGGGGATTAATCTCAATTACTACCAGGCGGTTGGTCTTCGGATCATGGGCAAACTGGATGTTGGTACCGCCTATCACCTGAATTGCCTCAACGATCTTATATGAATACCCCTGCATTATCATCTGCAATTCTGGTTCTATGGTAAGCATGGGAGCTGTGCAGTAAGAGTCACCGGTGTGGACTCCCATGGCGTCGACGTTCTCGATGAAACAGACGGTGATCATCTGGTTCTTTTTGTCACGTACCACCTCAAGCTCCAGCTCCTCCCAGCCGAGCACCGATTCCTCTACCAGAATCTGGCCGATGAGACTGGCCGACAGTCCACGACTTGCCACGGTCCTGAGCTCTTCAACATTATAAACCAGGCCCCCGCCAGTGCCTCCCATGGTATAGGCGGGCCTGATGACCACCGGGTAGCCAAGCCCTTGAGCGATTCGTTCCGCCTCTTCTACACTAAAAGCCGGAGCACTCTTGGGCATGTCTATGCCCAGCCGCTCCATGGTGTTCTTGAACTCGATGCGGTCCTCACCGCGCTCAATGGCATCTACTGCCACACCGATGATCTGGACCCCATACTTTTCGAGGACCCCTCTTCTGGCCAGCTCCGAGGAAAGATTGAGTCCAGACTGCCCCCCAAGGTTGGGCAACAGGGCATCCGGCCGCTCCTTTTCAATGATTTTCTCCATGGTCTCCACATTGAGCGGCTCAATGTAGGTAACATCGGCCATGCCTGGATCGGTCATGATGGTTGCCGGGTTGGAATTGACCAAAACGATCTCGTAACCCAGTGAACGAAGGGCCTTGCAGGCCTGGGTACCGGAGTAATCAAACTCACAGGCCTGACCGATGATAATAGGGCCGGACCCGATGATCATGACCTTATGGATATCGGTACGCTTGGGCATTGTCTATGCCCTCAGACATAGTTGAAGGATTGGTAATGTGAGTGATCCGTCGCACTTGTATCTCTGAAGACCCATATCAAACCTTACGATTGCCAGCATGCTTGTTGGTATGTAGCTGAGTTAATTGATTTATCGATTCCTTGCAACGGCTTCCGAGTTATTGAATTTCCGAAACAACGCATAGTTGCCCAAAGGCACTACCGAAAATAGTACGAAGACAAGAATTTATCAAGCGGTTTCCTTTTGGTTGTGCTCGAAAGCCCTAGATGAATAATAAGATATCCTCATTGCACAAGAGGGTACGGCAAAAAAAGGGAACCGGTCGCTTGACCAGGTTCCCTTTTCCTTCCCATTGCTCATTAGCTGTTTAGAATTGCCTCTGCCTCTTCCCTGTAGGCTTCCATAAGGTATGGAATGCCTGTTACCTTGGCACACTCTTCCGTAAGGGACATCACATCCTCCCGTGAGACAGTTGAGAGGGAAAAATTTCTTGTTCCTGCCATGAGTTGCTGCAGCCCGACACGGATTTTGTCGGTATAACTGTATAGACCGATGGCGCCTAGGGGGATGTTTTTGATCTCATCAGGGCCTACCATATCTTTGACTAGCTCATAGTTAACAAATATCTCCTCCACGGTGGTGCCAAACCTGCTTACAGTCTTAGGCAGCTTATCTTCTTTTAACCACTGGGCTATATTCTTACCTACCATGCCTGGAATCATCAGTGCCCTTCCCATGCAGATTGCTTTTACAAACGGAGAGCCCAAAGCCAATCCTTTGAAGATCCCATCCTCGGAGCTGAAGCCGCCGGCAAAGGCAATATCGGGCACCCTCTCACCTCTAGCAGCCAGCTTGTCACAGAATTCGTAGGCGGCTGAGTGGAGGTAAATACTGGGAATACCCCATTCCTCCATCATGCGCCATGGGCTCATGCCTGTTCCGCCACCTGAGCCATCAACGGTAAGGAGATCTATATTGGCCCTCGACCCCCACTTGATGGCCATGGCCAGTTCTCTAAGACTATAGGCTCCAGTCTTGAGCGTTATTCTGTCAAAACCAATGTCCCTTAGGCGTTGAACCTCGGCAAGAAAGCTCCCTTCACTTATGAAGCCCATTCTGCTGTGACGTTCAAATTCCTTTAAGGCACCATCCTTGAAGGCCGCCTGTACCGTTTTGTTGTCTGGATCAGGCGTAACGATGTAACCCCTTCTTTGAAGCTCTAGGGCCCTTTCGATACTGTTCACCTTGATCTCGCCGCCAATGGATTTTGCCCCTTGCCCCCATTTCAGCTCTATGGAGTCAAGCTCATGTTTCTTGTTCACGTATTCGGCTACCCCCAGACGGGTGTCCTCAACATTCAACTGAACAAGTATTTCGCCGTATCCCTGATGATACCTTCGATAGATCTCAATGCGGCGATCCATGTCCGGGGCTTTGATGATCTTGTGGTTATTGCCAAGCTCAAGTTCCGGGTCTATGCCGCAGACATTTTCTCCGCAGACTAAGGTAACACCACTCAATGCAGCCCCGACTGCAAAGTGCTCCCAGTTCTTGCGGGCAATTTCGGTTGAACCAAGGGCACCAGTAAAAACAGGCAGCCTCATTTTGACCTTTTTCTCCCAGCCATATTCAGTCTCCGTACTTACTACAGGGAAGGTGGCTGTATCTGGACCTGCTACTATGCCTTCACCAAGTCCTTTTGCCCCAAGGGCATAACCCTGGATATTGAGGTGGGAGTAATCCACAGGATATTCCTTGTCAGCGCCTGCTGTTACATCTCCAAAAGGCCCTGGATACAGCAATTCACGGCCGCGGAAGCTCGCCTTAAATACCTCACAGTTCCCTGTACAGCCATCAACACACCGGGAGCAGATGCCGCTCATAGGGACAATACTCCTTGAACGATTTGCTGTACCTGTTGCATCATTTGCGTTTGGTCTTGATAGGTTACCCATAGACCCCTCCTTTCAAGGGCTTTTTTGAACAAAAAAAATCCACCCATTTCACCGTTGAAATGTTGTGGACTTCCTCGTCTTCTGTAATACGTCTTTGTATTACTTCTGTTTCTTACATCTGTATAACTACCATGTCTATATAGATGAAGAAGTAAACTTATGTCAAGTTTTTATATGTCCTGCGAAATTATGACTGCCTCGGCTATTTCCTTCATTGATTTCCGGGTATCCATGCTCTTCTTCTGTATCCAGCGGAATGCCATCTCTCCAGAGAAACCCCTTTTTGTCATTAATATCTCCTTGGCCCTGTCAATCATTTTTCTCTTTTCCAGTTCCTCCTCAATTATCTTGGTTTTGACCATAAGGTGTGTATTTTCAATAGCAATCGCAGCCTGATTTGCTACCGTCGTTATGAGACTGACCTCCGTTTCTGAAAACTCGTGGGGCTCGACCGTAAAACAATCTAGCACACCGATCACCTTGTCTTCCTTGACATGCAAGGGGATACCAATCATGGACACCAGACCAAGTTTTTTTGCCATCTCCTTTTCCTTGAACCTGGGCTCCTGTAATACATCCTGAACTATAAGCGGTCTGTTTGTGGAGGCAATAAAGCCCACCACGCCCTCATTCATATTGAGAGTTCTATCCTTGAAGTAAACAGGGTCCATTGCCTGGGTGGCCTTGAGCCTTGCCCTCTTTCCTTTTTCGTCTTCCTCTATCAACCACAGGGAACAGATTTCAACACCGGTAACCTGAGCAGTGACCATAACGATTAGTTTGAGAATGTCTTCCAGATATTTGTCCGAGGTGATGGCCTTACTTATGTCTGTCAGGGCCTTGATATACTTATCATATGTTTCTTGTGAGACCTTATCCATTTCATGGACCTATGGCTTGCTCGGGAAAAATAACCAAAAAATAACAATACCCCATATTTTCTGATTTTTCAATAGCTTAATTTTTCTCGTTATTGAATCTGGGTTTTCTTGGTGCGGTCTTGTGGTCAAGTCTCGGGCTCTTGAAGACAACGCATGGGAGCGACAGGTACT
>Ga0209636_10009099_pt1 | contig 10121 bp, 11 predicted proteins | sample DeeMarSWOR152_54_FD_187464 | JGI IMG/M metagenome (GOLD analysis project Ga0209636, IMG submission 187464) | Marine sediment microbial communities from White Oak River estuary, North Carolina - WOR-1-52-54 (SPAdes) (version 2) | ecosystem: Environmental > Aquatic > Marine > Intertidal zone >... | reverse complement strand
CTAATCCTCCAAAAATTAGCACCAAATAAATTCACATCCCAGGGCTGTTTCATTTGCCGCCACGGTTATTTATATTATATACACGAAATTTATCCCGAAAATTCAAAAAAAATCAAAAATTGTGGCGAAAACACTCTGTTTATCCTGATTGGTATAATAAAATTAAAAGTCCACTTTAGTCAAGGATAAAAATCAAGCCAATCCTTACGGGCTGGCTTATATTAGTATTAGAGAAGAGTATTGCCATCCAGTGGCAAGACCTCACAGAGATTTTAGATATTTGTCAATATCCCGTGCGGCTTTCTTGCCTGCGCCTGCGGCTAATATTACTGTAGCCCCGCCGGTGACTATGTCCCCCCCAGCCCAGACCCCTTTTCGAGAGGTCTGACCGGTTTCAGGATCGGCGATGATATTGCCCCACTTATTCACTTCCAAGCCCGAGGTGGTCTGCGGCACCAGGGGATTGGAGCTATTGCCGATAGCTACCACCACGGTGTCAACTTTCATTATGAAATTGGAGCCTTCAATCGGAACAGGACGCCTTCTCCCGGAAGCATCCGGCTCGCCTAACTCCATTTTTATGCATTCCATGGCGGTCACCCAACCATCATCGTTACCAACATATTTGACGGGAGTGGTCAGGAAATGAAACTGAACTCCTTCCTCTTCAGCATGGTGAATCTCATCTATTCGTGCCGGCATCTCAGCTTTGGATCTTCTGTATACTATATAACCATTCTCCGCCCCCAATCTCAAAGCGGTCCGGACCGAATCCATGGCCGTGTTTCCTCCACCCAGGACCACAACGTTCTTCCCGGAGAAGATGGGGGTATCGTATTCGGGAAAATCATAAGCCTTCATCAGATTGGATCGGGTTAGATATTCATTGGCAGAGTAAATGCCATTCAAATTTTCTCCCGGAATGCGCATAAAATTAGGAAGCCCAGCTCCAGTTCCTATGAAGATTGCATGATATCCTTGTTCAAACAATTCATCTATGGTATGCAGTTTTCCGATCACACAGCTGGTTTTAACCTCTACCCCCAATTTCATCAAATAGTCCACCTCTGCTTGAACTATGGTTTTTGGAAGTCTGAATTCAGGAATACCGTAAACTAAGACCCCGCCTGTTTTGTGCAATGCCTCGAATATGGTAACCTGATGACCTAACTTGATCAAATCACCCGCAACTGTTAAGCCAGCAGGACCCGATCCCACTATGGCAACTTTTTTCCCGGTAGGAGGCGCAATCTCCGGGATCTCAACCTTCCCCTGTTCTCTTTCATAGTCTGCGGCAAATCTCTCCAGGTTCCCAATGGCTACCGGTTGATATTTTTTCGCCAGGACGCAAACCTTCTCACACTGATCTTCCTGGGGGCAAACCCTTCCGCAGATGGCCGGAAGGCTATTGGTCTTTTTTAACTCTTTGGCGGCACCGACAAAATCTCCTTCGGCTATCAATCGGATAAACGCTGGAATATCTATCTCCACCGGACAGCCTGCGATGCAGACGGGTTTCTTACACTGAAGGCATCTTTGAGCCTCGGTTTGGGCCATCTCTGGGGTATAACCAAAAGGAACCTCCTTGAAATTTTTGATGCGTTCTTCAGGAGTCTGCCCCGGCATCTTCTGTCTGGGTATTTTCAATTTTTCAGCGTTAGTCACTTTACCACTCCTTAATCGTTTGTCGTTGGTGAAGCTATTTAAAGAAGTTCGATTTTTCAAATTCAAAGCTCGAAATTTCTTTTGTAGGGGTGTTAATTTTCCAGCTTCAATCACCGAGCTTCAAGTATCGAAACGAGCTTCGTCACCGTTAAACGAGCCTCGAAAACCACTCTTTATCTCGTCGAGGTGTTAAGACATCAGTTCTGAGTTGTATGTAGCCCCATCCTTTGGTTGAATCTTTCCATAGCTATCTTTTCCTGTTTCAAATACATATTTTGTCTTTTCAAGAGTTCATCAAAATCGACTTGGTGTCCATCGAAATCCGGACCATCTACACAGGCGAACTGGGTTTTCCCTCCCACCGTCACCCGGCAGGCGCCGCACATCCCAGTACCATCCACCATAACCGGATTCAGGCTGACCATAGTCTTTATCTGGTGAAGTTCGGTTATTCTGCAAACCGCTCTCATCATTATCACCGGACCAACTGCCATGATGAAGTTGATCCCAGACGGCTGGTTCGCAAGCAGACTGGTCAAAAGATCGGTGACGAAACCATGATGACCATAGGAACCATCATCCGTGGAGACCTGAAGCTCATCGGATAGCTTTCTCATCTCCTCTTCCAAGATTAATAAATTCTTACTGCGTGCTCCGATGATAGATATAACCTTATTCCCTTTTTGTTTCAAAGCCTTAGCGATGAAATGAACCGGGGCGATTCCAATCCCACCCCCTATGCATAAGGCAGTCCCAAAATTCTCAATGTGAGTGGGAATTCCCAAAGGTCCAACCACATCCGCCAGAACTTCCCCTTTCTTGAAGGTTGCCAAATGAGCCGTAGATTTTCCCACCTCCTGAAAGATGATGGTCAAAATTCCCGTCTTCAGATCAAGATCGGTGATGGACATAGGAATCCTCTCCCCCTCTTCGTTGATCCTTAACACCACGAACTGCCCAGCTTTGGCCTTTCTGGTTATCTCGGGAACTTCCAATCTCAGGAGGTTAATGCTGGGAGCTAATTTCTTCATTTCAACAATTTTGCTCAACTTATCCTCCAAAAGAAAATTAAAAATTCAAAAAGAAAAAATAAAAATTACAATTCAAAATTAAAAGTCATCTGCCCCCTTTTTTCCATCTTTTACTAATTTTGAATTTTAAACTGCAATTTTACATTTTGCATTTTTAGTTTTGAATTTATTTACCACTTCTTCTCTTTTTGACCTTTCAGTTTCTCTATTTCTTCAACAAAATAGACTCGGAAGAAGTCCACCACCTCTTGGGTAGAGAAAACATTTATTGCCTCTTCGTGTTTCAACTTTTTATATTTTTCTTCAAATGAAGAGTCATACTGCAAAAGAGAATCGATTCCCATCACCACCTTTTCATAATTCTTCGAATTAAACTCTTCTCTTATCTCTTCAGGCAAAATATTTGTGAAAGCATCCAACCTTTCCTGGAGAATTTCAACCTCAGATTTCTCGCATCCAACAAAAAGCAAAAACAAAACCAATATGGCTGACAAAAACTTGCTCAACTTACAATCCCTCGTGCATGCTCGTTCGCCATCATCAAACACAAACTAATAAAATAATAAAATCTAAATCTTTTGCAAGGTTTTTGTGTGAACTTTGTAAAATTTTTCACAAGCCATCAATGCCTACTTCAATTACGGCAATAAAATAAGACTTGACAGTAGGAGCTGATAGGCTATAATAGCAGACAGTGAGGAACCCAAAAATCTGGAGGTTTAAAATGGCACTAAAAACTGCAGAAGAGTTTAAAGAAAGCTTGAGAAAAATGCGTCCCAATATTTATAAATTTGGGAAGCTGATAGAGGACGTGACCACTCATCCTGCCACCAAATGGACCGTGGAAGGACATGCCCAAATCTATAAGGCACAACATGATCCCCAATACCAAGACATGGTCACTACCAAATCAAATTTGACCGGAGAAAAAATCTCCCGGTATCTTTCCATAATTGAAAGTCCCGAAGACATGATCGCCAACTCGAAGATGAAGAGGTTGATTTTTACTCTCTCGGGAACCTGTACCGGAGGGAGATGTGCTGGCTGGAACTGCATCAATTCCATGTGGGCCACCACCTACGACATGGATAAGGATTTGGGAACCGATTATCATCAGAGGCTAAAAAAATGGCTTGCCCAGGCTCAAAAGGAGGACATTTCCATATCCGGAGCCTTAACCGACCCAAAGGGTGACCGAACCAAATCTCCTTCCCAACAAGATGACCCGGATATGAACCTCCATGTGGTGGAGAAAAGAGAGGATGGCATTGTGGTTCGCGGGGCTAAGGTTATGATCTGTGGGGTGGCGGCCGCTAACGAGATCTTTGTTCTTCCCGGTTCAGGATACAGAGAGCAGGACAAGGATTGGGCGGTCGCATTTGTGATCCGGAAAGATACTAAGGGCTTAACCATTGTGGAGACCCGTCGTCCCTCAGATAAAAGAGAGGAGGAGGAGGGATTTGACATTCCGGTTAAGGTGGGTGGAATCACCCAGGCATACCTTTTCTTTGAGGACGTCTTCGTTCCCAAAGAAAGAGTCTTTATGTGTGGTGAGTATAAATATACTTTGGGTGCAGTTTTGAATTTCATCATGCCCTATAGAGCCGCAATCGGCGCCTGTGTGGCTGGACAGGGGGACATTAAGGTAGGAGCTGCAATTTTGGTGGCACGGGCTAATGGGCTTTCGTCCAAAGCCTTTAGTGAAAAATTAACCAAAATGTATATCAACAACGAAACCACCTTTGGGATGGGCATTGCGGCTGCCGCTTTGGGTAAGAAGCATCCCTCCGGTGTGTGGCTGTGTAATCCTCTTCTGGCGAATGTGAACAAGGTTCATGTTGCCACTTTGCCTTATGAGACTTCTGTCTTAGCACAGGATATCTCCGGCGGCATAGCAGAAACCGGCTGCATGCCCTCTTCTGTCGATTTTTACGATGAAAAATACGGTCATTTAATTCAAAAATATCTCAAAGCCAAGTCATCTGCCGAAGCCAGGACCAGAGCTGCCCGTCTGGTAGAGTGGACCACCATCGGCGCAGGCGTTCCTGGATGCATGCATGGAGGAGGCTCCGCTGACGGAGCTAAACTGGTCATACGGGCTAATGCAAAACTGGAAGAAAAGGTCGAAATCGCAAAAAGATTAGCCGGCATAAAAGAGGACATGCCTGAACCAGAAAAGAAAAGATAGAGAACCCAGACCTGTCATGCTGAGCGAAGCATCTCCTCTGTTTGGGCGGGGGCTCGTCCTGAGGCTTACCCCGAAGGATTGAACCCCCGCCAGAACATGGAAGTCAAAGATAAAGGAAATAGGTTCGCATTATCTCTCATTTTGGAGGGATGAACGAACCAATGTTCGGCTATCTTAAGTTAAACAAAAACGCTTAATAGCGTAAGGAGGTGAGAAGCGTGCCGACTAAGATTACGGGGACTCCAATTGCGACCTTCAAAGACCTCAAAATCTATGCAACTTTTCAGAAGCCAAAGAAGAAAGGCAAGGAGAGAATCTGGCTTTCAATAAGACAAAACGATCCTAAGGAATGGCGAATTGCTGCAACCTTGAGCTATGTGAATTCAATTGATGTACGATTTGAGAAGTAGAAATTATGGAACGTCTTAATAGTTGCGTCAGGAGCTCTACTCCTGACGCTTTAAAATGCAGATTTAAGATAGGATGATTTAGCAATGAAACTCGCCTCTTTCAAATTGCCGGTAATCATTATCCTCTTATTTACCTGCTTTTACCCCATCACCTGTCTATCCGCCCCACAAGCAGCCAACACCACCGATGGCGGGACCTTTACTTTTGGAATTTATCAACTTTCAACCAGGATGGCTCATATTTCACCTTATCACCATGCTGAAGTTCATTATGAAAACCATTATCATATAATTTTTATGCCCCGTGTTGGAAGCAAAGCGACTCCAAAGCAATTTGGCATTGATTTTGGCTTTGAATTAGCTACAAATTGGAGCACTTCTCCCCAAGACCCACCCGTGGTTCTGCTGGGTGAAGATTTTAAACTGCAAATCCCCAAAAATCGATATGTAGACATCGCACTCGACCTCAGGTTCTGGTGGATATATCCCAGCGATCTCTTCCTTCTAATTAGTAAGGATTTAAGCAAATTATTCACCCTGTATGGCAAGGGTGGGTGGTCGAATCGTTCCTACATCATCCCACGCGAGGAAAACGAAAATAGGGTTATTTCTATGCTCACCCTCGGCTCTCAGATTAAATTAGACAAAAACGTTTCATTTTTGGTAGAGATGGAGAGATGGTTTAACCCGGAATGGGATAGAAGGGAGAGTTTAAGATTTGCAGGAGTATTTTGTGTTCGTGTCGCCTCCAGAAATTCAGAACCTTAAAGAGGCCTTTACTCCTGCTCGTCGAGGATGTTATCTCAGTGGTGTAGGTCATGCATCTCCGCCAAAGGCGGAGTGCTTGACAATAAAAAAGATATCTGTGCCCACCAGGTTTGCTTGAATGCATACACACCCCCTGACATGGTGGGAAGCACACGGTTCCCTGTTGGGTCTGGGGACTCGACAGGGACAGAATGATAAAAATGAAAGAAAAAAGCATCAAATGCGAAATCAGTAATTTCCTTCGTAATGAAGGTATGTCTATTCTTGGTGTAGCAGCAGTTAAACAACTACCGTCAACGCCGGAGAGTTTTTCTCCGCAAATGTTGTTAGATGGTGCAAGATCGATCATTTGCTATGGGGTGCAGATACCAAAGGGAATCATCTACTCAAAAAATAGTAACTTGACCCTATTTTGGCGGTATTACAATACACAATACAGAACCTTAGACTCTATATCCAACAGGCTCTGCTTATTCTTAGAAGAGATGAACTGTTCAGCCACCCCAATCTATAGCTGCTTTCCATGGAGAGTAGTAAATCGTGAGTTCTGGGGGCATCTACCTTTGGTATACTGGGCTGAGGAGGCCGGTTTAGGTCGGCTTGCCAAATGCGGCTTACTGATCACTCCACAATATGGGACCAGAATACTACTGGGAGGGGTGATAACAACCCAAAAGTTAGAACCTGACGAAAAGCTTAACCAGGATATCTGTCCTTCAAATTGCTTTGACTGTATTGATGTCTGTCCCGCAAACGCAATAAAAAGAACGGGCAAGGTCGATCACAATTTATGCATACGTTATTCAAGTTCTAATCCTTTACTCGCGCTTGCGCTTGGCAACCAAGAAATTGGTAAGAATTACCCTTTTGAGACGTTACTGAACACCATCGCCGTTGATGATCATGGCACATATTCATGCATTGAATGTTTGAAGGCATGTCCGTTGAATAACAAGTAGATATTCCAATGAAAACAGAAAACGCGGCAACAGAACCTAACAGTGGAGTCTGCCAAGAAAATACATGAAAATGTGGATTGTGATTCCTTCCTGTGCCTACCAGGTTCGTATGAATGCATACGCATTCCCTAAACTGGCGGGAAGCACACGGTTCCCTGTCGGGTCTGCGGAACCGACAAACAAGGAAAAACGAGAGGTAAAAAAATGGACTTCAAATACGATCCCATACCTTTCATCTTTGCCAAAGGTGATCCTTATACCAAGCTATGTGTCATAGAACTGTCCGGATTAGCCAAGAGTCCACTTGAGAATGGTTTACTCTTAGATCTGTTAAAAACGCAAAACAAGGATGGAGGTTTTCCCAGCAAGATCGACCGCAATTTCAGCGGGGTAAAAGAGACCGAAAGGATCGCTTTTTTGCTTTTAAGATGCGGATTGCCCAAAGATGGTCTTAACTTGGCAAGTTGCGTAAAATTTATCCTGAGGAATCAAACTGAAGACGGTGGGTTCAGAGAAAATCCAAAGCTTGACATCCCAAAAAAGATCATTGAACTCTCCAATCAAAAAGGAGTAACTTGGCTTACCGCAGATATTGTGGATCTTTTGAGAGAAATGGGCCAGGAGAATACCAAAGCCTGTCAAATGGGAATTCACTGGCTAAGAAAGATGGAGCAATCCGAAGGGGGATGGAGTCTCTTTGAGGATGAGGAAGAACTCGACCCGGATTCATCCGCCCAGATCACCTTTCTGATGAAGGATCTGTTTGGAGAAGAAGACCCCTTATACAAAAGGGGAATTGCCCTTTATGAAGAGCATCTTAATCAGGTGGCAGAAGATGCTGAATCCGGCTTCTATTATCGAAAGGAACAAAAAGAAGAGAACGACATCTATCATCTAACCCATCTTTTGGGGCAATCTTTTTTCTTCGGCAAAAGAAGTGCAGACGCTGGCTATAATGTAAAGGACAAAAGGGTGAAGAAAATAGTTAAAGCTATCATTGAAACTCAGAGGGAAGATGGTGGCTGGCGACCGTTTTGGTCAAAGAAGAGTGACCCCGTGTATACTGCGTTGGTAATCAAAATATTCTTCTGGATTGGTGCACTTCAAAAGAAGAAGATCAAAGCCATGATTGAGAGATTTTAGAGTGGCAGAACGGGGTTCTGCCACCTCATTAATGAAGTTAAGCGAGGAGGTCCTAAAGAGGCGGGCTGGGAGCCCGCCCTACGCGCCTTATGATTTGTCGGGCCGTTCACATAAAGCGTCGATGCTGATTCTGCTGCTCCTTAGTAACTATGGATTGTAAGTCGGGGAAAATTCCGCTGGGGTCCAGCGACTTCTTGATGCGGGAACTTAAAACGTTTCTATAATCGTTCCGGTCTTCAGAATCACTTCTCTTCGGAACCTTAAGGATTATATCTTCATAATCTTTTTTCTTTCCCAAAGGAACCAACCTCAAGCTGATCTCAGTAATCACCCCTAAGGTTCCCCAGGAGCCAACAAAAAGACGAGGAAGATCATATCCGGTCACGGATTTGAAAGTCCTGGCCCCAATCCTCAAAATCTCGCCTTGCGGATCGACCACCTCCAAAGCCAGAACATAATCTTTGGTTTGCAGATTTTTCTCTTTGGCTTCTCCTTTGAGATTACACGCAACTGCTCCCCCAACTGTTCCCGTTAAGGTGTTATCTGCCAAAGGATAAAACAGATTGAATGGCTGCAATTGTTCGTTTAGATCCTTTAAGGGAAATCCAGGCTCTAAAATAACATACAAATCTTCAGCCACCACTTTCTTGATCTTATTAAGTCTATCGGATTTCAAAAAGAGCTCTTTGCCTGTCAAAAGACTTTGGGCATTGAGTATCGACTCGGTTCCCACCGGTATAACCCTGAATTTCTCTTGATTTGCCAGCTTAAGAATTTGGGAAACGGTTAAACTATTCTCTGGCGAAACAGCAATTCTATCGAAAAGAATTTGAAGATTTTTCTCACCCGCTATTTTCTTCAGGTTTTCTATTAAGCTATGATTCAGCATAAGAAGTCCTTGTTACGCAAACTCATCTGGAACAAATTTTACAAAGTGGCAAAATAGAGAGCCTCTATCATAAAACTTTTCACAAATATATGTCCACGTTTAGATGCTGTCAAGCAAAATGTAATTGGGTAGGCGAAGTTAAAAAAAATTTGACATGAAAAAATATTTGCTTTCTTGTAGAGTTTCTTTTAAATTGGTAGCGAATAATGAAGAAAGTTAATTTCAAGTTGTAAATGGACTTTAACCCCTAACTTAAAAGGAGGTAAAAGTAAATAAAGAGTTAAACGATAAGCTTAATCAAGCTATTGCCCGGGAGATCCAAGTCTCCATTCCGTATATGTGGCATCATGTGATGGCTTCTAGGCGGAACCTTAGAGAAAATGCTTGAAGATAATCTTCAAGCTGAAGAGGAGGCGATAAAGCTTTACAAGGAGATAATAGTCCTCATCAGAAAGGAGGATGATCACACCACAAAGAGGCTTTTTCAAAAAATCTTAGCCGATGAAGAGGAACATGCCGACACCTTTGCCACTTTATTAGGTAAATAAGATATCTTCTTAAGACAAGATGTAAATCTCCCCCAATATAGGGGTATTCACCATGGCGTTGATACATTTTGTTTCAATGATACACATGAAGAAAGCCTTCCTCAAAATAAGGGTTTTCTTCCTGAATTTTGAAAGGAGGGATCAGAATGGCGAATGTTAAAAAGGTGGGAGAGATGTATAGATGTGAAATCTGCGGGAATGTGGTGGAGGTTAAAGAAGTTGGGGGCGGTGAGTTAGTTTGCTGTGATCAACCCATGAAATTAGAAGAAGAGGGAAAATAGAGCCAAAGAATTTTGGAACGATTACAAAACGGCCCTGTAACTTTGGCTAACGCACTCGGCTTTAGGAAGTCGCTCCTTAAGCTTACAATGTCCCACGTTCCGAGTACGTTAACCTAAACGACGCTGGAGGTGAATTATGACTGAACCAAAGGATTCCTGCGTTCAACCGGCACGAGGACCAATTGGGACGCCGAAACCGAAAGAGGCTTCAGCAACACAAGAATCCTTTGGTTCAGTCA
>Ga0209636_10009098_pt1 | contig 10121 bp, 15 predicted proteins | sample DeeMarSWOR152_54_FD_187464 | JGI IMG/M metagenome (GOLD analysis project Ga0209636, IMG submission 187464) | Marine sediment microbial communities from White Oak River estuary, North Carolina - WOR-1-52-54 (SPAdes) (version 2) | ecosystem: Environmental > Aquatic > Marine > Intertidal zone >... | reverse complement strand
CAGACCCGTAAGTGCGGGAGCTCCGGAGTAGGTCTCACTGCCCCCTATGACAAGAAGGTAGCCAAAATCCCCCTTATGGGAATCGAGTGCCCTCCGCTTCTGGGCTAGATAGACATCCCCTGGACCTGCGTATCTCTCGGCTTCCAGAGGTATCCCGATCTGTTTGACCTCAATGACGCCCGTGTTGCCAATAGCCTTTAACAGACCTGGCTTCAGCTTGTGGAAGGTGACTGTAACGTCGGCCTTCACAGCCTCACCGTATATATCTCCGGTATCTGACTCGATCCCCGTAGGCAAGTCCACGGCAATCTTGAATGCCTCAGCATCGTTTATGGCGCTGACCATCTCTCCAAAAGGGGAAGACAGGATTCCCGAGACCCCCGTACCGATGAGGGCATCAACTATGACATCGGCCTCTAGCTCGGGTATCTGAGCCGAGTCGTGGATCTCCTGCACTCTAGTGGTTTCCATCATGGCCTCAATGGCTTCCCAGTTGGTGCAGGCCTCAATGGAGCCAATGTTACCTGACCTCCCCAAGAGGAGTACTTCTACTTGGTATCCGGCCCCAGCTAGGTGCCTTGCGGCCACGAATCCGTCTCCCCCGTTTCCCCCCAAGCCGCAGACCACGGTGATTTTTACTCCAACATTAAATCTTTCCATGATGGCTTGGGCCACAGCTCGGCCCGCGTTTTCCATCAGTATGAGCTTTGGGATCCCAAGGTACTCCGAGTTCATCTCCACCGCCCTCATCTCCTCCGAGGTGAGGATGTCGTCGAGAATCAAAGCGCTTCCACTAACTTCCAATAGGCTCCTTGAGTATTTATAGCATCTCGGCCGAGCGAACAGGGTACTAATTTGTTGTGCGAGTCAGCAGATCTCGATACCTCCAACTGATTTCACTATGAAGTCTGAAAGATCGGCGAGTTCAGTGGATGCAACACCATCTGGGCAGATCGCGACGACTGACACTACCTTGGCTGCCTTTCTAGCTTCCATGTCAGAGGGCTGATCACCAATACAGATTCGCCTAAGAAGGCAAGCATCCATATATCTTACAAGCCAAGAGGATGGAATCAGGAGAGGGCTTAGGGTTCTCAACCTCATCTGCACCGACTATGGCATTGAACAATTCCACCACACCTATTCTTCTCATCGTTGCCTCTGTTTCGTCATGCCTATCATTGGTGGCTAAAACCAGCTTGACACCTGCCACCTTCAATCCCCTGAGCTTGGCCTCGACCCCGTTGATAAGTGAAGGCTCATATGTTTCGACCATCGCACTATCGGCCTTATCGTAGGCGCTCTTCGCAGGTTTTTTCGCCTCCTCCCAATAGCGCCCTGTGAGATAGATGGCCGTAGTGCCCACTATCAGATCCTCCCTCCTCGGAGCCCTAGCTTGGGGTCCATCCTCATCGATATCCCAGGTCTCTAGGTTTACCCCCGAGAGCCTAGCCCAATTTTCAACATCCTCCTCACCAGCTTATCTCACTAGAATCCTGGCCTTGGGACGGGCGCGCATTCTTGGTTCGGTAGCAATCAAGGTCCCCGTCATGTCAAAGATAGTTAAGGCGCATTCAAGAGACCAGCCTGATATGCATAGTTTTTCAATGCCTGCAATCACACACATGTGCTCCTGTCATACCTTTATAGAAAATATATACTGATATTTACCGCTGTGAACGCGAGAATCTTCCTCATCGGCCCAATTCTCTGAGATTTCTAGATTATTCTCGGATTTGTATTCTAATCTAGCAAACGTTAAGTATCCGGGAAGGATCGTAATGTTTGAGGTGAACGATTTTGGCGACAGCATTCGTCCTGATCAACGCTGAAATTGGCTCTGAGAGCGATGTGCTTAAGGATCTCAAGGATATCCCTGAGGTCAAGGAGGCGCATATGGTGTACGGTGTCTACGATATCATCGCCCGTATCGAGACAGAGACGATGCAGGACCTCAAGGACACAATCAGCTGGAAGATCAGGCGTCTGGACAAGGTTAGATCCACGCTAACTATGATCGTTGTCTAGTCTTAATTTCAATTTATACAGTTTTTATACCTGCTTAAATAGCCCTCTCCCTGTCCCTCGGTGGTCTTGTCCTTCCTAGGTGAGCGTCTTGAGGAGGTCGGCCTTCGTTATTATTCCCACAATCTCCATCTTTCTCTGGACGAGAACAGCTGGGTATAGACCCAATATAGAAGCCACTAGTGAGACTGGGGCGTCCTCCCCCACTTGGGGGAATGGGTCGTCCATGATATCAGAGACCGGTCTATCGGTGACAGGTCCATCCCCCTCTGAGACAAGCATCCTGTCGATTATGGTCCTCTCAGTGATACTACCTATCGGTCTCTCGTCGTCGAAGACGGGGAGCTGGGAGAAGCCGTGCTCCCAGAAAATTTTCACAACGTCCTTGACCCTATGGTCCTTCTGGACGCTGACTATCTCAGTAGACATGATCTCGCCCGCCTTAGTCTCCCTACCTTGCTCGAGACGACCCAAGGCCTCGAGGATCGCCTTCACCTTCGTGTATGAGGGCTCGATCTTCTTTGCCTCCAGCTTGGCAATGTAAGACTGGCTCACCCCTGCTAGTTTAGCCAGCTGGGTCTGAGTTAGACCCAAGGAGCGCCTTCGCAGGGCTATGGTCTCCAAGGAGTACAACATGTAACTACTGAAAGGATCACTTCGGAATATTCTTTTCGGAATAAGGGAGACATGTACTGTTTGAGTAGGATCATTCTAAGGAAGCAGGATCTGCCCTAAAATAATGGAACTCTCATAGTTGCACAGCTTGCGGGGCAGCTCTTAGTCTTTTACCTATCTCAAGAACTCAAACTAGTTAAAAGAGGTATAGATAGCTAACGCATTTTCATTCTCATGAAATTATCATGAAGAATTTCATGAGTAGAGAGGCTCCGACTACCACGGAGGTCATTAAGCCATTCCACAAAAGTCCCTTTTTCAGATCTTTTACGACCATTTGATACACCTTACAATTCTTTTCTACATTTAGCGAGTCTACATAGTGAAAACGAAGTTGCTGAGCATGTCGACGAAAAGCATTGTGAGAAGGCTCATGACCATGTAGACTGAGGCCACAGATAGGAAGAACCCTAAGATTCTCTTTTTCATCTTTTCTTGTCCCCTTTACATCTTTTCTAGTGGTTTGACCAGGGCGTCATATCTCTCAATGAATTTAGCTCCCTTGTCTGTCAGGAAGAACATCTCACCATTGTTCTCTAGGAGGTCGTTCGAGATCAGCTCGTTCAGGTATTTCTTGACAATGTTGAAGTTCAGGTTAGCCCTGTAGACGAGGTGGGTCTTCTTCGCTCCGCTACGAGACACCCGGAGGATGTCTGCGCAGATGTCCAGGTTATTTCGCCTCATCCTTTCCACCTTTTTCTAAGCTATTACGACCCATAAATTGAATATAAGCCTTCTCTGAGAGAATTAGACATTAGATACCAATATGTGGAAAAATAGGCCTGTTTTATCCGTTTTTGACAATAGAAACCGGTTTCAGAAGATTCTTCCACAAATGGGAAATAAAATCTTCACTAAATTTTATCTTATTGTTCTCCCATTCCATTCAAGAGGATACACAGGATTGTTCCTTCACATTGGTATCGATGACACAGACTCTCCTAGTAATGGCTGCACCACATATATAGCGGCGCTGCTGGTCGAGGAGCTATTGGCCTTGGGCTGTCGCTTCATCGACTACCCCAATCTACTGCGGCTCAACCCCAATGTGCCTTGGAAGACGAGAGGTAACGGAGCCGTCTGCCTTCGAGTAGATATCGGAAAAGACCTAACAGGCAGAGTTCAGGAGGCCGTAATATCAACAGTTGAGTCCCACGCGGAGTTCGATTGCGTGAACACCAACCCCGGCATCGTTTTCCTAGAGGGGAAGGTGCCTGAATCCCTGAATCGCTTCTCCGACAGGGTCGTCCAGAGCGTCGTCACCATACAGGAAGCAGAGAAGCTCATCGATGAGACAGGGACCTACGCGGTCGGCTTCAAGAACATGAGGGGCTTGATAGGGGCCCTAGCGGCTGTAGGGGGCCTCCAAAGAGGAGACTACACATTCGAGCTCCTTTCGTACAGGAAGTCAGGAAATAGGGGCAGCCCCCGGCTTTTAGACGAGGCCTCGGTAAGGCTCATGGACGAGGCCGAGCATGTTGATACTTTCAACAACATTGATCCCGAGTCCGGTAGGGTGCTCATTGCCCCCCATGGCTCGGATCCTGTTTTTTTCGGTGTCCGAGGTGAGTCCCCTGAAGCCGTCCAAAGGGCCAGCATGATGGTAGAGTCGATCGAGGAGGTCGAGAGGTGGGTGATATACCGTTCCAATCAGGGTACTGATTGGCATTTCAAGCAGAAGTCCAAGATTTCGGGCCTCAGGCCTTTCAACCCTGCCATAGTCGGCGGTGAGGTCATCGAGGGGCCAGTCTCAATTCAGGGAGGGCACGTCATATTCAGTATTAAGGACGACACAGGTAGGATCGACTGCGCCGCCTACGAGCCCACTGGTAATTTTAGGGAGATCGTTAGGCAGCTGATCCCTGGGGACGGGATTATAGCTTATGGCGGCATCAGGGAGTCCAACTCAGGAGGGGCTGGGACATTGAACCTCGAGAAGCTGGAGGTCATCACCTTGGCCCAGGATATAAGGCTCTTGAACCCTGAATGCCCAAGCTGCGGTGGCAGAATGGAGTCGATGGGGAGGAATCAGGGATTCCGCTGCCGGCGTTGCGGTCACAGGGAAGGGTCATTGAGTAAGCAGGAGGCCGTCACGGAGCGAGTGCTTAAGCCGGGGCTCTACTTACCGCCGCCGAAAGCCCAAAGGCATCTGACCAAGCCCCTCAAGAGATACGGCAGGGAGAAAGAGCACCCACCATCTGGAATGTGTGAGCCCTGGCACTCGCTATGAACCTCAAGCTCACAAGGCTTCCTCCCCTCAGCTCAATATAAATAAACCACCTGGTTTCCTGGTTATCTCGATTGTTAGGAGTATGATTTGATTGGAGTTCTCGGAAGTCATAAGGAAGAGGAGGAGCATACGCAGGTACAAGGAGACACCTGTGTCCAAGGAGTCAATCGTGAAGGTGCTGGAGGCCGCTAGGCTGGTGCCCTCTGCAACAAACAGGTAGCCTTGGCACTTCATAGTAGTGCAGGAAGAGGAGATGCGGCATAGGCTGGCAGGAAGGCAGAAATGGGCTGCAAAGGCTCCAGCCATGATAGTAGGACTGGCCGACGTTGGGGTCTCCCCCAGCTGGTGCTACAATGACCTTGGCATTTCCTTCGAGCATCTAGTCCTCGCAGCCGCAGACTTGGGACTGGGTACGTGCTGGATGGGTCAGACTAGGAGGGATACCGAGATCAGGAAGCTCCTCAAGATACCAGAGAATCTGAAGGTCATAGCCCTTACGCCCCTGGGCGTGCCTGACGAAACCCCTAGCCCCAAGGAGAGGAAGAGCCTCGGCGAGATAGTAAGTTGGGAGAGGTATATTGGGAAGTAGGGGGGAAGCAAAGTGAAGAGGGAGTTACCAGCAGGAAGAAGGCTTCAGCCAGGACCCGCAGGCAACGTCGTGATGGCGACCTGTATAGGTGGCGACGGGAAACCCAATATCATAACCCTCGGGATGTACATGCCCATCAGTATAAAGCTGCCTCTCATCTGCATCGGCGTCGCACCCCAGCGATACAGCCATAGGCTCATCGAGGAGACCGGGGAGTTCGTCATCAACGTGCCGTCCATAGACCTCGAGGAGGAGATGCACTACTGCGGGGTAAACTCGGGAAGGGACGTGGACAAGTTCACTGAGACAGGGCTCACCCCTATAAAGGCCATTAAGGTAAGACCTCCCCTTATCGAGGAGTACTTCAGTCACCTCGAGTGTAAGATGGTGCAGCAGCACGTCTGCGGGGACCACACGTTATTCGTAGGGAAAGTTGTGGCAACAAGTGTAGACGAAGAAGTCATGAAGGGAGATGCCTTAGACATCCTAAAGGCTCGACCAATAATACAGAAAAACCACGTATATTACACTGTCTGCCCCAGATAGTTCCTCTTCCCCTTTAAGCTGCACGAAAATGCCTCGATCAGCATTATAGTCTCGATCTCACTCTGAATTAATTCTTTCTAATGTGACTAACCATCCATTGCATCCACCGCTTTATAGAAATTGTGTATATCCTATATTGTTTTATGTAGAATTATCCACACTAATTATAACTATAAAAAATCAATATAATAAAATCTATTTAAAATCAGTATTCGAATACCATATCCAACCAAATTTATAGAAAAGCTTGAGTTTAAAACCATATGATTTTTAATATTTGTACGGTCTGATTTAAACTATGGATACTAAGAATATTGCGATCGGCGCTATGCTGGGGATCGTGGTAGGTGTAGCGTTGATGTACGCCATAAACATGCAGAACATCTCAAAGCTGAATAACCAGATTTCGAGCCTTGAGACAGCGAACGAGAACCTAAACCAGGTCTTGGATGCGAAGCAGGAGATAATAGACACGGCGGAGACTGCCATCGAAGCAGTCTCGATCCTAGAGGCTGACATAGCAGCTAAGGAGGCTGTTATAGCGGGTTATGAGGCCTATATAGAATCTACAGATGCCCTTCTAGAGCAGCTGAATACTGAGTATTACCAATTGAATGTCCTTTGTGCCTACCAGACCTACAAGCTGGAGGAGGCCCTCACAATCCTCAATGGGTACGACTCTGATTACGAGCCTGGATGCAATATTGGGGGTGTATACGGAGGGCTTGACTTCGATGACTGGTGGGACCTCAACGGTGGTCCACTGGATGAATGGTACCGTCTTGTGTACGGATAAAGGCATAGGTACTAGATGTACTCTTTTTTATAATATTCCAGTATTGAGTAAAAAAAAGAGAAGATAGGATGGATGTTTCAGAGCTTGTCCCTTAGGCCGAGGTATAGGGCTATGTTAGCTTCGTTGTCGATCTTGGTTTCTACCTTCCCATCCTTCGTGCTTAGGATGGGGTTGACTCCAGGTCCGTGACCTGCGTAGTCGCTCATGCCGTGTACTATCACGCCGATCGTCACCGCTCCGTTGTAGTAACCCCTGCCGTTAACGCAGAGCTGATCCTTAAGGCAGACAATATCCCCGAGTCTAAGCTTCTCTAGGCCGTACTTCTTGATGGCCTTGGGGTCCGTCGTCTGGATGTCGTAGTCCACGGTCTCCAGGACGGTGCTGGAGCCTATGCCCGAGCCCATTAGGAAGCCTGGTATCTCTGCGGTGATAGGCACAACCAGTTTCCCGTCCTTGACCTCGATGCCTAGAGAATCCAGCAACCTAGGATCGCACTTATTCACTCGTATGTCTTCGAAGCCCTTGATCTTGAGGCCTACTCCGTAGGACTTGATCTGGACCTTGTCACCTATTGTCAGCTTCTCAATAGTCTCGGGGGGGAACCAGACGAGGTCATCTGAGCCCGCGTGGCGACCTGTAAATACTCCCTTCTCCCCCTTTGCATCCCCTGAGACGACCGTCGCCTCGTTTCCTATGCAGGCGAGTAGGGCGAGGGCGCACTCGCTGGGGCTCGGCTTCTCCTTCCCCCTGATAGTGACGCCGGGCTCGACGTGGTCGCCAGATGCCCACCCGAAGCAGGAGTCTCCCACCCGTAGGTTGTACTTGATGCCCGCCATTCCCAGTGCGAGCTTGGGCTTCCCGTCCCATTGTACCCTATATCCCATGCTGCTGGGGGAGACTATCTCGCCCATCACGGCTATCTTGAGAAGTTTGTCCTTGTTTGTCTCCAGCATCATTCGCTACCTCCCTGTTCGATGAGGTTCTTGAGATTCGCTTCGCTATCGATCTTCGCCTCTATCTCCCCCTCCTTGCCTGTGAGGAGAGAGGTGACGCCGATCCCCTGGCCCAGGGAGCAGCTTGGCCCGCAGGAGACGACTCCCACGGTGACTGCCCCCTCGTAGTAGCCCCGCCCCCAAGCACTTAGAATATCCTCTAGCACCACCAAGTCGCCAAACCTGAGGCTTTTAACGTACTCCACTGCATCCGGGGACTGTGTCTGGATATCCCAGTTGCTAGCCTCGGGGGGCGAGCCTCCGGCTCCCTGACCTACGTACTCGGCTGGCACCACCTTGGCAACCGGTATCACGAGCTTTCTGCCCTTCTCCTCGATGCCAATGCCCTCTAGGAGGCGAGGCGAGCAGCTCATCACCCTCACCCCCGGATAGTCCGTCATCTCTAGCCCAGCACCGTAGACCTTGATCTGGACCTTGTCGCCTATCGCCAGCTTCGCCAGTGTCTCCTCTTCGAAGTCAATTACAACATGGTGGTTCCTGCCGGGGAGGTAGCCGACCTTCCCTACGACTGTGCCCCAGTCGCCCTTCGCCTCCTCCTTTAGAACTTTAACCCTATTCCCGATGCAGGATAGGTTTCGGAATGCGCCCTTCTCCCTGTCGTTGCCGATGCCATCCGCTGAAACGCCGGGCTCCACCTTCTCTCCCTGGACCCAACCGAAGCAGGGATCGCCGACTCTCACGTTGTAGACGATCCCGCCCCGTCCGAGGCCGAGTACGGGGGTTTGGTCCCACTTGGTCAGGTAGGAGGGTCCGACAGCGCTATGGGTGATCTCTCCGATGACTGCAACCTTCAGAAGTTTCTCCTTGTTCGTCTTAACCAAATCAGAACACCTCCAACGACTATCTCGTATTCCTATTTGATTCTTGCCCGTCCGGGGACTAAGATGTTTATATATTCCGTTTCCCAACAATATCGAAGCGAATCACAGAGGAACGGTTATTTGATATGATGAGGGGAAACCAGTACGATGCCGCCATCACGATATTCTCGCCTGACGGCCGCCTCTACCAGGTTGAGTACGCTCTGGAGCTTGTGAAGAGGGGCGCCCCCATTGTAGGAGTACTGTCTCCGGAGGGGGTTGTACTAGCTGCGAACGAGACTCCCGACAGCGCCCTCGAGGACCCTGACTACTTCAGGAAGATCTTCCAGCTGGACGAGCACGTGGGAGTCGCCATAGCGGGGCTCAGCTCGGACGCCAGGGTCCTCATCGACCAGGGCAGGGTTTACTGCCAGAGCAACAGGCTGCTCTACGACGAGGCGGCCGATGTCGAGGCTCTCGTGGGCACGCTTAGTGACCGTATCCAGGTCTATACACAGCACGGGGGGATAAGACCCTTCGGGGTCAGCATAATATTCGCAGGCGTCGACACGGTAGGCCCGAAGCTTCTTACCACGGACCCAAGCGGCTCCTTCAGGGGGTATAAGGCGAGGGCCCTGGGCAGGAATGCCGAGCAGGCGAACAAGCTGCTGGAGGATAAATACGTTGAAGGGCTCAGCCTCGACGACGCCCTGAAACTCGCCATCGAGGCGGTGGCGGAGGCGTCCGAAGCCGAGCTCTCATCTGCAGTGACTAAGATGGCCGTGATACCGGTGGACACGAAGGTCCTGAGAAGGCTGCAAGAAGAAGTGGTAGCCAAATATATGTCATAGATGCCGTCATCCCTGTACATAGTCTCTAATGCAATTGTGAACCCCTTAGTGCCTTTACGACATCGCAACCACGAACTTCAGTTTTCATTCAAAATATCCAGTTACGATTCAGGAGAATGGTGCCAGATAAGGCGTATGATATGGTTGTAGATACCGAGCTTGGTTAGTCTTCTTCTGAGTCGACGATGCCCGCCTCCGTTATGGCGAACCGTATCCTCTCTTCGGGGAGGCTGGGGGAGTCTATGACCCTGGCGAGGCGGGTGTTCTTCCTCCCCTTCCTCAGGTAGACCCTGTGGGTGCAGGCGTGGGCCATGACGTGGCCGCCGGTCGGCTTGTTGGGGTCACCGTACATCGTGTCTGGGGTGGCTTGGACCTGGTTGGTGATGACGACGGCGATGTTGAAGGCCTCGGCGACGCGTAAGAGGTGGCTTAGGCAGCTACCCAGCTTCTGCTGGCGCTCGGAGAGGTTGGCGCGACCAATATACTCGCCCCTGAAATGACCTATCATGCTGTCAACAATAACGAGCTTGACGTTGCTCTTATCCACAAGCTCGGGTAGGCTACTTATGAGGATCGCCTGGTGCTCACTGTTGTAG
>Ga0209636_10009097_pt1 | contig 10121 bp, 8 predicted proteins | sample DeeMarSWOR152_54_FD_187464 | JGI IMG/M metagenome (GOLD analysis project Ga0209636, IMG submission 187464) | Marine sediment microbial communities from White Oak River estuary, North Carolina - WOR-1-52-54 (SPAdes) (version 2) | ecosystem: Environmental > Aquatic > Marine > Intertidal zone >... | reverse complement strand
TGAGTCGATGACAAGGGCGAGGGTGTTGTGAAACTTAGAGGAGATCAAGGAGGCTGGCCTGCCTCTTTCCAGGTCTTTCACGATCGACTGTATTACGGGGGCAAAGGAGACCTGAAAAGGAGGCGTCTTACCATTGAGGGCAAAGCTGTAGCTTTGGTCTGTCTCTTTGTTGGCTGCTGATTCCAGCCTCATCGGCGCTTCCGCCTCAAACTCCACTTCAAGGGGGGAAAGGCCGATGAGATAAGATACCGCATCAAACAACCTTCCGCAGCTTGAGGTGAGAGGGCTGTTGATCTTCTGTTCGATCATGCTCTTTACGGCTTTGATCTTATTCTGCGGAAGCCTGTTCAACGCTTTCAAAGCCGGGAATTCCGTACCGTAAGCATCCATAAGAAAGGAAATAGCCATCCGCCAGGGCTGTTTGGCTGCCAGGTCTCCGCCCGGAAGAGGGACATACTTGAAGTGAGCGAGCCGCTGGTAACCGGAGTAATCTCCGATAAGGAATTCACCTCCCCAGGCCAAACCATCCTCACCATAGCCGTAGCCATCCAGGCTCACTCCCAGGACTTTCTTACCCGGAGGGATCCTATGCTCAAGCAGAGGTGCCAGGATATGAGCGAAATGGTGTTGGACTTGAAGATGGGGAAGTCCGGACCTCTGGGCATACCGGGTGGTGTGAAAATCAGGATGAAGGTCAGAGACGATGAGTTCAGGCTTGATGTCAAAGAGTTGAGTGAGGTGCCGGATTGTTTCCTCGAAGTATGTGTAATTCTGGTATTCATCCAGGTCTCCCAGAAATTGGCTGGTGACCACATATCCGTTCTTGTAAACAGAGACCGTATCCTTGAGCTCTCCGCCGAGTGCCAGAATGTGACAGGCGCTGAGAAGTCCTTCAGGTATTCTCTGAGGATAGGGGACATAGCCCCGGGCACGTCTGATGAAGAGAGGCTGATTGTCCACGATTTTGACCACTGAATCATCGGCCCGCATATGGATCGGACGATTATGAGAGAGGATGTAGTCGCAAAGCTTGGCAACCCCTTCCTTCTCGTCTTTCATGATGGGAGCGTCCTTCTTGTTGGAGCTTGTGGCTACGATGAGGTCGAGATGCTCCAGGAGGAGATAATGGAGTGGGGTGTAGGGGAGCATGAAACCCATCTCTTCGAGATGAGGCGCAATCCCTTTGATCTCTTTCCTCTTCTTGAGGAGGATAATCGGCCGTCGGGCAGATAGCATCATTTCTTTCTCGGCAGGCGAGAGAAAAGCGTGCTTTTCTATGGTCTTTAAGTCCCTGGCCATCATGGCTAACGGCTTTGTCTGGCGCTCTTTGATTTCTCTCAAACGAAATACAGCTTTGGGATTCAAAGCGTCACAGACAAGATGAAAGCCTCCCAATCCTTTTACCGCAAGGATCTTCCCCTGTTTTATCAGAGAGGCGGCTTTTGGGATTCCTCCTTTTATCCTCCGGCCTGTCCTGGCATTTTGGAGCTGGATGTGCGGACCGCATACCGGACAGGCAATGGGCTGGGCGTGGTATCTTCGGTTTAGAGGGTCGATGTATTCCCTCCGGCAGTCCCGGCACATGAGGAAGCTTTTCATCGTTGTCTCTTCCCGGTCATAGGGAAGGGAATGGACGATGGTGTAACGTGGACCGCAGTCTGTACAGTTGATGAAGGGATAGAGGTGTCTTCTGTCTGAGGGATTCATCATTTCTTTCCGGCAGCTTTCACAGATGGAGATGTCGGGAGAGATGAAGACGAAGCTTTTCCCTTCCTTTGATTTTTGTATGCTGAAGTCTTTGAGTTTGAGAAAGGGCGCAGGCTTCAGCTTGATCTCTTCGATCTGGGAAAGAGGAGGCTTTTCTTCCTGAAGTGCTCTGAGGAAATCCTTGAAATCAGTTTTTTCTCCGCTTTCCAGATGGATTTCCACTCCGAACCCGATGTTTTTCACCCAACCTGCATACTTGAATTGGTGGGCCAGCCGGTAGATGAAGGGTCTGAATCCAACTCCCTGAACGACACCAAAAACGACAATCTGAACCGCATTGTTCTTCTTCGCTTCCAACCTCTTTTTAGCTTGTTTCAATCTTTTGTTATCTTTTTTTAACATCTCATTGTTATGTGTCATTGCGAGCGAAGCGTGGCAATCTCGGTACTCTGTCATTGCGAGCCTGAAAGGCGCGGCAATCTCATAATTTTATTGTATGAGAACCATAAATAAAAGACCCACTATTCTTCTGACAAATCTTTCCAGGATGGATTCATTTCTGTAATTAAATCGATCTTTTTTTGTCTACTTCCGGATTTAATTTGTTTTTCCCTTGTAATAGCTTCGTTTATATCATCAAATTCTTCATAGTAAACTAATTTATTTACATTGTACTTCTTTGTGAAACTTTCAATCATTTTTGATTTATGCTCGTAAACTCTTTTTTCTAAATTGTTCGTGAGACCTGTATAAAGCACTCTGTTGAGCTTGTTTGTCATAATATAAATGTAATATTGTTTATGCATTTAATATTTTTAAGGTATTCTTTGACATATTTTACGAGATTGCCACGCTACGCTCGCAATGACACTGGTATGATATTGCATCCTTCACTCATTTTGGTACGAGATTGCCACGCTACGCTCGCAATGACAGTTCATTTCCGGATAAGATTTATATGTAATTTTTTCCTTATAGAGATGATATCTATTCCATTCATAGAATTGACTTGCTTTTGGTTTTTCTTTGGCTGTAGAGGCAGCCGCAATAGTTCTGGCGGTAGAGCTCGTGTTCCCGGCTCATTTCCACGCTTTTCTTGAAGCCGTCCTTCTTTTTGAAATCGGCGGCTAGAAAGTCGACCCGGTGTTTTCGAGCAAACATCCTTCCCATCCGGTTAAGAACATCCGCTTTTTTCAAGGGGCTGAGGCTCATGACTGTGGTGAAGATTGCGAACCCGAGCTCAGAGGCTTTCCGGGCTGTCTTTTCCAGTCTCAGGGCATAGCAGATATCGCATCGTCTTCCTTTTTCTGGCTCTTTCTTGAATTTTTGGGTGATGTCGAACCATAACCGGTCATCATATTCCCCCTCGATCAAGTTCACGTCCAGGAGCCGGGCGATCTTTCGAGTCTCTTCCAGCCGCAGGTCGTACTCTTCATGCGGATGGATGTTGGGATTGTAAAAATAAGCAGTCAGGTCATAGTCTGCCTGAAGGAGGCCAAGGACGTAGAGTGCGTCCGGTGCACAGCAGACATGAACGAGCATTTTCGGCTTACTCATAGTGATATTTTAAACAGGAAAGGGAGAGGAGTAAACGGAAGAAAGGCGGCAAGCTATAAATTTTTGATATTCTCTTCGATTTCCCTGATGCGTCTTTTTGTTCTGTCGATCTGAGTATAGTAGGCGGAGAGAATTTTATGGGTCACCCTGTGCTTCTCGATTGTTTTTCCCAGGCTCTCGAAAAGGGGTTGTTTATGTTTTTCAATGTCTTTGATTTTCTTTTGAGCTTTTTCCTTGCTCTTTTTCCAATCTTTGATCTCTTTTTGGAAGTGGCGTGTTTGCTCTTTCTTGTCCTTGTCCATAATTTTTATCCTGTTCTCAGCTTCGAATATTTTTTTCTGATATTCCGCTATCTCCTTTTCTAAAGCTTTCTTTTTTTCTCTGAGGTCTTGGATTTCGTTATGGATTTTTTCTTTTTTCTTTTCCAGATTCTTGATGTTTTCCTCGACCCCTTTTTTCTTGGCCTTTTTTTCCTCCTCTGAAAGCTTGGTGCTGGTCTTTATCTCCTTAGATGTTTTTTCTTCGGCCTCCAGAATCTTTTCCGCGTACTCTTTATCCTTCTGTTTCTGGATGAAGCTGAGCTCTATGAGATTCAGTTTTTCCTTTGCCTCAGCCATTTTCTCCCGATAAGGCTTGATTTCCTCTTCTTTTTTCTGAACTTGCTCGGTATGCTTTTGAAGTGCTGCCTGATTTTGGCTTTCTAGCTTATCTATTTTGGCTTCTGCTTCCTCAAGCTCTTTTTCTGCGGCATTCTCTTTGACTCCTAAGCTTTTGAGTTCTTTGATGACTTTCTCGCTTTTTTCTACGTTAACACCCTCTACCCATGCTTCTCTTCCCAATTCCAGGATGAGCTCCTCTTTTTTGCGGTTTTCTCTTTTTAGTCTGGTTTGAAGGCGCATCTTGACCAGCCTTCTTTTTGCCCGGGAAAAAAATAGGTTGAGTCTCTGTCTGAGAGATTTATCCCTTAAAAAGATAAAAAAGATCAGAAGTATGATTATACAGAGGAGGAACCAGAGCGCCCAATAGGGGAGACCTTCCCCGTTTGAAGGTTCTATAGGCTGCTGTTCCAGTATGTGAGCCAGAAGATGGATCATTGTTTCCCTGTACTTCTCCGTATTTTAGTATATTTTCAACGATTCTTTAAACACATTTTTTTATTTTCGCCTTTGTTTCTGCCCTTTCGAGACCTGCCTGGGGGAGATCGCTTCCATTATCTTGGCATCTGAATCCTCTTTTTTTAAAGTCTTGGAGCGCGAAACTGGCTGGCGCAGGCTGGATGTATGAACAGCTCGCCTTCCAGGGGATAGAGTGGCAATTCTTCCTATTCGTCCCGGGATACGCCTGATAATTCCCGGAGGATCCTGGGGAGGAGAGGAATTCTGTATGGACCAGTCGATAAGGTAGAACATGGCTGGAAGGTTCTCATCGAAGATGAGCTGAATGTCCTCTTCAGCGTTGAAAAAGCCGCCGCTGAGGTAGTCTAGGGGAGGAAGCTCGATCGTGTAGGAAGGAATCCCGTATACTCCGTAGCTCCAGTCGGTGGTGTCGCCGTTGGTGAGATAGAGTGATTCTCCGGCCTGTCCGTAGTCATAGAAAGTCCCGTTGACAGCCTGAATGCGGGCAGACATCTCGGCTGCGATCTGCTCGAGAAGAGCGTCATCAGGTGCGGGTAAGTCAGTGTATCCCCAGGGATAAAGGATGACCTGGGAGTAGCTGTGATAGGTGATCAAAGCTTGAAAATTTCTCTGGGCGAAGAGGTCTCGTATGGCCCGAGTTTCTGGTTCGGAAAAAGGCGAAGGGCCTCGATAGACATCCGATCCTGTGTACGGGCTCGATCCTTCATTATCATATCCCCACATATAATCGTAGTTCCGGTTGAGGTCCACTCCCCAGGTCCCGTCGCCGTTATCGCGTCTGTTTTTCCGCCAGTACCGGTAGAAATGGATGGAGTACTGCAGGCCATCCGGGTTCAGAAGAGGGACGATCCAGATCTCGCTTTGATCAACGAGGTCTTTGACCTGAGCGTCTATGGAGTAGTTCTCTGCCAAATATCGAGCGAGTAAATAAGGGATCTCGACCGTGATCCATTCGCGGGCATGATGGCAGCCGATAAAAATGACTTCCGCCTCATTCTCATCGAGAAGGACATTGTCGCTGATTTTAAGGGCATAGATATTTCTGCCTTCAAGGCTCTGGCCGATTACGGACAGGCTGGCGATATGAGGGTAGGAATCTTGGAGTGCAAGCAGGTCCTGCTCTAGCTCGATGTAGGAATGGAAATCTCCGTTCACCCCTCCTCGGGTCGAACGCCATGCCTGGACATAGGGGTAGAAGTTATAGGTTTCCATTATGTAGGGGATGTTTTCTTGATCCAGTCGAGGCAAGTCATCGATATCAATGACGATGTACACCCTGTTATCCCTCTCCATCAAGAAGTCGAGGTTCATTTCCCGGAGCATGCGGACTGTGACCCGGTTTTTCTCGATACTGATGATCTGCATGTCCCAGTTGTCCTGTGTCCAGAGCGGGATGATGAAAAGAGAGATGACGAAAGCCATCATGGCTATTTTTTTTATGATGCCTTTAGACAGAACGTTTTTAAAACGCATAAGCCACCATCCCTGTGAATTTCTGGTTTTTATTTTTAACATTTTATTTGCCTGATTACATGACTGGCTGCTTTTCCACTCGGTCAATCAATTAATTAGCTCGCTATCCAATTTGTCCGCCTTGTTTCCTTTTGGCATTTTTATTTTTCTTTATTTTTATCACGCCTGAAAATCCCTCATGTTTTAAAACTGAGAGAGAGAGTCACCTTTTTAGCTCTGAGAGAATTCCCGGAGCCGCTCTCGCCTCCGATGAGCATCCCCATGTCCAAGGATATTTTTTTCCAGTGAACGCCTGTCCCGAGGGAGAAATACAGGTAGGCTGAATCGGGTTCTTTCATCGGCTGAGGGTCGTAGCTAACGCCTGCCCTGAAAGGGACCACCGCCTGCCGGCCGAAGATGTTGAGGGAGCTCAGGTACTCGAGTCCAGCTCCGACCTTGATTATATCCTTGAAGTCTCTCTCCTGCTCGCCGGTTTCCCCGAAATAAACGATGCTGTAGCGAGACCAGTTATAAAAGGTCAGATCAGAAGCCGCTCTGAGCTTTGGAGAGAACGTGCAGCTTATTCCCAGACCAGCCACCAGGGGCTGCTTATACTCACTGGGCTCCGAAGCTTCGGTTCTTATTTCTGTCTCTGTGCTGGGTGAATAATACCTGTAAAGGCTTTCGCTGTCCGCTTTTTTGAGAAACGGTGTCCGGAATACTGCGGCGACTTTGATCTTTTGTGTCAAATCCAGCACCAAGCCTCCGTTGATATAAAAACTCTCAAATTTGTGATATTTCCTGTCAGAAATGGTGAAGTTCGAAATGACCCAGTCATCTTCATACTCTTTTTCAAGGAAGCCATAGGCATAGTTCAAGCCGATTCCCGCTGAGAGGCGGCCAAAAACCTTTCGAGCGACAGAAAAATTGATGTTTTTCAGGTGGCCATCCTGTTCGAATACAAAAGTGCGGACAACATTTCCTGCAGAGGTATAAGATGACAGATCAACCGAAGGCCGTACATAATTTTCAACAAGGGCTATGCTCAAAGCGAAGGCCCAGTCCTTTATGCTCAGTGAGATGCCGGTGAAGTCGAAAGCAAGAAGGCCGAGAGAACTGTTTCCGTCAGTATAGAGAACTCCAGTGTTGACTATGGAGTACTTGAACAATGAGGCCGTGTCAAGGGATGAGTTCAAAGTCAGCGTGAATTGGGGAAGACCCGTGAGGAGAGCCGGATTGGAGAGGGAAGCCGAGCAGTCAGAGGCCATGGTGAATCGCGTTTCTCCCATGGCAAGAAAGGGGGCAGTGGAGAAGCCGAAGGTATTCCAGGTTCTCAGCGGAGCTTCATCCTCGTACTGGCCTACGGTCATTTGAGGCCAGATGAGGTTGGGGATAAAGGCAAAAATCATGAAAAAAAGAAGAATTATACGGATGCAGAGGCTTCTTTTCATGCTGGTTTTTCGATTTTACCCGTCTTCCAAACTATTTGCAAATCGAAACTAAGTGTGCTATAGAGTAATACTTTTAAAGAAAAAATGGCCAGAAAAAACAAACGCCGGATAAAGATCACCGGAACCGGATTCTACGTTCCTGACAAAGTCTTGACCAACGCTGACCTGGAAAAAATGGTGGACACCTCTGATGAATGGATCACCACCCGCACGGGAATCAAAGAGAGAAGGATTGTTTCTGAAGACCAGGCAACATCGGACCTGGCTATAGAAGCTTCGCGGATAGCTTTGGACAATGCCGGACTCAAGATCAACGACATTGACCTGATCCTAGTTGCCACGTCATCTCCGGATACGATCTTTCCTTCCACGGCCTGCTGGGTGCAGAAGGGCCTGGGAGCAGGATACACTCCCGCCTTCGACCTCTCAGCCGGCTGCACGGGCTGGCTCTACGGGATGATCGTGGCTGAAGGATTGATCTTGAACGGGACATATAAGCGCATTCTTCTGGTGGGGGCAGAGGTGTTGACCAAGATCACCAACATGAAAGACCGGAACACGTGCGTTCTCTTCGGGGATGCGGGAGCAGCGACTGTTCTTGAAGAAAGCCCTGATGGCTCAGGGATGCTTTCTTCTTACTGGAAAGCGGATGGAAATCTGGCAGACCTGCTTTATATACCGGGAGGAGGAACAAGAATCCCGACCACTCATGAGTTGATCTCTCAAAATCTGCAATATATCCATATGAAGGGCAACGAGGTCTTTAAACACGCTGTAAAGCGGATGGGCGAGGCGGCGTTGGAGGCCTTGAAATTTGCAGGTATGACCAAGGAGGAAATCGCTTACCTCATTCCTCACCAGGCGAATATCAGGATCATCGAGGCCACAGGGAGGCGTTTGAAGCTCCCGCCGGAAAAAGTCTATTCCAACATCCATAAATACGGCAACGTCTCAGTGGCTTCTATCCCCATCAGTGTCCACGAGCTCTCCGAAGAAGGGAAGCTGAAAAAAGGCGATATCATACTGATGGTCGCCTTTGGCGCGGGTTTTACCTGGGCAGCAGTCGCCTACCGCTGGTAATCCCTGGTAGCGGGGTCAGGCTTCCAAAAGTTCGATAACTTCGATTATTTCATTTTTTTCGATTTGTATGCGGGTTTCCTTTAAAAATTTTTCACTTATAATCTCTATCTTTGCGATTGAGTTGGATTCCCGGATGATAGGCAATGCGATCTAGCCTTAAGTCAATCAGATCCACATGAAATTGCTGATAAGCTATTTTTCAAAGGCTTGCATTGTTTATAGGGATGTTTCCGCAGGGGATAACCGTAAAACATTCAAAGTTTGTAGGATTGGCTTTGATTTGTCGAGACGGATAAGTTTTCGAACTTTTGGAAGCCTGACCCCACTATCTATTTAGCAAAGTGGAAAGAGAGGAGAAAAACCCCGATATGAGCAGCACTCCGACAGCGATCAGAAGGACACCCCCGATAATGGAAATAACATTGAAGTATTTCCGGATGGCCTTGAAGTACTCGAAGAATCTATGAAGGATGATAGCTGAGAGGAAAAAGGGTATGCCCATCCCGGCAGAGTAGAAGACGAGCAGGATTATTCCTTTGAGGATGTCCTGGGTGGTGGCGGCCATGGTCAGGATCGCTCCCAGAATCGGACCTACACAAGGGGTCCAGCCAACCGCGAAAGCCACGCCGACCAGAGCTGTCCCGATCAAACCCAACGGCTTTTTTTTGAGGTGGATCTTTTTTTCTCTATCCAGGAATTTCAGCCTGAAAAGACCTGTGAAATGGATACCCAGGATGATGACCAGGATGCCACCACCGATCTCGAAATAGCGGATGTTTCTGGACAGAAAGGTGCCGATGAAAGTGGCTGATGCTCCCAAGGCGATAAAGACGATGGAGAAGCCGAGGATGAACATCAGGGAATTGAGGATGACGTTTTTCCGGACATACCTCAGGTTTTTCTCCGCAGAAAGCTCCTCGATGGAAATCCCGGTTATGAAGGCCATATAAGAAGGGATCAGGGGAAGCACGCACGGAGAAAGGAAAGAGATCAGGCCGGCAGTGAAGGCTACCAGGATGGATACGTTCTCGGTCCCGGCCATGGCTTACTTTTCTTCGATCAGCTTCAGGAACCAGCTCTCGAGAAAGGCTTTGTTGGTGAGGCCGATTTTCTTATATCTTATTTTGCCCTGGGAATCGATGATGAAGGTCACCGGAATCGCATTCCCGGGCATGTAGTCTCTGATAAATTGAGTGGTGTACATGACAATTGGATAGTTGATTTTATATTGTTCAACGAATTTAAGGACTTTTGTTAAGCCTCCATCGTCAACGGAGATGCCGATGATCTCCAATCCTTTATCTTTATATTCTTTGTAGACTTCGATAAAATCAGGGATTTCCCTTACGCAGGGCGGGCACCAGGTTGCCCAGAGGTTGAGAAAAACCACTTTCCCTTTTAGGCTGGAGAGCGTTATTGTGTTCCCGTTCAGGTCTTTAAGGGCAAACTCCGGAGCTTGGAGATACTCGGTAGGATTTCCTGTCTTTTCTGCCTGGACACAGGCGGAAGTGAAGAGGATGAAGGGGATTATAAAAAAGGCTATCTTTCTCATTTCTTTCTCCTTTGCATTCTCGAATCGCTCAGTATTTCTACTTGATCTGACTTCAGGCCAGAAGAAAAGTTACAAATAATATAGTAATTATAGGAATTTAAGATGCTTAACGCAACCATTTAATTTAATTATTTGAGCTTGTTCCAATGTTACGGATTTGATGCGTTGAGAGCAACATGGGTGCTC
>Ga0209636_10009096_pt1 | contig 10121 bp, 7 predicted proteins | sample DeeMarSWOR152_54_FD_187464 | JGI IMG/M metagenome (GOLD analysis project Ga0209636, IMG submission 187464) | Marine sediment microbial communities from White Oak River estuary, North Carolina - WOR-1-52-54 (SPAdes) (version 2) | ecosystem: Environmental > Aquatic > Marine > Intertidal zone >... | reverse complement strand
GTCTACCCGACGGAAAATCGTCGCCTCTTTGAGGAGATCGTGCGAAGTGGAGCGGTCATCTCCGAATTTCCCTTATCCACACCGCCGGAAGGGGTGAACTTTCCCCGGAGAAATCGAATCATCAGCGGTTTATCACTGGGCGTGGCGGTGGTCCAGGCAAGCTCGAGGAGTGGATCCCTGATCACCGCCAGATTGGCCCTGGAACAGAACCGTGATGTATTCGCCGTTCCCGGCAATGTCGGAATGGCCGGGAGTCGGGGGACGAATCAATTGATCAAACAAGGGGCCAAGTTGGTGGAATCCGCTGAGGACATTTTGGAGGAGGTTCTTCCCCGGTTTCAGCATCGGGAACTGGAACCAGAGGATCAGGAGCTTTCCCTGGAGGGGGAGGAGGAGAGGGTCTTCTGTCTCTTGGAGGATGAGCCGGTCCACATCGACTCCATCATCAGCCAAACGGGAATGGGCGCCAGCCGTGTATCCACCGTTTTACTCCAATTGGAGTTGAAGGGCTTGGTCCAACAGCTCTCCGGGAAGCGATTCGTCAAGAGATGAGGGTGGAAAGAAAGGGATTATTGGTGTAGATTCTCGGCAAACCGTTCAGTGGAGGCAGCGAGTATGGCGAAATCCCTGGTGATTGTTGAATCTCCGGCTAAGGCCAATACCATCAATAAGTTTCTCGGTTCGGACTTCATCGTTAAGGCCTCGGTGGGACATATAAAGGATTTGCCCGAGAAGGAACTGGGCGTGGACATCGACCATGACTTCAGGCCACGCTACGTAACCATACGCGGGAGGGGAAAGGTAATCAAAGAACTGAAGAGGGCCAGCCAAGATGTGGGGACCGTTTACCTCGCCCCCGATCCGGATAGGGAAGGGGAGGCAATAGCCTGGCACGTCGCGGAGGAGTTGAGGGATCGCGGCAAGAGGATATATCGAGTCCTGGTAAACGAGATCACAAAAAGGGCCGTCGTGGACGCCATCAAGAACCCTGGGGAGCTTCAGCGGAGCAAATATGAGGCCCAACAGGCTCGGAGGATATTGGACCGCTTGGTGGGGTATCAGATCAGTCCCTTGCTTTGGGATAAGGTTCGAAGGGGATTGAGCGCCGGACGGGTACAGTCCGTGGCCGTCCGAATCATCTGTGAACGGGAGCGAGAGGTGAATGCCTTCGTTCCCAAGGAATACTGGACCATTACCGCTCGGCTCAAGAAACTGACATCTGAAGACGCCTTTGAGGCAAAACTGGCCAAGGTGAGGGGGAAGAAGGCCGAGGTCTCCAGCGAGGCAGTGGCCAGGGAGATTATGGAGGACCTGGATGGAGCCGATTTCGTGGTGTCGAGGGTTGAGAAGAAGGAGAAGAAGAGGTATGCTCCCCCTCCCTTCATCACCAGCAAATTGCAGCAGGAGGCCGCTCGAAAGCTCCGTTTTCCGGCCAAGAAGACGATGTCCTTGGCCCAAAGGCTCTACGAGGGGATCGAGCTGGGTGAGACCGGATCGGTGGGCCTCATCACCTATATGCGGACGGATTCCACCCGGGTATCCGAGGGAGCCTTAAAGGAGGTTCGGGCCTATATCGGCCACCGATTCGGCAATCCGTTCTTGCCCCCCAAGCCCATCCGCTACAAGAGCAAGAAGGGAGCACAGGAGGCCCACGAGGCCATCAGGCCCACCTCAATGGAACTGGAACCCGAACGGGTTGCCCCTTATCTGGATAGGAGCCAGAGATCCCTTTACCAGCTCATCTGGGACCGCTTCGTCGCCAGTCAGATGATGCCTGCCCTCTTCGACCAAACCACGGTGGAGGTTGAGGCCAAGGATTACCTCTTCAGCGCCGCGGGATCCGTTCAGAAGTTTCCGGGATTTATGGCCCTCTACGTAGAGGGAAAGGATGAGGGAGAGGAAGAAGAGGGGAAGAAGGCGGGGTTACCTCAACTGCAGCAGGGAGAACGGCTGAACCTGCTCGCCCTCTCCCCGGAGCAGCACTTCACTCAGCCTCCTCCTCGATTTTCCGAGGCGACTCTGGTAAAGGAACTGGAGGAAAGGGGGATCGGCCGCCCTTCTACCTATGCCGCCATTTTGAGCACCATCCAGGAAAAGGACTACGTGAGGCTGGAAAAGGGGAGATTTATCCCCACGGAACTCGGCGTACTGGTCAACGATCTCCTGGTGGAGAGCTTCCCCCATATCATGGATGTGGAATTTACCGCTCAGATGGAGGATAAACTGGATGAGATCGAGGAGGAAAAGGTAGGGTGGGTGAGGGTACTCAGACAGTTTTACGACCCTTTCAGCCAGAGCGTGGAGAAGGCCAAGGCGACCATGAGGGACGTCAAAAGGAAGGGAGAATTTACCGATATTCCGTGCGACCTCTGTGGCAGTCACATGGTGATAAAGTGGGGAAAAATGGGGCAGTTCCTGGCCTGTTCGGCCTATCCGAAATGTAAAAGTACCAAGGACTTTTCCCGAGACGGAGCGGGGAAAATCGTCATCACCACCCCCGAGCAGACCGCATACCGGTGTGACCGGTGCGGCCGTCCCATGGTGATAAAGAACGGAAAATTCGGGAAGTTCCTCGCCTGCTCCGATTACCCTCGTTGCCAGGCGACAAAACCGCTGACGTTAGGGATACCCTGTCCCTCCGAGGATTGCGGTGGGGAACTGGTGGAAAAACGGACCCGCAAGGGGAAGGTTTTCTACGGATGCAGCAATTTTCCGCGATGCCAGTTCGCCACGTGGGGAAAGCCGATAGGGGAACGCTGTCCTCGTTGCGACGCCCCTTTCCTTGTGCAGAAGGTCAGCAAGAGGGGAGAGGCGACGCTGCACTGCCTGAAGGATGGGTGCGGGTATCGGGGGAAGGCAGCTCAGTGATTTAAGCTCCAGTCGTAGTCCCTATACCGGATCCTCACCGTCTCCTGATGACTCTCCAAAAAATCCCCCTTCTCGCCGGAATCCAGGTACCGAAGGAGAAACTGGACAATCGCTCCATGATTCTTGCCAAAGTCCCCGCGGTACCACCGGAAGATCTGGGAGATTCTCAACAGGTTCTCGGGGGGAATGATTTCCACCTCCGGGCTGTTGATGAAGCTCGCCGTTGCCAATTCCAGCTGTTCCTCGGTCTCGTCCGATGTATAAAATCCGATGGGCGGGCAGGATCTGGAACCACAAACCAGGGTGAAATGGATGCGCGGATCCATGGGGGTGACGGCGAATGTAAGCCGGGGGTCCCCTCGTCGAAAGGGCCTGAAGATTCCGTACGGGGGTCGGGAATTATCCCTGAGAATTCCGTGCTCCATGTCACTCAGGGAAAAGAGGTGGCCGCCGATATCGTACTTGAGGCGAGTGAAAAACCCGCGCTTCTCCTTTACGCTCTCACGGATATCCCAATCAATCACCCCGTGAATTACCATGGTGTTGTAGAGATTGATCCAGAAAGCCAATTTCTCTTGCCGCTCCCTGAGCTGGGTCAGATCGAAGCTCCTCAGGAGGCCCGCCTTTTGGAGGTAGGCCTCGTACTCCGGAGAACCCTTCATGGCCCGATAATTCACCCGGCCGGCCTCTAGGTCGAAGAACTGGGCCTGGAGATCCCCGATGGCCTGTCTCAATGTGGCCGACAAATCCTCGGCCGGTTGGTCCGAGGGGACATCTCCCTTCCTATTCAAGACCCTATCGTTCCCTTGAAACATGGGAAGACATCTCCTTTTTTCTTGAAGAAACCTGCCGTTCAACTCCCATGTATGAGTTATACGTCACCCTCATGCATTGCCGCTCGTGAGAGAGCGGCATGAACATGAGGCAATGGTCCTCGGGCGAGGTTTCCTCAAGCTGACATCATCCGAGGGCGTTTACGAATTCCTCGTAACCTTTGCGCGGGTCATCGTGGCGAAAGATTCGGCTTCCGACGCATGCATAATCCATATTGAATGATTTCAGCCTCCCAACATTGTCCAGCGCCACCCCGCCGTCAATTCCCATGACCGCCGAGGGAAAACGGGAACGAAATTCCCTTATCTTATCCAGGACCTCTGCGACGAAGGGGCTCCCGTAGAAACCGGGATGTACCGACAGGAAGAGTACCGAATCGACTTGGGGGACGACGTCCTCAAACTGGGAGAGGGTGGTCTCAGGGTTTATGGCCAGCCCCACGGCTAATCCCGAATCCCGGATGGCCGAAATGACGGATTCGGGATGGGGGTCCGCCTCCCAGTGAAAGATGGCCCGCTCAAGCCGATCCCTCTTCAGGGAAGAGAGGTAGCCAATGGGGTCTTCCACCATGAGGTGGGCTTCCCAACCGATCCTCATTTCAATCTGGGCCAGGTGTTCCGGAGCAATGCTCTTGGAGGGGACGAATTGGCCATCCATGAAATCGATTTGAACGAAATCGGTGAAGGTTTCCGCTTGAGCAAGCATTCGCTTCAAGTCGCGGGGGTTGTCGGTCAGAATTGCGGGCACGATTCTCATTCGGCCACCTCCTCGAACACGAGCTCGCAATGAGGGTCGCCCTGCGTCATCAACTTGGTGAAATAGGTCTTGATCTTAGGATTGACGATTTTCGCCGCTTCTTCCTCAAAAGTCCCCAGGGCCCGACAAAAGGTGGGTGGGATATCCAGTTCCGGAAACCACAGGCATGGGGGATGGAGGCGATAGAGCACCTTCTTCGGGGACTCCTCGATAAGCTCGGCACTATAGCCGATGATATCCCCCGTGGCCAATTTGAAGTAGCTGGCCAGTGACCACGGGTCATTTCCCTTGATCCCAAACCCCTTCATCCCCGGCTTCACGTATTTCCTGGCGTTTTCGGCCATGAAGGTGGATAGGATTTGGCAGGTCCTCTCCTCCCCTACCTCCCGATGGAGCGTTTTCACCAAGGTCGCGAAGTAGCTCCAACCGGTCTTGTTGGCGGCCTTTATCCTCCTCAGCTCCGGCCATTCCTTTTCGGACAGCTGGGGCGATTTCCTTTTCATGCTTTCCTCCTCGGCCTAAGGCCTCGAAAGTATATTCCCACGGTCCCTCGTATCGGTATATAACAATACTACCTTATGGGAACCATTTCCAGAAAATCCTCGTCACGGGAGGAATAAATTGAAATTAGAAGAAAAAAAAAGCTATTCCGGGAAAATCTAAGAATTTAAGAGATTTTGAAAACCCAGAATTTGATATACGATTTTATACGAGGTAAGCGCTTGATTTCGTTGATAAAAGGAGATTAAGAAATATGCAATACGGATAATCTCCGATAACCGGATGAAATGAGGTTTTGGGTTATATTTCATCTATGTTACTATGGATTTGAGGTAAAAAAACAGGGGTTAAGAAGAAAATCGCATGGCCGTCCGGGAAGACATGATGCGGATTTTTCTACCTTAACCCCTATTCTATTTTCTTACCAAAAGTTCTCGTAGTAGTCAAGAAGCAAACAAAGGGGAGCCGTCGGGAAATCGGCCGGAGGATGGTCGGTTCCTAGAAAGGATTTTGTTCCTTCCGGGGTGCTGCCCCGTACAATCCGGATAACGGCTCCCGCGATTTGAGTGGGAAGCCACTTCGGTGTGAGTGGGGCTTTACCAACAATCTCGGAGAATCCATGGTGAAGAAAGGGGGTGGTTGTCATGGATGGATAAGTCGGAAAGACACAAGGGTGAAAAGTCTGGGTTGAGAACTCATTAATTGAAGGAGGAGTGACATGTTGAAAAAAAGGATCCTCTGTATAACTGTTTTGGCCCTTTTTGTTGTGACATTGACGCCAGCGGCATTTGCGACGAAGGTAGTTCCGCTCAAGATTCTTCTTGTGGGATATGGCTGGTATCGCGGCATACCTGAGGGCCAGATTAATAACGCCCAGCTTGTAGCTGAGGCATTGGACGGGGAGACGATCCGCGTGTACAAAGGGAATCGAGTTGTGGCTGAGGGGGACGTGCACTCAATAGTTATTCCGGTCACGTGGTACGGCGCTTGGCCACCTGTGGAGACAGAAATTGAGTCTTACCAACCCCACATTGTCGTGGGCCTTGGAACATCTCCTGGATCCCGGGGCATTCGGCCGGAGCCATATGCTTCCAACGTTATGAACGGCTGCGATGCAAATCCAGAAGATCCAACGCAAGAGGTATGTATGGATAAGGAACCGGTCGACCCCACAGGTCCCGACTATCGGGAAGGCAACCTGCCCTACACGGAAATGGTCCTCGCCATGCTGGACGCTGGGATCCCTGCTTATCGAGGAAAAAAAACCGGTTATAGGACCATCGATGGCGTGGATTACCCTACGGCCACGCCTGGATGGTATCTCTGTAACTTCCTGACGTACAAGTTGGCCAAGTACGTTGAGGAGGAAATCCCCGATCTGCTTGCTGGGTTCATTCACATCCCCACCCAACCTGAGTATGTAGCATGGGATCGGGCCGCTGCCCTGGATGCCCTTCCGCGGAACAGTGATGAATTTGATGAGCTCATAGAATCTAGCCCCAGTGCATCAATGAAACTGGGTGATATGATTAACGGTATCCGGATTTCTCTAGAAGAGTGCGTGAGGGCAAAAGCAGGTAAATAAGATGCTATGGGAAAAGGGTGGCACTATGGTGAAGATCGCAGTGCCGCCCTATTAGGGAGGAAGCGGGGGTTGAGTTTGTCAAGGCAGATGACGAAGGGATAGTCGCCAACTCCGTATTTACCTCGCCCACGGCAGGGTCAGCAATGATCCTGCCGTTTTTCTTGTGAACACCGCTTTACTTTGTTACTATAGCCCCATGAGATGGTCTAGAGGAGGGATTTCCCTCCTCCTTTTTACCCCTTTTTCGCATCCCTTTCCCTGTTTTCCCAAGCCGCCGATTTCCGGAAGAAAAAAGTGCTGGGAAATCAGGCCATGGCGTTCAACGGGGAAATTGCGGCCGAAAAGCAAATAAAGACTGGAGGATACCGATGGCAAAACGGAGAGATAGACATTCGGAGCAGAGGACGGAACGGCGCCAGAACAACTGGATCTACCTGCTCTTGCTCCTTGTTCTCGGTGCGCAGACCATGATTGTTGAGCTGGCTATACCGCGTCTTCTTGCCCCAACATTCGGCAACACGCTTTTCTGCTGGACCGCAATCATCGCAGTTGTTCTTGTTGCCCTGACGCTGGGTTACCACATTGGTGGCCGTGTGGCTACAGAACAGAACGCGAGGCGCCTCATATGGATATTGGCAACCCTCTCCGCGCTGTGGGTTCTCGGTTTGAGCCTCCTGGGGGGGATCGTTACGGCTTGCTTTGCCGGTTTTGGCCTTATGGCGGGTCCTCTGGTGGCTGCGTTAGTCCTGGCAGCTTTACCCACGGGATGTAGCGCGGCCGTCGTGCCCTTGGCGGTGGAAACGCGGCCCGAGGGTCCCGCAAAGGCTGCAGGTCAATGCTATGCGTGGTCAACGGTGGGAAGCGTCCTCGGCGTTCTCTTGACGGGATACGTTCTTCTTCCTCAGCTGGGAATTTCAAGGACAATGATGGTGGGTGCGTTGGGAGTATTTGTGATGATTCTTATGGGCGGACGATGGCTGGTGGGACTCCTTGGCCTCATTCTCATTGGGCTCATGGTAATTGGCCCTTCTCATCGTGATCCGGGGATTTTGCTTGACGAGAGCAATGGCTACCATCGCATGCGGATCGTAACGTCTTCTTACAATGAGAAGGTGAGAACCCTCTATCTCGACAGTACTGTCGAAGGGGCTGTTGAACTCGGAAGCTCCTCTCCCGTTCTGAGTTATCAGAGGAAAATCGAACGGATTGCAAGGGCCGTTCCGGAGCTTTCCCGCGCGTTTTTCATCGGAGGCGGCTCTTTTAGCATGCCGAGGTATATCAAGGCAAAGTATCCCCATACGGTTGTTGATGTGGTTGAGATCGACCCCGACGTGGTGAATGCGGCTCGCCAGTACCTTGAACTGAGTGATGAGGTAAACGTGTTCCTGGGCGACGGCCGCAGGGTTCTCGGCGAGCGAACCACACCGTACGATCTGATCGTGACCGACGCCTTCCACGGGGTTCGCAAGATTCCCTTTCACCTGGCGACCCGGGAGTTCAATCGCCTGGTGAGAGAGAGGCTTACACCGCAAGGCCTGTATGCGGTCAACTCCATCGGCCAGCCAGCCGGCAGCAGGTTAGTGAGGAGTGTAATACGAACGATCATGGAAGAGTTCGAACACGTATCGCTCCTCTATGATTATACCGGCGTTGTTGAGAACGTATGGGTTCTGGCCAGTCGCTCTCCTATCGCAATCGGGCGCTCCCCCAAAACCCGAGAGGCCGGCGGTCTGATACTGACGGATGATGACGCCCCCGTCGAGTTCCTCATTGCGGCGGATCTGGTGCAGAGGCTCTAATTGGGTAAGAGAGAAATGCGGTTGTTACGGGCGACCTTTTTGAAATAACCGGCGGTTTTCGGGAGTCTCGGGAAGTCCGCTTCCGACATCTGAGAAAAGGCGAGCTCGAGGTTCGCCAACCCTCTCGCCATTACCCTGCTCAATCTGCATAAGCCTGATATCACCATTTGTCGTTTCGTAGTTGCGCGTGGTATATTGGTTACGGTATCTTGCGTTGATGCGGATGCCGATAGGCTGAAATGTAATAGGGATTTTCATGAAGGAGAACCATGTCTTTTTGAGAGCTTGCCGAAGGAAGCCGACGGAATATACTCCAGTCTGGTTGATGCGTCAGGCCGGGCGATACATGGAGGAATACCAGAGGATCAGGCGCAAGGTTGGCTTTCTCGAGCTCTGTAAGTCCCCCGATTTGGCAGCCGAGGTAACCCTGCTTCCCGTCCAAAAGCTGGGAGTCGATGCCGCGATCATCTTCGGCGATATCCTCCTCCCCCTGGAGGGAATGGGAATCCATGTGGAATTCGCCAAGGGTGGAGGCCCTCTGATTCGAAATCCCATCAGGGAGGGGAAGGATATCGAGCGTTTGCGGATCATCGAGCCCGAGGAGGATGTTCCCTTTCTGCTCCAGGCCATCCAAATCGTGCGGCGGGAGCTGGACGGGGGAGCTCCCCTCATCGGATTCTCCGGGGCCCCCTTCACCTTGGCCAGTTATCTCATTGAAGGGGGACGTGCAACGGATTTTTCCAGGACGAAGGGCTTGTTGTTGGGAACCCCATCCTTGTGGCATGCCCTCATGGAAAAACTGACGGAGGTCACCATCCGATATCTCAGGGCGCAGGTTCAACGAGGGGCCCAGGCGCTTCAGCTTTTCGATTCGTGGGTGGGCTGCTTAAGCCCCTGGGACTATGAGATCTCTGTCCTTCCCTTTTCTAAGAGGGTGATCCAGGAGGTCGGTGAAGATGTTCCTCTCATACACTTTTCGGTAGGGACCAGCGGCTTTCTCCACCTCATCAAGGAGGCGGGGGGGGATGTGATAGGCATCGACTGGCGTGCGGATTTGGGAGCGACATGGGAGCGTTTGGGCTATGACGTGGGAATCCAGGGAAACTTTGACCCCTGGGTGCTCCTGGCCCCGCGCCAGGTGATCGAGGACCACGTCCGGAGGATCCTGGAGTCGGCGGGAAATCGCCCCGGCCATATCTTTAACCTGGGACATGGAGTCCTTCCGAAAACGCCTGTGGAAAACGTCATTTTCATGGTGGAAACCGTCCATCGGCTCAGCAGGAGATAGGCGGAAATGGCTCATGGTGAGACCTCCGTCGGGGTCCTCCTCATGGCCTTTGGGGGGCCCAATTCGCCGGAAGAAGTGGAGCCCTTCCTTCAAGAAGTCTTGGGGCGAAGGCTTTCTGCCCAAAGGGTTGATGAGGCAAGGCGCCGATACGGGCTCATTGGAGGGCGTTCTCCCCTTCTGGAGATAACCCTTCGGCAGGCCCGTGGCCTTGAACAGTGCTTACATGTGCAGGGTACCAGGTTCAAAGTCTACGTGGGAATGAGACACTGGCACCCCTTCATCGCAGAGAGCCTGGGGGAAGTCCTCAAGGACGGAATCCGTCGGGTTGTCGCCCTCAGCCTTGCCCCTTACCAATCCACGCCCTATGTGCTGGAGTTGCGGCGGGCGATGGCCGCTCTACGAGGGGAAATAGCCCTCTCGGTGGTGGGGGGATGGCACGCCCACCCTCTCTTTATCCAAGCCGTGGCGGAAAAGCTCCAAGAGGGCCTGG
>Ga0209636_10009093_pt1 | contig 10122 bp, 13 predicted proteins | sample DeeMarSWOR152_54_FD_187464 | JGI IMG/M metagenome (GOLD analysis project Ga0209636, IMG submission 187464) | Marine sediment microbial communities from White Oak River estuary, North Carolina - WOR-1-52-54 (SPAdes) (version 2) | ecosystem: Environmental > Aquatic > Marine > Intertidal zone >... | reverse complement strand
ATCCGGTCCACCTGAGGATCACTCTGGATCGTACTTTTTACAAGATCCATGGTTTCAAAGTCAAGCGATGCATCGAGAAGGACCCGGATAGAATCTAGGAATATGGTGATGCCAGCCTTGCCAATGAAAAAAACGACAACCAGCGCCGCAACCTTGTCCAGGGGGACTCCCAGCGTACTCCCTATGAGGCCCGCCAGAATCGCCCCGGAGGAGAGCATATCGGTTTTGATATGCCGTGCATCGGCTATCAGGCTGGGAGCCCCGATCTCCCTTCCATGTCTCAGTTCATACCGAGAGAAAAGAAAGGTGATTATGATGGTCACAATTACCCCGAGAATCGCCAGAGGGAGGTGATGGAAATTCAGAGACTGTTTCTCCAGAAAAACGGTCTTCACAATTTCATACCCTGCAAATAGGATAAAGAGGGACGAAATAAGGGAGACGAGGTTTTCCACTTTGTAGAGACCGTAGGGGAAAGCTTTTGATTGCCTCTTGGAGATCTTGATCCCGGCTAGCACCGTTGCGGCAGAAATGATATCAGAAAAGGAATGGACAGCATCTGCGACCAACGCCACAGAACCTGAAAACACTGCAAGCATGTACTTCAAGGCGACCAAGAGTACGTTAATGCCGATGGAAAAAAGGCCAATTCGTTCGCTCTTTTCCACATTCAGATCTCCGCTTCCACGATATCCCCGACCTTGACAGAGCCTCCCCTGATTACCCTGGCAAACACGCCCTTCTCGGGGAGCAAGGAGATCCCACAATAGGCGTAAGTATGCGGTTCAGACGGATCCTTTCCCAGTATCACTACCTGCACTGTGGCCTCCCCTAGGCGGATCCGCTCCCCAACCCTGACCTTCCTCAGATCAATATGCCGGGTTGTGATGTTTTCGGCAAAAGAGCCCGGAGGAGCATGAATTCTACGTTTCTTGCAGGCCTCTTCAATGTCCTCAGAGGCGAGCAGGCTGATCTGCCGTTCGGTCCCTGCATGGGCATCACCCTCGAGTCCCCAGTCCTCCCTTAGCATCCCATTCCCGATGTTCTTTTTGGGGGCCTGTCGATGATGGCTCAGGCAGACCCCAACCACTCTGCCGTTTCTGGATGTCTCGCCCATCGATATTCCTCCCTTTCAAAAAACACATTCTCAATTCGCACTTCCACAGCACAATACGGGTTCCAACACATTTCGGACGGACTGCTCAGGGAATTGGTCTGACATTCTTTCGATGGCTTCCCACCCTGTACAGCGCATCGGGCCAATCCCGTCTCATTGGTCGATGTGCATATGGTTCCTCACTTTGGGTGGGAATTCCTGCGTTTTTGAACTACGGCGAGGGTCGATTAGAAACCATGCCTCTTCAGCCTGGCGTAGTAGGTTTCGGCTGTATATAGGGCTGCCGCGGGGTTGTGACCCAAAACACGGTCCTTGACCACCAGCACCGTGCTGAATGCATCGGCATACTTCAGAAATAAAGAATCGTGCCCCACACAGAGACCCAGAAGTATATTGAAATCGGTTTTCTCATTATTGAGGATCATGGCCTGAGTAATGGGGCTGCACATGGATTCGAACTTCCCAACGTTGATTTTCTCTTCCTCCCTGATGCCGATGGTTTCCTTGGGTATCCTGCCAGCCTTGCAAACCACAGAGACCACCTCAAACCCCTGAGTTTTCAAAACCCTTGTCAGAATTGAGGCCTCGCGCTGGAGGCCCGAGCAGAAGGCGATCCCAATCTTTTGAAAACCCATTTTCTTGGCGAATTCACAGGTCTCTTGAATCCGAGGTTTCACGGGGTGGAGAACATATTGGTCAACCCCCCGGTTTGCGTAGCATTCCCCTTCCTGGATGGTCGCCTGACGGGCAAATTCTCTGATTTCTGGTTTCTCATACTCTTCCGTGGCCTGTCCTACCACCGCCACACGGGTGAGGGTTGGACAGAACGCCGGCCCCTGGCCGGATTCCATTTGGCAGATCTTGTTGTCGACAGAACATTTTGAGCACATGGGCGCGTTATTATCTTTCATGGTTTCCTCCAGGGGTCCTGCGGCGCGGAATCTTCCAAATGAATGGACGGACCCGACCTTCGGATCGAGGTCCTCCACAATCACGGATCTCTGAGGACAGGGGCATAAGATTTCCACCCCTGTCCTCTAGGCCGTCGCTAGTAGGATGTTGTCAGCTTTTCGATCTGTTCTTCGGACAGGGGAGTGCCCCACCACCACTGGATCATAGCAGGTGTGCTGGTTTCAATCGGTCTCCAGTGGTCCCCGGTCTTATTCAGATAACCCCATGTCAGGCTGTCAGGAGCCGCAGGGGCAACTCCCTTCCAGGTAACCATTTTACCGTCCTTGAATTCCGCCATGGGGATCTGCTTGCCTTGTTTAATGAGTTTCATAGCGGCGTTGTCATGGCAATCTGAGCACTCCCTGCCTTTTGATTGGATTGCATGGGTGTAGTACGGGGCGTAGACAACGAACTTCTTGTCTTGATAGACCAGAGTCATAGCCGTTCCCGATGTCACCTTTCCCTCGTAATTGATCAGAAGGAGCCAGTCCTGCATGGGGAAGGAGGTCCCTTTGCGGCTCTTTGTCTCCAGAAAGGTATCAAAATGACAGTTCAAGCAGGCCACGGTATTTTCTACATGGCACGCTGCACAATCAACCTTACCCCCATGGACCGTATGGGCGTCGATGCTCTGGTCTACAGTGTGACAGGTAACGCACGCCACCTTGAGAGCCTTTGGTTCCCTCATGGAACGGTAGAACTTGCCGTCACCGTGGACATCCTGCCCCTTGTGGCAGTCGGCACAGGTCATCCCAGCGGCCACGTGAACGTCAAGGGTGCCCCTCTCCTTGCCAAAACTGAAGGTTGTTCCCGCTCTGCTGTGGCACGGCAGACAGGTTTCACTTTTTTTGACCTTGGTGTTGGAGTATGCGTAAGTATCCCCTGTCTTCTCGGTGTGGCATGGGTCGCACGATTTGACATGACAATTCTTGCAGTCAAGATCCTTGTATGGAATACCCGTGATGCTCATAAAACCATTCGGATCTTCATAGCAATACCGCATCCCCTCGCCCGTGTAGTGGAGGCTCTGAGAATAGAAAGACTTCTCACCCTTAGCAGAAACTAGGGACGCGGTGGCAAGAAGAATCGTCAAAAGCAGTCCCAGCTGAGCGATGTTTCTCTTTCCAGTAGGTTTTCGTTTCATTTTTACCTCCCTTGAAGTGCAAACACCTGCGATCGTAGCATTGTGTCTTCAGAAGCCTCTTTTTACTGCCCCACGTCCCAAGGCTCCATCCTTCGGGTGAACCCTCGAATGCCGTAAGGAATAGGGTTTTCAGTTATCACCCCCCTCCTGACAGGAGTGGCCGGCCCTGGCTCTCCTTATCTCTAATCCGGATCACCCGTCCCACCCCAGCACGAATAAACCCATCTCGGTAGCTCTTTTCAAATAGGCTCCGTGCCCGATCTCCCGTGCAGTGACAGGGTGCCACCCTTTGGACCCCCATTCTTTGGAAGGCTTCAATAATGGACTCAATGTCGCGATGACTCTTCGACATGAGGTGGAATCCGCCGAGAACGAGATAGACCTCTCTCTCCAGCAGAGCCTTGGCCCTTGCGACCATATTCACGATTCCAGGATGGGCACAACCGGTCATCACAACAAGGCCCTGGATTGTGCTAAGAATCAGGGCCTGCTCAGGGATGGTTTCACCCATTTCGCCTGTAGAATAAATTCCAGGGAGAATGTTGATGGGCTCACCGACCCTGATAACCTCCGCCCCATGGGATCTGATTGCCTCCGAAAAATTTTCTGAGAAACTCTGGGGGATAAAGACCTTTAGACGGGAATTCGCCTCAAGGATCTCCCCTAACCCTCCCGTGTGGTCTCCGTGGCCGTGAGAGATCACTACCACAGTGATGGCTCCTGGATTTTTCCCCAGCTGTTCCATATGTGAGAGCACGGTCTTTCCATTGCCCCCCGTATCGAAGAGAATGACCCGCCCCTCGGTTTCGACAAGGGCCGAAAACCCCCATTCTGCCGTCAATCCCACGGCAAATGGATTGTTATCATAGAGAATCGTTATGGTCAATGATGCAATGGCGTGATCCTCTGGTCGATCGAAGGGCCGGGCTGCGGATGGAAAGCCAAGTAGAAGAGTCAACAGGGCAACCCTCAAAACTCTGACTCGCCTCATGCTGTCTTCGTGTCTCCCTGTTTAGAGGTCCTCCCCAACCATGCGTATGGAAACACCCCAGGCTCTCGGCCGGCGTAGACGCTTCAGCGACTATCCATGATCCTGACCCTCAGATATGATTCCTGGACCCCCCCGGAATCTGCGATCGGAAGACGGATCAGCGTTCCCATGGCGACTCCAGCCGGAATCCGGACGAGGTATCTTCTGCGCTCCCTGCCTTCCTGAACCACAATCTCTCTTTCGGTTCCCCTCAAAGCCTCCATTCGGCTCAGGGGAAGGTCGTGGATTGAACTTGTATGGAACCCAAATGGAGTCCCCGGGGATCTCTTTCCAAAGAATCTAGCCTTTCTTTGACCACATCCACCCCCTCTCCCGCGGCAGAAGAATCGTCCTCTGATTTCCTCGTCAAATCTCAGGCCAAACTCTCGGAAGAGGGAAGAGAAGTCGAAATCTCCGAAAATATCCTCACCCGAATCTGGCCGGTAGGAGCCATGGCCGTACCGGTCGTACGCCCATCTTCTCTTTGGGTCACTCAGGACTGCGTAAGCCTCGTTGACCTTTTTGAATCGGTTTTCACTTTCCGGGTCATCGGGGTTCCGATCCGGATGATAAGTCATGGCCAGTTTTCGATAGGCCTTTTTGATCTCCTCATCCGATGCAGAGGGTGAAACGCCCAGTATGCTATAGTAGTCACGGTTCAGCATTGAAGCCTTCCCCCAGAAGGTTACCTCGTCCTTGAGAGGACCTTTGATAATTCTCTTATTCAATCAGGATTTTATGGCCCAGAAATTGAATCTCCTTGATGGTTCCCAAAACGATCTTTTCCTCCCCAAAAATATCCTTCAACTCAAGCTTTCCATCCTTGGGACGGGCAAGGGCCACGTCTTCCATGATTAATTCTTGGTCTCCGTTTCTGACTCGATAGGCATTGGTCTCACACACGTTCCGTTTCTCCTTTGTTGAAGCCTAGGCCAACTCAGCCCCTATTCTCTCCCACATGGCTTTGATCCGACCTGTCACTGCTCCACAGGGGTGATCGATCACTGTTTTTCTCCTGACCAGAGAATCGATCACACACCGGTCGAAGGGCAGTTTCGATACGACGTCTGCGCTTTTCTCCTGACATGCCTGCTCGATTTCATCTGTGATGCCTGGATTGATATCGAATTTGTTGATACATACTTTGGCAGGAATCTGGAAATGTCTGCAGAGATCCAGAACCCGATTGAGATCGTGCATCCCCGAGAGGGTGGGCTCGGTGATCGCCAAAACCATATCGACGCCCGCCACCGATGCCATGACCGGACATCCGATCCCTGGAGGCCCGTCGATAATCACCAAATTTCTGCCTTCTCGTTCCGCAATTTCAGAGGCTTTTTTTCTGACCGCCGTTACCAGTTTGCCCGAGTTCTCCTCACCAATTCCGAGCCGAGCATGAACCAGCGGCCCATAAGGGGTCTGAGAGACAAACCAGTTGCCGGAGTGGTCATCCATCATGGTGATTGCATCCTCGGGACAGCCGTAAACGCACAACCCACAATGGTCACACGAAACGATGTCTACAAGTCCATCCTTAATTGCATCGAAACGGCAGAGGTCTGTACAAGTCCCACACTGGGTACATTTTTCCGGATCCACAAGAGGGGATCTTCCCCCGTAAAACTTTTCGGTCTGCTGAATCTTCGTGTTGAGGATTAAATGGAGATCGGCTGCGTCTACATCGCAATCCACCATCACCTTATTCTCTGCCAACAGGGCGAAAGCGGCGGTGATCGTGGTTTTTCCGGTTCCCCCTTTTCCGCTAATGACCGTGAGCTGCCTCATGACTGTCGCTCTCACCGGTGTCATTTCGGGCCAAATAGGCGCGAATTGCCTCGTGGAGTCCGTGAATGGCGAGGAGGGAGCAGTGGACCTTTCTCGCCGGAATCCCTCCAGCCGCCTTAATCACGTCGTTGTCATTCAGTTCGAGAGCTTCTGCCAAGGTCTTTCCAATGGCCACTTCTGTGGCAATACTGGAGGTGGCGATGGCTCCCGGGCATCCCTGAGTAAGAAACTTGAACTCACGGATCCGACCGTCCTCCACGCGAATGGTGGCCCGAAGGAAATCCCCACACGTGGGGTCTCCCACGGTGGCCATGCCGTCCGGATTCTCAACCTCCCCGATATTGCGAGGATTCAGAAAGTGATCGATCACCTTATCGTTGTAATAGATGTAGCCGGTATCCAGTTCATCGGGTTCATATGAGTTCTCTTCTGACAACGTTCTTCCCCTCCCTACGTCCGGCCTTTGGTTTTGACAGATACTCAATCTTTTCGAAAAGAGAGAGAAATCTTACCCGGTAATCGGGTAGGTCCTCGAGAATGGGGGCACCCTTTGAGTATAGCTCAGCAATCCGTCTGTCCATAGGGATTTCCATAAGGACTGGAATTCCTTGTTTCCGACAGAATTGCTTCACTCCCTCATCCCCTGTGTCTGCGCGATTGATCACCACACCCATTGGAATCTCCATTTTTTTTACCATCCCGGCGGCCAATTCCAAATCATTCAACCCGAATGGTGTCGGCTCGGTCACCAAGAGGCAGAAATCCGACCCCTTGACGGTTTCGATGACAGGACAGGATGTTCCAGGAGGAGCATCCAGGATGGTAATATCGGAAGGGGCCATGAGCCGCTTCTCTTTACGGATGACAGGCGTGGCCATGGGCTCGCCGACATTGAGGATCCCCTGGAGAAATCGTATCGGGCCGGCACGGCCGATATCGATTCTTCCGATTTCCTTGTCTACCTCGGTTATCGCCTTCTCGGGACAGATATAGGAACAGGCACCACATCCATGGCACAGTTCATCAAAGGTCAGGACAGCCTCTTTCACCACAACAATCGCGTGAAATTCACATGCGTCGCTGCATTTGCTACAGTAGTTGCACTTTTTCAAATCCACCCGGGGAACGGGAATAACAGCGGAAATCGTCTTCTCAACATTGGGTTTCAAGAAAATGTGGGCATTTGGCTCTTCCACATCGCAATCCAGAAACTGAACACGGCCCAGACACAACGCCATGTTGATCGCAATCGTTGTTTTCCCGGTTCCACCTTTACCACTCGCCACAGAGAGTATCAAATAGATCTCCTCTTTCTGGTCTTTTGCCCACAGATCACCTTCGACTTCTCTGAAGTTGCTGCCTCCTTACGAACCCTAGCGAATACATCCATAAAGGGTTCGGTGTCTGCCTGTATAAAGGACCAAGTTCCTCTGGATCCCATAAAAAGAATACGAATCCTGAAGAGAATTCTGGTCAAAATATCTCGAGGGATTTCGTGCTCCATCATACAGAAACGCCCGGTCTCTTTGAGCACTCTCCATGCTTCGATTAATACCCCATGACGAGTCTCCTCCTTCAGCTCGTACATAGCGTGAGAGCAGGTGACTGCGTCGAAGAATCCGTCCTTGAAGGGTAAACGCCCAGTGTCTGCCTCGACCCAGAAAACGTTCCGGAGTTCGAGTCGCCTCGCTTTCTCTCTGGCTTTTTGGAGCATCCCCCTGGAAAAATCGAGACCAACCACAAAACCTCTGTCTGCAGCTGCACGCGCAAGCTCAGCGGCCACGGCACCTGTGCCAGTGCACAGGTCAAGAGCTCGACCTCCTCGACCGATCCCCGTCATTTCGACCATGAACTGCCTCAACCTTCCCTCTCGATCACCGGAATGAAGACGGATTACAGGGTCATAAAAGCGGGAAAAAAAGTTGTAGAATCTCCGTCTGGCTTCTCCCACCGATTCGCTCTACCAGAGGTCGTCCTCTGTCCCTGGTCTCCCTTTCTTAGGCCGTGTGTAGATGATATTGTACTCCTCCTCAAAACCATCGAAGCAAGCGGTGCAGGCCTCGCGACCGTGCTGATCAACTCCGCCTTCTCTGAGCAAGGGCTCAAGATGAACTTCGTATCCTGTTGCCTCGTAGAGCTCTACAGCTTCGCTCAATCGTGGCTCGTTGGCAAGAAATTGCCTTGTCCAGCCCTGCCCCTTGAGCTCCATTTCTCTCTCGGGCGATTTTCTTGCCTGCTTCATCCGTCTGGTCCTTTCCTTCTACAACGGTTTATCGCATTTAGCCTGCGAAATATTCTATCACTCCTGGGCACCCAGATAAAGAACATTGATCCGGATGGTGCAAGGTTAACCCAGACTAGATTCCAGCACGCCCGCAGGTGGAAGCTCCACAAGGTGCTGGGTCTTTACAGATACTTTGAAGTACTCAAAATGGTGGAGGTCCAGGTTGCTTCTTGCTAGATGTCCAAGACTGGCTTGGCGAAACCGGAGTCTGTGGGCCTAGGTGGAGAAAATCCTCTATTTTCTCACCATAGCAGTCCCGCAATTGGGGCATTGCTGTTGATAGCATGGGACCCCAGCTTGGTGAGGGATCGTCGTCCCACAGGATGGGCAGACGCACTCCCCGCTCGGCCCTGCCCCGGCTCGGGTTCCGCCCATTCTGCCGGCTCCTCGGCCACCACCGCGTCCTCTTCCCGTTCCTGTTCCTGGACCACCTCCCCAGGGGGGACCTGTCCCGTCTCCTCTCGGCATCTTTCTATCTCCTTTCCCTTATAGATGGGACTTCTTTTCCAAAGGGGGTATCCCCGGTCAACTCATGAATCGCAGCCATTAGACGATTCACCGTCTTCAACAATGGCCATTAGGCGATTGGAACTACCACCATCGCCGAAAACCACGGCCACCCCCGAAAATACGGCCTCTCCCGCCTCCATAGGGGATTCCGCTGTGACCTGCACCGAAGATGGGGCCGTAGAATGGCCGGCCATAAGCTCGATAGCCAGTATACCCTGGATATGGAGTGTAGCCCATCCCATAGCCATAGGCGGGCCCGTAGGCTCCCAGGGGACGAGCACAGAACCCTCTTCCACCCCCGGTCATGGGGCCCATGCCCATCGGTCCCGTTCCGTCAAATCCTGGCATAGAAACCACCTCCTTTTCTGACATTTGGCACCTCGAAAACCTTCGGTTCTCGATGAAAGGGTCCAACATTCAATCATGTATGTCATAGCGTTCTCAAGACCAAATCCCATCCTTGGGAAGAGGGGAATACCGGCGAAGGGCTCTCTCTCCGTATTTTTCGCGTTCAGAACCGGATCCTCTGATCCAGAATTTCTTTCAAAGAGCCCTCTCTAAACTGTCTCACCGCTTCTTCGACTGTTCCCCCTGTTGCCTCATAGATCTTGATTGCCAGGGTGTTCAGCGTTGTCAGTGCGTTAGGGCCCACCTGGCCTGTGAGGACAACCTTGACCTTCTGATCTGCCACAAACTGAGCCGCCTGAGGACCAGCTCCACCAGCGGCCGATACCCCGGGGTTTGCAAGCGAACGGTACTGCATAGTCTCGGTATCAATAAATATGAAGAATCGACAACGGCCGAACCGGGGATCAATCTCCGCCGAAAGTCCCTTATCCGATGCGGTCACGCAGATCATCATTTGTTTGCCTTTCTCCTGGATTTCTGTTTTTTTCCCTTTTGGCCCAGCTCGCTGAGTTTCTCTGTGATTCTTTCCATTTGATCTTGGAGGACCTTCATTTGGGATTTCAGTGCCTCCACGTCCTGCTGCCCTGGGCCGCCTGAGGGGGGTGGTTGAGGAGGAGGGACGCTGCCCGGACCCATGCCCATTCCCCGGCCCATCCCCATACCTCGGCCCATGCCCATTCCCCGACCCATCCCCATGCCTCGGCCCATGCCACCTCCCATGGGAGCACCCGGTGTCACGCCTGTACCGGTCTGTCCCATTCCGAAATGGCCTGGCACGGAGGGGCCTGATACGGATTGTAACTGTCCCTGTTTGTAGCTTTCCACGGCATTTTTGACTGTTCCCGTAGCGCCAAGAAAAACCTGGATCCCGGCAGCATCCAGTGTCATTGAGG
>Ga0209636_10009091_pt1 | contig 10123 bp, 11 predicted proteins | sample DeeMarSWOR152_54_FD_187464 | JGI IMG/M metagenome (GOLD analysis project Ga0209636, IMG submission 187464) | Marine sediment microbial communities from White Oak River estuary, North Carolina - WOR-1-52-54 (SPAdes) (version 2) | ecosystem: Environmental > Aquatic > Marine > Intertidal zone >... | reverse complement strand
CGGCTTCTAACAACTAACGCATCGTAATTTGAAACGACGTCTTTTAGTTGCTCATGTGAAATTGTGGTGTTTACATCAACTTCAAATCCAGTATCTCTTAACTTTCCTATTCCTTCCTCATGGATTGGGTCGCAGATGAGAACTTTTGCTTTAGGATTCATGAAGATCTCTGCCTCTTTTCAACTTCTGAAATACTTCGTTGGCTTGAATTTATTTCTTTTCCAGCAGGAGCTTCATTTAGAAATAATGCACTTACATTTTAGGCGGGAAGTTTAAAGCATTGATAGTGTGCGCGCGGGTGCAACATGGTGATTAGTAATATGTATATTAAATCGTAACATTTAATACACTCTTTATCTATAATATTCATGAAGTGAAATACGTGAGTCCGTATAAGAGGCGCCGGGTACCGACTTATCTCCATCAGCGATTAGAAATTTGTAGAGTTCTTGTAATGGGCGCTGTCTTCCGAAAAAAATAATCCCTTTGTCCTCTATGGCGCGCGCATTAAGCTACTCAGCCGAGTGGAGAAGCCAAAGAAAAGGTTAACCAATATAAAGTCTGAGCTTTCTGACTTTTCTTAATATATATTTATTAATACTATTCATAAACAGAGATAAAGAAGGCTTTTCTGAATGAGTGCACGCGAGAAAGTGCAAAAATACCATTCAAAAATGTTGGGCGTAGTTGGGAAACCAAACACTGGCAAATCCACTTTTTTCTCAGCTGCAACACTAACCCCAGTGGAGATTGCAAGTCGCCCATTTACAACCATAAAGCCAAATCGAGGAATTGGATACATAAGATCCTCATGTGTGTGTAAAGAATTTAACGTTGAAGACAATCCTCAGAACTCGTTGTGCCTAAATGGAATACGACTGATCCCAGTTGAGTTAATTGACTGTGCAGGACTAGTGCCAGGTGCCTGGCAAGGAAAAGGACTCGGAAACCAATTTCTAGACGAAATTAGAAAGGCAGATGCACTTATCCACATAGTTGATGCTTCAGGATCAACGGACTCTGAGGGAAAAATGGTTAAGCCGGGAACACATGACCCCAGAGAAGATGTGAAGTTCTTAGAAACAGAGATAACCATGTGGTTTAACCAAATACTAAAGAAGGACTGGCCTAAACTCGCCAGAACCGCTGAATCAGCCACAACAGACCTACTTACTCTACTTGAAAACCGGCTGAGCGGACTGGCAATAAAAAGAAGCCACATCATTGAAGCGCTGAGAAAAACAGCACTGAACGCGGAGAAACCAACCAAATGGACCAACGACAACCTTCTCAGATTCTTGGACACATTGAGAAGAGTCTCCAAACCAACGCTGATCGCAGCAAACAAAATTGACCTTCCATATGCGGAGGAAAACTTGGAGAAACTGAAAGAACTTGGCTACATGGTTATTCCCTGTTGCGCAGAAGCAGAGTTGGCACTAAGGAGAGCTACAGAGAAGGAGTTGATCGATTACAGACCAGGAGACAGCGATTTCACCATAGTGAAGCCAGAGAAATTGACAGATGTTCAAACCAAGGCTTTGCAAGTGATTAAAGAAAAAATATTGCGAAAGTTTAAGTCTACGGGCGTGCAACAAGCCATCAACATGGCTTTCTTCCAACTCCTAAACATGATCGTTGTCTATCCAGTGGAAGACCTTGAACACCTTAGCGACCATAAGGGCAAGGTGCTCCCAGACGCATACGTTGTGCCGTACGGAACCACTGCACGCCAACTAGCCTACAAGATTCACACAGAATTAGGAGAGGGATTCATCTATGCGGTGGATGTTCGCAAGAAAAGGAGAATCGGAGAAAAATATGTATTAAATGACAGAGACGTAGTCTCAATTGTAAGCGCAAAAAAGAGAGCCTAACCTCAGGTGCCGAAGCGTCTTTTTCTTCTCTGATATGTTCGAACAGTCCGCAACAAATCTATCCGCCGAAAGTCTGGCCAGTAAACGTCTAGGAAACATAGTTCACTGTAGGCGCACTGCCACAGTAAAAACCCGCTTAGACGTTCCTCCCCTGAGGTCCGAATAACTAGGTCAGGATCTTGCTTAGACATGTAAGCCGTGTATAGATGACCCTCAAACACTTTCTCATCAATCTCTTCAGGAGTTAACTCCTCTTTCTCCACTTTCCTAGCAATCTCCTTTGCGGCGTCCACGATCTCTGCCCTCCCACCATAAGCCAGCGCCACGTTAAGGAAATGCTCGTCGTAATCTTTTGTCGCCTCCTCCACCCTATTAACCATTTTCTGGACACTCTTCGGCAAGAGACCAATCCTTCCAATCACCTTAACCCGAACTTTATGCTTGTGGATTCGCTTGTTCTCAAGAATTTCATGCAACTTCTCCTCTGCAATCTTCATGACCTCACTTACCTCTTGTGGCGAGCGTTGAAAGTTCTCAGTGGAAAAAGCGTAGAGAGTGATTGATTTCACTCCTAAATCAAGGCACCAATCTAGCAGATCCTCGGTTTTATCTGCACCCTGATGATGGCCAGTCCAAGGATTCAACAGCCGCTCTGAAGCCCAGCGACGATTACCGTCCAGTATAATAGCGATATGCTCAGGCTTCAATCCACTCTTCACTTGATACCACAACCACTTCTCGTAGGCCTTGTAAACACCCAATAAAGATAACAACGTCTTCAGCATAGCTTAACCCCGAAGCCTCGCGTCCCTAAGCGCATGCGCACAAGGACAGTTACGATCTTTTGGTAAATTCCCAACGGTCTCTCTTAAGACTTGCTGAATAACTGGCAATTTTTGCTTTGCCACCTTCACTACCTCACTGGCTGTTAGCCGCTGTTGCATCCCCGCAGCCATGTTTGAAACAAAACATATTGTTGCATAACACATTTCAAGCTCACGGGCAAGCACAGTCTCAGGCGCCCCAGTCATACCCACTACATCGCAGCCCAAGCGCCTAAACATCTCAATCTCTGCGGGAGTTTCATAACGAGGGCCCTCTGTGCAGACAAGAACAGCTCGATCCCACACCCTCACATCACGGTTCTTTGCAGTTTCAATCAAAAGACCCCGGATCTCTGGACAGTAAGGCTGAGACATGTCCACATGCATAACCGGAGCATCATCGTAAAACGTGGTCTGCCGAAGCTTGGTGAAGTCGATGAGGTCGTGCGGAATCACTAGGTCGCCTGGTTTAAAGTCAACATTTATGGCACCTACAGCGTTTGTGGCGACAATTCGCTCAACACCGATCTTGTGTAGAGCGTATATGTTAGCTGGATAATTCACTCTGTGAGGAGGAGCCGAGTGGCTAAAGCCATGACGAGGCAGAAACGCCACGGTCTTTCTATTAACCTCGCCGACTGATATAGGAGGTGGAAGTCCGTAGGGAGTGCCTAATCGAATCTGCTTAACATCTTTCAACAAAGTTTCCAAACCTGTTCCGCCAATTATCGCTGTGTTAGCTGCTTTCAATTTTTACATCTTTCCCTTTCCCTGCGAAAATTTTTCCATATTTCTTGTGCAACAGTTTCGTCGCCAAAACGGCAATCATTGTCAAGATTATGCTGGCAATTATGGCAATCACAAGGTTTGTGTACTCTAAAGAGGGGTTGATGAGAATCTGTGAGGCTTCATAAAAGATTTTGTACGAACAAGCGACCGCAACCATAATAGCGATTGTGCGCCACAATTTGGGGTCTCTCTCAAAGAACCATCGGATTACTCTGCCGGAAAGTAGGACACAGATGCCGATTACTATAAGAGCTATTGCTCCAGAAATGAACTCTCCCACCAGTCTTGGAAAGATTGCGATCCATTGACCAGGGTCTGGTGGAGGGTTTTGAATGATATATGAGTTTGCAACAAATGCTCCCAGATAACCGCCGATTCCAACCAACAAGACTCCGGCGATTGTGGAAAAGCCTGCTATCTGCACGGAAAAGGGAGGAGGAGAATATTCACTGATCCATTTATAGAAGTTTTGAGCCATCTTATCGATTCCAAATCCTTTCACAAAAAGAAAGGCGCCGAAAACGATTAGAAAAGCTATCCAAGTATAAAATAACCAGCCCTGTGAGGCCAAGATGGCTAAAACGATCAGTAGAAGACCAGGTAGACCGATTATAATCCGAGAATAACGAGGATTTTCAAAAAGCATCTTTAAATATCGAAAAAACACTTCTACCGTTTCTTCAACGGACTTGCTATGCGTTATCACAAGCCTTCGCACCGAGGTTACTGGCACCCTTGACTCAACCAGTGGCAAAATCGCTTCATCTCCATAGCCGTCGGTGACCAAGACGACATCGCTTGCGGGAAATTCTTTTAGCACTCCGGTGAGTTCAGATACGAGTTTTCTATCTGCTCCAACGCCGCCTAGTTCAGAGCCGGTTATGGTCGCTATCTGACACTTTCCATTTGTATCTTTAACTTCTTCACTCAGGCGGTCGTAGATTCTGATTGCTTCAAACATGGCGTTGGCGTCGGGGTCTTCGGGGTCCCGCAGGATAAAAGTGGTGGCGGCTTTGAGATTTTCTGTTCTTCCAAGTACGGGTGTCTTTATTCCTCCTTTCACACCTAGGTCGTCGTCTCTGTCAACGCATAAAACTAGAATGCGTTCCACCTTCTCCTTTGTGGACTTCGGCATTGCCTGTTCTCCAATTCTTACTAAATATTTATACTATCACTTTAATTTTTAACTATACTATTATTTAAATTTCTGAATTTCTAATTCATTTTTTTCTGGTTTTCAGCGGCTGCACCTTCTTCTTTTCAGCCAGTATCTTAAACTCTTCCCAAGTCAGCTTCTCGCCCCGTTTCAACTTCTCAGACGCCTTTTCCATCAAATCTTTGCGAAGCTCGCGTTGACGTTTAGCCTGCTTTTTCTCTTCCGCATCCCGACGTTCCTCCCTAAGAGACTTGGATTGACGCAACAATTCCGTTTGTTCCTGGTGAACAGTTTGGGCTTGCTGTTTGATTTCAACGTATTTTTGATGTGCGGCATCTGCCTCAACTCGAAGGGCATCAATTTTATCTAAGAGTTCGGTCATCATCTCGTGGAAACTTTGACTTTGCTCAGCGAGTTCCGAGAGCTTTTCATGATGAAGATTAGCTCTGGTTTCCAGAGCTTTCTTTTCTGTTTGCAACTCAAAAAGAGCATCGTTTAAGTTTTGTATCTGTCTGTGTATTGATAGCTGAGTTTCAAGAACCCTCACCTGATCAATTAACAATTTCTCCTCATGAACTGGAAGAGAAGTGGTTTGAATTTTCCACTCTAATCTTTCAATTTCACTTTCTACATCACGCATGTTTCGAGGAGGCTTCTTTTCTGCGAGACGCTCCAGTTTTTCCTTAAGCTTCAAAATTTGAGTGTGTTTTTCCTTACGCTCAGCCCTCGCCTGTTCACGCAAGTTTTTGAGTTCTTTAACGCTCTCATTTAATGCGTCACGTTTTTCCTTAAGATCAGTAACTTCTGCTCGCAGAGCTTTAATTTGTTCATGCAGAGAATTTCTTTTTTCAGCCCATCCTCGGGCTTCGAGGTTCAGTTTGTTACGTTTTTCTTTTAGCGAAGCAAGCTTACGGTTTAGTTCTTCAATTCTCTGTTTAAGAGATTCAGACAATTTCTCCTTCCTCTGCGCCTGATTTAGCCCATTCAAGGGCGTGTTGAATCATGTTGGGTGGAGTGTGGAGCGAGGAGAAGATTTCGTTTTTGAGATGGTTGGAGTTCTCATTCCAGTATGATTCTTGCATCTACGGTTTTTGCTCCTTTCTCGTAGACCATAATGGGGTTTAGGTCAAGCTCCTTGATTTCTGGGTGATCCATCACCAGCTTTGAAGTGTTTAGCAAAATCTCTATGATGGCGTTGATATCAGCAGGAGGCTGACCGCGATAGCCTCTGAGAATCGGATACGCCTTTACCTCAGTGATCATCCCCTGTGCTTCTGATCTGGTTATTGGAGCGATTCTAAAGGCTACGTCTTTTAGAACTTCTACGAAAATGCCGCCGAACCCAAACATTAAGGCTGGTCCGAACTGTGGATCTTTAGTCGCTCCGACTATAACCTCGGTTGAGGAAGGTGCCATCTCCTGCACCAAAATGCCTACAATTTTGGCGTCTGGCTTGTACTTCTTAACGTTCATGAGTATTTTATTGTAGGCGTCTCTGACTTCCTCAGTACTCTTGAGGTTGAGAATCACTCCGCCCACATCAAATTTGTGGATAACGTCGGGAGAAACTATTTTGAGAACCACTGGATAACCTGTTTCCTCGGCAAACTTTGTTGCCTCTTCAATGTTTTTTGCCACCTTAAACTTTGTCACTGGTATTCCGTACTTAGAACATATTGTTTTAGCTTCAGGCTCCAGCAGATAGTTTCTTTTCTCTTTACGGGCTTTTTCAAATATTTGAGAAGTCTTCCCCATTTTTAGCACTTCTAAAGGAATTAACGATTTTTCAATTAGTAAGAGACGTAAGCGCGCCTTCCTTTCTAACTTTTTCGCTTTCTAAACTTCTGTCAATGTTCTTTATTGCGCGCACAATTCCAATGTTGATAATTTTCCGTTCCACAATAATATCAGAATCATCCGTTTATAATAGTAACTTTTACTTTTAAAATGGTTGAGTGAGCAGACTGTGCTTAACGAAAAAATAAGTGGCGTTTCTGAAAAGAGCTTGGTTGGTTTTACGTGGGTGGTGGAGGATGATACTCACTTACGTAAGTCCAGGCGATGGTATCTCCTCGATGGAGTATATATTCTGAAGCTCCGACATCCGGGAATATCCACTCTGAAGTTTCGCCATCCCAGCCCCAGTACAACCAAAAGTGCGTGGAATTGCCGACCACATCGTTTATAGAAGTGACAAATATTCCAAGTTCACTTTCCGTATATTTTACATCCGCTATTGCAAGCGTTGCGTTGAACGCTGTTGAGCCGAGAGGAAGGACTGTGTTGTTGTGCCAAATCTTTGTTCCGTTGCCGTAACTTAAAAGGATGTTGACTTTCAAAGAGATGGATTCCATTTCGCTGGCGAGGTTTTCATATTCATTTTGGTAGGTGTTGTATTGAGCGAGGTAGTGGCCAGCAACAACAGTGCCAGAAATCGCCCAGACCAGTAGACCCAAAGCTACGTAAGTAAAGGTTCTTTTTTCCAAGTTTTTTCACCTCCCAGAAGCTTTTGCAAAGCATTTGTTAGTGGAAAGAAGGACAGCCCAAAAACGGCAGTGTTAGAAATAACATGTATCACCGAGAAAAGAGCTCCGGAAATGATTGCATTAATGAAAGCAAGTAAAATAGGCATTCCAATCAACATGTACGATACAGCAACTCCAAAATTGGTGATTATATCATAAACAAGTGTAAGAAAGGCCCCCAAAACTGCGGTTTCAATGCATGACTCTACATCATACAAACCACCTCTTGCCCGTCTATACAATCCACCTCCAATTCCAACCATCACCATTCCAGTTACTTGAAATGGCAACATTAACCCCGCAAATCCCCAAGGCGAAAGAAAACCGTTGATGAACATTACCAAAACGCCGAGTGTAGCACCGAAAGAAATTCCAAAAATAGCGCCAACGAGGAAGACAATTAAGGACGTGAACTCAACATTTGGGGGGCGAGGAGTCAATTGAATGGCTACGCATAGGGCAGATAGAACGATGAGTAGTACGAGTTGGCGAGTGGGGAGCGACCGCATAAACCATGGTTGGATAATCCATCCTATAAGCTTTTCGATGATTTTGTACGCTGTTGGGCTGAATTGTTACATTAAAAAATATTGATTGTTGCGCACACACATCCTAAGCCATATTATTGTCAATCAAATTTTTTTGTTTTATGAAGTTTCACTTGTATCTACTTGACGCTTCTTTCTTTGCTCTTCTTTAAGATGTAGCTCTACAAGTTTTTTCACGGCTTCTAAGAACTTTTCATCCTTCTCTAAGCTTAGAAATTCTGTTTTAAATTCGTCGAGGCTCTCAGGAAGCTCCACTGTGATGGTTATGTATGGTTTTCCTATGATCTTTTCGAACTCTTTTTTTGTTTCATCATATCTAGCTGTTGGTTTTTTCGCTTTGGACTCAAGCCATTTCTTCAATTTTGACACGAATCTTAACCTCCTATTCCAAATCTTACAATTACGTAAACAGTTGCGAAAGCAAGCTGGATGAAGGTTGTAATGAAACCAACCTTCGTAAACTCGCTAAAGTTCAAGTTGATTCCTTCTTTTTTCATTGCACCAAGAGCCATGATGACGACAGAGCCACTGAACGGTGTAGCAGCTCCTCCGAGGTTCGTACCTAACGCAAGAGCGGACCACATGGGAATTTTGTTAAGTCCAATAAATCCTTGAACTATCGGAGTGAATGTTAGAGCAACTGCCATGTTGCTAACAATCGTGCTTGCAAGCCCACTCGACCAAAGAACCAGCAAAGTTGCGATGAATAAGCTCCCGCCTGCCAATTGAAAGAGTTGCGTTGACAAAGTTCCCAGAAGCCCAGTTTTTTCTAAGCCTCCAACTACAAAAAGAAAGCCTGTTAGAAAGAAAATTGTCTCCCAATCCATACGTTTAAAGATCTCAGCTGGGTCAATTTCGCTTACTGCAAGTGCAAGGATGGCGCAGCCTAACGCAACAGCCTCTGGCTCAACGCCCATACTGTCAGAAAAAACGAAGAGAAATATAAGAAGGAATAGTATTATCGTGGATCTCCAGAATAGTTTCTTGTTTTGGATGCTTTCCCATGGATTGTATGTTGGCGGTGTTCTTTTTTTTCTCAGTCTTGATCTAAAAATATAGTATAAAACTAGAATAGTTAGTGCCCACAAAATAATCTCGGCTACTGCCAAATAGCCGATAAAATCATTGAAGCTTATTCCTGCCTGCACGCCAATTATCATATTGCTCACCGAGCCGATCAGAGTACTGGTTCCACCTAAATTTACCATGATAGTTGCTGAAAGAAAGAAAGGCACTGGGTCATAATCCAAGAGTTTGGTTATTGTTATCGCCGCAGCTGCAATGAGCAATATAGCTGTGGAGTCGCTTAGAAACATAGAAACAGCCGCAGCCATGATACATAACGTAATGAAAAGTATCCGTGGATTTCCTTTCGACATTTTTATGGAGTATAGCGCTCCTAATCGAAACAATCCACCTCTGTCTGCCACTTCCACAACTATCATAACGCCTATGAGTAGACCGATAAGCCTTATGTCAATGAAGCCAATTGCTTCGCCATAAGTAAACACACCATATTGAAGACCAAACCAACCCGTCAATAATGCTCCTACAAGTGCTGCGACAGACATTGGCACCATTTCAGTGGCAGACAAAAGAACTACAAGCACGTAAATGAGAATAAAGACCAGTATTGCCTCGGGCGCCATCTCGCTTACCCTTTTTTCTTCCTGTTTCGTGTAGCCAGTTTGACAAGCCGATCCGCCAACACTTCTGCCTTCGCTTCTACTGTCCTGTAGAGAATGCGTCCGATGTCATATATGAGTACGATAATTAGACCAAGAGCTACTAAGCTTGCCGCACCTGCAAGCATATTTCCGATTTCACGTACAGAAGCTAAAAAGGGAATAAAAGCTGAGGCTAAAAGGATGGTTAGGATAATATAGATTGCGTCTCTACCTACCCTTTTCAAAGAATGGTCTTCTTTTGCGCCAAGTCGCCTCAAGAAAATGTCTGTTAGAACATCTGCAAGAGATAAAGCGTCTGCAAGTGCACGTATCACGAAAATAACTGTGACCAGCATAAAACATACCCAAAGAAGGAATCCTCCTTTGACATTAATCCCCGGTACAGTCATGTCTCCAACTAGAGGAGGCACCACTATACTTATGACCCCGAAAATGACTGCCATTGTTATACTCATGATGAGGCGCGGAAACTTTCTTATTTCTTCGTGGATTTTTTTCCTACTCGTTTGTTTCACGCATCCAGTAGAGGTGATTCTTGTCTATTTTGTTAAGAGCTTAATTTAAAGAATACTGCATAAGATTAACAGTCTTGCATATTAATTTTCAACACCGTGAACAGAACAGTACTCCGAGATTTTTCAAAAGCCAAAAATGTGGTCGGGCGGGCAGGATTTGAACTTGCGACACTCCGGTTTCTGTACGCTTGATAGGCTGGG
>Ga0209636_10009090_pt1 | contig 10124 bp, 7 predicted proteins | sample DeeMarSWOR152_54_FD_187464 | JGI IMG/M metagenome (GOLD analysis project Ga0209636, IMG submission 187464) | Marine sediment microbial communities from White Oak River estuary, North Carolina - WOR-1-52-54 (SPAdes) (version 2) | ecosystem: Environmental > Aquatic > Marine > Intertidal zone >... | reverse complement strand
CATTAATAATAATATAAGAGATAGGAGATCCAGTCCTATCACTTCTATGTCGTTCCTGCTTTAAAATTTTAGTGAAATCATTCCCAAAATACCATCCACTAAATTCATTAAAAATCGATTTCAAGCTATCTCTATTTAATTCTTTTTTTAATCTTAACAAATTCAAAAATTTTTTCCTTATTATTTGGATGTTTCTATTGGCTTAACCCAACTCATGTCCACTTCGACCGAGATGGCTTGTTGTATCAAATCAATTCCTACTAAAAGACGTTGTCGACCGCGATGTTGGATGAGCTTGCCTCTAATTCCTGCAAAAGGACCGTAAATTATTTCCACCCATCTGCCATTAGAAATACATGATGATGGCTCAATTAATTTAGGATGGCAAAGTAATCGTCGAATATCGTCAATTTGGGATTCTGGAATAGGTGATGGTTGATTATTAAAACCTACCAACCATACAACGCCGCTAACATTAAGAACTTGAAGCTTATCAGCAAGCTTGATGTGAACAAAAACATATCCAGGGAATAGCGGCATCTGCACAATTTTTTTACGGTCTTTCCACTGACGAAGTCTTGGAATCGAGGGCAAAAAGTGCTCAATACGACGTTCCTTTAACTGTTCAGCTACCTTTTTTTCATAACGAGATCGAACATATATTGCATACCACAATGGAACAATTCTTCGATCAATATCCTCAGGTATAAACTTTTTAGTAACATTAGTCATGTTTTCTATTTCTTAATTTCAGAATGGCAAGATGAAGTAGATACAGCTTCGCCCTTTCAGTTACAAAAGCAACCTACAGGGAAGAAAGGTTTCTGAAGATGTATAATTCTTTTTTATTTATTCAGGCAAAGATTTAATATTTACCCAAGCGAGCGCACTTATTGGAATTTCACCAGATTCAAAAACTTAAAAAATATTTTTAATATCGCTTCATAAGGCTGATACTAATACCATCCTTAAGAGGATAAATTCTTATAGAAATATTTGATATTTTTTTATTGTTATTTTTTAAATTGTTATTTGTCTTTTCTATGATACCAATCCCCAGCCAGTATCCAAGGATTCCCCCTGTGACCATATCAGAGAGCCAATGAGCATTTTGAAGTTGAAAATAAAATAAAGAAGCTACCAGAGGACCTGCCCAACGGTGACCAAAATAATCCATAACAATAGTCCAATAAGAAACATAATATGTTGCATGAAATGAAGGAAAACTATTATATTCTCCCCCACTTTTTATATGACTATTCACATTTCCCCACTCCCATGGGTTATGTTCTCTATAATTACTTCCTTCACGCCATGGTCTGGCTCTACCTGACAATGTTTTAATTCCACGGGTAAAAATAAATGAATAGGCTGTAGATTCCATCAAATTAAAACACAAGATTCGTAATCGCTGATTTCTAGTAAAAAGACCAAAAGCGTAACCATATTCAGCAAGAGCTAAAAAAACATTGTCAAAATAATCGTTATCTGTTTTTAGACCAAATGTAAAAACAGGAATCGGAAATTTGTTATTTGGAATATATTTACTACAATAGGGATCCCATTTATCTCTAAAAAATTTATTAGCTTTTTTGTCAAAAAAGAAACTACATCCTAAAAATCCTAATGATGACCATGTAGAAATTTTATTATCTTTGTTGAAAGGAATTGTAAACATATTTTTAAATGTACCTGGGATATCGGTAATACTATGTATACCATCTTTTATTATATCATGTGTAATACTAGTAAAATAATGTGCGACTCTCTTCTTAGATTGGATTTCATGTTTAGTAATATTGCTTGATTGTTGTGGCATATCACAATTACTTGAAGCATCTTGTACAAAGGTTGTAGAATATAACCCCCCTAAAAGAAAAATTAGCAAAAGTTTTAATAAAAATTTCATAAAATTCCTTTATCAATTTTGAATTGATAATTAAACAAAATGTTTTCTTTTTCGTTTTTTTACTCTTTCACCGTCATTATTGTCTGAGAAATAGTTATAGTAATAATTTGAGTATCCATCCTGCTTATCAATGAAGTTGACAACAAGACCTATAATTTTAGCCTGGGCTTTTTTTAGCAAATTTTTCGCTCTTTGTATATCCTTAGTTGTACTTGAGCCTGACTTTATTACTAAAATTGAACCATCGACAATCGAGCCCAATATACCAGCATCAGTTACAACATTTATTGGTGGCGTATCGATGAAAATCGCATCATATAATTTCTTTAATTCATGAAAAATGATTCTCATAGCTCTTGATGCAAGAATTTCCGAAGGATTGGGAGGAATTATTCCACAGGGCAATAGATCCAAATTATCAATATGAGTCGGTGTCACAAAATTTCTAATAGAGGAATTTATTAGCTCAACATCATTATGCTCCATAGTATTTTTTAAATTAACAACTTGTTGAATATGTTGTAACTTTGTTTTTGTATGATCTGACTTATATTGATCAACAATATCAAATCCATCTGATACCTCCTGGTCTTTTACCACGCCAATATTCGTTTTGTATGTTAAATCCCTTGTTGCAGCAATTATATCAATAAGACCAGGTTCACTTTTTATTTGGAGTAGAGTATGTAAAATAGGTTTTCTTAAATCAGCATCTACTAAAAGAGTTTTCAATCCCATTTGCGCTGTAGTAATACTCAAATTTGCTGTGATAAGTGACTTCCCTTCATTAGGATTGGAACTTGTTATTAGGATAGTTTTTAAAGGTGAATCAATAGCAGTAAATTGAAGATTTGTGCGTAAGCTTCGAAAGGCTTCAGATTCAGGCGATTTAGGATTGTGTGCAGTAATTAATTTTGAAATCATTTCTGATGTTCTTCTTTGGCCTTGCTTTTTTAAATTTTTTACTGTTGTATTTTTGATAGTCGTTTTAATTTGAGGAATTGTACCTAAGACACTTAATTCTGTAATTTGTTCAGCTTCTTCAATCGTTTTTAAACTGTTATCCAGATATTCTAAAACAAACGCCAATCCCGTTCCCATTACAGAACCTAAGATTAACCCTAATATCAAGTTAAGCATTTTCCGTGGTTTTACAGGATTAGTAGGTACTTTCGCTGGATCGATAATTCTTATATTTCCTATTCTTTCAGCCTCTGCTATTCTTGCCTCTTCTCTTTTTTGTAAAAGCATCAAGTAAATTTTTTCATTAACTTCCTTATCCCGCATCAGTTGAACAAGACGAAGTTCTTTATCAGGTAAGGTATTAAGATCCCTCTTATAATCTTCTATGACTTCTTTAAGTGCATTTTCCTGAGCCTGGTAGGTTTGAATTTCAATTTCCAATGTAATTGATTCTTCCATGAATTTTTGAATTTGAGATATCGGATCTACAATGTTTTCACCAGCAGCTATTTTTAAACTTTCATTTTTCAAGTTTTCTTTGGTTTCGTTAATTTGTTGTTTTAGTTTCAGCATCTTAGGATGATCATCAGAATAGTCCTGTACCTTTAATGTTGTGTATTGGACTTCTAATTCAACTAACTGCTCTTTTAATTTCTGAGCCCAGGGACTCGTAATTTTAGTGATAGAAGGGATTAAATCTTTACGTTCTTCAGCAAGTTTATCTTGAATAAATGCATATCGTTTTTGAGCTGCATCCAGATTGGCTTTGGCCTGATTATAGACAATCTCTGCTTCAGTAATTCGTTTAAATATCTCCTCTGCTTCCTTATCAATCACTGTAACTTTGCTCTGTTCTTTGAATTGCTTTAAAACAATTTCAGCATCATCTAATTGTTTTTTAAAAGTTACTAATTGTCCTTCTATTATTTCGCGGACATTACTTGTTTCCTCTCTTCTAACTTCCAGATTTCTCTTTTTGAGCACCTCTGCAATAGTATTTGCAATTACTTTCGCAGCAACAGGAGAATACGCTTCAACTTCAATTTTTATTATCTCCGAATTAGTGACCGAACTAGCTGAAATATTTTTTTGGATTTGCTTGGCAATAAATTCGTCCTTATTAAAGTCGGATTTCGGTTCTTTTGGTAATGGAAATGTATTAATTATCCCAACCGGAAGATCGTTATATACTTCTTCAGATAATGACCGGCTTTTTATCTCTTCTATTTGATTAGTTATAAAACTTTTAGTTAAAGATATTTTGAATGGATTAATTGAGGCAGCAGGCCCTCGTTGTTCCTCAAAAATAATTGTAGTATCAGCTTTATAGATCGGTATTAATCGATAGTTTAAAAAAATAATTGAAGATAGGACTCCGATTAAACAACTAAGAATCAAGCATTTTCGTTGGAATAGTACTCTTAATGGCTTAATTAAATCAAACTGTTCAGTCTGTTCGATGGTCATTACTATTACTTCCTGGCTTTAATTATGATCATTTTTTTTATTTAGTTGAGTCTATCGACTATACCAATACCAGACTTGAGCAACTATGGCTAATTGAGAAACCATGCGAATAATTGCCTGCCACGTGAACCATGTATTTCTTCCGATTCTTATTACATCCCCTGGTTGAAGTGTAGGTACATCTTTATTATAAATTTCTTTATCCAATAATTTTTTTAAATCTATTTTTATGACCTGTTTAGTGTATTTTTTAATAAGTTTAGTATCATCAGAATTTCCTAATTTTTCCTTTGAAGTTTTTTTTATATCAATAATTCCTGTTAATCCCCTTGTAATTTTTATATTTTTCAAATCAGAATATTCAGTAGGTCCTCCTGCTTTTGAAATAAGTTCTAAAAGGTCGGTATCATCGGGGACTAAATATTCACCTGGTTTCCTGACTTCCCCCCAGATATGGACTGTTATTAATAATCTTTCATCAGCACCAATTTGATATTGATCTTTTTTTATTACTTGCTCTTGTGAAAAACATGTAGATAAAAAAAGGACGAAATACAAAAACAATGAATTTCCTTTTAAACATATTATTTTTTTTATAAACACTGTTATCCTCAAAATTTTTAATACATTTTCAAATTCAATTTTTACAAAATTAAACTTGACATTCTGATATAAATCTATTAAATTAAAAACGCCCACAGAAGGCGAATTGCAAATGCAAAACACCCTCTGCGGTGCATTGAGGCTACCAGTTAGAAAGAACGTTGGCGCGTCAACTGGTAGCCTTTTTATTTTTGTTGCCAGGCTAAAGTTTTCTGGTATGTTATTGTTCTGTTGTTGGTCTCTAAAGGCAAAATCACAATTTAAGAATTATCATCACCTAAATATTACAAACTAAACAAGACTCCCAATATTATCATATTTTTTATGATACCGCATAACTGCATCCAGTACATGTTCAATTTCGTAAATTTGAACAGGCTTCATGGCACAATAAAATACTCCTGATTCGATGAACTTCCTTACAGTATTTAATGAAAAATCTTCTGAAAGGACAATGATTGGTAATCTGGGACGCATTCTTTTTATAATTTTTATTAAATCCAGGCTGGTAGTTTGGGGAAAGGCCAAATCAACTATTAAAAGATCGACTTGCTTTTCCAGAATCTTTAAAATTGAATTCAGCGCAGTCTTTGCCAGGATTATTGAATAATTGTGTTTAACAATTATTCCGCTTATTTGATCGATTATGGCTGGATCTTCTGATGCAATTACTGCCGATTTAAAAATTGTTGTCATCCCCGCCTCCACAAATCAGGGAATAATAAAAAAAGGATTGATCTGATGATTTTTACAATTTATGTGAAAGATATTGATTTGTATCAGAATTTTAGAATTGGATGTACAGTGGTATATAGCAAACATTATGCCTATGCATAAGCAAATACAAATAGGAGAGGTAACTTTTTGTATTAAATAAATATATGGATGTTAATTTTATTGACATATAATTTGAAAAAATTAATATATGTTTACTTTGTGTTACAATTGTTATTTTTATGTCGTTGTATATTAAGAAATTTTAGCATGTTACTTCACAGTGTCGAAAAGTAAACAAATATATTACTCTAAATATCGCATTAAATTATTTTGATCTTATTCAAAATACGATATAATGTTTTACGACTAATACCGGCTTTTTCGGCAACTCTGGTGAAATTACCATTAAAATTTTTCAATAAACTATCAAAATAAGTTTTGTAAAACTGATTGAGACATTTCTGTTTAGCTTCTCTAAACCTTATATCGTGAAAAAAATTATTATTTTGCAATTCATAATTTTTTCTGATATGCTCAGGAAGATCATCCACATCGATTATGGTATTCTCTGTTAGAGACATTACCTGTTGCATAACGTTCTTCAACTCTCGAACATTACCTGGCCAATTATATCCCTTTAAACACTCAACTGCATCTTCTGAGATTCCTTTGATTTCCTTGGAACATGATGGATTAAATTCATTAATAAATTGTTTAACAAGTTGGGGGATATCTGCTGTTCTCTCTCGAAGTGGGGGCATCAAAATTGGTATGACATTAAGCCTGAAATATAGATCCTCTCGAAGCCTTTTTTCCTTTAATGCTTTTTCAGGATCCTGGTTTGTGGCGGATATTATTCTTATGTTTACTTCAATCGTTTTTGTACTACCAATTCGCCGAAATTGTTGGTCTTGAAGTATCCTTAATAATTTTGCCTGGAGACCCGGTTCTAATTCAGCAATCTCATCCAGAAAAAGGGTGCCTCCATCGGCAAGTTCCAGCATACCTGGTTTAGATTTAATTGCCCCCGTAAATGCCCCTTTTTCAAAGCCAAAGATTTCACTCTCCAATAGCGTGGCAGGTAATGCAACACAATCAAGAGGAATAAAGGGTTTATGTTTTCTCTCACTGCTCAAATGAATATTCCGAGCAATCATTTCCTTTCCCGTACCAGTTTCTCCATAAATAAAAACATTCGTATTAGTTTTGGCAACTTTTAATACGAGCTTTACAATGTTGAGCATGCTATGGCTCTCGCAAACGACATCCTTCAGTTTGTATGATTCTTTGTTCTGCGTTTTGATGATAAAGTTTTCATTTCTCAATTTGCTGTATTCAACTGCCTTTTTTAAAACGATTTCCAACATCTCTGGAGAAATTGGTTTCTGGATAAAATCATAGGCACCTGATTTCATCGCATGAACTGCTAATTCAATTGATCCATACGCGGTAAAAATAATGATCGGAATATTTGGATCAAATTCTTTTGTGGACTTTAAGACTGTAAAACCATCATAATCGGGCATCTTCAAGTCGGTTAACACAACATCAGGATGGTTTTGATGGACAATTTTTAATGCTTCTGCTCCATTTTTGGCAATGTAACAATTATGACCCAATTCTCTAATTATTTGGGACCTATCTTTTAAAAGTTCAATGTCGTCATCAACTAAGAGGACTTTAGCCATGACATTCATGCCTCCTTAATTAAAATTTTTTGAACTCAGGATAAATGTAAAGGTAGACCTTCACTGTTGTCCCTACTTCAGGTTTACTTTCCACATTGATCTTTCCGTTGTGTTGATCGATAATATCTTTACATAGGGTTAATCCTAAACCGGTCCCCCCTGTTCTGCTTTTACTGGTAAAAAATGGATTAAAAATATTTTGGAGATCATTTTCAGCAATCCCTTCCCCATTGTCTTCTATTTTAATCTCGATCATCTCCTGGTTCAGCAACCTGGTCATAACCTTAATTTTCCCTTTTCTCTGAATTGATTCTAATGAATTTAATATTAAATTGTTGAAGACGATTTCTAAACCTAACTCATCCCCTTGAATAGCTGGAAGATCCGGTTCATAATCGGTCTCTAAAGAAATATTTTCCGTGAAATAGTCTGATATTAATTCAATAGTCTTCTTCAATATTTGATTGACTTGAACTGTTTGTAGATTTATTATGGGTGGTTTTGCATAATTTAAAATATCTTTTATAAGGCGATCCAACCGATAAATTTGTTGCTTAATTTTAACGATATGATCCCAGATCTCTTGATTTTGATAATCTTTGATTAGCTTTTTTTGTAATAAATAAAGCTTTGTTTGTATTATATCTAAGGGATTATTAATTTCATGTGCAATGGCTGCCGTCAATTGACCAAGAATACCGAGTTTCTCTGTTTCAGCTAATTTTTTTAAAATTTTTGTTTTTTCATGTTGTGCTTTGATACGTTCAGAAATGTCTTCACAAACGATGAGAACTTTTTTATTGCTGTTAGCATCAACAATAGCCCGAGCCGCCTCCTTCACCCAAATCACGGTTCCATCCTTCCGCAATTTTCGAAATTCCCAGTTCATAACCTGTCCAGGATTTTGTATACAGGTGTTTAACTGCCGCCTGACAGCTTTTTTATCCTTATCATGAAAGATTACAAGTACCGATTTTCCAATTAGTTCATCCACAGAATAACCTAGCTGTTCTGCACCAAAATTATTAACAGAAAGAACAATACCTTGTTCATTCACCGTAAAATACATTGATGGATTTTCTTCATAAAGTATTTGGTAAAGTTCAACACTCTCCTTCAATTTATCTTTTGCTACTTTGTAATTCTCCTGAGTTTCGATAGCAGATGCAATGATTCCCATTATCTCCAGATCTGTTTCACCTGGTTCAAAATCTTGTTGATAAACGACGCATAGAGAACCAACATATTTTTCACAACATTTAACTGCAATGCCAATAATAGTATGTAAGTTATATTTTACCACATTCGGATCTGATTCTGCATATCGAGACTGTTGTAGATTGCGTAATACTACTGATTGATTGTCCCCTTTTCTAATGACATCATAACATATATGTCCTTCGGGTTTATTGAGGTTAATAAAATCTTGAGGTATATTCCATTTTCCAATTAAGGAAAGCATCCCTTTATCCAACCGGTTGTATTGTGCCCAAATTGCCCCCATAAGCTTACCACAGAGAGCAACTAATCGATTGATATTTTCTTCTGTGTTATTTCCCAAACTTAACAAACATTTGTTTATCTTTGCTAATCGTTCCTCAATCTTCTTTCGCTCTGTAATATCATCAGTGTGTACCAGAATGAGATCAGGGGGCATAAATGCATATTTAACAGCTAAATATTTATATTCACCAGTTGTTCTCATACGGTAAAACATTTCTCTTTGCAAAGAGCTTTTTTCTGTATAACAGCGTTTAAATCCATCTAAAATCTCGGGCACATCCCAGTAAATTTCGGTCGCCTTTTTATCTAACAAGTCAGCAATCTTTCCTTTAGTGATCTCCACAACCGCATCGTTGTAATCTACTAAGACAAAATCTTCCTCTACTCGCTGCCAAATATATGTTGGAATGGGTGAATATTTATAAAATGCTTTCATCTTTTCATTTCCATACTCTCAATTATTAAACCAGCACGACTAAGGCAAAATTAACTTCACCGGAAGCATTATTTTGATTAATTCTCAATTCTTGATAATCCAAATGAACGAAAGATAATGATCAGAGGTCAGATAGTTGAAAGAGGAAGAAGGGTAATTATACTACAGCCTATTTGCCAGTAATTCCAGAAGACGACCTTTTTTCTGCACCTACGGGAAAAGTCAAGACTCAGATCCTGCTTTTGATGGATGTTTCATATCTTATTCTAGCGCCAATTTAAGAAACGTTGACCTTAGACCAGAATTAATTTACTGTAAAACCTGTCATGCTATTTTAACTAACCGAAAGAATGTATCTGACCTTTCATGATTTAATACTATTCACCTTTGATAAAATTATATTAAAATTATTTAAAATTTGCTATGTCCTTCATCACATTAAATCAACCTTCTGTACTCGTTTATAGTTGATTGTAAAACCATTACCTTATTGTGTTGGTCGAAATAAAAGAAAATAGATCGATTTCCATATTATGTATAATACTAAATGCATTGTCGCAAAAAATATACAAAATAAAATATTAATATGCAACATAAATTTCATTTTTTTTATTTAACTCATAAATGAAATGGAAAAAGATTTGATAATAGAATTTTTAAAGTATGAAATAATCATGGAACTGTGAAATAAATGCGAAGGAGGAATTTTTATCATATTGAAGTAATTTTAATAAAAATGATTTAAATTTATCTTGACATCAATGAAAAAAATTAATATTTTGTTGAACAACAAGAGAAAAAACAATGTTCGTAACCTAAGTATTAATATCGAATTAAT
>Ga0209636_10009089_pt1 | contig 10124 bp, 10 predicted proteins | sample DeeMarSWOR152_54_FD_187464 | JGI IMG/M metagenome (GOLD analysis project Ga0209636, IMG submission 187464) | Marine sediment microbial communities from White Oak River estuary, North Carolina - WOR-1-52-54 (SPAdes) (version 2) | ecosystem: Environmental > Aquatic > Marine > Intertidal zone >... | reverse complement strand
GTGACAAAGCGGAAAGCCGAGGATCGAAAACAGCTCGATGGGTTCATTCCCCCCGAGTTGAAGAAAGGGATTACGGTCGAGACCATCCATAGGGTGGGAGTTCCTTTTGTGGAGATTATTAAGGCGGCTAGGGAAAAGGAGGTGGATCTGATCGTCATCGCTACTCACGGGAAATCAGGCCTCTCACATATCCTCTTCGGAAGTGTGGCGGAGAAGGTGGTAAGGAAAGCGCCTTGCCCCGTGCTCTCCATAAGACATCCGGAGCACGAATTCATTATGCCCTGAAACTTCAATTTGCAAGGGGCGAAGATCACCATACCATGACCCTGGTAATAGGCGATAGGCGCCCTGACGAAATAAGGTACCTCAATCATATCAGCGCTACAACATTTGGCGCCGTTTGAGACACCTTTTTATCCGTTGGATAAGGGAACCCGTAACGGGAGAAATCTCATGCGAGTGAGGATGTGAGGATCAAGGCGAAGAACTGGTTGAAAATTGGCATCCTAATCTTCATCGCCGTGGCCATATTGGTGAGCGTATCAGATATCAGAAAAATGGTTCGCCTCTCAGCAAAGATTGACCCTTACTTCCTCGCCCTCTCCTTTTCCGCTGCCTTCGGAAGTTACCTCCTCATCGCCCTCTCCCTGAAAAAAATACTTGAGCTCATGGATATTCGCCTCTCTTTCCTTGATATTTTTAGCATCTCATGGGTTTCGACCTCCATCAATTATGTCCTATCCACGGGAGGAATTGGCGGATTTACCGCTCGGGTGTACCTTCTGAAGAAAAAGGGGGTTTCCTACAGCGAAACCATAGTCATCTCCATCATTCATACTTTTATCATCAATGTGATATTGATGTTATTCGTCCTTATCGGTTTCAGCAGTTTACTTGCAAACAAGCAAATGGGGATCTACAATTTTTTCGTATCCAGTTTTCTCATCTTTATTGCCCTCTATGTTACGTACTTGGCCTTCAAATCCGTTATCAATAGGGAGTTCCGTGAAAACTGGATCGACCGAATCGCCCGATGGGTCAATAAGGTTTCCTCCTTCTTCTCCAAAAGGGAAGAGGACTTGATCGCAGGGGGGGAACTTGCTTCCTTTAAAGGGGAGTTCAATCAGGGAATGGAATTGATGGGGCTGAGAAGGGGGGAGCTGAAGGCCCCGGTCCTCTATGTCTTCCTCGATTGGATTGGGTGCCTCCTCACTCTCTATTTTTGCTTCGCGGCTATCCATTATGTTATCCGCCCCGAGGTCCTCGTTGTTGGATTTGCGGTGGGGCTCTTCGCCTCTATCCTTTCACTGGTGCCCGGCGGGTTGGGAGTCATGGAGGGATCTATGGCGGCCATTTATTATAGCCTTAACGTTCCCCTGGAGGAAGCCATCGTTGCCGTGATCCTGTATCGCCTCATCTTTTACGTATTTCCATTCCTAACAAGCCTCCTGCTCTATCGATCTCTCTTTAAGGAGGCCAGGATTTCCGTGAAACCTTCGGATCGGGGAGAAAGGCTTGAACGAAAACTCCCGGAATAGTGAGACGTCTTCATAACTGAGGTCTTCTTGGTTTCCCCTATGACTTGTAATTATCCAATTGATGGTTATCTTTTTAGGGGAACAATCATTCAGGAGATATAAATGGAAAAAGATCAAAAACACATCCGGTATTGCGTCGCGCTTCTCATAGGGTTCAGTTTCTTTATGCTTTTACATTGGGCACTCCCATCTCAACCCCCCGCCGAGGAAACTTTGGATGTCACATCACTGGAAGGAGCCTTTATTGATGTCGCCAATAAGGTGAGGCCTTCGGTGGTGAGCATTTTCAGCGAAAGGACGGTGAGCTTCTCCCCATGGGGAGGATTCGGTGAGGATTTCTTCAAGGGCTCCCCTTTCGAGGAATTCTTCAAGGAATTCAGGGGACCCGGAAGGGAATATGAACAAAAGCAGCGGGGGACTGGTTCCGGGGTGATCATCGACGAGAGCGGCTATATACTCACTAATCACCACGTCGTGGCGGGGGCTGAAAAGATAACGGTAAGGCTCTATGACGGCAGGGAATTTGAGGGAACGACCAAGGGGAGCGACCCCAAAACGGATCTCGTGGTGGTTCAAATCAAAGGGGAAAATCTGAAACCCGCTACCTTAGGTGACTCCGACAACTTGCGGGTTGGACAATGGGCCATCGCCATTGGGAGTCCATTTGGCCTGGAGGAGACGGTAACCGTAGGCGTCATCAGCGCCACGGGCAGATCAGGCCTGGGAACGGGAACCTATGAAGATTTTATTCAGACCGATGCCTCTATCAATCCAGGCAATAGCGGTGGGGCCCTCTGTAATATCTGGGGAGAGGTCATCGGAATTAACGCCATGATCATTCAGCCAGGACAGGGCATTGGCTTTGCCATCCCCATTAACCTGGCCAAATCCATCAGCCAACAACTGATCAAAGGTGGTAAGGTCATCAGGGCTTGGATTGGTATCGGTATACAGGATCTCACCCCTGAGCTGAGAAAGCAATTTGGGGTGTCTGATAGGGAAGGTGTTCTCATCAACAAGATTTTCCCCGATAGCCCCGCCGAAAAGGCAGACCTCAAGATCGGGGATATCGTCAAGGAGATCGACGGCCAGAAGGTGAGGAATTCGAGGGAACTGGTTCAGCAAGTCCTCAGAAAGGAAGTGGGCCAAGAGGTGATCCTCAAGATCATCCGTAATGGAAGAGAGAAGATCATCTCCGTCAAAACAGAAGAAATGGCCGGCGAAACCAAAGTCGAAGGCGAAGTACCTGAGATTGAGAGGGGGTGGTTCGGCCTCAAGCTGGAAGATATCACCCCCCAATTGGCCCAAAGATGGGGAATCACAGCGGATCACGGGGTTGTAATCGTAGAAGTCGAACTCGGAACCACCGGTCACAATGTGGGGCTCCAACCCGGGGATGTAATTCTTGAGGTCAATCGCAAAGAGATCGGCAATATCAAGGCTTTTCAACAGGTCATGGAAGGGGTAAACCGGGAAGAGGGAGTTCTCTTTTTACTCGACCGTAAGGGTGACCATTTCTTCGTGATCCTTCAGGAGGGGTGAAAATGCTCAGCTATTTTGTCGGGCATGAAAAAGGGAGTCAACATGGTCTGTTTGAAAAAGACCTTGCTTCCCACCGATTTTCCGATTTCGCCCCATATGGCCTGAACGAGGGCATCGCCCTTGCCCGTCGATGGAGATCCGGGCTCTTCGGCCTCCATATGATAGACCGAGGAATGATAAATGTAACAGTGAATATGTCTGCAGTTTCCTGAACTTTATGGTAAGCAATTCTGTAGCCTGTGGATCATAGAGTAAATCATATTTTAATACGAGAACACCCTTGTTCTTTCGCCTTACAGACCTCCGGGTTGTTATCCAAACCCCTTTCGCTACCTGAAAGAGCCATTCCGGCGAAACCGCATTCAAAGCATGAATTCGATATGCATTGGATTTCCAAAGATGAGAAAGATCGAAGGAGCTGAACAATGAAGATCACCTTACAAAGAGGCAAGCTTGAAGCCTTCGCATCGGAGGCCATCGTGGCCTTTCATTTCGAAGGGGACGATAAATTGATACGGGAGACAGCGGCGATAGACAAGGCCTCTGGGGGCCTCATATCCGACGTCATTCAAAGCGAGGACTTTCAAGGGAAACTCTATCAACCCTCCCTGATTTATCCCAAGGGAACCATTCCCGCTAAGCGCATCCTCTTGATGGGACTGGGGAAAAGGAGTGACTTTCATTTAGATACATGGAGGGGGGGCGCCTCCAAGGCTGCCCAATTCCTCCGGGATAGGGGGATAAAGGAATTCTCCCTTTGTCCCTACCTCAGGGGGGAGCGAAAAATGAGCCTAGAAGATTCTTCCCAGGGCCTTGTCGAGGGAATCTACCTGGGGCTATACCAGTTCACCGAGTTCAAGACGGAGGAAAGGGAGAAGATCAAAGAGGTTGAGCGGGTCAATCTGGTCATACCAGATGAAAAAAGGATTGCATACATCCAAAAAGCCGTAGACGCCGCTGAGATTATCTCAAGGGCGGTTTATCTCGCGAGGGATTTGGTCTCGCAACCGGCGAATCGAAAAACTCCCTCGATGTTGGCTCAAATGGCCAAAGACGTTGCAGAGAATAGCGGCTTAAAGTGTAAGGTTCTCACTATGGATGAGATGAAGAAACTCGGAATGGGGGCGATCCTCGCTGTAGCTTCGGGAAGCCGCGAACCTCCAAAATTTATCCTCCTGGAATATAAACCTCAGAGTAGTGGCCTGGACACCGTGGTGGTTATTGGAAAGGCTATTACCTTCGACAGCGGCGGATTATCCCTGAAGCCTTCGGAAAACATGGATAAGATGAAGCAGGATATGGGAGGGGGGGCCGCAGCGATAGGGATCATGCAAGCAGCATCTCAGCTCAAGCTTCCCCTTCATCTGGTTGCCTTTATCCCCGCAACGGAAAACCTCCCCAGCGGTTCGGCCTATCGACCAGGCGATATCCTCAAATCGTTATCTGGAAAGACCATTGAAGTCATCAGCACCGATGCGGAGGGAAGGCTCATTCTAGCCGATGCCTTGGCCTACTCGCACCGGTTCAAACCAAAAGCCATCATCGACCTGGCTACGCTTACCGGGGCCTGTATCATCGCCCTGGGCGAAAACGTGACGGGAATGATGGGAAATGACGAAAAGCTCAAGGCAAGGGTAGGAAGGGCTGCGGATCTAACAGGCGAAAAGGTATGGGAATTACCCCTGTGGGAGGAATACGAGGAACAGATAAAGAGCGAAGTCGCTGATATAAAGAATGTAGGAGGGAGGCCGGCGGGGACCATTACCGGGGGTGTTTTCCTCAAGAAATTCGTGGGGGAATACCCGTGGGTTCACTTGGATATCGCTGGTCCCGTCTGGGCAGATAAGGATAAGCCCTACATCCCGAAGGGGGCCACAGGGGTGGGAGTGAGGCTCGTTGTCCAGCTCTTACGGGAGTGGGAGGTGAGTTCATGAAGAGAGAAAAGAGAATTCTTCTGAACGGAAAAGAGAAGTGAGCTATCCAGAGGCCTTCACATACCTCATCCTGAGATCGTATAATGCACTGTTAATCAAAGCCTCCTCCTCCTTTGTCAAATTTCCCCTGGTTTTCTCCTGCAACATCCCGATAAGGTCGATGGTCTGTTTAGCCAAGGGGAGGCTCTTAATGGGTTCCTTTGATTCTGGATCCTGAATTTCACCCAATTGTATGAGGGCCTGAGTGGTCAATGAAAAGACGAAATTGGAAAAGGTAATCTCCGGGAAGGGAATCCCCTCCTTTTGGCCCTCTTTTCTCTCCTCTTTCCTTTTCGCCTCCTTTTCCCGCTCCTCTCCCCTTACCCTCGCCTCGTCAGCCCCTGGTTTCTCCCCCTTCTCCTTTTTGCCGGGGGGCCGCTCTTCCTCTTGCTGAAAGAAGTGCCTTCTGTCTCTTACGGTGAACCCCTTGCCCTCTTTCTCCTTCTCCTCTCCTTCCATCCTTATCAATCCTCCCGAATAAAAACACTGGGCATCTTTCGATTAACTCCTTCTTGTCGATGAAAATAGATAAAAATCAATGAAAATTTTAACTATTCTATAAAATGCTAAAAAATATGAAAAAATTCTATTGAAATAGTTTATTATAGGCGAAAATTGCCCATTTCTTACCCTTGACTTTTTGCTGCCAAATAGTTAAATTATTAGCACTCAATATTAATGAGTGCTAATAAGGGGGGAAACGTAAAATGACCAATCTTCCTGCTGTAAGTAATTCCCTGGATCTCTATATCGCTCAAATTAACCATTTCCAGATCCTCTCACCCGAGGAGGAGTTTGAATTGGCCTTGCAATATCGGGAGAAGGGCGATATCGAGGCGGCCCACAAATTGATTACATCAAATCTCCGATTCGTTGTCAAGATCGCCTTGGAATATAAAAATTATGGGGTTAAACTTCTGGACCTAATTCAGGAGGGAAACGTCGGATTGATGATTGCGGTTAAGAAATTCGACGCCCGTAGGGGATACCGCTTCATATCCTATGCTGTCTGGTGGATTAGGGCCTACATTCAAAATTTCATCATAAAGTCGTGGAGTCTCGTGAAAATCGGGACCACCCAAGCCCAAAAGAAATTGTTCTATAAGCTGGGAAAAGTTCGAAGGTTATTAGAGGCTCCTCAGGGAGATCATCCACAATCCTACCAGGACATTGCAAAGGATTTGGGGGTAAAAGAGGAGGAGATCCATGAGATGGAGCAACGTATGGGTAGAAGGGACCTATCCTTGGACCTCCCCTTCGATGAGGATAAAGAATTAACCCCTTTAGAGCTCCTCTCCGATGGTTCCCCTGATCAGGAAGACAGGCTGATTCAATCTCAAGATGCACAGGTCCAGAGGAATGAGATCGCAAAGGCCCTCGATAGGCTGACCGAGAGGGAGCGATACATCATCACTCACCGTATTATGAGCGATAACCCATTGACTTTACGGGAAATTGGCGATACATTTCAACTTTCCAGGGAAAGGGTCAGGCAGATCGAGAAAGAGGCACTGACAAAGCTCCGAAGGGATATGCAGAATGTGGCATTATCATAACCGCCCCGGCTTTCCATTGAGGTGATTCCATGCCAATCTACGAATATCAATGTCAAAATTGTTATAATATATTCGAGGTCTTTCATAGAATAGAAGAAGAGGTCAACCCTGTTTGCCCAAAATGTTTGTCAGAAGCGAGGAGAATCATTTCAGCGACGAATTTCATCCTCAAGGGATCGGGATTCTACGTAAACGATTACCCTTCTGAAAGTAGAAGAAAAGGGAAAAAAACGGAAAAAGAGGCGGGAAAACCTGCTGCCGAATCACCGAAACCCGAATCACAAGAAGAAAAACCCAAGAAAAACCAGTAGCATCCCCTTTCCCTTGCATAACCTTCCGCAAAGAGCTCAGCCTAAGGCTTTCTTCTCCGATGGCCCCTTTCCCTCAAGATCTCAACGACCCTTTCGAGGATAATATTCGCCACCTCGTCCTTAGTCTTTAATGGAAGGGGATGCATTTTTCCCCGGGAGTCAATAATAGTCACCTTATTGGTTTCCGTGGCGAACCCCGAATCGGACCGGCTCACGTCGTTGGCGACTATTAAGTCCAGATGCTTCTCCTTCAATTTTTCCCGGGCATTTGCAATCAGATCCTCCGTTTCAGCGGCGAATCCGACCAAGACTCGATCCCCCTTAAGCGATCCGATCTCCCCAAGAATATCGGGATTTCTCTCAAGCTCAAGGGAAGCATGAGCATCCAATTTCTTTACCTTTTGGTTGCTTGTGAATTTCGGCCGATAATCGGAAACAGCGGCGGCCTTAATGATAGCCGAACACTCTTTATAGTGCTTCAATACCGCATCTCGCATCTCTGAAGCGGTTCCCACCGAGATAAACCGAATATTCCCTCCCGGAATGGGAAGATGAGAGGGCCCACTAATCAAGATTACATCCGCCCCCCGCCTTCGGGCCATTTTCGCCAGCGCAAAACCCATCCTCCCGGAAGACCGGTTTCCAATAAAGCGAACCGGGTCGATTGCCTCATGAGTTGGGCCGGCGGTTATGAGAATCCGATTTCCCCTCATATCCTTTTCCACGAGGAGGTCCTCAATGCACTCTACAATATCCGATAACGCCGCCAATCTCCCCTGCCCGATGGCCTCGCATGCCAGATCCCCTTCTTCTGGACCGATAAAGTGGTAACCGGCCTTTTTCAATGTGGCCACGTTTTGCTGGACCGCAAAACTCTCCCACATATTGACATTCATGGAGGGGGCGAAAAGTACAGGAGACTTGGTGGCCATTATCATGGTGGAGAGGAAGTCATCTGCGATGCCATGTGCCACCTTTCCAATAATGTTGGCCGTAGCAGGGGCAATCACCGCGAGATCGGCCATATCCGCGAGGGCGACATGACCTATTCTGGAGCCCTCGATGAGGGAAAAGAGTTCCGTCTGGACGGGATTTCCCGAAAGGGTTTGAAAGGTGAGCGGGGTGATGAACTCCCGGGCATTTCTCGTCATGACCACGCGAACCTTCGCCCCCTTTTTCGTCAACTGCCGAACCAATTCAGCGGCCTTATATGCCGCAATCCCTCCCGTTACGCCTAAAATGATCTCTTTCCCGTTTACTATCTCCACTTTAAGACCCCATTGTACATCTCTTTCTCACCACATTATACAAGCTTAAGCCGAAAAATCAAAGATAAACCCGCTTAGTGGAACTGTCCCAATGAGTTTTCCTTTGCCCATAACAATTTCGTGTGATATCATCATATTGTTAACGAAAATGCAAGGTAAAACACTTTTAACAAACGCCTAAAAAGATACTATGGTGAGAAGCGCAGCTCAATCCTTTATCGCCGCCACTGATTCAGAACCTGACGAACACCCATTCCCGCAGATGCTGTTATTCCCCTATCATCGAATAGTTTCGCTTTCTAAGGGTAAGAAATCGTATTTGCCATTATACACCACTCCGTCAGTATAATCATTGTGCTCTATCCTCAATAGAGAAAAGGATTACGTGATGACTTTCATAGAAGCCATCGAGGCAGCGTGGAAACGGAACAATTCTTTGCTTTGCGTCGGACTCGACCCCGATCTGAATAAGATTCCCGCACATCTTCGCAAAAATGATGCCCCTCTTTTCCTGTTCAGCAAGGCTATTATAAACTCTACGGCTGACCTGGTTTGTGCATTTAAGCCGCAAATCGCCTATTACTCCGCTTCAGGATCCGAACATGAACTTGAAATGATAATTGAGCATATCCATGAGAACCATCCGGGAATTGCCGTTATTTTAGATGCTAAACGCGGGGACATTGGATCAACTGCCAAAATGTATGCGCAAGAGGCGTTTGATCGCTACAAGGCAGACGCCGTAACAGTCAACCCATATATGGGAACCGACACACTCCAACCATACCTCGATCGAGAGGATAAGGGCGTGATCATTCTGTGTCGTACTTCAAATCCTGGTGCAGAAGACATTCAAGACTTGGATTCAAATGGAAAGAAGCTCTATCAGATCGTTGCGGAGAAAGCCGCCAGGGAATGGAATTATAACGGTAATGTTCTTCTTGTGGTAGGCGCCACTTACCCCAAAGAACTGAAGGAGATTCGGTCTATCGTAGGAGACATGCCCTTACTTGTCCCAGGGATTGGTGCCCAAGGTGGTGATATCGAAAGAACGGTCACCAATGGCAAGAATGGAAAAGGAACAGGAATGATTATTAACTCCTCACGGGGTATTATCTATTCAGGCAAAGGGGACGATTTTGCAGAGGCAGCACGCATTGCTGCCGCCAGGCTGCGGAACGAAATTAATCGGTACCGCTAGAGGGATTCCCCCTGTTTGAAAAATATACCAGTTGGATGAACTCTATTTTCACTTCTGTGCTGCTCCATGGGAAACGAGTTATCCAAACGCTAACGAACTGCGACTATTAATCCATCCCCTTTTCCTACGATGGATCTTCCCCAGAAATTGGGGAATTCTCTCCAAGAGGGGTTCTTGATATCTTCATTCTCTCTCCTATGATAGCGGAGGCATCACGGGATCAATGGAGGACTTTATGGGTAATTGGTCCGAACTCGCCCAGAGGGATCTTGAGGCAATGTTGGAAAAGGTCAACCTTGATGACGCCTTTGCAAAAACCGTTGGTATGCGGGTCGTTGAGCTTTCGCCCGGCTACGCCAAGGCACTCATAGAGGTCACCGATGATCATGTCAACCTCTTTCAAATGGCTCATGGAGGGGCCATCTTTTCCGTGGCCGATCACGCGTGCGAGGCGGCGGGAAATAGCTTCGGAGAACCGGCGGTGGCGATTCAAAATAACATTCACTTCCTATCTGCGGGGAAACCGGGGGATCGTCTAGAAGCTACGGCTCGAGTCGTTCATCGGACGCGAAGAATTGGCCTCGTTGAGGCCGTGGTGCGGAACCAACAGGATGAGATCTTGGCCCAGTGCCACCAGGTCATCTATTTCAAGGGCTCCAAGCTGAAAAAATCCTAATTCGAGCCCGGAGCCCCCTTCCTCAGTTTTCAATATTCTCATAAACTCTGGAATTTTAT
>Ga0209636_10009088_pt1 | contig 10125 bp, 14 predicted proteins | sample DeeMarSWOR152_54_FD_187464 | JGI IMG/M metagenome (GOLD analysis project Ga0209636, IMG submission 187464) | Marine sediment microbial communities from White Oak River estuary, North Carolina - WOR-1-52-54 (SPAdes) (version 2) | ecosystem: Environmental > Aquatic > Marine > Intertidal zone >... | reverse complement strand
ATCTCGCCTACACCGCCGAAGAATCGAAGAGAGGCCATCTCATAACAGGTTAACCTCAACTTTTATATTTACGATTCGAAGGGCCCCCGAAGCGACGCCCTCAGTAACAATTTATCCAGCCGGACGGAATGTATACTGAAATGTCGAGACCTAGGGCGGTCGCAGTGGTAGGCTACAAGGACTCGGGGAAGACCCAGGTTATAGAGACCCTTGTGGGGGAGCTGACGGGCAGGGGGCATAGGGTCGGTACCCTGAAGCACACTGCGGAGGAAACCCTCCTGGACACCCCTGGGAAGGACACATGGCGTCATAGGCAGGCTGGCGCCCAGGCCTCAGCCATCATCCACGAGAAGGGCGCCGCCCTTTTCATCGACAGGAACCTCACCGTGAACGAGGCCGTGGCCGGGCTCGGGGAGCTCGACTTCGTCGTTCTGGAGGGGTTCAAATACCTGAAGAACGTGGCGAGGATTATTACTCCCAGGAATGAAGGGGAGATCGAGGGCCTGTCGAACGGTCTCGAGATCGCAATCGCAGACACGCAGGGAACAGGGCCGTCGATTAGCAGCCAGGTTCCTGTTATCCCCCTCGGCCACCCTGGTGAACTTGCGGACTTAGTGGAGTCGAAGGCTTTTCCCCTGCTACCAGGGCTAAACTGCGGGGGATGTGGGTACGACGAATGCGAGGGCCTTGCCAGGGCGATCCTGTCGGGTGAGGCTGATGCAGGGAAATGTGTCGGGCTGGACTTTGGAGACCTGTGTCTTCGGGTAGACGGAAAAACAGTCCCTCTAGGCCCCTTTGTGAAGGAAGTGACTAGGAACGTGGTCCTCGGCCTTGTGAGGTCCTTTAAGGGGGTTGGGGAGCCTTCCAGGGTGGAGTTGGCCTTCGAGGTGGATAAGGGGGATGGTTGAGGCGTTGCACATCTGTGTCGACAGTAATGAGGCCTCGGGGAGGCGGGACATCGTTAACTATCTCCGTATGTCGGGCTTCGAGGTCGAGGTGAGGAGTCTTGATGTCTGCGACTACGTGGTGTCGGACAGGTGTGGGGTGGAGCGGAAGGGCGCCTCGGACCTCCTGGGAAGCATCAGGGACGGGCGCCTCTTCGTGCAGGCGGAAGGCATGGCGGGGGCCTACGAAAGGCCCATCATAATCTTGGAAGGGCAGATATCGAGGGCGCTAAGACGGAGTCGCATGAGCCCAGCTTCAGTCTATGGCGCGCTCTCGAGCCTAGCCTTAGACTTCGGGCTCTCCATAATCCCCACAGAGGACTCCAAGTCGACCGGCGTCCTGCTCCACCGCCTTGCCTACAGGGAGCAGGTCGAGGAGGAGCGCCCCGTCCAGCTGAGGAGCGTCAGGAGGAGTATGCCCCTCCACCAGCAGCAGGTCTTCCTGCTCTCGGGGCTACCCCAGATAGGCACGACCCTAGCGGAGGAACTCCTACGCCACTTCGACACCCCTCACAGGGTATTAGATGAGTTCAATAACGCCGAGATCCGCGTTTCTGAGAGCGGGAAGACCAGGCGACTCCGCGGACCGTTGTCTGAGATCAGGGGAATAGGTCCCGTGATCGTCGAGGGCGCCCAGAAACTGCTGAGAGAGTCCTATAACAGCCTCTGTAGACTGGATTCCGAGTAAGCGCGTGGTCTTTTTCGGGGCGTGGGAAATGCTTTAATGTTGTTGGGGTTTGTGGTGTTGTTGTGGGCCCGTAGCAGAGTGGATAATGCGCCGGCCTCCGGAGCCGGCGACCGTGGGTTCGAGTCCCACCGGGCCCGCCACCTTGTAAGCAGCTACCGCTTACAAGGGTTTTACGGGGGTTGCGATACTATGGTGGCTGGGAATAAGGGTTTTCGGGGGTTGGTTACTGTGGTAGTTATGTCTGGTTTCGCGCGTCAGTAGCTTGTCATGAGATTTTCAGGTTTTTTATTGTTCCGTGTGAAGGGGGCAGCTCGGGGGCTTTGGGGTTCATTTATCCGTTCCTGGCCTGATTTGGGGCACGTTTTTGGTCTGAATAGACGCTCCTTTTGGTACGAATGGGATCGGAAAGGGGCGATATCCGGGCTCCTTTCGCTGGATGGCCTTGTTTTCACGTGTGGACTGTATGACCCCCCCTCCCCCCTTCTTGGCCTATGAGTGGGCGTGGCTGGATTCGGGGGTGGAGGACGGCGTGGCGGGGATGCTGTTCGTGGGGTTAGTGGGAGCCCGAGCAGGATCGTGTGGGGCGTGGGGCTACTGGCGAGGGTGGCGAGGAGGCTACGGGCGGAGCGGAGGAGTATGTTCGAGGCTTATGACGATGTGAACAACTCGTTCAACCTAGCCTATACGATGTTGAAGTGGAGGGTTAACAGGGCCATTCTGGGGGCTAAGCTGGAGCCCTATCTTTGGTTTGTCCACTCCGAGCAGCGTGGGAAGCCCTCCCTCGTGTGTGACCTGATGGAGCTTTACCGGTGTCTTGTCGATGACTTCCCGATCGGGTTCTTCAAGAAAGCGGGGAAAAGAGGTTTTATTATAAAAGGTGAGAGGACCACAAGGAAGCGCAGGGATAAGAGAGAGTGTTTAAACAAATCTAAGACTGGGGAGCTGGTCAGGGGCCTGGACGGGATGTTCGGGGAGCGAGTCGAGGTTCCGAGGATTAGATACGGATCTAGTCAGGCTTTGGAGACTCTGATCAACGAGGAGGCGCTTCTGCTGGCGAAGTATCTCAGAGGTGAGAGGAAGACATGGATTCCTAGGGTGACTTTTAATGCAAGAGTACATAATCTTCGCGCACGCGAACTTAACCTGTCCATCAAGGTTAAAAACAACTCCTTAATGGTCTGAAGGTGAAAAAGTGGCTGATAAGTATGCGATACACGGTTTCGCGAAGTCGAGGTTTGAGGCCGTAAGAGATGCATTCGTCGAAAACTTTAAGCACCGTAACGAGCTTGGAGCCGCCTGTTGTATCTATCACCGTGGAGAAAAAGTAGTCGACCTCTGGGGAGGCGTCAGAAATGGGTCAACTGGGGCACCATGGGAAGAAGACACGATGGTTGTCGTCTGGTCCACGACCAAGGGGCTATCCGGTTTAGCCATGGCGCTCGCTCACTCGCAGGGATTATTTGAATACGATGAACGCGTCACAAAGTACTGGCCGGAGTTTGCACAGCAGGGAAAGGATAGGATCACGATTCGTACACTGCTGGCGCATCAGGCTGGGCTTTTCGCATTCGATGAACTGGCTGACAGGGATACCATAGCAGACCTCGACAGTTTGGCTCGGGTCCTTGCGAAGCAGAAGCCAGCGTATGAGCCAGGAACGCGTGTGGATTACCACGCCCTGACTCTCGGATACTACGAAAGCGAGCTCCTACGCAGAGTTGATCCAAAAGGCCGCAGCATAGGTCAATACTTCCAAGATGAAATTGCCACTCCACTTAAGCTCGATTTCTATATTCGACTCCCTGAAGAGATTCCCAACAATAGGCTGGCCACCCTCCGACAAGCCAAGATCGGCTTGTCTGCGCTGTTTACAATGCCATTCCCCGTGGTTCTCAGGGCGATAAACCCGCGTTCGGCGCTTCGCAGAGCGCTTGTGGGATCGGAGTTGCCCCTGGACGAAGAACGTGTCTACGCCCGGAACTTCGAAGTCCCCTCGGGAGGGGGTGTGGGGACGGCTCGCGCCATTGCCCAGGCATACGGCGTCTTTGCTGCTGGTGGAGCGGAGCTTGGCTTGAGGGAGGACACACTGCGGCAGCTCATGGCGCCTCCTGTCGCACCGCTGCATGGATTCCCGAAGTACAGCCCGCATTTCTCACTCGGCTTCACGAAGCCCAGTCCAGAGAACCCCTTCGGTCATCCGAGCTCCTACGGAGCCGCGGGGACGGGAGGGTCTTTTGGATTTGCCGACCCACAATCCGAGATAGGATACGGATATGTTCTCAACGGGATGGGCACTTACCTAGAGGATCCGAGAGACATTGCTCTTCGCAGCGCAATGTATAATTCGATTGGCGAGACAGATCCATACCGTAGGCCATGAGGGCAATCCAACGCTAGCAGTCGGTGAGATCGGCATGGTGGACCCCACAGGGAAGGTACGAAGCCTCTTGCTCCTCTGCGGCATCCTCTCTCCGCTTCTCTACTTCGGCACAGACATGTATGCTGGGTTGACGTATCCGGGTTACAGCTTCACCGCCCAAGCCATCAGCGAGTTGTTCGCGATAGGCGCCCCAACGAGCGGCTTCGTCGTTTCCCTCTTCACCCTGTCTAGCCTCTTGTTGCTAGCGTTTTCCCTCGGGGTTTGGAGGTCATCGCGTGGGAGCCGAGCAATACGGCTGACTGCGTTGATGTTTGCGGGGAACGCGGTCAATGGCTTGGTACTCTGGAACGTCTACCCGATGCATATGCGCGGCGCAGAGGCTACTTTCACGGATGTGATGCACGTTCTCCTGGCGGGGGTCGGGGTCGTTTTCGTCTTGTTAGCCGTTTGCATAGTGGCACTTTCCTCTCGTGGCCGGCTGCGCATCTACTCGATCGTAGCGATCATGGTGCTCCTCGTGCCAGGCGCCATAGTGTTTATGACCGTACCCGGCCTCACGATGGGGGAGCCTACGCCGTACGTGGGCCTAACGGAGCGGATCTCCACCTATGGTTACTATCTGTGGCAGGCGATTTTCATCAAATATCTTATGAAGACGGGTGGTGGATAGCGTGTGCGTTAACTTCAATTCGATCTGCCGGACGCGCACGAACTAGATACGAAGCCCATTGATGGAATGTGGTTACTGTTACAGATATTTCAAACATTGTTGCGGTCAGGGGCGTGCTGGTAAGCATGGTTTACTATGTTTTGCAGAAAAGCGCGCTAATCCTTGGAATGTGTGCGTGTGTGTTTGTTTGTTGATGTGTGTGTATGTATAGATAGGGATATAGAAGTAGAAGTAAGTGGGTTTGGGTTTAAATTTTAACCCCACGCGCGCAGGTGCTGGCCATGGTCAGTGCCTGCGGCTTAGGATGTACATTTTGTCCTCGGGCAGGAATGCGTACGTCTCGACCAGATCGTACCCGGCCTCCTCGGCGTCGTCGAGTATCCCCTCCCTCGACACCGCCTCGTACCACCTCCTCCCCTGCAGCGAGTACTCGAACTCGGGGCAGCCTGGCAACATCATTTGTTTACGGATAAATCCCCGGTCGTCGGAGGGCATCTACCCAAAAAAGGGTACTGTCTTTCAAAGACTCTTCTTGAAGCAGATTTTTAAGAAACTCACAATGAGGCTTACGAAGACAGACTGAGAGAAATACTCATAGCGATTCTATGGGTGTTTTCGCTGGCTCTGTCTGAAGTATATTGGAGTAGTGTGAGATGCCAAAGAGGATGAAGATAACGGTGGTGAAGGGCTTCACCGCCGAGGAGGTGTTCGACAGAGAGGTGCCTGACCACTTCCCCGAAAACTTCGTCAGCCCCTGTCCGATGCACCCGGAGGGGCAGGAGTTCGTCATGGAGAACCCGAACTGCCCGGAAGGGTTCTGCAACTGGGCCTACGCCGACATCCAGAAAGACCTGGTGGACATGTGGATTGGCGGCCCGACCTGGAGGGGGCGGAAAACTAACTACTTCAGCTGCACCGACGGCATGAGGCCCGTGGTCTTCAGGGTAGAGCTGCTGGAGGAGTGAAGATGGCGAAAGTAAAGATCACTGTGGTCAAGTCGTTCTCGAAGAAGGACGTCTTCGGAGACGAGTTGCCAGGTGACTTGAAAGGAGCATTAGATGTTTGCGATACACACAGGCCGGGTCAGGAGTACTTCTTCGACGGGACCGGCTGCCCCGAGGGGATCTGCGCCTGGGCCTTCGCGGACATCTTCAGGGACGTACTGCACCTGTGGAGGGGCGGCGACTTTCCCTGGGTGGGGAGGCCGGGAGTCATGTACTCCGCCTGCACCGACGGGAAAAAGCCCGTGGTCTTCAAGCTGGAGCGGGTCGAAGACTGAGCTATGACTCGCTCGCACGCATCGAGGAAGATGGGAGAGAATCCACCAATGATCGCATACTGTGGGCTGGACTGCGCAGAGTGCGAGGCGTACATAGCCACCCAGAACAACGACTTCGAGGCCCTTACTGCGCTGGCCAAAAAATGGGGTGAAAACCACAATACATCCTACAGACCCGAGGACATCGAGTGCGGGGGCTGCCAGAGCGACAGACTGAACAAGTACTGCAACAGATGCGGGGTCAGAGACTGCGGATTGAGCCACGGCTTCGAGACATGCGCCGAGTGCCGGGATTACCCATGCGGCAAGCTCAGCCAAGAATGGAAGTCATGGCATATGGCAGACTGGACAAAAGCCAAAGCGGCCCTAGACGAAAGAAGCTCGGAGAGTGACTAATCTTGCCCGGCTCATATGAGACGAACCACGAGCGCGAGATCGCCAAAATAATCCACGATTCCTTCGGATGGGCTCTAACCAAAGATCGAGCCCTCTTCGAAAGCATCTTTGCGAAAGATGACGACTTCTTTACATATTATCCAGACTCTAAGAGCACAGTCGTAGGATGGAACCAGTTCGAAACATATCTGGATAGGTGGATGGACCCCCGAAACATAGCTAAAGGATTTGATATCAGAGACCTGAGAATCGTAATCTCGAAGACGGGAGAGGTAGCATGGTTCTCAGCTATAGTGGACGATGAAGGAGAATTTGATGGGAGGCCTTGGGGCATCAAAGATGTTCGATGGACGGGAGTTCTGGAGAGACGCGGTGGGAGCTGGAAGATATGTCAACAGCACATGTCAGAAGCAAACGATAGGAGATCAAAATAACGGTTGTAAAAACATCAGCGCTCGTCGGAGGGCGATCTCCAAGTGGGCGCTATCTTCCCATGACATACTCTTCGACAGTCGATCTCGGCAAAAACCACATTATTTGTATGTGTGGGGGTTAAATTTTATCCAAAAAAACTTCGCGGTCGGTTTGCGTGCGTCAGACTCGGATTATCTGATGGGGTCATAATCCTTTGGACGCGAGCGCAGTAAAGGTTTCCGCCTATGGTGGTTTTACGGGGATTATAGCGGTAGTAATGTCTGCTTGTCGCGTCGGAGGCGACGTCATGAGGTTTTTAAATTTTTCACTACTTCGTGTGAAACGGGAAATTATTATCTACCAATGAACGAACATTGCACCATGACACGCCACAAAGTCAAGATCTCTGTGATGAAGGTGGTCGAACCCGGTACATTGTTCGGAGATGATGTTCCTTTGAACACAGAGAGCGGAGAACCCCATGTAAAATGCCCGATCCACAAGGAGGGACAGGAGTTCTATGTCTACCACAACTACTTGATGCCAGAGGGATTCTGCCCAGGCGCATGGCAGGACATACGTGAGTGTGTATCGATCCTCCACTTGGGCGGAACGTTCTATCCTTGGCTCAAGGAGAACGAGATGATAAAGTGCTGCACTGACGGTCTGCGTCCTGTGATATTCAGGTTAGAAAGGTTAGAGCCTTTAGAATAGTCACCGCTAGCGCGCGCACGCAGAGGAAGAGATTTGATAACCCATAATGATGTCTGGAGCATTTTTGATCCATTAATTTATTATTTGGGTGAAAAGATGCATGATGTAGCTATTATGATATTGCCGAATTAGTGAATGAAGAAATATTATCTCTTAAAATGGAGAAAGTAAGTCATCCAGAAGATCTTGAAATTGCTCCTCCTGATAGAGACACTCCTGGACATCAAATATTGAAAGGACTTGGAGCTTATCTACTTAAGAAACTTGGAGAAACAAGAGTCGATTATAAGCACAGAGCATTTGATGTTTATGGACATGATTTAAAAATTCGTATAGAATGCGGACATACTTTGGGTAAAAGACTCTTTATGTCCCTTTTTAGTGACAAAGACAATGAATTTTGGGTCTTACAATATTATGAGGTCCCAAATTTGAATAACTGTAATTTGTTCAAATTTATGTTTAATTCTGAAAAAGATGAAGAGTTCAAAGAACATGCTCGTAATTATAAGAAGAAAGTGTTTGATTTTTTTGAAAAACATGGACGTAATCCAACATTCTGGGATCCTGCAATAGGTGTGATTAAATATCCTTTCAAAGATCCTAAGGAAGCTCTAAGAGAACAATTTCAATAAATTACTTGGATTTCGCGCGCGCTCGGGTTTTCTTTGGAGACTTGAAGTTTTGAGATACTCTGAAAACAATTTTTTATGCTGGACTATTCTGTATCTTAATCTATGGAGTATGTTAAACTTGGCAGGACTGGAATGAAGGTCTCACGGATATGCCTCGGTGGGTGGATCTATGGAAATCAGAGGGACTGGATGCTAGAGATCGAGAAAGCCAGACCGATTCTAGAGCGGGCCTATGACTTGGGGATAAACTTCTTCGATACGGCGAACTCCTATTCCAGAGGTCGCTCTGAGGAAATCTTGGGTGAGGTCTTAGAGAACCACAGACCGGAGGTCATATTGGCGACGAAGGTCAATAGCAGGATGGGTGAAGGGCCCAACGAAAGGGGTTTGTCTAGGCTCCACATTATTGGGCAGATCGAGGGCTCCCTCCGCCGCCTCAGAACCGACTACGTGGACCTGTATCAGACACACCGTTGGGACTACGATACGCCCATCGATGAGACGTTGTCAACCCTCAACGACCTAGTCCACCAGGGCAAGGTCAGATATATCGGTGGGTCAAGCATGTGGACTTGGCAGTTTGCGAAAGCCCTCTGGACAAGCGATAAGCTTGGGCTGGTACGCTTTGAGAGCATGCAGAACCACTACAACCTATGCTACAGGGAGGAGGAGAGGGAGATGATACCCCTCTGCAGAGACCAGCAGATAGCCCTCATCCCCTACAGTCCCCTCGCCCGTGGCTTCCTGACAGGCAAGTACAAGAAGAGCGAAACCCCGGACAGCGTCAGATACAAGTCAGACCCTATACTTCGAGAACAATTCTTCCTCCCTCAAGACTTTGACATAATCGAACGGGTGAAGAGGATAGCGCGCGAGAAAGATGTGACACCGGCCCAGATAGCCCTAGCATGGCACTTCAATAAAGGAGTGACCGCCCCCATCATAGGCGCGACCAAGATGGAGCATGTCGAAGACGCAGTCGCATCACTCGATGTTCGACTGACCACTGATGATATAAAACATATGGAGGAGCCCTACCGCCCACGCGGTATACTAGGCCACACATAGGAACAAATACCTCTGTTTCAGCAACCTCAACCATATATTTTTTCGCACGCGCATCAAAATGGGGATATCTCCAGTTGTGCGCGCGTTTAACAAATTCACACTTAATACTTCACACCTAACGTGTGTTTGTGGGGATAAAATTTAACCCAAAAAAAAAATTAACGTGTCCTGCTGGTGATGTTCCGAAGGCTGGTTGCTCCTAGGTAATGAGCTTGAGGATAGAGATACTGTATATGGCAGGGGCAAGAGTAGGAGGATGGGTCTTGCGCTATAAGATATGGTGGATTGCGCTCATGATGTCATATATGTAGGTTCAGATAGGGTAAGAACTCGAACTTTTTATACCCTATCGGTCAGCTGAGACAGGGTAATTACTCAGCGCGCGCGCAACGTTAAATAACTTATTTCCCAGTATTACGTGATTCAAAAGATAAGAGTCACTCATGAGGAGGAAAAGTATGGTAAAATACATGTATATTGTCTACACGAAGTGGGCGAGTCTAGACACCAGCAATTGGGACTGGGAGCCGATGCTAGAGCAGTGGCGGAAGTTAATGGAAGAATATAAGATACAGCTAATCGGACGGGGTTTTCCAGCAGGTATGTATGATGACTGGGTTGCTGTTTACTTATCTGACATTGAACCGACTAAATTCTATAAATTCCTGAGTAAATCAATGACTTTTAATGGAAAAAGACTGGGTAGAACAAATACCACGGTTGTCATCAGTCAAGATTAAAAAAGCGCCCTCTTTTTTTCTCATTCTTCCATCTAGAAAGAATGAGAGTTAGTGGCGTTTGGGTTTTGGAGATAAAATTTAACCCTCCACACACACCTCACATTGTACTATGTTATAATGCGGTGCACTATTATAACCTAATTGGGACAATCAAAATATCTAAGAAACAGGGCGTTTCTGTGGTGGTAGAATCCAAA
>Ga0209636_10009087_pt1 | contig 10126 bp, 12 predicted proteins | sample DeeMarSWOR152_54_FD_187464 | JGI IMG/M metagenome (GOLD analysis project Ga0209636, IMG submission 187464) | Marine sediment microbial communities from White Oak River estuary, North Carolina - WOR-1-52-54 (SPAdes) (version 2) | ecosystem: Environmental > Aquatic > Marine > Intertidal zone >... | reverse complement strand
CAAGTCGAATGCATAGAAGAGAGCGCCTGTTCCGCGTGTTCCGCGCTACTTCGTTCCTAAAACTCGCCCCCTGAGCTCAGACATTAGATTTGCGGCCGTTTCGCTTCACTAGAAGTGGTTACCAAAGATTCTTTAATGTTCCCTACAGGGATTCGGGCAACAGCCTGTTGATATGTAACCCCAAATTACAAATTCCTAAAACTAGGTTCCCTGATCCGTCTACCATATAAAAGTACCTCTAGTTAAAATAAAGGTAATAAGAAATGCAGTCTAAAAGGATAAAGGGGACGTAGTTAAGTTGTCAAGTTGTTCGAGCAGTCGGTTAACCTCCCACAGCAGAGTTTTCGAAGAAAAAAAATATTTAGTCAACAATTTAACTACGTCCCCTCCTTACTGTTCAGAAGACCCCCGGAATCATACGCCATCGTACCTCTTGTTTATATCGCATATATTCATGTGGAAATTTTTGCATCAACACCTCTTCTTCTTTTAAAGAAGTGATAATCCAGTGAATAACTGTCAGCAGGGCAATGACAAAAGTCATCATGATTCCAAAGGCAAGGGCAGTTCCTACATTCATGACAATCATACTGAGATACAATGGGTGACGAATCCTTGAGTAGACACCGGTGGTCACTATCATGTCGATATCTCGTGATTGTTTATGAGCCATCTTATGATCCCTTTCTGTCCAGGAATGAAAAACAAAACCGAAGAGGATCAGGATCCCACCAATAATATTTGATAATGGAAAAATGGAAAACGTTGTCCAAGAAAAAACCAATCCGCTTATCCCCGTTCCAATGAGAAGCACCAATGCAACCATCCCACGATAGAAGGGATTAGAAAGAAAAAAAGCATCAAAGACATTCCCGTCCTTCATCTCGTTCACCTCCTGCTAGAGCTCAACGCGAGCACCTGGTAGAAGCGTCAACGGTGAGGATGAGCCGCTGAGTTCACGAGGTTGGCTCCATCCTCTGGTTGACTATATTCCTCGTTCTCCAATTCGTTCCAATTCGTCACCAGCATGAGGAGGCTGTAAATCCCAACCCCAAGCATGATGCCATCCTCGTAAACACCATACCTGGCAATCTGGATAAACGGCGGAAACGGGATAGCCCAGAACAAGAGGAGAAAGTAGATGATCTTGTCCACCCTGGGCAGAGCAGTGGTCAGCAGAACTAAGGCAAGAGCTGTGGTTGGGCACGGCAAAGTCCCAGGCATGATCATTCTTGGGAAATGGTGCCCAAATGCCAGGCTGAACAGAGGATAGCAAAACACAACGGCCGTGAGGATTATGGTCAACCACCTTTGCCGGTTTGCTTCCGGAAGGAGAAACTGCATTCTGCCCCTGAGGAGGTCCACGGCGAACAGGATTGCCACAACGGTAAACAGGGAGCCGAAGAAGTAGTTACCATAGTCACCGGCAAGTCCTCTCCCGAGGATTATGAAGAAAACGATCCCATTCCAACCGAATGAAACAACAAAATAGAGCTTCATCAAGATGTTTGAAGCTTTTCCGGGTTTCACGAATAGAAACAGAACGAGCGCGACGGCAACCACATAGAAGATTGCCTGAGCCGGCCACACCCTGGCCCCGTATGCTCCCATAATTCCCCACCAATCTTCGGCGGAAAGCATTCATATCCTCCTTGAGCGTTATCGAGGACGACCTAAGACTTCTCACGCCCAACTCTTACCGAGCCGTTTTGAGAATCCTGGTGAAATCCTCCTCCAGCTGCGGGCCTGATGAATCCGGGGTATACCCGAGCATGAGTACCCAGCAATGCTTGCTTCTCACAATCCCCATCGGAATTTGCAGGGACACAGTGTGGCCACCGGCATCGACGGCCCCTCGCCACAGTTCCACAACCGCCTTATAGCCGCTATCAGTTTTCATTTTCGTTGGCTTCTTGATCATCTCCTGCCCCTTGGGACATGCAGCAGCTATGGTCCTCAAGCCCGCGATACGGATACTACTGTAGTTATACCGTCGACCCCGATAGCAGGACACCGTGATGGAGGTCCCCGGGATCTTCTCAGCCTTAAGCCATCCAATCACCTCTTTTTCAAAATTGCTTGGTATATCCTGCGTCACCCAACCGTCCGGTAAGGTCAAGGAGAGATACTCATGCTCAAAGACGTTCCCTTCACCCAAAGCCTGTATGGCGATAAGCAGAACAATTAGTGCCGTCATGCGTATTGCTATCTTCTTCATTGCATTCCCTCCTTGTTTTATCTCTTTTTAAAGTCCTTTCCATAGATTTACCTGTCCGAATCACTGTATTATTTCGCTCCTGCCATCGCAAGGATTTTTTTACCACACGGCTTCTGCCTCGTGGTCTGAGAAGTCAGCGGTCAGAATGATTCCAGCTAAATCATGCAGGTCCGCGCATCCCCGATCCATGGTAAGCGCAAATCAAGAGGATTGGAAAAAATCCCAAGGAATACTCAGAAAGGGGGCCACAGATACGTTAATACGGCGACATCAGAACCGGAAGCCCTTCCAATCGGGGAAAAAGGGATATTCTTTGGGAAATACAGATACTCGATCACCTGGACAAATCACATGGTCTCGATATACGGCCCTGTGGTTGACCATAACCACCTGTACTTTGTCAGGGGGAATTGAAAGGAGATCCAGAACCTGGACCAAGGTGGTTGGGGTTTCAAGATCCAATTGAATCGGGTGGTTGCAACGGTCCTCCAAACCGCCTTGCAAGGACCCGAATAGGTAGACACGAGCTTTGGCATTCACCGTGGGCATGACGGACCTTCTTTTCGTAAATTCTCAAGGTGAGATGAAATATCCACTCGCCATGTGTAAATGTAATCGGTTTTTCCAAGGGAATACCTTGACTTAAATCAATCATGAGACGTCTTATGCCCCTTCAGAGCCGCTCCCCTTATTTCGGGAGACTAGCCTCCTTGTTTGTTCAACTTTTCCCTCGGAATATGAAGAAGCTCTGAACCCCTCGTCATAGCGTCTTCGGGAAAGTCCATGGCCAATAACTGCTGATAATTCTTCTCAATGGGATTGTCGATCTTTGTTATTCGGAAAAATTCCCGCAGGTCAAGCGTTTCAACGAAATGTGGCGGCATATCATCAATCGGAATGGGATAATCACTTCCAAAAACCATCCTGTCATGCGGAATTTTCCTCAATATATCATCGATGATCGACGCCCTGAATAAGGTACACATGGCGGAAATATCCGCATACAATCTCCAGTCCCTTCGATCAGCTTCTTCCAGCATCTCGCTCAGTTCGTTCAGATAACTACCCTCCCATGGGAAAAATGATGAAGCACAATGAGCTGCGATCACGGTGACCCCTTTATCCAGAGCGAGCTTTAACTTCCGAGGATCACCCAATTCCTGATACTGTTTTTTGATAACGGGAATTGCGTGTTCCAGTCCCGTGTGGCAGAGCAAGGGAATATCTTCATCGGCGAGTTTCTTGTAAAACCATCTGTATTTCTTGTTGGAGGGATCAATAATGTGAGAATTGGGGATCCATTTAATAAGAACTGCTCCACCTTCAATCCACTTGTCAAGTTCTTCAGTCCCGTTTCCTTCGCCTCTGTTTGGATGAATCGAGGCACCAAAAAGCACCTTTTGGTTATTTCTCGCAATGTCCATTACATATTCGTTGGGAGTTACCATATGGCTCTTTTCTTCATCGAGTTCTCCGTTCTCTTTATAAACTGCATCGAACGCCAGAAACACACCGAAATCCACGCTTGGGGCGTTGTTTAAGCGATCAATCAGGGTAGTGCGGAGAACCCCATCATGGTCATCCATGAGCTTATGCAAGGGAATTCCAGATCTCACAACCATGTATAAATAGGCCGGGCTGGAGAGAAACCTCCTCGACATTTTGCATGGACTGCTGTTCCCCTTTCCTCCGATATGCAAATGAATATCAACAACTTTCTTGCTCATCCTTTTCTCCTTTATGTCCCTATTCTGCTCTGCCATGCCAATGTAATTTTACACTTACTGTGGTTTGTAGGAAACCTGTATTTTCCCCGTCAGGCAGATAAACAAGGGTCAAGAGCAGGCTTGACCGTTCTACTTTTTGCGGGTAGGGCTGATCAAGTGGAAGGAAATTAAACGAGGCTAAAGTTGGAGATTAGCCGAGATTGTCCAATATTGACGGGGCGTTGCCTGAGTCCCTGGAGGGAACGTTATTCAGTGCTGCTGTGCTGCAGTCGGATAGGGGAAAGAGGTTAAAGATTGGAGGCGGAAGGCAAAATGTCAAAGTTCAAAATCCAAATGACAAATGGGAATGAGTTGGTTGGCTGTATTAGTTTGATTGGTTTTATTGGTTAAAAATGGAAAGTTCAAATGCCAAATGATGGGGTCCGAAACACGAGCACGGGCACGAACACGAAACATGCGAGCACGAACACGAAACTAACGGACACGGACACGAAATTCTGAGCGAAATGGGATTTGGGCAAGGGCCCGTCGAGGCCTGACCCCTCTGGAAGGCAATCATGGTTTAGAATTCAGCAAATCAGAGACGTCCCCCCTCTATTTCTTGCAGTGTGCCGGCATATTCGGGCTTAAGGCGAATCGCCTCCTTGAAGGACTCTGCCGCTTCCGAATGCCTTTGAAGCATAACATACACGAGGGCGAGAAAAAAATGGGCATCGGCATTATCCGGCATGAGGCGGATGGCCTGTTTGTAGGCTTCGACTGCTTCCTCACGGCGCCCAAGATTTACATAAACCCTGCCGAGAGTATAGTACGCTTCGCCAAAATCAGGGCGTATCCGGAAGACCTGTTTGATAGCCTCGATTGCTTCCTCGTACCACTCTAAGTATGTATAAACCAGAGCCAGATTATAGTAAACCTCGGCATTGTTGGGCTTGAGGCGGATCGTCTCTTTGTAAGCCTCGATCGCCTCGTTGAACCTCCCGAGCCTGTGATAAGCACGGCCCAAATTGTAGTGCGCCCCGGCATAATCAGGCTCGAGCCGGATCGCCTCATTGCAAGCGTCAATTGCCTCCTGATAGCGACCAAGCTGGATGTAACAATTTCCAAGATCACAATGAGCTTCCGCAGAATCAGGCTCGAGCCGGATGGCTTGCTTCAGGGACTCTATTGCCTCTTGGTAACGACCATCTTGAAAATAAGACAGCCCATGACTCTGCTTTCCATTTGGTTTACCATCCATACTCTTCTCTAATGATCCAGGCTTTCAATCTTCTTTAAGGTTCTGACGACCATGCTTGAAAAGGCGAATCTCTCCCTCGTGCATTCGGCCAATTACTGAATCGGCGTATTGGTGCGTTGAGAATTTTCTGCATTTTTTGTGCCACCCAGTGCTTATACATAACTATTTGAAATCATAATGCAAGCTGCATATCCTGGTGATAATTGCCAACAATTTTTCATAGCGCTGAAAAAAAATTGTCACATTGGGGACTGTTAGAGGCTTCTGAGGATTTGACGGGCAGAGGGAAGCAGATTATGATGGGCTGAATTACCCTTTTACCAGGAGGAGGAAGAGAAATTCAACACTGTAACAACAACCCCTTGTCGCTGACTCGCCGATTCCCTGCGAACTATCAAGGCGATTTCTCAGGCGCATAATCAAGATAACGTATTTTGAGGGCTCCCTTTTCCCTGACCAAAACCCAGCGGATGTCCCCCTTCCAAACCTTCTCTTTCCAATGTCTTTTCTGTTTTTGGACCAATGTGTAATGAGCCCTTGCTTCCGCTGCATTCTGGTTGACTTTGATCTTCATGTCCTCCAGGTGATAGCGGAGCTTCCGGCTTTTATTGAAAAAATCTGAATAGATACTTCTAATTTCATTGAATCCATCTCTCTGATTCTGGATTGCTTTGGGAGAAAACAGCGAGAGGAAACCGCCTATATCCTTTTGATTATACCGTTCGACATAATCAACAAAGAACTGCCTCATCTCTTCCCCGGTGGCAATGGGGGACGGCAGCTTGGGCCGAATGACTCGGTCTTCTCCTTCAGTAGACGCACTGGAGCTTTTGATTGGACGAGCAACGGAAATATCCTTGCCTTTGGGATCGCTTGGAGCGCCATATTTTTTGAGGGAATGAGCTTCGTTTGAAACAGCGCTATCGCTTATTTCCCTCTCAGAGCTCATGTGCTTTTCTCGCCGTTCGGGTGTTCTGACCTCAGCCGCTCCTCTCTCGTTTTCCAATTCCACCATCCCAGGAGTAATCGAGGGGGATTGGGGAATTTCCTTCCCTGACGATTCCTGAATCTCGCTTGGAGCCGGTTTCTTCTCCATTACCTTTGTATCTTCTCCCTCAGCGATTTCCCGTCGGAATACCACATCCCTGTAGCCCGTTTCCTCTGCCGGAGTCTTTCTGTAATTCTCAGTTCCGGCTACGAATAACTTCTCCTCCAACCGTTTCGTTTCGACCGCCATTGGAATTGTAGGCTCTTCGTTCCTTTCGCTCGAGGGAATGGGGCGTTTCATCCTTTGGCTAACGATCTGGGGCCTCTTGACCCATGGCTTCGTAAAGACGAGAACCGTTAACATGAAAGACCCAAGAACAACAAAGAAGAGGCTGATGAGAAAAAGCGAACGCCTTGACCCCTCATGAACTCCCATCATCTCACCCCTTATCCTCGTCCCAATCGAATATTCGTCTCTTCTTTACCCTTATCTCGGTAGCCCGGGAATCGCTAAAAGAATGACATTAAGGACATACTCTCAATGCCCAAATCTCTTTCCGGTTAGTGTCTGATTCGCCAGGATTGACAGCATCATAACGATAGAGAGGCTCGCCCCGGATCGAAAGAGGGATTCGAAGACCCCGTAGCTTCCGTTCCATCCTTATGGATAGTTTGACTTTATCGGAGAACAAATTAATGCTCCCAGATTTCAAACATGTTGTCAATTAAAATCTATACTGTTCTTATTGAGTAAAACAGAATGCCAATGTCCTGGAACTCGGATAACAGAGGAATCAATCGATCCCTGTTAGATTTCAGGCACAAGTCAACAGCGTCGCCTACCTACCCTCCTTTTTCTCAGAGGGATTCTGCCGTATCAATAGATGAATGCCACCGATTGCGGCAGTGTCGAAATAGGTAAAACCGCTGCCGTCTGCCCTCCTTCCGCTACTGAGAACTTCAAGTCCCAATTGCTTGACATAAGTCTCTTCCTTTTCTATATCATCAACACGAAAGCCCAGATGAAAGACCCCCTCACCCCTACTCTCCAAGAAATCACCGTAGATCGTTCTTCCCTCTGGAGGCTGTATTATCTGGAGAGACACGGGTCCAATCTGGGCAACCCTGATTTGTAAGTCGTAGAAGGCAGACTCATCAGGTACGTTAACCCGCACGTAATCTCTAATGGGAGGGTAGGACTCGAAAGGCCCTATGCCCACCGATGAATAATGTTTGACGGCCTGCGTAAGATCTCTAACGACTACTGCTATGTGGTGGAGTTCCGAAAACGGCAATCTTTCCCTTCGATTCATCTAAAACCTCCTTTCGAGCCGGGGGGTCAGGTCTTGAATTATAACCTTTTTACCGTTGCCTTTGTTAATCTTGATTAGTGACCCCGATGGACCTGAGTGGAATCCAACCGCCTCAATCCTCATCCACAATGGCGACGGGCCGCACCCAAGCCGCACTGGCTCCTTTGATCTTAATGGGAAAACAACAAACGGTAAACCCGTAGGGCTTCCCGATGGCCGAGAGGTTGGCCATCTTCTCCATGTGGCAATAACCGATTTCGATCCCGGCAAAATGGGCCTCCCAGATGACTCCGGGATCCTTGGTCTGCTGAAACTCCTTGGCCAAGAAAGGCAGCGGACGATCCCAGCTCCAGGCGTCTATGCCCATCACCCGCACCCCGTGCTCGGTCAAGAAGAGTGTACTTTCCCGGTCCATGCCGGCCCCCTTGAGCAGGTAATCAGGAGTGCCCCATGCCCCGTCGGCCCCGGTTTGGATGAGAACGATATCCCGGGGCTTGATCTCATATCCGATGCGATCGAGTTCTTTTTCAAGGTCCTTCACGGTAATCCTTTCCCCATCGCCCTTATGTCGAAAATCCATGAGCACACCATCACTGAAACACCATGAAAGGGCGACCTCGTCGATAGTCAATGCGGGTTTGCCGCGGTCCATCGTGGGATGATAATGGTAGGGGGCATCCAAGTGGGTGCCAGAATGGGTGGTCAGGGTCAATCTCTCGAGCGCCCAACCGAGGCCTCCCGGTAATTGTTCCTTTTTCATCCCGGGAAAGAATTCCTGCATTTGCACGGCACCCCGGGCATGGTCAATATACTCTATCTGGGGAATCATCATGGGGGGATCGCTGGGGAGATCCGCCTCGATACTCATGCTCAGGTCGACGAAGCGCCTCCGCACCATGTCTCTTCCTCCATTTCCCTTATCGGGACGATAGGAGGACATCCGCCCGCGATCATGCCCTCCAGGAAAATCTTATCCTACAATACCTGATATTATCGATCTTCGCGAGCGAGCCTGGGTTCGCTCGCGGCTAATTTCAAAGCCCTGTCGGAACTCTACAAGGGTATTCTCGACAACTGTGTTGAGGCCAGGAGATGAGCATCGACGAATTCAATCCCCCTTCCCATTACTTTATTGCGCTCGATAAAGAAAAGGAGTTCATCCAGAGTCACAACTGGAACCATCGGGAGGGAGTGCAATCCTTATCGTTGCCGGAAATGACCAGGATTTAACAAAGTCCCCTAACAGCTAAAGGCGGGATTCCTTGGCATCAATAAACCTTTTATACATCCTCTCAACCTTTTTCCGTGTCACATATGGCCTGTGAGATCGAAAACCACCTCCAAAGGAACGAGGAATATGCATCAGTTCATGGATGAGCACCTTGGTCTGCTCTTCTTTGCTCAGCCTATCAAATCTTTCAGAGACAACCTCAATAACATAATGCGGCTTCTCGTTGATGGCGAGCTGCATGATTCTCGAAAGTCCGTGACAACGTGCAATTACCCTTTTGCTCTGAGAACCTCTGCTCCTTACACAGGCCACTCTGGGTCCATCTATGTAGGTCATCTCAAGCTTATGAATGATATCTCTTATCTCCGGACCGATGTCCTCGGCCAGCTCATACCGAATCCCCATCACTCTCTAACCCTTACTATCATTTCAAGCTCAACGGTTATATTTCTGGGCAGGCTCGATGTTCCCAGGGCACAGCGAGCGTGTTTTCCCTTTTCACCGAATAGCTTCTGCAGGAGCTCTGATGCGCCGTTGATCACCTCTGGTTGATTGCCAAAATCCGGAGTGCAGTTCACAAACCCTCGCACCTGAACGATCTCCTCTATCTTATCAAGGGTTCCAACGAGCTCTTTTACCGCAGCGAGGCAGTTCAGGGCACAGATTCGTGCCGCATCATAACCCTCCTCCACGCTCTTTTCTGCTCCCACCTTGCCAGTGTGAAGCAGTTTTCCCTCTTGTGAAGGCCCCTGTCCCGAGCAGAATACCAGATTTCCCGCTTTCTTGGCGGGAACATAAGCGGCTACGGGCTTGGGAACCGTGGGAAGTGTAATGCCCATCTCCTTCAACCTCTCTTCGTAACTCGACATAGCATATCCTCCTTTGCGCCCTAGAGTAAGCAGATGTTGCATTATAACACTCTTATTAGTGCTTTTCTATCCGTCTGAGGGCATCACTGAAGAAAGCAATTCAGGGAAGCTTGTCACAAAAGTGAGAACATCTCGACCGCAATAGGAAGTTCACTCCGACACAGTATCCCATTGCTTGATCGGAAGTTATTCAGCAGGCTCAACACAATCTCCATCCCGGCAAACCTTGAACCTACCCTTTGGATTGAAGACGCCTCCCTGCGGCGACCTGGCACGCGATGGCGGTTTCGAATTATATTATCAGTAGGGGTTAAAAGCTGATTCCTTTTGAGGAGGATATCGAATGATAAAGGAGGCATTTCACGTTCCGGGATTATTGTTTATCATGAGCATGTTTTTCCTGGGTCTCCTGGCGTCTGTCCAGGCCGGCAAAGATCAATCGAGCAGCGATCGGTTGGCAAAGGCGACCTTTGCCGGGGGCTGCTTCTGGTGTATGGAGCCCCCCTTCGACAAGCTCGATGGGGTCATATCAACAACCTCT
>Ga0209636_10009084_pt1 | contig 10128 bp, 8 predicted proteins | sample DeeMarSWOR152_54_FD_187464 | JGI IMG/M metagenome (GOLD analysis project Ga0209636, IMG submission 187464) | Marine sediment microbial communities from White Oak River estuary, North Carolina - WOR-1-52-54 (SPAdes) (version 2) | ecosystem: Environmental > Aquatic > Marine > Intertidal zone >... | reverse complement strand
CACCAGCCGAGGAAAATCCTCGATGGCAGATTTCTTTGATAGCAGTCCTGAACTGGAACAATTTCTGGAAGAAAAGGGAAAACTCGATTATCTCAAAGAGGTCAGAAGGATTTCCGAACTCGCGGAATTCTGCTACATCCGGCAGAAGGAAGCCCTTGGATTGGGACATGCGGTTCTCATGGGTGAAAAATTCATAGGCCAGGAGCCTTTTGCCGTTCTCCTCCCTGATGATATCTATGACTGTCAAACGCCCTGCACAAAGCAGCTCATCAATGCCTACGATGAGTATCAGGCTTCTGCCATCGTCCTGGGACGCACAGATGAGGAAGGAACGAAGATGTACGGGATTGTCAAACCCAGGCAAGTGACTGAAAGGGTGTTCCAGATTGAGGACCTGGTCGAAAAGCCCGGACCGGAGAAGGCCTTTTCCGACCTGGCCAGTCTGGGACGATATGTTTTTACACCCGAAATCTTCGAGGGCATAAAGAAGACAAAACCCGATCACAGGGGAGAAATCCAGCTCCCGGATGGCGTCAAGTACCTCCTGGAGAAGCAGAAAGTCTATGGGGTTCTCTTTGAAGGGGACCGGTATGATTGCGGCGACAAGATGGGCTTCCTCGAAGCAACCATATCCCTTGCCCTGAAAAGGCCCGAGTTCAGTGAGGGGCTGAAAGAATTCCTAAAATCCCTTTCCTGAATTATTCATAAAATCTGCCGACACCTTATTCATTCTTCTAAAAAGGGGACAGTCCCTATCTTCTTTAAAATAAGGACTAAAAGGGACAGTCCCCATTTTCTTAAAGTCGGCATCTTTTCCCCTTCGGGATTTACACTACTTCCCTTTTCCAGTCCTGGTCTCCCACGAAGCCCAATTACCGCCAAAAGGCCTCAAGCCTAGGTCAGATGGACTGGTGGGAGCAGGCACCAGAGCTTCATAAACCTGGAGTGCATGGGCTTGGGATCGGGTAAAAGCTGTAACCGCCTTTGCCAGGTAAGAGAGGGCTTCATCCCCGCTGGCCAGCAGTCCCTTATTAAAGTAGACTTTACCCTGGTAGTACTCGGCATTGGCCAGGGAATACAACTCATTCAAGGCGCCATATCCGGTATCCGTTAAGTTGAGATACATCAGCTTTTTGTAGGCAGTGGCTATGTCTATCCTGGCTGCCTTCTGGGCTGCTTCGACGACTTGCTTAGGATTGGCAGCGAGAATTAATTTGTAAAAAGTATGGGTGCCCTCTATATAGGGATAGCTCGACAGCATCTCTTCTCCATCCGATGCGGTCGATGAATGGATCACACGACCAGCCGGTCCTGTGCAGATATAAGCCGTACCCTCATCCCCATCATCCGGGAGCAGCACCGAAACCCACGAATTCGATGGCCGGCAGACCTTGGCGTCCCAACCTCCTTCCGGTGGATAGGGTGGAGCATCGCCTGGAAACCGCAGCATCATTTTCATGAATTCCACGTTGACATGACCGTGATAATTGTGGAGCATATCCCAAAGCATCAGGTTGCGGGGAGCAGCATAAGCTCCGTAACCGCCATGCTGTTTGATGAATCCCCCTTTTTTGGTCGGCATCATCTCTTTATTCAAGTAGTTATTTGTGGAATAGAGAAAAGCCTTCTCCCCAAAGTCACCGGATTTTCGGACACTCTGAACGGCTGCCGTCTTTTCCACAACACAGGCATTGCCTTTGACATCGACAAAATGAAAGTTTTCCGGGATGTTGATCTGCCAGGGCAGAAGCATGTCTCTGGCCTCATAGGCGCTGTTTGCGAAACGGACGATGTGGGTAAGAGAACAGGACCAGGACAAGCCATAGTTCGTGTCCACATCCCGTGGGGAACCGCCTCCCCCGCTGTTTCCCACAAATAGCCCCTGATTATTCATCAAGAAATGATCCCCTATCTCTCCGGCTTGAGCGCCGCAAATATAATTGTTTCCCTTATCTGGAAAGGCCAAAATGATTACTCCATAGGCAGCTTCACCTGAATCGAGGGTATCCATTCCGATCAAGCGTCCGTCTGTGGTGGCACTTCCCCAGGCTGAACACACAGAACAATTTTTTATCGGAAGCGAATCCTTTTCTGCACCCGGCGGGAAAGTAGAAGTCTCAGGATTGGGAAGAGTACAATTCATCAGCAAAACATCCGTATAGGACAGCAGGAAGCCGGAGGCTGTCGCACCATCTGCCATGCCTTTCATAATCTCTATATTTTCTGGAGTGTATTTGCGGATGTAGAACTGATTTCCTTTAAGCATGTGAAGCACTTTTTCACGAGCGAATGTTTGAAGAGCCGAAGCCCAGCTCGCTTCTTTTTCTTTTTCCAAATAGGGTCCAGCCTGCTGACCGTACTGATACCCCATCTCATAATCAGAACCACTTAAAATAACAACCGGCAGGATTCCTGGAGGTAAGACTTCCTTTGCCTTGGTCTCATTCGCTCCCAAATTTGCGGCCAGATTCAAGAAAATCAACAAAAGAAACAGAACATGCCAATATTTTGCAATCTTCATTATTCCTCCTTTTTTATGAAACCATTTTTTAAGAAAAGGGGACAGTCCCTCGCTTCCTTAAAATAATGACTAAAAGGGACAGTCTCCTTTTTCTGACCACTCATTTGACCGAGCTTATCTAATCTTGTTTATCAATTTAGTGATAATTGCCGTCAATATAAGCGCGACGACGAATGAGAGCGCTCCTTTTCCTCTTTGCGCCAATTCACTGCTATGTCCCGGAAAGAGGGAACCGACAATCCAAAAAGAAACAAATAGACACACAAGGAAAAGCACAATGTATCCGATAAATTTCATTCGTGTTGATCTCTGGTCTGATTTTATAGTGTCTTATTCAGAAGTTCAAACGCTTTGTTCACACTTTCTGTATCGGCGTGAGCGCGCGTGCGAACACGTGATTTTGGTGAGATTTTTTGACTGCATAACCCAAAAAAATCCGGCTTTCTCAGATTTTTTTACATTCAAGTCCTAAAAAATGTCTGTCTAAGATGTAATGAAAAAATTGATTGTTTTTGATGGAGATGACGGAGTGGCGAGGGACGGAATCGAACCGCCGACGCAGAGATTTTCAGTCTCTCGCTCTACCGACTGAGCTACCTCGCCGTGATTTGAGAAAAGATTTAAATCGCACATAAGTATAATTTTCAACCTGATCAATGTCAATTATTAAGTTGATTTTTTTAATTGATTTAATGGGGACTTAATGGGGACGTTCCCCAAGGTACCACCTTATCTTTTAATGGCACAGGCCGAGACAAGATGTCCCTTTTGGGAATATCCCCATCATAGGAAGAAGTGGGACAGTCTCTCTTCTTTTTGAAGTAAGGACTGAAAGGAACAGTCTCCATACAAGAGGTGGTACCTTGGGGAACGTCCCCTTATTTTCTAATTTTATCGGTGGACTTGAAACCTGAAACATAATTAAAATAGGGGCATGCAGATGAAGATCGCCGCCTTGCTCCCCCATGTGGACATTTTTGGAGGAGTCAGGCGCTACTTGGAAATCGGAAACGAATTCTCCAGGAGAGGATACCGGTTCGTTCTTTTCCTGCCCAAGGAAACAAAGCCTGATTGGCTGGACTTCGTGGGGACAATTAAACCATTCTCTTCCCTGAATGAGGAGAGTTTCGATATCGGGCTCTGCAGTGAGTATTCGGTTTTGCCGTATTTTGAGAAGCTTGAGGCCGCATTTAAATTCTTTTATTTTCTTCTGGAAGGGCATAAACGGGAAAGAGAAGTTATCCGAAGGAATTACTCGTTCCTCGGTAATTCTGAAGGGATGTGCCGCCGGATTGAGAAAAAATACAAAGTTGCCTGCTTTAGGGCTCCGGGTGGAGTGAACACAGAATTCTTTCATCCGCAAAAAAGAGAAGACGGCAAAGACGAGCTCCGAATCCTCTGCTATGGACGTGTATACAAGAGGAGAAAAGGTGTCCGGCAGGTTATCCGGGCTGTTGAGGGGATGGATAAAAAATATCCCGGCCTTAAGCTTATTTTGTTCGACAGCCTGGTCGGAGAAGACAGGAAAGACCCCAGGCCCATGTTAAAGACACGCGTGCCTCACGAGTTTCACCTGAATCTCCCCCAGAGCCGGATGCCCTGGCTGTACTCGCAGGCGGATATTTTTGTCAGCGGCGAGAGACGCGCCGGATGGTCGAATACAGTAGCCGAAGCCATGGCCTGCCGGGTTCCTGTTGTCTGCACTCGAAGCGGAACGAGAGATTTTGCCTTCCATAATCAAACCGCTTTAGTGGTTCCCTTCCCTCTTCCTTTTATGCTCCGCCGTCACATCATAAGGCTTATCGAGGACAAAGAGCTCCGTCTCAGATTAGCCAGAGCCGGGAACGAGAAGATACAGGCCTTTTCCTGGTCTTCATTGGTGGACAGATTAGAAAATCTGTTCAAGGAGAAGGCTAAATTGAAATAGGGAATACGTTGTGATATTCTTTAGGCGGAGGAACACTCAATGAGAGAAAAAGAGCTCAAAGAGCTGCTGCTCAAAGAGAATGAAGAGTTTAAAAAAGCCAATCAACTGCACCAGCAGTATGAAAAAAAATTGGATAAGCTTAAGGCCAAGAACTTCCTGACTGAAGCGGAGAAACAGGAAGAAAAAGAAATAAAGAAAAAGAAGCTGGCCCTTAAGGATAAAATGTATTACCTGATGACTGAATACAAAAAGTCTCTTTAATGATTCTGTCCTTGAGAAATGAAAGAGAGAAAAAAGATAAGAGTGGCTTTAGTCGGCACAGATTCTCTGCGCGGGAAAGAGCTGAAGAATGTCTTGAGCAAGAAGCCTTTTCCTCTTGAGGACATTGATTTTTTTGATCCGGACGTAGAAGAAGAATACAGCAAGCTGACAGAATTCCGAGGGGAGCCTAAAGTCGTCCATAATCTGGACAAGGATTCCCTGCAAGTGGCTGATCTGGTTTTTCTCGCCGCAGATAAAAAAGTGAATCGTGAGCTTGGAGTTCTATCCAGCAAGCAGAACTTCAAGGCCATTGATTTGAGTGAGGCATTTAATTGGGATGAGAGTGTGCCGGTCGTTGTGGCGGGAGTGAACGACGGGATCATTTCAAAAAAAACTCCTGGAATAATAGCCAATCCTCATCCAGCCACCATAGTCCTTTCCCATATCTTTCATGTGGTGATTCAAAAATTCGGGATTTCAAAGGCCATATCTTTCGTCCTTCAGCCTGTTTCGGCCTTTGAGGAGTCGGGTATCGAGGAGCTGGCCAACCAGAGTTACTGCTTGCTGAGCAGCGAGTCCCTTTCAAAGAAAGTGTTTAATGAGCAGATTGCCTTCAACCTTCTTTCCCAGACAGAAAAGCCTGATAAAGATGGCTTTTCTTCGGTCGAGAAACAGATCAGCTTGGAGGTCCGGCGTGTTCTGCTCGGCCATGATTTTTTCTTTTCCCTGTCTATCGTCCAAGTTCCTGTTTTTTTTGCGTACTCGATCATGATTTATCTGGAATTGAAGAAAAAGACAGATATTCAAGGTTTAAAAGATGTCTTTAAAGAGCAGTCTCTGTTTGCGTTTTCTCCTCCTCACCAATCGAGCCCTGTTTCGGTGGCCGGGAAAGAGAAGATTTGCATCGGTCAAATAAAACAGGAAGAATCGCTTCCCAACAGCTTTTGGGTCTGGACAGTCGCGGATAATTTAGTCCTGGGCTCGGCGTTGAATGCTTTCGAGATCGCAGAGAAAATTTTCTCCAGACCTTCGTCATAAAGAATGAAAGAAATACTCCAGCTTTTTAGGCTGACTCTCGGAGAGAAAAAAAGACTGTTCTTTACCTTCCTCTTTAGTTTCTTTGCGGCTTCTTTTACGTATTTGTTTGTCGAATTGGTGCAGCCCATCATCGACCAGATGTTCCCCCAGGAAGCTCATCAAGTCCTCTCAAAAAAACCAAGCCTTCTGGATCCCATATTTGAAATGTTCCAGGCTGCCGAAGACCAGTTCATATGGCTCATTCCTTTACTCCTGGTGATAGTCATCTTTGGCAAAGGGATTTTCACGTTCCTGGCTTCTTTTTTTATGAAGTCAATCGGACACAAAGTCGTCAAAAAAATGAGAGATGACCTTTTCGGGCATCTGGTCTATCAGTCCACGGTTTTTTTTGATTATAAGCCGACCGGAGAGCTGATGTCCCGGTTAACAAGCGATGTGGATAAAATCCAGCAGGCTGTCTCAGGCAGTATGGGAGACTTAATCCTGTCATCTTTCATGCTTCTGGCGCTTCTCGGAAAAATATTTATCATTGATTGGAAGCTGGCTCTGGTTTCTTTTGTCATAGCTCCATTGGCTGTTATTCCACTTATCCTCTTCAGCCATCAGCTCAAAAAGAAAGGGATGCTGAACCAGAAAAAAATGGCCCACATCTATAATCTTCTCCATGAGACCATTACCGGCAGCAAGATCGTTAAAGCATTCACCATGGAGAAGTTTGAAATCAAGAAATTTTATCAGGCCACCCTGAGCTATTTCAAAACCAGCCTGAAACTCGCTAAAGTGGGAAGCTTTTCTTCCCCTTTTATGGAGCTCATGGGTGGTGTGCTCGGCGCTTTTATTCTTGTGGTGGGCACAACCCGGATTACCCGGGGGTACATGACACCGGGTGATTTCAGTTCCTTTATCTTTGCCATTTTTATGATGTACACGCCTATCAAGCGTCTGAGCCGGGCGAACAACACCATCCAGCAGGGAGTGGCCTGTTATGAGAGAGTCCAGGAGATTCTGCAGAGTGTTTCCCAGATTGAAGAGCATCCGGAGGCCTATCCATTGCCTCCGGTGAAGGGGAATGTGAAATTTGAGAATGTGTCTTTCAGCTATAACGATATGATGCCCGTTCTCCAGGATGTCAGTTTTGAAGTCAGGCCTAACGAAAGAGTGGCACTTGTCGGATTGAGCGGGGCCGGGAAGACGACAATAGTCAACCTGCTTTCACGTTTTTATGATCCGACATCAGGAAGAATCACGATCGACGGGATTGACATTTGTGAAGTGAGCCTTTCTTCGCTCAGGTCCCGTATAGGCCTTGTGACCCAGGAGATCATTCTTTTTAACGATACGGTGCGCAATAATATTGCCTACGGCCTGGAAGACATGGTTCTGGACAGGATTAAAGAAGCGGCTAAATCTGCTGAAGCCCACGATTTTATCATGAAACTTCCCCAGAAGTATGATTCAAACATCGGGGAAGGAGGGGCCTTACTTTCCAGTGGGCAGCGGCAGAGGCTGTCCATCGCAAGGGCTTTACTCAAGGATCCGCCGATTTTAATACTGGATGAGGCGACCTCTGCCTTGGATTATGAGTCGGAAAGATTCATCCAGATTGCTCTGGCTAATGTCATGAAGAATAGAACGACTTTTATCATAGCCCACCGCCTCTCTACGGTCAGGAGCGCAGATAGGATTTTTGTGGTGGAGAAGGGTAGGATTGCCGAAACGGGCACCCACGAGGAGCTCTGTAGGCTGGACGGAATCTATAAAAAATTGTATGATTTGCAATTCCTGGAAGGGGAGGATACAGTCCTTTGATTCAGAGTATGACAGGATTTGCGGAGAAGAGGTCGGATTCCAAAACTCTTTCGGTGAAGTTCAGCATCAGGAGTCTGAACCATCGGTTTTTGGATTGGAATTACAGGGGAACACAGATTGGCGAGGTTGAAAACAGGCTCAGGACCGTCCTCCAGAAGAAATTTCAAAGGGGAAGATTTGAAGTTTTTCTTGAATTGAATTACCTCGACACTTCAGCCTGGCAACTTCGCATCAACGAAGAGCTGCTCCGGAAAATCCTCTCTTCTGTGGAAAAGCTGTCTTCTCGGATGAGCAAAAGCGTGAGCTTTTCAGTGGACAGGGTGTTTAACCTTCCCCAGGTTATGGAGCTGAAGAGAAAAGATTTCTCTGCAGAAGAGGTGGCCTTTTTGGAGAGGAGTTTTGAAAAGACTCTGGATGAAGTTTTAAAGATGAGAAAGAGAGAAGGAAGGGAGATGGCTCGTGATATTCGGGACTCTCTGGATAATATAAAGCAGGCTGTCAACTGGATTGAGAGGATGGCCAAGAAGCAGCCTGTTCTTATCTGCGAGAAATTGAAGAAGCGGATGAAGGAAATAAGCCATGAGAGCCCCCTGTCAGAGGAGAAAATCGCTGAAGAGGCGGCCTATCTGGCTCAAAGATACGATCTGGCAGAGGAAGTTACAAGACTAAAAAGTCATATAGATTATGCTCTGGAGCTTCTTTCTCCGAAGAGGATGGAGCCTGTGGGGAGAAAACTTGACTTTATTGCCCAGGAGCTTTTTAGAGAGGTCAACACCATAAACTCAAAATCCCAGGATATCGGGATTATTAAAAAGGCTTTAGCCATTAAGGGAGAGGTGGAGAGCATTCGGCAGCAGGTTCAGAATGTCGAATAGACACGCTTTGTGATATTATGCAGTCTGGAGGAATTTGATGCTTTTTATCATCACCGGCCCATCAGGATGCGGAAAGTCCACTCTGGTTCATCGGGTGCTGGATAATGTGGGAAATGTCCGTTTTTCGGTCTCTCATACAACCCGCAAGAAAAGAGATTCGGAGAAAGAGGGAGAGGATTACTATTTCGTCTCCAAGTCTGATTTCGAGCAGATGATCAAGGAAGAGAGATTGTTCGAGTGGACGGTCTTTCACGGAAATCACTATGGCACTTCCAAAAGGGAAGTGGAAAGGAAGGGAGCTGCAGGGGACCTCCTGCTGGATATCGATGTTCATGGAGCCGAGCAGATCAAGTCGAAGCTGAAGAAGGCAGTATTCATCTTTATCCTTCCGCCCTCTTACAAGGAGTTGAAAAAAAGGCTGGAAGCAAGAGGCCAGGAGAGTGCCGAATCTATCGAAGAAAGGCTTGAAGTCGCCAGGAAGGACATCAGGGCTTATCCCCAGTTTGATTATATAATCATCAATGATGACCTGGAAAGAGCTGTCAAATGCCTGGAGTCGATTATTCGCTGTATGAGGTGCAGTCTCGAATCCAGGAAGAGAGAGATTGTGCCCATTCTTCAGAGTTTTTCCGAAGATTGATCCGAGGTCGAGATGAAAATAATTGCCTTAGGAATATCGTCTTCTATCAGCATATACAAAGCCTGTGAGGTTATCAGACGGTTTCAGGACAAGAAGTTTCAAGTCCAGGTGATACTGACTAAGAACGCTTCCCGTATGATTTCTCCTCTTCTCTTCAGCGCGCTTTCAGGACGAGAAGTGATCGTCGATCCCTTTGAGGACGAGCAGTCGGAGAGAATTTCCCATGTGGCGTTGGCCAAGGAGGTTTCACTCCTTCTGGTTGCTCCATCGACTGCGAACATCATCGGTAAATTTGCTTCGGGCGTTGCCGATGACTTCCTCTCAACTTTTTATACAGTTGTCGGGTGTCCTGTTCTTATCGCACCCGCGATGAACGAGGCCATGTACCTGCACCACCAGACCCAGCAAAACATCCGGAAACTCAAAGGCCTGGGAGTCAAATTCGTGGAACCGGAAAAGGGATTCCTGGCCTGTCAGGATACGGGGTGGGGAAGGCTGGCTTCTCCGGAAAAAATTGTTGAAGAAGGATTGAATCTCATCAAGAGAAGCGAGAGCTTGAAGGGTAAGACGGTCCTGGTGACGGCGGGCCCCACTCGCGAATTCCTGGACCCCGTGCGTTTTCTCACCAATCGCTCCACCGGGAAAATGGGTTATGCACTTGCTGAGGAAGCACTCAGGCGAGGAGCCGAAGTCATCCTTGTTTCAGGCCCAACCCATGTTTTCCCGCCGCCGGGATCTGTTATTAGAGATATCCAGACCGCTGAAGACATGAAAAGGGAAGTATCGAAGCATTTCCCCAAAGCGGATGTCGTACTCATGGCCGCCGCTGTTTCGGATTTTACGTTTACACAGACCGCTTCGAGTAAAATCAAGAAAGAGAAATTCGGCGAGAGTATCAAAATCACTCCTGCCCCGGATCTCCTTCAAGAGTTGAGCCGGAAAAAGGGATCGAAGGTTTTAGTGGGATTCGCGGCTGAGACAGAGAATGTGGTCGATAACGCCATAAAGAAGCTGAAGAAGAAAAGCCTGGATATGATCGTGGCCAATAATGTGCTGG
>Ga0209636_10009083_pt1 | contig 10129 bp, 8 predicted proteins | sample DeeMarSWOR152_54_FD_187464 | JGI IMG/M metagenome (GOLD analysis project Ga0209636, IMG submission 187464) | Marine sediment microbial communities from White Oak River estuary, North Carolina - WOR-1-52-54 (SPAdes) (version 2) | ecosystem: Environmental > Aquatic > Marine > Intertidal zone >... | reverse complement strand
GAGGCGTTAACAGGTGAAGGGTCTGAGGTCGCTCACGTCGACTTGATCATCGGCAACAAGGAAGGCCCCGTGGGAGAGGCCTTCGCCAACAGTTTCTCAAACTTGTCTGCAGGTCACACCCCACTCCTCGCAGTCATTAGGCCAAACCTCCCCCCGAAGCCCCACACCCTTTTGGTTCCCAAGGTCACGGTAAAGGACCTTAAGCAGGCCGGGAAAATCTTTGGTCCTGCTCAAGCCGCTATAGCCAAAGCGGTGGCAGACGCCGTGGAGGAGGGCGTTATACCGGAGGATAAACTTGATGAATGGGTGATTATATGCAGCGTGTTTGTACACCCCGAAGCAAAAGATTACCGAAGGATTTACCAGTATAACTATGGGGCTACAAAGTTGGCCTTGAAAAGGGCTCTGGCCAAGTATCCGCCGCTGAAGAAGATCATATACGACAAGGATAGAGCGAAACATCCTATAATGGGATTCAGAGTGCCCAGGTTATGGAGACCACCCTACCTACAAATAGCCTTTGACATTCCGAGTTTTGAGAGAATAAAAAAAATTGTAGAAGAACTGCCGGAAAGCGATCGAATCATCCTTGAAGTCGGGACTCCCCTACTGAAGAAATATGGAGTCAAGGTGATTCATGATTTAAGGGAAATAGCTAGGGACACGTTTATTGTCGCTGACCTGAAAACCCTAGATGTTGGGAAAGTGGAGGTTGACATAGCCTTTGAGGAAACCGCGGACGCGGTGGTGGTTTCAGGGCTTGCGGCTCCGGAAACGATAGACGCGTTCATTTATGAAGCGAAGAGGCTAGGAATCTACGCAGTGGTGGACTTGATGAATGTTGAAGACCCGATTCAGAAGCTTCGATCACTTGAAGAATTTCCCGACGTTATAATCCTGCACCGCGCAATCGATGTAGAAAGGAGAATCGGAAAAACTCGCTGGGAGCTCATTAAAGAAATGCGAGAGGCTTTTAAAGGTCGGAAGTTTCTAGTGTCTGTCGCAGGCGGGATCACCCCTGAAATCGCTCCAGAGGCTTTGGCAAATGGAGCGGACATCATCATCGTCGGAAGATACATAACGCAGTCAAGAGATGTGGAGCGCTCGGTCAGAGAGTTCTTAGAGGTCACTAAGGACATGAAGAGGGACATAGATCTACTCAGGGTACATGTGGAATAGACCTCTGCCCCCATTTTTTTATCATTAAATCCCTATTTTCTTAAGGTCTAACCTAGGGCTTTAATAGGGACCAGATATCTTTCAAAAGTATTTTTAGACCGTACTATGGGAAAGTCTTCTCCAAAATCTCTACGTCAGACTACCATTTAAAACGTGCAAACCTGCTCCGTAGCAGACAACTCCGCTGGATACAGTCATGGCCATGACTAACCGAATTGGCACACTGACTATTCTAGTTCCAAGACCTCTTTTAGGTAAGCCTGAAACGGTCCAATTTTACCACCATAGTTTCCAGCTGAGATTTTAAGGACTCCAGGAACCTTCACCGCCGCCCTTACACCCTCAGCCATCGCCCTTTCCACAACATCTAGATTCAAACCGTTTATGACAAGCTCATAAACACAGTTCACGTTTTCTGGAACCTGTGAATCAGGAACGATCTTTTTCAATCTTGGACAGAAGGGATGATTCGTGGATGCAGCAAGCTTATACTTCATAGAGCCTGCTTTTGATCCAGATCTGCACACACCCCCTGGAAAAGGCAGGATGACCCCTTCTGCCTTCTGGGATATGGCGTTTACCGCATCCTCTGCTGCTTGAAGACCTGCCTTGTGGCTCTCCGCGAAAATCAAGAAGTTCCCTCCAGCAACTGCTTTCATAGCACCAAAACGGTCCTCAACAATGAATTCCCCTTCCATGACCGGAATACGCCAAACTTTCCGCTCACCAATCGCATCGCTCCTCTGAAAACCATCACCAAATAGTCGAATACTTTGCCCCACTTTCAACCTTCTTTTAGCTTTGGGAAGTGCATCAAAGGCTGCGGTGGTAGGGCATGTCATGACACATTGGGATATTCTCTGAATCATCTGAACTCTTAACTCTCGCCTTGTTCGGTGATAGATTTGAATCAATGTTCCTGTCCGCCCGTCTGGGGTCTTACCTTGAGACACAACACTTTCTATCCCCGCTTCCGCGGGAGACATTATGATCGAAGAGGCGAAGCCGGTCGCTGTTCTTGCTGCTATTAAGGCCCACTTTTCATTTTCTGCGGTTATCAGGATTCGACCTGCCCACATTGGAAACATTTCAGCGAATGTATCCTCAATTAAACATCCGTTCTCTAGAATGTATCCCATGGGTGTTTTTTCTTCAACTTTTAACTTGGTTTCCATTGATTTCTCTTCCTAAACAGCTTATAGGTCATTTCTTCAGACTGCATTGGTTACATATTCAAAACCTGACTCTATTAACGCTTGCGCTTCCTCAAGGGTTGTGACTAAGCCTATTCATCACCAGAACGAGGTCTTTACCGTGATACATTATAGGGGCAGTTACTTATGTTTTAAGATGTGTAGTCATAAAGAATATTTAGTGTAAGTAACAATAATGTTGAATGAGGAACTCGTTATAAAATTTGGGGAGCCTTTAACATCATGGCGAGCCCAGAAAAGATTGAATATAAACCTATTCCTGTTCGAGATCTGCTCATTGAAATGAAGGATATATCCGAATTGATGATTGATTTAGCGTATTCCGCGGCACTTTTCCACAGTCGTGAGCTAGCCGAGGAGGTTTTGGAACTTGAGAAACGCGTTGACACCCTTGCCTATATCTTAAACATGAATGCCATGCTCGCTGCTAGAGACGCTGAAGATGCAGAGGCTCTCGCCGGAGTATCTGTGGTCGCCACTGCGACCGATAAAATCTCAGACGCCGCCGCTGACATAGCCATCATAGTCTTGCGGGAAATCGGTGTTCACCCCATTGTTCGTGAAGCATTTGAAAGGGTAGAGGAGAGATTAACCCGCACTGAAGTTAAGCCAAATTCGATCTTGGTGGGGCAAAAATTAGAAGCACTAAAGCTAGCTGCAAAGATAGGTGTCGACATTATCGCAATTCGTCGAAAGAAAGAATGGATCATCAATCCTGAAGACGATGAAATAATTAAAAAGGGAGACGTTCTCATTGCTCGAGGAGCTCCTATGGGCATCCAGGAATTTAAAGGGCTCGCTGAGGGGAAAATTCAAAAACTAGAGGGCTAATCTTGGTACAGCCTAAAAAACCCTTCAAAAGAATTGTGGACAAACTTGTGGAACTGAAAGACACGTCTGAGCACATGATGGACCTCGCATACTCTTCGCTTCTCCTTAACAGCTCAGAACTGGCAGAAGAGGTTCAGGCACTTGAAGAGCATGTAGACAACCTACACACAGAGTTCGAGCTTCTAGTTTTATCCAGTGGCTTTAAACCTGAAGAATCAAAAGATTTTCTTGGTTTAATTCGACTAGGGGTGGTGACAGAAACAATAGCTGACGCAGCTGCGCAGATTGCCGAAGTTGTATTGAGAGGAATAGAGCCCCACCCTGTTTTGAGACTCGTGATCGAAGAAGCTGAAGAAACAGTAACTCGTGTGAAGGTGTCAAGGAATTCCTCGCTGGTAGGTAAAAGCTTAAGGAATGCCAGGCTCCCGGAGGAAACTGGGATGTGGGTGTTATCCATCCGAAGAGGAAAAAAGTGGTTGCGGCCTCAACCTCACACGGTGATTAAGTGTGAAGATGTCTTGATCGCCTCGGGATACTCAGAAGGAGAAGAAGACCTAAGAAAACTAGCTTCTGGAGAGACCGTTCTGCCCGAATAAACAAAGTTCAAATCTTGAAAACTTTTAGTTTTCAGATAATTTAGATGACAAACCTTTATATGGATGTGAAGTAAGTAAGCTCATCAAGATCAGTATAGAATGGGAATTTATAACTGAGGCGGGTCGGATGTCTAAGTTGGAGGTCTCATTGTTAACTGGTCGAACGATCGATCAGGGAAAGGGGAAGGAGGTTGGAAAGCTTTCTGAGGAATACTGGAAAAGTGTGGCCGTCTGTGAAATGGACCCTAATGATATGAAGTATCTTGGAGTAATGGAAAACGATAACATTAAAATCACCACTGACTTTGGTTCGGCAGTCGTGAGGGTTGTAAAATCGAAGAGGATTCCTCATCCGAAGGTTGTTTTTATTCCCTATGGTCCCTGGGCAAGTCTCATCATGAACTCGAGAACCCATGGAACAGGAATGCCCTCGCTAAAGGGAATAACTGCAGAAATCGAGCCAGCTCCCAAAGAAAGTGTTTTGGGGCTGCCGAAGCTGTTGAAGGAGCATTATAAGAGGGAATGATGATGCCCGTCGTTTCTGGTGTAACCTGTCCTGTTTGCGGTTGCTTTTGCGACGACATTGTATTGGTTGTAAAAAATAATGTTATCATAGATGTGAAAAATGCTTGTGCTGTTGGTGCAGCTAAGTTTTTGAACTACTCTAAACATCGTCAAGTAAAACCGTTGATAAGGAAAAATGGTGAACTAGTTGAGGCTTCGCTAGGTGAAGCCGTTCGAAAGAGCGCGAAGATCCTTGTGGATGCAAAGTATCCTATACTCTATGGTTGGAGTAATACGAGTAGTGAGGCGATCCGAGTAGGATTAGAGCTAGCCGAGGAGGTGGGGGGAGTTATCGACAACACAACAACAACTTGCCATGGCCCTTCGATTCTGAGCATCCAAGACATCGGTATTTCATCGTGTACCTTAGGACAAGTGAGGCATCGAGCAGACCTCGTTATTTACTGGGGGAGCAACCCATGGAGTGCTCATCCCCGGCATATCGAGCGATACACAGCATTTTCAACGGGTAGATTTCAAGTGACTACTTGGAGAGAATACCTTTCACGTCTAAGCGCCATTCTAACCAAAAAGCGTCTGATGAGGGCCGTCAACCTCTTGCGTAGGCGCGATGTTTCCGCACCGCCAAGAATCGATCGACGCTTGCCATACTCCCTTTTTCGAAAGGGAAGGAAGATGATAGTTGTGGACGTTCGGAGGACACGATCTGCGGAGTTGGCTGACTATTTCCTTCAAGTGGAACCAAACAGCGACTACGAGCTCCTGCAAGCCTTCCGTATGCTCGTTCGAGACGAGGAGCTAGATGTCGACGAAGTAGCTGGAGTGCCTGTTGAAATCCTAGAGGATTTTGCAGAAATCATGATTGGGGGTGAACTGGGCATCCTGTTTTTTGGACTAGGCTTGACAATGAGCGAGGGGAAGCATCGAAATATTGACGCAGCCCTGTCTCTGGTTCGGGACCTAAACCAGCGCACAAAGTTTCTCATCATGCCCATGCGGGGTCACTTCAACGTGACTGGGGCAGATGTCGTATTCACTTGGCAAACAGGATACCCCTACGCAGTCGACTTTTCTCTTGGATATCCGCGATACAACCCAGGCGAAACTTCGGTGATAGATATACTATACCGTGAGGAGACGGACGCTGGACTCATCATCGCGTCAGACCCCGTGGCACATTTCCCACGAGAGGCAGCTCAGAACCTAGTCAAAAACCCACTGATTGTGATAGATCCGGAAGTGACCCCTACTTCACTTATGGCAGATGTTGTGATTCCCTCTGCCTTCGTAGGGATTGAGGTTGAGGGAACCGCCTATCGTATGGATCACGTTCCTCTACCTTTAAAGAAGGTCGTGGAGCCTCCAGAAACCTGCCTCTCCGACGTAGAAATATTGCAAAGAATTCTTCGTGAAGCCCGCAGGATAAGGAGGAGACACAACTGACCGATCTTATTGTTAAGAACGGGTTTGTCTACGATCCTACAAACCGCATAGATGGAGAAAAAATAGATATTCTCATTCAAAACGGGAGAATCGTTGAGCGGGTTGACGAGAAGAAGGCGGAGATCGTTGATGCCTCAGGAATGATAGTAATGCCTGGTGGAGTTGACATCCATTGCCATATTGCTGGCGCGGAAGTGAATTCTGGTCGCCTCCTACGACCTGAGGATCACTTTAAGGATATTGAAGTGAAAACCGCAGTGACCAGATCCGGCGTGGGCTACTCTATCCCTTCAACCTTCACGACGGGGTATCGTTATTCCAGAATGGGTTACACAACGATTATGAACCCCTCAATGCCTCCTCTCGAAGCTCGCCACACACACGAAGAGCTTGACGACACACCGATGCTCGATAAAGCCAGTTATCCTTTGCTAGGAGACTGGTGGTTTGTTTTAGAGCAGTTAAGAGATGGCCTAATAGAAGAATGCGCTGCCCACGTAGCATGGATAATGAATGCTACAAAGGGATACGCCATAAAAATCGTTAATCCAGGTGGTTTAGAAGCATGGGGCTTTGGAGGAAACGTAAAAAACGTCGATGATCCTGTTCCATACTTCAACATCACCCCCAGAGAAATCATTCGTGGATTATGCAAAGTAAACAAACTTCTCAACTTGCCTCATACGATTCACGTACATACAAACAACCTCGGGAAGCCAGGAAACTATATGACAGCCTTAGAGACAATGAAATGCGTCGAAGACTTAGCAGAAGGGAACCGCCCTATTATACATATCACTCATAGCCAATTCAGCTCCTTCAAAGGTTCAGACTGGCGAACGATGAGCTCTGGAGCAGAAGAAATCGCAAAATATGTCAATCATCATGACCATGTAACCCTTGATATGGGACAGGTAATCTTCACAGATACAACCACCATGACGGCTGACGGACCGTTTCAATACGGTCTCTACCAGTTGACCGGAAACAAATGGGTTAACCATGATGTAGAAACCGAGACGAGTTCCGGTATCGTACCGTTCAGGTATAAACGCAAGAGTGCAGTTCACGCAACTCAATGGTCAATTGGACTTGAACTTGCCCTTTTAATCCAAAATCCTTGGAAAATCTGCATGACAACAGACCATCCTAACGCAGGGCCGTTCACAGCCTACCCGAACATCATCGCATGGCTTATGAGTCAGATGGCAAGAAAGAAAACGATGATGAAAATCAGCAAGCGGGCGAAACGAAACAGTCTGCTCCCCAGCATCGATCGAGAGTACGGCTTTTACGAAATAGCCATAGTTACTAGGGCGGGTCAGGCAAATATTCTTGGCTTAAAAAAGAAGGGACATCTCGGAGTGGGAGCAGACGCCGATGTTGCCGTATACAATATAGACCCAGAACTGATTGATCCTTCTAAAAAATATGAAATAGTTCGAAGGGCTTTCAAAAAAGCCGCTTACACCATTAAGGATGGCGAAGTCGTAGCAAAGGACGGAAAGATTGTAAAGTCGGTTTTTGGAAAAACCTTCTGGGTTGACATAAAAACTTCGCGACCTATTGAAGTTAACGATGATCTAAAACAAAAATTCCGAGAGTACTGGACCGTGGAATATGAAAACTATTCCATCCCTGAAAGATACTTACACATTTCAGCTCCTATTTCAATTAAGGCGGAGGTTTAGACAATCGTAATCACGTTATATCCTAAAAGCTCTTTTAAGGTTCCCATAGAAGCGGAATGCATTAATCCCGACGTTTTCTCCGAGAAATCGGTCACCAACATAGCTAGGCTACAAGTTTGGGAAGGAAATCGAAAGCGTACCCTTGGCAATCTCTTCAAAATAGAACCTAACCCAAACATTGCGGCAGAAAAGGTAACCATACGGATTTCTGGGGATGTCAGCAAGGTTCGGAGAATCGGCGCCGGAATGTCTATGGGTGAAATTATCATTGACGGGGACGTCGGAATGCATCTAGGCGAAGAAATGAAGGGAGGCGTCATCACAGTGGCCGGGAACGCGGGATCATGGGTTGGGTCCATGATGAAGAATGGAACAATCGAAGTTAAAGGAAACGCGAGTGACTATGTGGGTGTAGCCTATCGGGGAAGCACCCAAGGAATGAACGGAGGGGCTATTATCATCCACGGAAACGCAGGAAACGAAGTTGGATGCTTCATGAGGAGAGGTCTCATCAAGATATATGGGAACGTTGGACCGTTCGTGGGTGTCCATATGAGGAATGGAACCATATTTGTTCAGGGTAACTCAGAGGGAAGAGTCGGCGCTGAAATGACAGGCGGTAAAATTGTGGTATGCGGCTGGGTTCCATCGATTGTTCCTACGTTTACAATTGATAGCATTCGCTCCAAGGTGAAGGTAAACGGAGAAACGTTTACAGGTCCCTTTTACAGGTTTGTAGGAGACTTAGCCGAAGGTGGCGACGGAAAACTGTATGTTTCACAAACCCAAAACCTACACTTAAATTTCTATAAGAAATATTTATGAATCTTGTTTCATTTCTGACGGACGTAAGTGGAAAGACCAACTTAGGAATTCTGTTACTTGGCTGACTGCTGAGAAAGAATGCAATCGTCCTGCAAGGCTCCCAACCCAACAATCAAGATCTTTCTATTGGGAACGCAAAAGATTCTAGCTTATATCATACGGTGTGTTTATACCTAAGCACCTGCATTACTCAGTGACCAAAATGATTTCAGACGTTAGGATAAAAATCACATCTATTTTGGGTTCTAGCCAGAATTCTTTAAGCATTGCCCAAATCTGTTTTCAATTACATCAGAGATGTTGCCTTCCACGGTATCCCATAAAATCATTTTTATAGAATACCCAGTGAAAAAATCCAAAGTCTTAGGAAACGGTAAATCTATGGACTTTTAGAGTTTCTTACTGGGGGGTTATGCGATTCTTGGAGACAAGGACTGTAATGTACTATGCATATTAATCCATCTAAAAAACAGAAATCAAGGTTTTGCAGTATCACTGCTACGATTCTTAGAGTCTAAATGTCATGAAAAAGACGTCCCCAAACTGAGATTAGAAGTGATGGAAGACAACAAAAGGCTTTTGTTTTCTAGCAAACAACATTTCGCCGTGATGGAGAAAACGGTTATAGACTAGTCGGTGGGTGGTTTATTATGGCACAAAAACAGCTGTTGCGATTGCTGTTGTCCACAACCCATTCTTGTCCCCAGCAGCAGACTGGGTTATGTTAGTTGTTTTGATGATTAGTCCGCTAGCTATGAACAGTTGTTTCCTTTCATCCCAAGCAGTCTCAGGGTCAAATTTTAATCCCATTGTTGTAGCCAGCATTGTGGCAGCCAAATCCTCTGCATAATCTCCAGCCACTTCATTAGTCTCTCCAAAGGAATGGTGCTCAGAAAGATAACCGTGACTATCTTTGGTTGATGGAAATGCAGCACCTATTGATGCTGCAATTAGTCTATGCGGCTCATTAGTTGAGTTCTTGGACAGAACAACGAAAATAATTTCTCCAGGTTTTAGCATTTTCAAACCTTTTTCTCTTGAAATACGTTTGCAGCCTGGTGGTATTATGCTGGAAACATTAACTATGTTATAGCGATGTATCTTGGCACTTCTAAGGGCTAACTCAAAAGATTGCAAAAAATCTTTGTGTTTGCCAACACCCTTCGTTAAGAAAAAAAATCTCGGAATCATACCAAATTAGGATAACCTACCTGGTTATTAGGCTTTTGTTTTCCAGCAAACAACATTTCGTGGTAATAAAGAAATCTTATGAACCATAACCATGTTTTTCTCAAGAAATTTCGATGAACTACCACCTGTCCAGGTTTACTTTGGCCCTCTCAGATTATCTTCCAAAAATTTATTTGATGAGACTTATCTCAACTCAGCGTGTTCGAGAACAGGAGGATTTATTTCCAATACTATACGCCACCCCGGAACCGCTCTCTAGTCCTGAGTTTCCAGTCCATAATACTCTTTTAATGGGGGAGGAAAGATTTTTATGAATTCCAGAACACTATAAAACATATGAAAAGCATTAAAATTCAGCATACAATGATAAATGTCACGGACATGAAGCGCACTATAGATTTCTACGTGAATAAAGTCGGCCTCAAGTTACTTCGGGCTCCGCGTGAAATGCCAGATCCCCGCGATCCCAAAAGAAATATGTGGATTGCCTTCGTCACCGACGAGGAGCAAAGCACCTCTATAGAATTAGGTTGTCGGAAGGACAAAAAGGAGTATGTAGTAGGCGATCAACTCGAACACATCTGCCTAGCAGTGGAAGATGTTGAGAAGACTGTTGAGGAATTCAAGAGCAAGG
>Ga0209636_10009082_pt1 | contig 10130 bp, 11 predicted proteins | sample DeeMarSWOR152_54_FD_187464 | JGI IMG/M metagenome (GOLD analysis project Ga0209636, IMG submission 187464) | Marine sediment microbial communities from White Oak River estuary, North Carolina - WOR-1-52-54 (SPAdes) (version 2) | ecosystem: Environmental > Aquatic > Marine > Intertidal zone >... | reverse complement strand
CAATGGACGCAACGGGAAAGCTCGACGTTAACGGAGGGACTTTCACGGTCGATCCATAATGGCAGAATTGATAATGAACCAAAGCGGAAAACTCGGACACGGATCCGGATCGGCAATTTCCGGAGGGGTGTTTTCGATCGTCTCCGCTCCCTCCGTCAAAAACAAGATCGAAAACAAAGGCATTTTTCGCGGACCGCTGAAATTTACTTTCTCCGGAGGAAACGCGGCCGGGTTTCAACCGGGAACAGTTGCGACGATCTCTCCCGTCGACATACCTCCGACGGCTGTTAAAACGAAAGCCGACGGTTTCCCGGTTATCCGGCTCGGAGATTCCGTCGTTATGGCTTGCCAGGGGACGAGCTCGACGCCTCCAAATCCGACGGCCGGGATCTCCGGTCCCGCGGAGGTTTCGGACGCCGGACAATCGAAAGTAAGGGGAGACTGAAATGGTTGATCCGTACCAAGGAGATCCGAAAATTTGGATCACAAAAGACGGAGCGGAGATCGTCGTCCGAAACGGACAGCCGATAATGGACGCCGGACTCGAAAACGCGGTTTTGATGTCACTTTTTACTATTGAGGATTGGTTTGGAAATGTTCTTTTCGATCGTATCAACGAAAGGATTGGAGGACGTTTTCAGAAAACCGGAAACGAGCCGGTAACTCTCTCCGGCTTGAATGATCGATCCAATGCCGCGGAGGTCGATCTCGAATGGATGATCGAGGAGGGAATCCTCTCGAGCGTCGAGGCAATTTCCCGCAATCCAACCGGGAGCTATGTCGAGACGGAAATCGAGCTTACTCCTCTCGGGAAAGACGTTCAAAAACTATTGATCCAGCAAAACGGAGAAAACTGGATTATTCAGATCAACGATCCGGCTCATAGGAGGATCTAGGTTATGGGAATCGAGATACCGACCACGAAACAGATCACCGATCGGAACGTTGCCAATTTTGAACAGCGACTAAACCAAACCGTTCCGCAAGTCTCGAAAGCCTTTTATCGAGTCCTCTCCGCGATCGAGGCTCTCGGATATACGGAGCTCTATAAATTCGGAGTCGAGAGAGCTCTCCAGAATCTAGCACTAACCGCAACCGGAGAGGATCTCGATCGGATCGGATCCGAATACGGAATAAACCGCAAGCCGGCCGAACCGTGGGAGGGACAAGGGACAACACAAGGGATCGGAGGGACGATCATTCCGGCCGGGACTCAATACGTTTCGAATTTCAATCAAGCGATCTATTTCACGATCGCCTCCGCGGAGGTTGTCGGCTCGACGGCCGTTTTCGATCTCCGCTCGCAAGCCTCCGGAAACGATTTCAACCTAGCAGACGGAACCGAGCTCACTATCTCACAACCGATCGCGAACCTTGACGACATATGCGAGATCCTAGAGACAACGAATTTCGGAGCGGATCGAGAGTCGGACGAGGATTACCGGAGGAGAGTCCTAAACGAGATCCGGACGGTTGGAGGAGGAGGAAACGCGGCCGATTATCGTCGATGGGCAGAGGAGGTCGGAGGAGTCCGGAGAGCTTTTCCCTATTCCGGAAAACCTCTCACGATTTACGAGATTACCGATTCCTTGCCGGGAGACCGGACGGTATACGTCGAGTCGCAGGATCGATCTCCGGCGTCCTCCGCGCTACTCGACGAGGTTAGAGACCATATCAACCGGGATCCCGTTACAGGTTTCGCGCGGCCTCCTCTCGGAGAGATAGACGACAATCTATGGATCGAGTCCGTCGTTTTCGTTCCGATATATGTCGAGGTCCGAGGTCTCTCCGTCGATCCGGACGTTGAAAACCAAGTCAAGCTCGACATTCGATCGGCTCTTACGGAGTATTTCGCGGCTCTCTCTATGTACGTCGAGGGAATCGATTTCGCGGCCGATAGGAATGATCAAATAACAGACTTGACGGTCTCGACGATCGTACAGGACGTGATCGGAGCGGCCGGAGGTACAGCCTCCGGAATAGCTTTTGGAGTCGCTCCGGATACATACCTCCCGTTTTATCAGCTAAATCAAGGGGAGCTCGCTACTCTCGGAGGGAGCGTAACGTATGTCTAGTCTTTCGATGAAAGACGTTCTAAAGACACTCCTCCCGAAAGGAGCGTTTTGGAGACCTATTCCTGACGGAGAGCTCGATAATCTCTTTAACGGGATGGGAGACAATGCGGACGAGATATATCGATACCTTTCCGCTCTCGCTTTCATCCGGGATCCGGCTCGGACGATCATCCTCTCGGACCTCGAGAAAGAATACGGAGTTTTAACGGATCTCCGGCTCGACGAGGAGACGAGACGCGCGATCCTCGCCTCGTATGCCTACGCGAAACCGGGAACGGGATCCGAGGACAACCTCGAGGAGATCCTCCGAGGAGCCGGATTCAACGTCCGGGTTTATCAAAACAATGGACCGACAATCGATCCGGCTTTTCTCTTGACTGCTTTCCAGTGTATTGCCGGGACAACTACCGCGATCGCCGGAAACGAGGATGCTTTCGCCGGAGAGAGCGGAGGTTATCTTATAGTAAACGGAGCGATTTTCGAAACCATTTTGACCGATCCGATGCAAGCGGACGGGCCTTTCGCTTTCGCCGGAAACTCTCAAGCCGTTGCCGGATACTATCTCGCTTTCGATCGGGAGAGGGTCGATTATGACATCCCGACGGATCCGGATCGGTTTCGATATGTCTTTTTCATCGGAGGAGAGGCGTCCGGATGGATCGGTCTCCGAGACTGGAACATGGAAAAGGCCGGGATCTCGGATTGGGTAACGGGACCGAGGACGACGGCAATCAAAACGTTACAGGCTCCATACCCTCTCCCGGAGATGGATTCTCGAGCTATCCGGATTACGTCTGAAAAAAACGCCGATCAACAAATTTTCGACGTTTCGCAACCGGATCCCTCTCTCGAAATGTCCGCTTTGATGTATAGAGCGGCGTCCGGAGATGTCATCTCCTCGAGCTGGCAACGGTTTATCAATGACGGAGACATGGAAAGATCCGGCGTTTCCGCGTGGATTCCGGGAAACAATGCAGTCTTAACGAAACAAACCGCGACACCTTACGATGGCAAACAATATCTCCGGATCGCATGGGGTGGCGGACCTCCTCAGTATTCGGCCGGACAATCATGTCTCCGGACATCCGGTCGCACTTATAGAATTATTGGAGCGGCTCGAGGAGACGGAGTCGTTTCTCAGCCGGTCATTAGGCAGGGAGGAGTAAATATTTGGACCGGGACGAGCTCCGCGACTTGGCAACCGTTCGATTTTACATTTACCTCCGCGGTCGATAATTTCATTCGTCTCTACGATTGGAACGCGGCCTCGACTGGTTATGTGGAATTTGACGACATAGCAATTTATGAGCTCGTCGATCTTGTCGATGGTAACATGGAAGCGGCCGGAGTCGGAGCCTGGAGTAACTCTCCAAACGCGACATTGACAAAAGAAACGGGATCTCCATATCGCGGATCCCGTTGTCTCCGCGTCGAGTGCAACGCCGGATCCGATCCGTATGCCTATCAAACGATCCTAGTTGCCGGACAAAGATACATAATAAAAGGTTTCATTCGCTCCGATGGAAACGCGGTCCCGAATATTCGGACGGAATTAGGAGTAGCTTGGATCGGGACAACTAACACGGATTGGCAACAATTCGGGCTGGTTTTCAAAAACCCGGCCGCAACTCAACTCCGTTTGGCCGCAATAACCTCGACCGTTGGCGAATACTGCGAATTCGATCAAATCACTATCGAGCCGCTCCTCCCGGATGCTTATTCCGCAAGCGGAGGATCCAACGGTTTCGAGGACAAAGGTTTTGCGATCGATTTCAACGGATCCTCGGATTGGATCAATTGTGGAAATATAGCTGATTACATTGACAACTTTACTTTGTGCGCTTGGATACAAACCGACGAAAACGACGAGGTAATAATTGGCCGAGAGTTTGGAGGATCATTACAGTATTCTTTTCGGATTTTCTCCGATGGAAAATTGACTTTCTCCGAGGACTCCGCTCCGGCAACCGATTACAAGTCAACGGACATTGTTAATGATGGGAAATGGCATTTCGTTTGCGTTGTAATCGACGGATCTAGTTCTCAGCTATATATCGACGGACAACCAAACGGATCAAGTTTCAGTCCAACAATAACCTCCTATGTCGTGAATCTCGAGATTGCATCTAGAAACGGAGGAGGAGCAAACTTTTTCGACGGTAAGATCTTGCAACCGATCATTTTCTCAACGAGGAAATCCGCGGCAGAAATTTTTGCATTGTACGAGCTTGGAAAAACGGTTGCTCTTACCGGAGGATATGTCGAACAGCGTTTAGACGAATTGATCCTTGATCCGGTTTCGATTACTGGGATAGCTCGAGGAGACGGACAGACGGCCGTCCCGATGATCGCTATTTATGATCCGGTTTTGGATGAATGGATAACAGTCTGGGTCGGTGGAGTCAATTATAACGAACAAGCAATTTCCGCCATTGCCGAAAACGGAATATCCGCGATCCGTCTTTACAACAAATTCAACGAGGCATCTTCGGCTTTGTTTGATGACATCGACATAACAAACCCTCAGATCGCTTTCGCGCAAATACCAAACGAGCAACGGGAGGCTTTCGAGCGTCTCGTCCTAAAATACAAACATCTTTCCGCGTGGGCCGGAGCGGTAATCGAATACACCTAGAGCCCAAAGAGGAGGAGAAAATGAAAGACTATTCGACGATCGCAAATACGTCCGGATCTTTTCCGGACGTGGTAGCAGTAAACGCCTCCGGACCCTCGGCAACGGACGGTACTCCCTATATCAAACAGTTTGTAGATGATCTTTGGGGAGCGGCTCAAGCGTTAATGGACGCTGCCTTCATTGCCCCGAATGGAGTAACGGAAGCGGCCGGAGCGTCTCAACGCCTCGAGGCTATCCGGAGAATTTCCGGCTATCCAGGGGAGATTATCGCTTGGGGTGGGCGTCTCGCGATCGATCCATACTCTCTCGGTATTCGACTCCTCCTCCTCGACGGATCCGGAGTCCTCCGTTCCGATTTTCCGGAGCTCGACAGTATCGTTTATGTAGGAGACGGAAACAACGGATCCGCTCCGGCTTTCTACCATGCAGACGACGAGGCAGGGACGATCAGAAACACGGCCGGAAACTATCTCATTCTTGCCGACGCAAGAGGCCTTTTCCTTCGCGGCGTCCCGTCCGGTGGAGGTAGGGAGATTGGAGATTTTCAGGATTCATCTCTTCAGGATCACTACCACGAGACACAAGAGGGACTTACAGGCAATATTTGCTACTCTGAAAATCTAACAACCGGATCCGGTGGAGTCCTTCGGGATATTGCACAAATGACTACAACCCAATCGGCCTCTAAAAAGGTTATAGCTAGGGGAATAAGCGGAGCTCCGGTCGATTTGTTCGAAACATATCCGGATAATACGGCAGTTCGTTTTTTCATTCGATACTAGGAGGAGGAGCAAATGAGGAAAACGGCAATAACAAAAACAATAGACGATCTCAAAATCGTTACAGGTTTTGATATTCAACGGGTTAATCCGGTTGCGACTAGAAAGATCATTTCAGCGATGCTCGAGGAGCTCGACGAGAGCAAGAGGCTCACCGGAGTAGCATCCTCACTCGAGGATCGAAAACTCGCCTTGAAGACGGCGATCCGGAACAAAGATAATATAGAAATCGAAAATATCAGCGCGGAGATCGCCTCCCTGGAATCTCAGATCGAAACATTGCGAGATCTAATCCGTCAAAAACAAATGGAATTTCTCGAGACGGAGGCAATTTATTTCGCTCCTCCGTCTCGAGAGTATATTCTCACAGACGAGGAGGCCGCAGATCTTGAATTGAAGTTCGGCACGTTGAAACCAAATCATTTTCTCCTTAGAGACGGATCGATTATCGAGGATCTCCGCGGATCCGATTATTGGGAGAAAGTCGACGGAAAATGGAGACGCTCTCAAATCGAAAAGCTCGGAGAAACGATCGACGGCTCTCGAGTGTCTCCGGAAAATCTCAAACAAAAAGACATAGACGAGATCGAGACGCAACGGATCGGAGATCTTTCCGAGGAGGACAAAAAAGCGGAAAAGGATCGGCTCCTCGAGGCCGCAACAAACGCGGCCGTTTTGATGCGAGGACGCCTCGAGCTCGAGGACGACGCGGAGGCTCTCACGAAAGCGAAAGCGTTTCTCTCCGAAAAGAAATCCGAGATCGAGAGTCTATACTCCTAGGAGGTTGATCGATGCCGGAAACCGAGGAAAGAAAATCAAAACCCTCTCCTTTTACTGTAAACGGCCGGGAGATACCGCTCCGATGGATCATAACGATTCTCGCTTTTCTCGGTCTCGGAGGAGGCGGAACGTCTCTTTTTATGTCGGAGAAAAACGTCGATACTCGAATCGAGGAGAAAGCAAAACCGATCAAGAAAAAGATCCGCGAATACAAAGAGGAGGACGACTCGAGACACATAAAGATCGATCATACGTTTAAGCGTATCGAGGGAAAAATCGATCGCGTCCAAAACGTTCAATACAAGCAATTTGCCCGGTCCGAGGCTGTCCGGGTTACGGACAAGGCAAAGATCAAGTTTCAAGCCGATCGAGAGGCCGCGCAATTTCGATTGTATGACATGAATCTAAACCGACTCCAAAGCGGCCGCGAACCTTGCCAAAATATCGATTGTACAAACTAGCTTGAAAGAATCCGAAAAGATCCGGGAGATCCTCTCCTCCCTCCCGGAGTCGAAACGACTGTTTCGGATCAATGCCGGGATGGGATGGACCGGAGAGATCCGATCGAAGTCCGGCGATCTCGTTGTCCTCGAGAGAGCTCGTCCGTTACATGCGGCTCCTAGAGGATGGCCGGACCTCGTCGGATGGGAGTCGATCGAGATTACTCCGGAGATGGTCGGAGAGGCTCTCGCGGTTTTCGTCGGAGAGGAGATCAAGCTCCGCGGCCGGCTTTCCAGGGAGCAACGCCTATTCGGAGAGCTCCTCGAGAGGATGGGAGGGAGATTTCGGGTTATCCGAGATTGAAAATCGTTCCCGGTTGCGCTCCGAGGAGATTCGATTCCGAAAGAGGGATCACGGACGTTTTACAGCTCGTTATATAGTCGTTTCCGGATTTGTAGGTTCTCAGAATATCAAACGGAGGAGAGGAGCCGCGGAGCAAGGTTCCGTTTCTCCGGTATAGTTGATCATCCCTGTTCTTTTCGAGCTCGGTTGCGACGATAAGAGCAAGATCGTCGACGAGGGAAACGGCCGCTCCGATGATCGCTCCGCTCCCGGTTGCCGCGGCAAGTGTCGAGGAGACTCCGTCGAGGATCGCTTTCGTTGCCGGAGATTTGACGATCTCCCGGATCCGATGTCCGATCTCCCGTATGTCTTGATCGCACTCCATAAAGAGGATCGAATATGCGAGAAACTCTCCCGGATTTTTCGGTCCGTAAATCAAATGCCCTTGTCCGTCGAAAGAGATCGTGTCTCCTCGTCGGACATTCGGGAAAGGTAACGAATTGAAATCGACTCTCCCCTCCTCGATCCCGTCCTCGTCTACTGCGAAACTCACGATATAGGGCTCTCCATAGATTCCCGGATCGGAGATCTTGCGTCCGACGGAAAACTCTCGGACAACTACCGCGATTTTATCAAACCTCGAATTGAAATAAGGATTAGCTTCGATCGGTCTCCCTTTGGGGCTCATAATCAACTCCTTTCAATTTTTCCGCCAGCCGGAAACGACGCTCGACAACTCGAGCGGCTCTCGACTCCGGACGGAGAGAACACTTTCCCGCGGCATAAGCGGAGAGACCTCCGCGGACGGAGCCGCAAAAATCGATCCGGTCCCGGAGATACCAAGTCCCGCACTCAATTTGACCTCGAGGCTCGGAGAGATCGAAACCTCGATCGATGCACCTCCGGAGAGCTCCTCCGTGAACCTGCATTAGTCCGATCTCGTTTTTCGATTTCCCGATCACGTCCGGCCGATAGGAGCTCTCACAATAGATCATCGACGCGATCAAAAACGGATCATGATCATACTTCCATGAAAACTCGAGGATCTCGTCTATGCGCTCGAGACGCTCCTCCTCGTCCCGGTATAGACGAGCTCGAGGCGTAACCCGGAGAAGCCAAAGGATCGCCTCCTCGAGCTGTTCTCGCGTCTCCTCGACGCTCTCCTCCGCGGCCCCCTCGGAGGACTGAGCCGCGCAAGGGACTCCGAGAGCGATCACCGTTAAAATAAGTAGCAATACGAACAATCCGGACTTACTCGGAGCAATCAAAAGTCTTTTCATTTTTCTTTCCTCTCGCTTGCGGTCCGTCTCCAGTCGACGATCGTTATTTTCGGAGCCGTTTCCCGGATCTCCCTCTCCTTTTCTGTCCAAAGTCCCTCGAGGTCCGGGATATGTCTCCCGCAACGGTCAAAAACGAGGACATGATTGTCTTTTCGAATGTAGCAGATTTCGGGTTTTATCGTCTTTTTCATCCCGTCCTCCGTCGTTTCCTCTTTTTTTCGAGGTCTTTCTCGACTAATTGCCGACGATACCAAGCCCACCCCGGTTTATATCCGGCTTGTCTCGCGATCTCGTGTAGGAGTGTAACGTTTACCGTCTCCCGGTCCTCCGAGAGTCGCCAGTAAACCCACATAGGATCCCGGCCGAGCTCCTTTGCAACCTCGAGGAGCTTTCCGACGGCTCCCGGAGCCGTCTCGGAGGCCGGCGTCTCACGAAATTCAGTGATAGCGGATTCTATCCGCTCGAGGATCTCCCGTTGCTCCTCAGACGGCCGAGAATTGAATTTGACTGGACTTTGAACCGGGACGAGGTTTGTATCGACTAGCTCCTCCGGACGCCTCCTCCGGCCGCTCTTGTTGTGCTCACAGCCTATACAGCTCTTTTTTTCGCAATAGAGGAAATCGAGCTCCGGACAAAGCCGGAGAGAGGCCGCGTCCGGCGTCTTTCGAGGCCTCGTTTTCTCCCGGCCGCGGAATTTCCAATCGTAAAACGATAACGGATGTCCGTGTTCCTGTAGGTTTCCGACATGATCGAGGACGACGCACTCTTTTTTTCCTTGCCACGTCCGGAGGCCGCGGCCGATCATTTGGTAGAAAAGAGCTTTCGAGAGGGTCGGACGGAGCATTATTACAGCCTCGACGCGCGGCACGTCGAGCCCATAGGTTACGAGCTCACAACTAGTCAAGCCGTCGAGGTCTCCGTCTCGGAGTCCGTCGATCAGTGTCTTTCGCTTTTTGTAGGACATTCCTCCGTCTATGTTCTCGAAACGGTATCCGGCGTCCGAGAATCGGCCGGCCGTCTCCGCGGCCGCTTTGATCGATCGGCAATAGACGAGAGCCGGCTTTCGATCGGCGTGCCTCCGATAATGATCGATCGCTTTCCCGTAAACTTTCCGTTGGGTAAGGAGAGCGTCGAGCTCGTCCGGGTTAAACTCCGTCCCTCTCCTATGAACCTGTTTCAATCCCTCGAGGGGAGGAGCGAAATACCGGATCCCGGAGAGAAAACCGAGCTCGATCAATCGCTGGATCGTCGGACCGGTTACGAGCTCTCCGTAAAGCTCCGAGAGGCCGCGTCCGTCGAGCCGCTCCGGAGTCGCAGTAACTCCGACTATTTTTGTTTCCGGGAACCGTTCCCAAATCTCCTTTTGCCGATCAAAATACAAATGCGCCTCGTCGATGATCATGAAATCCGGAGGTCGCTTGATCGATTCCCATCGGCGGATCAAAGTGGAGCTCGAAACTACATGAGTCGAAAACGCGAGACTCTCTTTAAAGCCTGGAGCGATCCGCCCGTGATTCACTCCGACGATCGCAAGCTCGTCCGAGGCTTGTAAGAGGAGCTCGTTTCGAGGGACGACGATCCAAACTGTCCGACCTCCCTCGACGGCCGATCTTACCATCTCGGAAAAAACGACGGTCTTTCCGGCTCCCGTCGGCAACTGCAAACAGACGGCTCGACGGCCGCGACGAAACGCAAGCCGGACATTTTGGAAAGCGTCGATCTGGTATGGTCGGAGCACTAGTAATCGCGGATTCTTGTCAATCGGAGTTTCATCTTTGGGAGCGGCCCGAAGATGAAA
>Ga0209636_10009080_pt1 | contig 10132 bp, 12 predicted proteins | sample DeeMarSWOR152_54_FD_187464 | JGI IMG/M metagenome (GOLD analysis project Ga0209636, IMG submission 187464) | Marine sediment microbial communities from White Oak River estuary, North Carolina - WOR-1-52-54 (SPAdes) (version 2) | ecosystem: Environmental > Aquatic > Marine > Intertidal zone >... | reverse complement strand
TCTCCAAGGAGTCCTGCTTCAGCCTGTAATTGGAACCATTCTAATCGATGTTTCCAAAATTTGTCAGAATAGCTCGAAAAGAGCACGAGTCCACCAGGTTTTGCAACACGGATACTTTCTCCAATAAGTGATTTCTGATCTACATGGAATGCCGAAATTCCATTCTGAATACAGATAACACAATCAAAAACCCGATCACGAAAGGCGAGTTGAACTGCATCCATAGTCAGCAGATCGCAGTTTTCAATACCCCGCTGCGCTGTGCGGGCGAGGTGCAAACTGGAAAAAGAGGTATCAATTCCAATAACCCATCTGGCTTTTTGACAAATTGGTGGAAGTATTCGTCCGTACCCACACCCCAGCTCTAACACTATGTCATCAGGAGAGATCATCTCTAAAACATGGTTCACTTCTGCGTCTAGATATTGTTTTGCTCGAGGAGGAGCAATGTCGTAACAGCGTTTGAGCTGTTCAGCAGAAAGCTTATCAGTATAATAACCCATCACATCATCTCACGCACGTTTCAATACACTGAGTCTTATTTTATTATTATGCTAATATCTCCAAGGTCTAATTGTGGAGTTTTGGATGTAATCGAAATAACACCAGAATTATTTCTTACTTCTACGCCCGAAGGTCCTACTTCTGTTTTAATCATCACGGCAAGGAAGTATTTGCCTTCTCCAATATTTTCAAATGAAAATATACCATTTTCTGTTTCAATCGCATCAACAATATTCATAATGCCAGAAATAGTAGTTACTTTATCTGTTTCAGTACTGAAGAGCGCGACTCTGCCGCGGAATGGTTTTTCGTTGAGCATAATCTTTCCTGAAACTATACCGTCTGTTATGAGAGGATATTCAGAAATCTCTATCTCCTCAGGTTTTTCACTTTTGAGTGCCCAGTATTTTGTCTTATCAAACATTCCCAGGTGATTATAAATTTGAGCAAGAGACCGCGCTCCATTTATACCAATGGAATATTTGTTTTCATCAGAGAAATGGTCTGCATACGATACTGTTTCTTTTGTAACGGGAGCTTTTCTCAAGCGCAACAGGAAAAGCATTCTGGTTATAAGGTAATCTTTGGTTGAGATAAAGTGATATGCGGTTGCTTTTCTCACCATCCAATTGCGTTCATAACCTCTCCAGAGCGCATCCCGTGCTGAACGCGTAAACAACGTTTGCTGAGGATGGGAATTCACATATTCTTCTATTTTTTTGAGTGAAGGTATAGACGCATCAATCTCAAATGCTTCAATAAAGCTCATCGCAGAGACGGACAGAGGCCATTTTTCAATAAATGTTCCGCCCGTATCACCAAAGACAATAACTATCAGCGTATCACTAGCATATTCAGGTATTCCACAGACTTCAGCAAGTGTCTTTTTTCCGAAATCATATTTCTTTACGGCATTACCATAAAAGGATATAAGAAAAATTAAAACTCCAATAATGAGTATCAAGGGAATGATAAGAAAATGGAGTCGTGATTTTACATCTATCTTTGCAGGATTCAATACGAGAGCAAATCCGCCTGCAATAGCGAACGCCCAAGCAAACGACGCTGTTATTGTGTATAAAAATATAAATAAACCATGTAAGTTCGCTTCACCCCAACCTCCCCACACTTCAGTTACCAGTTTAAAAATCCAATCAAAACAAAAATACGTAGCGCAATACGTAAGAAAGCTCCATACTATAAATGTAACGACACCTGTAAAAAATGGAATAATAATACTCGGTACTGTCGAACCTGTCTCTGTTGTGCCTGCAAGAGACCACATAGCACCAGTCGAGAAGCCACCGATGACTACTGCGAGAATAGATAACGTTTCGAATCCTGGGAAATCCATTGGAACTGGTGTGAAGACCATGTAGACAGCCACACTGCAACAAAGTAATGCGAGAAGAATGAGAATAATCATCTTTATTGTATGGGTACGGAACCATCTCAATCCGAAATCTGGATTTAGTGACTTAAAGAAATTAAAAATATATATAATCGCGGCAATAATAGTTATAGCGAGGATGATTATACTGACGATCGGAGAAAGAAAAAAGTTGTATGTTCCCATGCCCTCGGTTACGAGAACAACTTCTGCCTGCGAAAGGATAGTTGTATGGACAGCTGGCGGTGTTATGGCTGCCACAAATATCCAACCCAAAACACCTAATCCTGCTCCAACAACTGCAGCGAGGATAGTCATAACAAAACTCTTTAACAATGGCTCTTTCATGATACCTCCGTGTTATAAAAATTATATAATATTATATCGTTTATACTCAAAATTCAAGACCTAGCTGTAATGTAGAATTGATTTCACTATATTTTTCTTTGAATCTCAGGCTGCCTATCCTGCTGAGCTTTAACAAAAGAGAGTACGTATTGAGAATTATAAGATAGACTGCCCTATCAGAATGTTTGTTGTTTACCAGAAAAACCACACATAGGGCACTTCCAATCTGTGCCATCTGGACGAACAGGATGATGTGTATTATGGAGACCGACACTCATTCCAAAATCGTGATAGTTCTGGCATTCTTTTTCAAAAGCAGCTTTGGATGATTCTGCATAGCTAAATTTGAATTTTTTATAGCTCTCACAATATTTTTTCTTTAGTTCCTGATTGAGGTCAGTGTCTGATCTACCCACGTACTGTACAATAAATGTACCATTGTCATTTGTAAACCCAAGAGCATAATTACCTGGAGATCTCCTCGTTACAACCCTATCAATCGTTTCGAAGGTAAACAAGTAGGTTCCAGACATCTCTAAATCGTGCATAACTCCCCCTTTTTACGCACAAAAATAAAAGACTAATATAAAAACAAAAAGGCATAAAGAACTATCTCCTAGTTCCTTATACCTTCCACTCACCCTCCAGGACGTTCTGTAATTACTAGTATATTATAAGAGTAATATTTCTTCTGTCAAGGGGTCATCGATACTGATTGAACGTCAAAATTTTTCCATTGCTGCTTTTAATCGTTTACGCGTTTCATCAGAAAACCAGTACTCCAAGAAAATCCGCTCTTTTTCTCGTAATTTCGGCATAATCTGTGCTTCAACCGCCTCAACACGGTTTCTCTTGATTAATGCAAAGGCATCTGGAGACAATGCATCCAGTGACCTGGCTTTCTCGATTGCCTTGGCTAATACCAGGTCCAAAGGTAAAATCTCATCAACCACACCCAGGTGCAATAATTTCTCAGGCAGGTAAAATTCGCCGCTGTCCACAATCTCACGGCTATTGCGAAAGCCCACAATCTGCCGAAGCATACAATCAGCTGGATAGGGAATCGGAACACCGAGTTTAATCTCGTTGAGCCCCATTTTCTTTTTACCTTCGGCAATAAATCGGTAGTCGCAACAGAGTGCTAAAATACACCCTCCTGCAACCGCATGGCCGGTTATTGCTGCTATTGTCAACTTGGGGAATGTATACAAATCCAGGCAGAGCCTGTTAAACGCTTTGTAAAAAATGCTAAAATTATCCTTTGAGAGTTTAAATAGTTCGGGTATGTCAAAACCAATCGAGAAAAATTTTTCATGAGTACTACTGAGCACGAGGCTATGTACATCAGGGTTATCCTTCACCTCTTGGAACATCGTATCTAACTCAGTAACGAGTTCTAAATTGAGCGCATTCGTAACATCGCGGTCTAATTTCACGATTGCTACTGTACTATCATATTCAACATGAATCATTTTCTACACCGAGTAATCAAGAAATAAGCAATTATTTTAGTGTCGGCCAATTGAGGATATTTCTTCAGTGTCTCTTCATCAGCATAAGGCTCTGCAAACTTTTCCAAAACAAAACCAGTTTTAATTAATACATTGAGCCAGCTGCTTAAAGTACGAGTAAAAATAGGTATTTTAAATTTATTAAATTTATCCGTTAGTTCTTGAGGTGTAGAACTAAAAATCCACTCTTCAATCTTTCCGTTCGGTTGTCTAAAATAATCGCCGCAGATCATAGCAGTCTTTTCACCCTTTTCGTTTTTGAGCCATTCCCATTTTGGCGTCTGAAAACAAGGATGTGTTATCGAAAATTGAAAAAACCCATTCTTTTTTAATACTCGGTATGCTTCTTTGATCGCACTTTCATGTTCCGACATATCCATCAGGCTCATTATTGCTACGCAAAAATCAAAACTCTCATCTTTGAAAGGAATATTTAAACCGCTCGCACGCATATATTTTATGTGCAAAGGATATTGATCTTCTCTGTGTTGAGCATAGTGAATAAATTTTTCGGAAATATCAATACCTGCCATAAAAGCACCCTTCTTAGCAATCTCTCGTGTATTGTGCCCTTCGCCGCAACCTATATCCAATCCTTTTAACCCCTTCACATTGCCAAGCATACTTAAGAAGGCAGGAGTATTAACGTGGTCCCGATATATGTCGTATCCTTCACGTGACAAGGTAGTCCATGCTTCTGCATTTTCTTCCCAGCACTTTTTCACATCATTTTCTTTCATAATTCAAAAACCTTTTCCTGAAATTATGGAATGTCGAACGGTTGACTAAATATTTCAATAATTAGTCTTTATTGGTTTGCCACATTTGAGGCATTTTTTTACATACCATGAAATCTTTGCATCACACTCACATCGCCATTTTTCTTCCTGGAGTTCAAGCCAGCGGTCTTCTCCTATCTCCTCGAGCTGTCTGAGATTCTTTAGTACTTCGCTATGATGAGGTACACCGTCATTATTAAATTTTGTTATTTTGTCGCATGGAAATTCACGACACGCGCCGCAATGATTTAATCCTTTACTTTTTACGCAATCGCGTATCTCACAACTGCCGGGTTGGTCATCGAGTTTACATCCTGGACAAAGTTGAAGCGGCATTTCCTTATATTTGTTGTATCGCACTGGCATAGACACCAAGTGCGTTCTATTTTTCTCATCATATGCCACCTTAAAACTACACGCGCCACAATAAAGACCACAGAATGCTATTAAACTTCTATTGTTCTTCGCCAATTCTATCCTTTGATCCAATTGTATCCACGTACTATGTGATGTCAACTGTACATCAATAATTTCAATTCTTCAACAGAGTGAATAATATATGTTGGATTAACTTTTTTTAATTCCTCATTTGACCCATAACCATAGGTAACAGCAATTGAATCGAGACCGTTCTGCTGAGCTCCAATCACATCTTCCTTTCGATCACCAATCATGATTACTTGATTTTTTTGATAATCCATCAATTTTAATAAAACATTCTTGATAATTTCGGTTTTTGAAGTTAGTGTTAAATCAAGATTACTGCCAAAAATGAAATAAAAATATTTATAAAGGTCAAAATACTTTAAAATTCGTTCAGAATATATAGTAGGTTTTGATGTTGCAAGAATCAGTCTCTTTTTCTTATCGTACAGTTGCTTTAATAATTCTGGGATTCCACGATAAACATTATTTTCAAAAATACCTTTATTTGAAAAATATTCACGGTAATAATCAACTGCCTGCCGAGCCTTTGAATCGCCGAACGAATAAAATTTTTTGAAAGATTCTAACAATGGCGGACCGATAAATGGTTCGAGTTTATTCTGATTCTCTTCTATTATTCCTAATTTTGCTAAGGCGTATTGGATGGATTTTGTTATTCCGGCCTTTGGATCAGTGAGTGTACCATCAAGATCAAATAAAATAATATCATATGTTTTCATTGATTGCCAACTACTGTATAATTTTACCTATCTACACTGTTAAGTCAATCCACCACATTTAAATTATACCCTTTTCTATTTTTCTATACAATTCAGTTAAAGCACATCTATTACTATCCCATTTTAAAAGATTTAAAGATTCTGTATAAAAGCGCCATCTGTATTCAATATGTTCTTGCCCTATTTGAGGTTCATCTTGATCAAATAACTCTACTGCAAAGAAAAATTGTTTAATAACAAAGATATCTTTCCAATATCCAGGGTTCACTATGTTTTCTGCAGGGATTGAACATACAGATTCAAGTTGCAGAAATCTCCTGTATTCTCTAATATCTGTTTCCTCGTGGAATTCTCTTTTCGCAGCATCCAATGGCGATTCGTCTTCGTATGCGCCTCCTGCTACCCACTGCCAATTCTTGTCGTCTTTTCGTCTAAAGACGCAAAATTTCATAGGAGACCTTTTGAATGGAATAATCAGAACTTGTATGGGTGCACGTTTTTTAGTTGTAAAATTCATATTTGTGGACGCCTTTTTGCTGAAACTGGAAAGTGATAAACCAAATCAATCTTCGCTTAGAACTTGCTGTTCGAGTTTATTATATTTTTTCAGGTTTACTAATTTCTTTTCCGTGATAATCGAACATGAGATCTCGCGAGACATATCATTTTCATAAACATGAAAATGTTCATTCGCCTCAGGGGTTTTTAATAATTTACCCAGTTCATCACGTAACTGCTCAACTTCATTTGGTCTTAGGTACATTGCAAGTGTCTTAACCGAACATTTCCTATCAAAATCAATCATTCTCATACACACTCCTATCCTTTATTTCAAAACTCAACACACCAGGTACCGACTCGCCTCATTTGGTCAATTGACCAAATGAGAAAATGAGGAGTAAAAACTAATATTCTTTGGTCTTTATCTTCTTAATCAACTGTTCAAGAAGTGTCATAGCCGTGTTAATTGACGTTTCTTTAATCCAATATATCCTCTGTTTATGCTTGACCTCATATCTTATCAAATCTAATTGGCGTAATGACCTTAAGACATGAGAAACAGTAGTGATACTCACTCCTAACAGACGGGCGAGTTCATGTGGCGTCCTTTTACCTTTTTGTAAAATATGGAGCAATTCATAAGCAGTTGGATTCCCTAAAACCCGGCAAACCCTCGATGCCCGATACCGAACTTCTGGTATCTTTTTCTTAGCCATATATAATTATACGCATATTTTCTCATTTGGTCAATTGATCAAATGAGAAAATGAGCATGTACGAATAGGAACACACGATATCTATGATGCCTATGATATGGGTGATGCGGCTATTTTATTCCTACACTCCCCTGCCATTTCATACCCATCTAGTAGCGTTTTAAGATAACCATCGTTATCGTCTGGTTCAATTCTAATTTCTAAATTCCTTTCAGGTCTTTTATTGCAAAACTCAATTCAGAACGTATTAGAATCTTTAATCTGCCCATGGCAGAAACAGTTTGTCATAGATCGCTTTTTCCTGTGTCCATCCGACGAGTCCAGTTGCAGATTTAATAAGATACCAATCATCACCAGGCGGCATAGGTGATGGATCACAGACTAAAATTAAACACTCACTCTTGGGCTTGAGATGAGCGACTACGTGCGAAACACCCCTGGTCTTGTAAATAGGAAAACTTTCTATTACCTCTGCTTCCACTCCTACATAATAAAATTCCTGCGGGACTTGTTGCAGAGTTCTTGAATTTTTATCAAGAACATACTTTTCCCTGATTGGCCAGAATCCCATCCAGGCATCAACATTTACTATTCCATTCCCATAGAATAGTGGCCACCTCGATAAATACCCCATCTCTTTTATCAACTTACCATCATACCAAAATATTAGGTATTCATCATCAGCACTTAGACCAGGAGTATGGACAGCAACCTCCTTATATTTATCAGATTTATCTATATCCACAATAATGAAGCCGTCTACATCTTCCAATGCACTTTGGAATTTTCCCTTTGTTGAAAATTCGCCCACTTTCAAAATAAAAGCACCGGGTTCAGTAATATTCGAAAGTAGAATATCTTCAATGTTACCGTCTCCATCCAGGTCTTCTTGCGCCGAGGTAACAAATTTCTCACCAGAAGACCAAGAAAAACTGGACAGTATGCCTATAGAACATACCAACATTATTTGTAACAGTCGAGTGTTTATCATTTTCTCCTCCCTTTGCTACAGTTGCTAAATGGCATTATCCAAGGACATAATTACTTTTATGACTTTGCAAATGCTTCTGTTACGTCTTTGCTTCGCAGGACATAAATGATTACTGCGAGGGGAACAACATGCATGGCAGTGGAAATTAGGGTCATAAACGTTCCGTGAGGGCCCATTATCAATCCTAGGCCTGGACCCGCCTGTGGAAATGGCATATGAGCTAATACATTTCGCCAAAAAACCATGAAAAAGATACCAGTTCCAATACGATAGCCAATCGTGAGCCAAGAAACGACCTCCAGTGCATCTCTTGCCCATGCATGGAGTTTGAGTAAAAAGATGCCAGCAATGATTACAAATATAGCGATTGCCATTGTTGGCAGCATCATTAGTTGACTGTAATTGAACAAAACCAAGAGCGATCTCATTTGTGCTGGATATTGGTATAAACTCCTGGCAAGTAGGTTACGTGCAAAACCGAGATATATAAAAGCTATCATGCTCGATGCTGTGATAAAAATTGCATATCCAATAGATATCCAACCAAGTATTGTAACTGTTGTCGGTCTTTTCTTTTTTTCTTCTACTTTGGTTTTCTTACTGACTTTCTTGCTGATTCTCTTAGTTTTCTTCATGAGTAAGTAACTAAATATTACTCACTATTAAACTGAAGTCAACTGTGTATCTATAATAAATGAGGGTTGAAGAAATAAAATTGGAGAATGCCTGCCCCGCTTGCCACGTGCAATATATCTTTCATATTACATCGTGGTGAAATAAGATCTCTAAATTATTTCATCAGCGGGCAAGGCTTGACGCTAGGACAAAAGTTTAAAAGTTAACGCCTGTCTTATATTTTAACGTCCTTAAATTTCAAGTCGACGATATCGAATTTATTGAGACGACTCGACCCTACCAGGCACCACCTCGCTTCATTTGGTCAATTGACCAAATGAGAAAATGAGGAGTAAAAACTAATATTCCGTGGTCTTTATTTTTTTAATCAACTTTTCAAGAAGTGCCATAGCTGTGTTTATTGATGTTTCTTTAATCCAATATATCCTCTGTTTATGCTTGACCTCATACCGTATTAAATCCAATTGGCGTAATGACCTTAAGACATGAGACACAGTAGTAATGCTCACTCCTAACAGACGGGCGAGTTCGTGTGGCGTCCTTTTACCTTTCTGTAAAATATGGAGCAATTCATATGCAGTTGGATTCCCTAAAACTCGGCAAATCCTCGATGCCCGATATCGGATTTCTGGTATCTTTTTCTTAGCCATAGACAATTATATTCGCTTTTTCTCATTTGGTCAATTGACCAAATGAGAAAATGAACATGTTACGAATAGGAATACATGATATCTATGATGTAACAGATGGAGCCATTTTAGTTTTCACAAAAGTCTTTGCCTGCCACATTTCTTATGTCTTTAAGACCCAATATTTACTGTTACACTGTTTATAATTTACGGTAATACCTAACTTATTCAACTCACCGACCATTTGCTCAGACGACGTAACTAAAATACTTTTAATCCCAATATCCGTGGCTGCCTTTACGTATTCAGGTATATCATCCAAATAAACTACAACGTTCGGATCCATCTGCAAATATGTTAGTACAATATCATATGCGTTACGCTCTGGTTTTCTTGTTTTTATTTCATGAGAACAAAATACTTTTTCAAAATATTTTAATACAGATGCATACTTAGTTTTCCATTTCTTTGCATGTATAACGTTCGTGTTCGTTAAGGCGGTCAATCTAAATTCTGACTTTAAATCTTGCAGCAGTTGTTCAACTCCAGGAACCACATCCGCATAGATATTATTCCATCCATTATCAAATTCATCATCACTCATTCGCAATCCTATTTTTTCTAATATATATTTTCTGTATAGAGCAGGTTCAAGATCTCCCTTTTCAAATTGGTGGTAGATATCATCAATTTCGAATTTCTGTTTTATCACATCTGCATCTCGCTTACTTACCGTAGCCCAATATTCAAACACGTTATCACCTGAAATATTAACAATGACATTCCCTACGTCAAATATAATCGCTCGGTATTTATCCATTGTATAAAAACAATATCAGTTATCTATTTTTTGCCTGATAGCGGTCCTCTTGATTGAAAAATGTTATGTCTGCATATCCTGCATGTATTTTGGCAGAATGTTTTATTCCTTTAGGAATGAAATAGCGGTCACCTTTTGAGT
>Ga0209636_10009078_pt1 | contig 10132 bp, 8 predicted proteins | sample DeeMarSWOR152_54_FD_187464 | JGI IMG/M metagenome (GOLD analysis project Ga0209636, IMG submission 187464) | Marine sediment microbial communities from White Oak River estuary, North Carolina - WOR-1-52-54 (SPAdes) (version 2) | ecosystem: Environmental > Aquatic > Marine > Intertidal zone >... | reverse complement strand
GATGTCCCTCCTGATTCCCAGACCCCCCCGGTATTTGCCTGCTCCCCCTGAATCAGTAATTAATTCATACTTCTCCACCCGAAGAATATCTGGCAGCTCCAGCTCAATCGCTTCAACGGGGAGATCTAGACAGTTCCCCATATTGAGGTAAACAGCACTGTTTCCATCGTGTTCTGAGGTAGCCCCCCAGCCTCCCCCGAGGATCTCAAAAAACACATACTGTTTCCCGGTATCGGGGCTCCGTCCCCCGATGGCATTGGCGGTCAAATGGGCATGCGAACTACCCACGGCTCTTTCGGGGCTTGCCTTGCTAAATGCCAGGAGAATCGTGTTGGTAATTCTCTCCTGCGTATGAACGCGCCCGCTCAAGGGGGCCGGAAAGCTAGGATTGACTATGGTCCCCTCAGGAGCGATAATACGGACCGGTCGATAACAGCCCTCGTTCTGAAATATCAGGGGGTTCACTAAATATCTGATACCGCAGAAAACGGCGCAGAACACGGAGGACTTGGAGCAATTGAAAGGACCCTCGGACTGGGGACTGCTGCCGGCAAAGTCAACGGTCACGTTACCATCGTGGAAGGTGAGCTTGACCTTTATCCGTACGGGTTGGTCTGACAATCCGTCATCATCAAGGAATCCCTCCTCCTCATAATCTCCGGGGGGAATCCTCGAAAGGTCCTCCCTCATGAGCCTCTCAGAATTATCATAACATGCCTCAACGATCTCGTAGAATTCCTCAACGCTATACCGTTTTAGAAGCTCCACTATGCGGCTTTCGCCTATGGAGACGGCGGCTATCTGTGCCCTGATGTCCCCCATGGTCTTTTCCGGCACCCTGATGTTGGTTTTTATCATTTCGTGGAGAGCATGGTTCGGTTTTCCCCTCTCATAGAGTTTCAGAGGGGGAATCAAGAGCCCTTCCATCCAAACATCGGTTGAGTGAGAAGCCATACTTCCCGGGGCATTCCCACCGACATCAAGATGGTGTCCCGTTGCCGCTGCAAGTCCGACGAATTTATCCTTGTAAAAAATGGGCTTGAAAATCATGATATCAGGATGATGCGTACCTCCCATATAGGGATGGTTGTGGATGATGATATCCCCGGGATTCAGCTCCATCTTCAGTTCACCAACAATGTGTTTCGCCGTGTACGATAGGGTCCCTTGATGGCCCGGGCAATGTTCGGCCTGGCCCATGAGGCGGGCATGCCTGTCATAAATTGCAGCTGAAAAGTCCTTTTCCTCCCTGATGATTGTGGAATACGCGGTCCGCATCAGGGCGATGCCCATCTCCCGCGCTATCGACTCAAATATGCTTCCGGCGATCTCCAACGTAACAGGATCTACTCCCACGAGAAAACCTCCTTCGTCGTTTCTCAGATCTTGGTTTTCAAAAAAAGGTTCCCTATAGAGTCAACCGTGGCCTCATGTTTGGGGTAGAGGACGATCGTCGTGGCGGGATCTTCAATGACGGCAGGCCCGACCACCTCGGAACCCCTCTTTATTCTCTCTCGCTCGTAAATAGGACAGTTGACAAAACCAATATCCTTTCCAAAATAGACCCGCCGTTGTCCCTTCAGGGGAGATTCTTCGGAATCCCTTTTGCTAGGAAAGGCGATCTCCCTGACCGGCAAGATCCCCAGCACTCGAAAGCAAACAAATTCGGCGGGCTCTTCTTCCGCGGAATGTCCGAATCGTTTCCGGTGATCATTATGAAACAGGCTACAAAGCTCTCCAATGGTCTTTGTGCCTATCCTTCCTGAATGAGTGGAAAACGGAATATTCACCTCATACGCCTGGCCCACGTACCGCATATCGCACGATCTTTGGAGAATCATGCTGTCGAGAGATCCGCCCTCGTTAATCAGCGCCTGTTTTACCCCATCCTCCAGTTCGCCGTATATACCATTGACTTCTTTTAGATCGATCTCATCTGCCGGCATGATTCGCGTCAATGAACGCGTCCGCCTGATATCCGCCATTAGGAGACCCACCGCGGAAAAGACGGGGCCCTGCCGTGGGATGAGGACCCTTGGGATTGAAAGCCGCTGCGCCACGATTCCCACCAATAGACCGCTGGCCCCCCCAAAAGAGACGAGGATGAAGTCACGGGGGTCATACCCTTTCTCCAATGAAACCGCGCGGATCCCGTGTTCTATGTTGACGGATTGGATGAGGAGAATGGCGTGGGCAGCTTCCTCAACGGTCATGTTCAACGGCTTCGCAATATCCCGTTCCAAGATACGGCGCGATTTCTCATAATCCAGCCGCATTTGCCCACCGAGAAAATACTCCGGATCGATATAACCCATTTGCAAAGCCGCATCTGTGCTTGTTGGGTTTTCACCCCCTCGCCCATAACAGACGGGACCTGGGTCTGCGCCAGCGGACTGCGGCCCTACTTTTAGCCCCCCCCCAAAGACGCTGGCGATGCTTCCTCCCCCTGCCCCAATGGTATGAATATTGATCTGAGGGACCTTGATGGGGTTGTAGGATATCTCTGTCTCCGGTATCAGTTCTGGTTCGCCATTCTGAACGAGGCTGATATCCGTGCTTGTTCCCCCCATATCGAGCGTTATGATGTTCTTAAAACCCAAAGCGGTGGTCAGTTTGACGCTCCCCACGACTCCACCCACTGGGCCCGAAAGAAGCGAGTTTACAGGGGCCTCCTCGATATCTCTGGCCCTCATCAATCCCCCATTTGATTGCATGATCCTGAGAGGCCGGGTGATCCCGGTCTCCTCCAAACGTCCCCTTAACCTTCTCAGATATTTGCTGGTGATCGGCATCAGATATGCGTTCAATACGGTCGTGGCGGTGCGTTCATACTCCCTGAACTCGGGGCAAATGTCAGAGGAGATGGATACATAAAGTTGGGAACATTCCCTGGTGATGAGTTCCTCAACGATTTTTTCATGGGAGGGGTTGAGAAATGAAAAGAGAAAGGAAACCGCGATCGCCTCCACCCCTTCGTCTCTCATGAACGTGATATGTTCGCGCACCTCATCCAGATCTATGGTCTGGAGCACCCTCCCGCGTGCATCCATTCTTTCCCCTACTTCTAGCCGGAGAAAACGGGGCACCAGTGGTTCTGGCTTTATGTAATACAGATCAAACAGCTTCGGTCTCCATTGCCTTCGAATTTCCAAGACATCTCGGAATCCTTTCGTAGTCAAAAGCCCCGTCTTGCCGCCTTTACGTTCCAGCATTGCATTCGTGGCCACCGTAGTTCCATAGACAAGGCGGCTGATTTGAGATGGTAAAACCCCAAGCTTCTCTTCTGCCGTTTGAATGCCCTTCATTATGGCCCTGCACGGATCATCCGGGGTAGATAATTCCTTGTATGTTTGCAAGTCCCCGTTCTCCTCGTTAACTACTACGAAATCAGTAAATGTGCCTCCCGTGTCGATTCCCATTTGATACATCGGCGTTGAACCCCCTCCACGTCCATACAAAAGGTAGGTGTAATAATAATGTCGGAATCCCGGGTAGCAGACCCGAAGATGGTTGTAACCTTAGGTTATTAAGAGCCCATTCAAAAAGGAGAGGCCGCTTGCAAGGAAAGTAATACAGGCACAAACCGATGTCAAGGTCAAGAGGATCTTTGGGAGATACGCCGTTATCGAGGAAAGATGCGGTTTCTACATCTTCCCGGGACGTAAGCTATGGAGGGTTCTTCCGGCATATCTGTAGGCTGAATCCACGAGCCCGCTCAACCCACTTGGAAAGAGCATGATAACAGCAATGATAATAGCGCCTAAGAGAATCGGACGTATTAACCCCGCCGTTCTGAGGAACTCGTTGAGAAATGTCACCATGAAAGCACTGATTATTACACCGGGAAATTTCCCAAGCCCACCCAGGACGACCATTATGATAGCGCCGGCAAAAATTTCAATCTCAAGTATTCTGGGTGTAGCAACCTTGAGGTAATGGACGTACAGAGCGCCCATCATGCCGATGATGAAAGAGGAAATAACGAATACAACCACGTTAAACTTGGCACGATTCACACCCAGGCTCTCGGCAAAGCTCTCAGAATCCCTCAAGGCTACAAACGCCAAACCCATGTTCGATCCAATAATCCGATAAATGATGTAATGGAGTACAATGAAGAGAAAGAGGGCCAAATAGTAGTAACAGATCTTGTATGTTCCGAAATCGTAGCCGAAAAGGCTGTAATGGGGCATGTCCATTAACCCAACATCAGCACCGGTCCATGTTCCTCCCAATTTAATAAAAATGGGGATGACTTGATGAAAGGCAACAGTCACAAGCACGATATACAACCCCTTGATTCTCAGGCAGGGAAACGCAATAATAAAGCCGGCCAATGCGGCGGAAGAGCCTCCCAGGAGTAAACCGGGCCAGGGAGAAATTCCTCCCCAAACCTCAACAAGGCTTGATGAGTAGGCTCCCACAGCAAAGAAGGCCAATGTTCCAAAGGAGAAGATACCCGCATATCCCATAATCAGGTTCCAGGCTGAGGCTACAACTGCCCAGATAAAACTCAAGAGCATGAGATGTGTGTAGTACGGGTCACCATACAGGGGGAAAAGTATTAAGAGGAGAAGAACGAGAATGACCGTCGATCTTCTGAGAAACCTTTCATAGATCGTCGTCGCGTTATCTGAAGTCATGCCCATGTTCCAAACAATCCCCTCGGCTTTATAAACAGGACAATGATAAGCAAAATGAACCACATGGGAGATACCCAGAACATTCCCAAATACATTGAAATGAAAGCCTCCAACATGCCCAATATGAAGGCCCCGATGAGCGTTCCTTTAACACTTCCGAGGCCGCCAAAAATAACAATGATGACGGCTTTGAACAGCGTCTCCCATCCTACAGCCGGAGTTATGAAAAATCTGGGCGCAATCAACACCCCGCTGATTCCTCCCAAAGCGGCAGCAAGGGCGAAGGTGAAGGCAAAGAGCCTATCGAGGTTTATTCCAACAATCTTCGCCCCAACCGGATCTTGAGAGATGGCTCTCATTGCAGTGCCCAAAGTGGTTTTTCTCAAAAACAGCTCAAGGAAAAGAAGTATGGCCACGGTAATTACCAAGGTAGCGATGTCATGATGTGTGATGGTAAACCTGCCCATTCTCAACAAACCCTCAGTGAGTTGATCGATGGTCTTGAACCGCGTGCCAAAAATGACATCACCTGCATTTCCCAACAGAATAGCAAGCCCCAGCGTGACGATTACCGCATTAATTTCGAAATTGGGCTTTCTCCGCAAGGGATAGAGCAACAATCTATCAACAACCCAGCCAACGGGGAATAGGATGAGAATTCCCAAAACAACGGATACGCCATAATTGAGGTGGAATTTTGTGCACAAAAACCAGGTAAAGTAGCCCCCCCAAAGGATAAAAGCTCCGTGAGCAAAATTGAATATGCGTCCGATCCCGTAGATCAAGGTTAAACCCATGGACATAACGGCGTAAAGGGATCCCAGTATCAATCCACTAATAATGACATTTATCAGGGGAACGAGTATCTGCATCGCTCTCTGTTCACTATTTATGCTAAGTATTGCTTCTGTATGACGTCGATGGAGAGATTGTTGCTCTTGTCCTCGAAGACTATCCTGCCATCCTTCATCACATATCCTCTGTCGCTAATCGCCAGTGTAGATTCAACTTCCTGTTCAACGAGTATTATGGTCAGGCCTTGCTGTTCGTTGATCTCCTTGATCTTATCAAATACCTCCATCTTAAGCCTTGGGGCTAGCCCAACGGACGGTTCGTCGATCGCCATCAGTTGAGCACTGGACATTAACCCCCTTCCAATCGTCAGCATTTGTCTTTCGCCACCGCTTAACGTCGAGGCAATTTGATTCTGTCTCTTTTCCAACACGGGAAACAATTCAAAGACCATTTCACAATTTTTTTCCCTCTCCTTTCTCGCCCTGGCAATGTAAGCACCCATCAGCAGATTCTCTCTTACAGTTAAATCCGGGAATAAATGCTTTTCCTCCGGCACATAAACAATGCCGCGCTCTACTATTTTATGCATGGGCAAATGGTTTATCCTTCTCCCATTGAATTCAATATGTCCTGTAGACGGAGGTAACAACCCACACACGGTTTTTAGCAGTGTGCTCTTCCCATGTCCATTTGCCCCCAGAAAGGCGACGACCTCCCCATCTTCAACCGTAAAGGAAACGTCCTTTAACGCGTGAACTTCCCCGTAGAACGTATTTATCCTGTGTACCTCAAGCATGGCGTTTCATCCCCAGATAGACTTCAATTACTGTCGGATCATCAGCGACCGTATCGGAAGGGCCGAGATAGATCTGCCGACCGAAGTCAAGGATCATGATTTCTTGTGAGGTCTCCACGAGCTTATCGAATAGATGCTCCACGATCAATATGGTGGCCCCCATTTCCTGATTTAACTCCTTAACTACCCTTAAGAAGTCCTCGATCTCACGAAAATTTAAGCCACTCAGGGGCTCATCCAGGAGGAGCAATTTCGGCTCGGTGGAGAGTGCCGCCGCAAGCATCAAGAGTTTTCTGCTGTACAAATCGATATTCGCCGCCAGGAGATTTTCTTTGCCCCCGAGTCCGACAAAATCAACGAACTCGGATATCCTCTTCGAGCTCCGTTGGCCAGGCCCATGGCCGAAAATCATACCGATCTTTATGTTTTCCAGCACTGTCAAGGTTGGAAAAACCACGGGTATCTGGAAAGTCCGTGCCACCCCTCTGTAACAGACATTCATGGGTTTCAGCCCAGAAATCTTGACACCCTCCAGATATACCTCTCCCCTTGAGGGTTTACAGACCCCAGAAATGACATTTAACAGGGTAGTTTTCCCGGCACCGTTCGGACCCGCGATTCCAAATATGGCTCCCTTTTCTACTTCGAAGCTAACACCTTGAAGGGCGGCCAAGGCCCCAAAGTTCATATCGACGCCGCTGACTTCAAAGAAGGCTCTGTCTGTTGATGAAACCATAGCGGAATCACTCTCGCCTACAGATTTCCCCTCAGTAGTTGTACCCCTCGCCGAGCACTCCAAACGTTTACGGGAATACGGACGAATGAGAGGGGACCAGCTCCTGGTCCCCTCGTCCCACATATACCTTAGCGTGGATCAATCGAATTTCAAAGAGGTGATCATTATCTACTTCAGCCAGGCAGGTATCTCCATTTTTCCCGTGGCATGTCCAACCGGGCTGACCAGTTGATGTTTCAAATTCTGAACTTGATAGACGAGAAACGGGCATAGACCTTCTCCCACGATCACTGTTTGATTGCGTGGGTTGAAGACATGGGTTGCCCCGGTAATATTATGGGCATGTTCCCTGATAATTCGACAGATCTCCGCGTAATCCTTCTCGTTCCCAGCCCTCTTGACCGCCTGTGCCCAGATCATGGAACTCGTGTAGGTCCCTACGGCCGTGCCCACGCCGGGCTCTTCCTTGTACTTCTCCACGTAGCGTTTCCTCCAGACGTCATATTTGGGCCCGAAGCCGGCAAATAAGGTCCCCCAAAAAATACCGTTAGTCTTCTCCTTGCCCAGATCGATAAAGGCCGGATTACTGGGGCCGTACTGAATGAATATCATGGATTTCGTCGGATTTTCGTGGAATTGTCGCAGGAAAGCGACTTCATCCGACGGTACATGGTCGTTCAAGAATATGATCGCGGGGTTCGCCTGTCTGATCTTGGTGAGAACAGGGCCCCATTCCACAGTACCCGTAGGCGTTTTTTCATCGACGTCCAGCTCCCAATCTGTCTTTGCCACCAATTCCTTGAAGACTTTTGAGATACGATCATTGTATGCCCGTACCATCGTGATCAAGGCCATTTTCTTATTGGGGTATTGATAACCCGTGGCCTTCGGAAAAACACGGACCATGAAATCCAGAATCCCGGAACTATATTTTGTCTCGGGTGGACACGCCTGAAAGACGTTGGAAAACTTGTCAATATTCTTCTCGATGAGATCGGCTTCTATTTGAGAGGTATCCATGTTCAGATAGGGAACATCGAATTCCCCGAGCGTCTTGACGTCGACCATGCCCCCTAGATACTGTGTAACGAAGAAATCGACCTTATCCTTATGATAGAGCTTCTCTGCGACGCTGACGATCTTTTCCGCGGAGAAGCCTCCGATGTCACCGATGATAATCTCCAGTTTCTTTCCCAGTAAGCCGCCCGCCGCGTTGACTTCCTCCACCATCAGTTCTACCCCCCTGACCATTTCGGTGCCCTCATCGGCAAACGAGCCTGTGAGGGGAACCACCACCCCCACCTTGATAACATCTGCTGCGGAGCTCGCTCCGCCAAAAAGCATGAAGACGAAAAACGCCGCCATTACGCTCAATACACAATATCCCCTTGTTAACTTCATTTCCCTTCCTCCTTTCTTGTTCTAACACCTCAACTGAGTTCTCCTTGGGAAATACCTCCTTGAATTGCAAACGATTACTGCCCTTGTAAGCTCCCTCGCCGAGATTATTCACCTCCTCTCCTTTTTCTTGAAAAGTTCAAAGCCCTGAAGGAGAAACCGCATTCCCAAAACCCTCCATTCCCTTCTCCATTTCCTGCCCTAACTTCTTGGGATATCCGGTAGGCTCTAGAGTTTTCTAACTCGTTCCTCAGTTTCCGTAAAGGTAAATCCTCTCTTCTTCACCTCCTCAATGAATTTAACGGGATCGATACATTCTTCAGGCACGGTGAACCCACGCTTGGTGATTTCGCCCCTACCAATCATGAGAACGCCCACGGAAAGAGGAACTCCGGTCTTTGTGTTACCCCATCGTTTATCGTGTTCAACCATATATTCATAGGTCGATTTGACAGGCTCCTTGTTTTTCTCCCCGGTCACCCACAATACTGTGGCGCAGAACTCCTTCCCCTTTCCCTCTTCCTCTTCTTCTTGAGATACCAAGACTTGATCGAGAAATTGCCGAGGAATGATGGATTGACCCTGAAATTCGACCGGTTCGTTCCCTGTCAACCCTAATTCAAGCAAAGGCGAGAGCTTAGCAACTTCTTCATCTGGAAAAACGACCTTGATATCAACTACCTTAACGCCTTTTATATACTTACTCAGGGTTAGCGGTTCCGAGTGAAGCGAGTAATACGTAGGCTGTTCACCAATTGGGTCGGGGAATTTAACGATTTCCCTCCCGTGTATACACGGCATCTTCTTAAACTCACCATTTTCATAAACCATCGGATTGTGGGTATATTCGTCGATGACTGTGCGAATGGTCATTCCAGCGCCCTTGACAGGACCCCTTCCAGGCGAAGGGGCTACTCCTCCCGCCCGGATATGAATCTCGTCCACACGGTCCATCTTGTCCGCTGCATACCGGCAAACCACATTATTGAGACCCGGCCCTGAACCACAACCATGGAGGAGAGTAATTCCAGCCCTCTTCACCTCTTCATCCAACTCCATCTGCTTCATTGTCCCATAGAAAAACCCTCCTAAGTCTACAATGTGGACCTTTGCCGAAATAGCAGCGTTGGTCATTGGAATTATCATGCCGTAGTAAATACAGTTGGCGATGACGTCAAAATCTTTCATCGTTCTGATCAGATTTCCGATATCTGAGACGTCCACTTTTTCGACGGAGGCCTTGGAACTGCCCAAGTGATCCAAATATTTCTCTGCCCGTATTACATTAATATCACCGATGACGACCTTCGACACATCGGGCTGAGCCACCAGGTCTTTGGTTATAGCCTTTCCTACAATTCCGGCACCACCGAGGACGAGTATCTTCACCTTGTTACCTCCCCTCCGTTCAGTTTCGAATTATGCCAAATGCCCCGACGTAAAGCCTATCGCGGCTTGGATCTCCCTTTTAGACATCGAAGGGTTGTACTCCCAAGCTCGAGCCTAGCTAGCCGTGCGACCATCTTAGCAAAGTTAAAGGATATGTCAAGAAAAAAGCTGGAGCCTGTGTTAACAACGCCATTATGTCCCCACTAACTGCAAAGCTAAAATGTCCCCATTATGGGAGACAAACTGAGTTTGAGTCAGAGACAGTGGAGAAGGTGGCATCTGTTGAGGATGGTGTTGGAGGGGCGTCTATCATTGAGAGAGGCCAGTGATCGCCATGTCAAGCAATTCAAGGGTGTTGTAGCAAGGGACGGACCT